>Ga0182024_10006358_pt1 | contig 25991 bp, 22 predicted proteins | sample P32metaG_FD_120480 | JGI IMG/M metagenome (GOLD analysis project Ga0182024, IMG submission 120480) | Permafrost microbial communities from Stordalen Mire, Sweden - P3-2 metaG (Illumina Assembly) | ecosystem: Environmental > Terrestrial > Soil > Wetlands > Permafrost | place: Sweden: Stordalen... | reverse complement strand
CGGCTAGCATGGCTACCGCTATCCTCGACGATCCGACCGGCTACGGGCGCGTCATCCGCGATGACGCGGGGCAGTTCATCGAGATCGTCGAGCAGATCGACTGCACGCCGCAGCAGAGGGAAATCCGCGAAGTCTTCCCCAGCTATTACTGCGTGAAATCGGATGACCTGCTTCTGGCGCTGGGCCGGATCAAGAACGAGAACAAGAAACACGAGTATTACCTGACCGACCTTTACGCGATCCTGCGGAACGCAGGAAGGAAGGTCGTGGCGGTGCAGGCAGTGACGCAGGAAGACACGCTGGCGGTCAACGACCGCGAGCAGCAGGCGCAGGTCGATGCCATCATGCAGGACCGCATCCAGCGCCGCCTGCGGCAGGAAGGCGTCACGATCGTCAGCGGGCTGAATACCTATATCGAATCCGGCGTGTCGATCGGGTCGGATACGACGATTCACCCGTTCACGTTCGTCGGCCGCGACTCGCGCATCGGCTCCGACTGCACGTTTGGGCCGTTTGCGACATTGCCGAGCGAAAGCATTGTTCCTGATGGATCCACCGTGGCGGGAAATGTGACGACGGAGACCGCAAAGATCAATTGATGCCAATTTGCAATTTGCAATTTCAAATTTGCAATTTGCAATCGCCCTGAGCCCCAATGTCCCATCTTGACGCCGACAAACTCAAGCTCTTCACCGGCCGGGCCAACCCCGCGCTGGCGCAGAAGGTCTGCGACTATTTGCAGATCCCGCTGGGCCGCGGTCGCACCGAGTTGTTCCCCGACGGCGAGTTGATGGTGAAGGTGGAGGAGGACGTCCGGGGCCGCGACTGTTTCATCATGCAGCCGAGCTGTCACCCGGTGAACGCGCACCTGATGGAGCTGTTCATCTGGATCGACTGCCTCCGGCGGGCCAGCGCCTCGCGCGTGACGGCGGTGATCCCGTATTTCGGCTACGCCCGGCAGGATCGCAAGGACGAAGGCCGCACGCCGATCACGGCAAAGCTGGTCGCGAACCTGCTCGAGCGAGCGGGCGCCGATCGCGTGGTGTCGGTTGATCTGCACGCGGCACAGGTGCAGGGATTTTTCGATATCCCGGTGGATCACCTCAGCGCTTCGCCGGTGCTGCTGAAATGGTTTAAGAGTCTGAAGCTGCAAAATCGCGTCTTCGTCTCGCCGGACGTGGGCAACGTCAAGCGGGCGCAGATTTATGCCAACCAGCTCGGCGGCGACATCTGCATCATCGACAAGCGCCGCAAGAGCGGGTCGGAGACCAAGGCCGTCCACATCATCGGCGATGTGCGCGACAAAAACGTGCTGATGGTGGATGACATGATCACCACCGCCGGCACCGTGACCGAGGCGGTCCGAATCCTTCGCGATAACGGGGCGAAGGACATTTATATTGCCGCCACGCATGCCGTCTTTGCGCCGCCGGCGATGGAGCGGCTGGCCAATGCGTCATTTACCAAGCTGGCGGTCACCGACACGATCCCGATCGGCAACCGTTGCGAATCGATTCAGGAGCGGCTGGAAGTGCTCGGCGTGGCCGAGCTGCTCGGCGAAGCCATCCACCGCATTCACCATAATGAGTCCGTGAGCGCGCTCTTCGATGGAAAGGGCACTAATAAGTAATGCCGAAGGGCGAATGCCGAATGCCGAGTGAAGGCATTGCGGCCGCCAGTCTTGATTCGGCAATTGGCATTCGGAATTCGGCATTTTGAAGAGGAGTTTTGAACAATGGCAACCAAAACCGCCCAAGTCTCAGCCCGGCAACGAAGCGAGCTGGGATCGCGCGCCAACAAGCGGCTGCGCGATTCAGGCTTCATTCCCGGCGTTATCTACGGCCACAAGGAAGCCGTCATCCCCGTCACGCTCTCCAGGAAGGAGCTGACCGGCTATCTCAATCACGGCGCGCATCTGTTCGACGTGGCCCTCGACGGCAAATCTGAGAAGGTGCTGGTGAAGGAAGTCCAGTACGATCACCTGGGCATCGAAGTCATTCACGTGGACTTCGCCCGCGTGAGTCTGGACGAGAAGGTCGAGCTGACCGTGCCGCTGGAACTCAAGGGCACGCCCAAGGGCGAAGCCGACGGCGGCGTGCTGCAGCAGATGGTCAACGAGTTGGAAATCGAGTGCCTGGTCACCGATATTCCCGACGCCATTCGCCACAACGTGTCGGACCTGGCCAAGGACGCGGTGCTGCACATCAAGGACCTTCACCTTCCGCCGGGCGTTCGCGCCTTGCAGGATGAGGACCTGATCGTTGCGACGGTGCGTGAGATCGTCGAGCAGGAGCCGACCGAGGTCGTCGCCGCGGGCGCCGCCGAGCCGGAAGTCATCGGCCGCAAGCCTGGCGAGGAAGAGGCCGCCGCCGAGGCCGAGAAGAAGTAGTCGTGGAGAGTTGCCGGTGTTTGTTGCCAGTTGCCAGACGAGGCGCGGGACGACTGGCGCAACGGGTCAGTGGAGCGGTTTTCATTTTGGTGTGTCGTCGCACACCGGGTTAGCCGCGACGCGTCGCGGAGCGCTCCGCTACGCGTCGCGGCTAACCTGATCGAAGCGGCGCGACCAATTTCGGAAACGGTCTATGAAGCTCATCGTCGGCCTTGGCAATCCCGGCCGCGAATACGTCGCCACGCGGCACAATGTCGGTTTCGAGGTGCTCGACCGATTCGCGACGAAGCTCGGCTTGATCGCAAAAGAAGCTGAGTTCGATCGCGTGGCCCGGGCGAATTCTGATGGACTGGCGCTCGACGGCCCGGCGACGCTATCCGGTGGAGTGCAGGAGCGCGTGTTGCTGCTCAAGCCGATGACGTTCATGAACCTTAGCGGCCGCGCGGTGCAGGCGGCCAAGGCGTTCTATCAGTTGACCAACGCCGACGTGATGGTCGTGCTCGATGATATTGCCCTGCCGTGCGGAAAGATCCGCCTGCGGCAGGCCGGAAGCCCCGGCGGGCATAATGGGCTGCGCGACATCGAGCGGGCGCTGGGGACGGATGCGTATCCGCGGCTGCGGATTGGCATCGACCCGCCGTCCCCGCGGGCGCCGCAAAGAGACTACGTCCTCGGACGTTTTTCCGAGGAGCAGCGCAAAAGCCTTGGCCCGGCGATCGACCGGGCGGGCGAGGCGCTGCTGGAGTGGATGGAAAAAGGAATCGAGTCGGCGATGAGCCGTTTCAACGCTGATGTTCTGAAATCCGAAATCTGAGATCTCAAATTCGAGGTCTCAGATCCTGGCGGCCGGTGCATCGGCCAAAACCCAAGCTAGGGAGCAAACGAGTTATGGCAAAGGCAAATAAGCAGTACGAAGCAATGTTCCTGTTCGGCCAGGCGGCCGCCCAGGACCAGGATGGCACGATCGCAACCGTCCGCTCGGTCGTCGAGCGGCACGGCGGTGAAGTGCTCCATCTAAAGCGATGGGATGAGCGCAAGCTCGCCTACGAGATCGGCAAGCAAAAACGCGGCACCTACATCATCTGCTATTACCGCGGGCCGGGCAGCTCGGTCTCGGCGATCGAGCGGGATGTGAACCTGAGCGAGAATATCCTCCGCGTGATGGTGACCACTGCCGACCACATGAACCAGAAGGAAATGGAGGCGGTCGAGCCGCAGCCGATCATCCGCGAGGAGCGCCCGTCGTGGGAACGCCCCGACGATCGCGGGGGATTCCGCGACCGCGGGCCCCGCGAAGATCGCGGGCCACGCGACGATCGCGCCCCGCGCGAGGATCGCGCCCCGCGCCCGCCGCGACGAGAAGAGGGCGCTCCTGCGGAAGCCGCCGTCGGTGAGAAAGACTGAGAATAGGAGCATTGAAAATTGCAAATTGACAATTGCAAATTTCAAATTGAGGTTGGGAGCGATGTCGCTTCCGTTCCAATTTGCAATTTCAAATTTGCAATTTGCAATTTGCAATAGAATCCCCTGTCCCGGCGGACCGGGCACTTGACTGTCGGCGGAGCCGTAACCAGGCGATCCTGACATGGCCAATTTCAACCGCATCATCCTCGTCGGAAATCTGACTCGCGACCCGCAGCTCAAGTATCTGCCGAGCCAGATGGCTGTGGTTGAGTTTGGGCTGGCGGTGAACCACAAGTTCCGCACCAAGGACGGACAGGACCGCGAAGAGGTGCTGTTCATCGACTGTTCCTGCTTCGGCAAGGGTGCCGATGTCATCAACCGCTATTGCCAGAAGGGCAAACCCCTGCTGGTCGAAGGGCGGTTGAAATACGACACCTGGGAAGACAAGCAGGGCGGCGGGAAGCGCAGCAAGCACAGCGTGGTGGTCGACAACTTCCAACTCATGGGCGGCCGTTCCGATGGCGGCGGGGGAGACCCCGGCGCAGGCGGCGGATACGATGAAGGCGGCAGCGCCCCTCCCCCATCCCGACCTCCTGCCCGGCCGGTGCAGCAAAATCGGCCGGCACCGGCCGCGCCGCGACAACAACCGCCGCAGCCCGCTGCCGATCCTCCGTTCAGCGACGAGCAGCAGTTCAGTGATGATGATATTCCGTTTTAGATTGTGGTGGGTTGATTGTGGTGGGTTGTTAATGCTCCCAAACGATTGTCATCGCAACCAACAACCCACAACTAACAACCCACAACAACACCAACACTCAACGAGAGTTTTCAATGGCAAACACCAAACTTCTCCTCCAGGAAAGCATCAAGAACGTCGGCCGCGTCGGCGATATCGTCGAGGTCTCGCCCGGCTACGCCCGCAACTATCTCCTGCCTCGCGGCCTGGCGGTGCAGCCCACGCCGAACAACGTGAAGAAGGTCGAGGCCCGCCGCAAGGAAATCGAGCGGCTCGAGCGCGAGCGCCGCGAGCAGCAGGAGCGGATGATCGGGCAACTGGCCACCATCGAGGTCCACCTCGAACGGCGCGCCAACGAACAGGGCCACCTGTTCGGCTCCGTCACCGCCACCGACGTGGCCAAGGCCTTGCAAGGCCAGGGCTTCAATATCGAGCCGGGCGACATCAATCTGCCTGGCCGGCTCGATCGCATCGACACGTATACCGTGCAGGTGAAGTTCGCCGAGGACCTGGCGACCGACATCAAGGTGTGGGTCAACGCCGACGCCGAAAGCAAGGCCGCCATTGAGTCCCACCGCAAGGCTCAGGAAGCGCCGCCGACCGAGAGCGAATAGCTCATTCAACTTGATTTGAACACCCGTCGTGGACGGGCTGTGAAGAACCTGTCCCCGCACGACCTCCGGTTGTGCGGGGACAGGGTTTTTTCATATCACAGTTAGCCGGGCAAGTGGCGGAAAGAAGATTCACCACGGAGGCACGGAGAACACGGAGGCGCGCTCGACGAAGCATGGGTTTCATGAAGGATTACCGCGAAGTAGCGAAGACGCGAAGACAACAGAAAAGAATCGATTTGTTCCGCCCTTCGTGTCTTCGCGCCTTCGCGGTTGATCGAAAAGGCTGCGCCCAGCTTCGAGCGCGCCTCCGTGACCTCCGTGCCTCCGTGGTTAATCCCTCCCCACTTGTGCCGATGGATTGTTAAGGTATTGTTCGGAATGGGACGGAGCCTATGAGCCACTTGATGGATTCTTCGATCGCACGTCAGTTCGAGCGGCTCCCGCCGCACTCGATCGAGGCGGAGATGTGCCTGCTGGCGTCGATGATGCTCGATAAGGAGATGATCGGGCAGATCGTCCAGATCGTCGATCGCGAGGCCTTCTACCAGGCCGATCACCAGATCATCTACGACGTGCTGGTGAAGCTCTACGAGCAGAACCGTCCGGTAGACGCGGTGATCCTGCGCGAGGAACTGGCCAAGCGCCAACTCCTGGATGAAGTCGGCGGCACTGCATATCTGGCCCAGATCCTCAATGCCGTCCCTTCAGCGGCTCACGGCGCGCACTACGCCTCGATCGTCCGCGAGAAGGGGATGCTGCGCCAACTGATCTCCGCCAGCAACGAGATCCTGCGCGACGCATATGCCCCGCACGAGCAGGCCGACCTCGTGCTCGACAAGGCCGAGAAGAGAATCTTTGAGATCGCCCAGAAAAAAGTCGGCGGCGCGATGGTCCCGATGGAGGACGTGCTGCACGAAGTTTTCGAGATGATCGAAAATCGCGGCCAGCGCGGCGTCCCCACCGGCTTCTTCGAGATGGACGACATGCTCAACGGCCTCCAGGCCGGCGAGATGATCATCGTGGCGGCCAGGCCCAGCATGGGCAAAACGGCCTTCGCCATGAATCTCATCGAGCACATCGCCGCCGACGAGCGGATGCCCGTCGCGGTCTTCTCGCTCGAAATGAGCAAGCAGCAACTCGCCCAGCGTATGCTCTGCAGCCGGGGCGAGATTGACGCACACAAGCTTCGCAAGGGACTGCTCAACGCCGAGGAATACACCAAGCTGGCGACGGTGGTGGGGGAGCTGGCCAAGGCGCCGATCTGGGTGGACGATTCGCCCGGCCTAACGCCGCTGGATCTCCGCGCTAAGGCCCGGCGGCTCAAGCTTCAGCACGACATCCGCTGCGTCATGATCGATTACATGCAGCTCATGGACAACCCCGGCCCCGACAGCCGCCAGCAGCAGATCAGCGAGATCTCCCGCGGAATTAAGGCCGTTGCGCGGGAGCTGAACGTGCCGGTGATTGCGCTTTCCCAGTTAAATCGTCAATCCGAAGGCCGCGACGGGCATCGCCCGCGCATGAGCGACTTGCGTGAATCCGGGTCTATCGAACAGGACGCCGACGTGGTCTGCCTGCTGCACCGCGAGGATTATTACCGCATGAGCGAGCCGGATTTTCAGCCCGACAACATCGCCGAGATCATCATCGCCAAGCAGAGAAACGGCCCGACCGGGACGGTGAAGCTGACGTTCCTGAACAAGTCCACGCGATTCTTGAATTTGTCGGTGCAGAATGATCCATTCGCGTAAAGACAACTCGGCTCAGGGCGTCTTTCTTGCAGCAGCAAGGCGGGCCACGAACTCGGCATGTTCCGGGCTATCGATACCCTGTTGAAGTGTATTCACCAAGCGTTTCCCATCCGCGTTGAAAAGTGCCTCGCCGTCGATCCAAAGTCCCGGAAAAGAATGAATGCGGATGACGCCCTCGGGTGGGACCTGGAGCTCGCGTTGCCCTGCGAGGTCGAACCAGAAAAAGCGGCGGTCCGCCAGGGAGATGACGACGTACTCGCGCACCCCATTCCGAGCATAATCGGAGCGTTTCGCGTGGAGATCAATCGATCGGCTGCTGTGTGCGACTTCGGCAACGAGTTCCGGGGCGCCTTGGACATAGTCCCTGGCATCGGTCGTTGACTGCCCACCGAATTCGGGAAGAACCCGAAGATACAAATCCGGCTGCGGTTCGCTCTCCTCTCCCAGGATCACCGTTGCGTTGTCGCCAGCTTCTGTTCCAGGAGTACTGAGCTCGTAAAGGGAAAACAACATCCCCAAACGGTTATGGTGAGTCGAATGCCGGCGTCGCAACGGTGATGGCACGTAAACAACCCCTCCAATTAACTCTGCCCGGAAGTGCCTAGGCGCCAGCTCATAAGCGCGATGAAACTCTTCACGAGTCATTTTATCGCCATTTTGCAGATCGGCTGGCGCGCGTGTAATCGCCCATGGCATTTCGAGCGTGGACATAGTTACTCCGAAAGCATTGCTGCAATTGTATCGCGATTACGCCAGTAGCTCCAATGCGAGAGCAAATGCGCTCACTTCTCACTTCAGCCAATGCATGAACTTCTCCGCCAGCCAGAGGGTGGCGAAGAACCCGCCGCAGTCGGTGAAGGTGGTGGCGAAGATGGTTGACGATTGGGCGGGGTCGAATCCGCAGCGTTTCATCACGAAGGGAATCAGCACCCCGGTGACGCAGGCGTTGATGTGGTTGAACAGGAGGGCGAGAAAGACGACGAATCCGAGCATGATCGGGTGGGAGCGGTATCCGAACATGCCGAAGCAGGCGCAGGCCCAGCAGGTGAGGCCGATGCAAAGGCCGGTGAGAAGGCCGACGAGGAATTCGCGGTAGAGGACGCGGCCGAGCAGTCGCGGGGCGGACTCGCCGATGGCGATGCCGCGGATGGCGACGGCCAGCGCCTGCGCGCCGCCGTTGCCGCCCATGCCCGAGACGATCGATTGCCAGGCCGCGAGGATCGGCAGCGCCGCGATCACTTCGTCGAACCGGCTGATGACCCACGCCGCCAGGAACGCGGTGCCGAGATTCACTTCCAGCCACCAGACGCGCTTGCGGAAGCTGAAGGTCCAGGGGCTCAGCAGCCGCTCTTCGGCGCCGGCGCCGAACATCTTTTGTACGTCTTCGGTCGCCTCGTTTTCCAGTACCCGCGCCGCGTCGTCGGCGGTGATCAGCCCGATCAAGCGGTGCCGGGTGTCCACGACCGGCATCGCGAGGTAGCTGTTTCGGCGCATCAGCCGGGCCACTTGCTCCTGGTCCATGGTGACCGGGACGCTGGTCACCTCCGTATGCATAATCTGTGACAGGCGCCGGTCGGGGCGGGCGAGGATTAGATCGCGCATGGACAAGACGCCCAGCAGATGGTCGCGTTTGTCCACGACGTAGACATAAAACATCTGCTCGAGCTCTTCGCTGAGCCGGCGGAGTTCTTCGATCGCCTGACCGACCGTGAGGCCCTCGGCCAGGGCCGTCACCTCCGGGGTCATGATCCCGCCGGCGGTGTCCGGCGGATATTGCTCGAGCTGGCGGACCTCCTCGGCCTCCTCCGGCTCCATCTCGCCGACGATCGCGTCGTGAACGCTGGCGGGCATCAGCTCCAGCACGTCCACCGCGTCGTCCGGCGCCATGGCCGCGAGGACCATCGACGCCTCCGGCGGCTCCATGTCGCCCAGCACCGAAGCGGCCAAGGCCGGGTCCATCTCCGAAAGAATTCGCCCCGCGGTGTCCGGGTCGAGCACCTGGGCCACGTCGGCGGCCTTCTCCGAAGACATCACCTCCAGCACGTCGGCGCCGTCCGCCGCCGGGATTTCTTCGATCCGGCTGGCGACACGGTCGGCATCCTGTCGCGCGGTTTGCGCGAGACTGATGATCGGCCGCGAGTGGGAAACCCCGTCCGAGTCTTGCCGCTTCCCGCTTTCGCTCATGAGATCGGCATCATACCGCCAGCGGCGTCGGGGACCATTGGAGGCATGTTCAATCCAACGACGCATACCAAAAAAGCGTGACCGCTTCTTTCACCAGGTCATGATTTGTCTTTCGCTTCGAATCCAGCCCCGCAAGTTCGAAGCCGCATTTGACGAAGAATTCGGCGGCGGGATAGTTATCGGTGCGCGTCTCGGCGGCAACGGCGCGGAGTTGGCGTTCGCGCGCATCGGCGATCGCCTTGTAGACCATCGCCGCCCCGAGAGCCTGGCGGCGATGCTCGAAATCAATGCGGATGTCCTGAATCCGCAGCGTGCCAAACTCCGGCTCCAGCCTCGCAACCAGCACGGCAACATTGATGCCATCGTGCTCGGCCAGAAGGGCCAGCCCTTCCTCAACACCCGTTGAGATTTGCCGGAGAAGAAACTGCGTTTCATCGGTCGGCTGATTTCGCTCCATCCGCTTCTCGCGCAGCGGCCGCTTCTCGATGCGCCACGAGCCGCCGACGCCCTCGCCTGATCGCTCGATGTGGAGGTAATCGGTCGATTCGATGGTCCCATCAATATCAATGAGCCGGTCCAAGTCGGGGGGACGAATAGGACGGATTTCCATGCGGCGCATGATAGCAAACGTGCGTGGGCATCGGCATTCAGATTCAGCGGCTATACTGGGGCTCGATGACGGCCAATTTTTTTGAGTTCCAGGCAAAACTGCGGAAGCCGCGGTCCGCTGCACAGCCGAACGTCACTGGCGAGGAAACCGCCGTCTCGGTCTCGGAACTCACCGCACAAATCACGAGGGTGATCAACACTGGAATGCCAGCCGCGGTGCTCGTGCGGGGCGAATTGAGCAACGTCAATCGCAATAAATCGTCCGGCCACCTCTATTTCACCTTGAAGGATTCGGAAGCCTGCATCGAGTGCGTCATGTTCCGCAGTGAGGCCATGCGCCTGAAATTCCAGCCTGAAGACGGCATGGAGATTCTCGCCGCCGGGCGGATCGGCGTTTATCCGCAGCGCGGGCGATACCAGCTTTACGCCAACACGATTCGGCCGCTGGGCCAGGGGGCGCTCGAGCTGGCCTTCCAGCAGGTCCGCCGAAAGCTGGAGGCTGAAGGGCTCTTCGCCGCCGAGCGGAAGAAGCCGCTGCCTGCCTATCCATTGCGGATTGTGGTCGTCACCAGCCGTGAGGCTGCCGCGCTTCACGACATCCTCAAGGTGCTCCGGCGATTCGCGTGGATGCGGATCATGATCTATCCAGTGCCGGTGCAGGGTGACGGCGCTGGATTGAAGATCGCCGCCGCGCTGCAACACCTGAACGCGACAATCCCCACCCGCGGCGGCGCGGATGTGATCCTCCTGGCGCGGGGAGGCGGATCGCTTGAAGACTTGTGGTCGTTCAATGAGGAGGTTGTCGCTCGCGCGATCGTGGCGTCGCACCTACCGGTCGTGAGCGGAATCGGGCATGAAGTGGACGTTTCGATTGCGGATCTCGTCGCCGACCACCATGCCCACACGCCGACCGAGGCGGCCCAGGTCGTCACGGCGCAATGGCGCGGTGCGGCCGATCATCTGGACGGCGCGGGACGCCGGCTGGCCCGCGTCCTGGGGACGATGCTGTCGGACCTGACGCAACGGCTTCGCGCTATCGAGCGCCACGAAGCCTTTCGTCGCCCGACCGATCGCGTGAACATGCTCCGACAATTGCTCGACGACCGCCAGCGTTCGCTGCGGGTCGCCGAGGATCGCATGCTGCGAGACGCCACCGACCGGATCCAATCCGCGATGACCCGGCTCGGCGGGTTTTTCCCGCGCGTTCTGAGCCGCTTTCGCGAAATGCTCGGCGACTTCCGGCAACGACTGGATCAGCGGTTTGCGATTCGCTTGCGGTCGGCCCGCGACCAACTCGCGCGCAGCGAGACGATGGTTCAGGAACATCATCCCCGCTTGCGTGTGCGGCTGGCGGGTCAGAAACTCGACATGGCTGAGATTCGGGTCGCCAATGCGTCGCGCCGGAACGTGCGGGGGCGGATCCAACAAATTGATGCACTCGCGCGGCAACTGGATGCGGTCAGTCCTCAATCAGTCTTGCGCCGCGGGTACACGATGACTACGCGCAAGAAGGATGGGTTGCCACTGCGAAGTGCATCGCAGGTAAAGCCTGGGGATAAGCTCACGACTCGCTTTGCCGATGGGCAGGTGGAGTCAATTGTCGAGGATTCGAAACAACTTTCGTTGTTCGATTGAGGTTCCCGCGCTCGGTGTGGGGATGCACCCGCTGAAGCGGTTGCACCGCGCTCCGACGCCACGGATGGACGGCGCGAATGGATCGTCAAGTCGGAACCTTCGCGGGAGCAACTTCGCTCGTTGGGCGCCGTTCCCGGCGCGGAATTTCGTTCTCCAGCCGATCGACCAGGGAACCCTCGGGGTACAGGTTGTATCGCCGCATCATCCAGATTTCGGGGATGATCTCGCAGATCAATTCCCCGTTGTTGAAGACGCGAACGATCGAGCTTTCGGAGACGACGACGGCCACCGTCTTGGTCCGGCGCGAGATGGACGCCGCCGCCACGTGCCGGCTGCCCAGGCCGAGCGTCAGTGAGATCCCTTCTGCCGATGCATCGAGATAGCGGCAGGCCGAAACCGCAATCCCATCGTCTGAGATCAGGAACGCCCCGTCCATTTGAGCCAGTTCCTTGATGGTCTCGCGAAGGTCGTGGCTGGTGATGCGCTTCTTCTCATCGGTGTGGCCGAAGAGCGGATCGAGGATCAGCGGCTTGGAATGCCGCAGCACCGCCTGGGTGTCGCCGACGGCAAATAGCGTCCCGATCTTCCGCCCCTCGCGCCCCTCCCGGGCGATCTCCACCGCCAGCATCACGATCGTCTCGAGCACATTGCAATCAAGATTGGGCTTCTCGGCGCAAATGCGCAAAAGCAGTTCCGATGTGGCGGTCATGAAATCTCCGGTGGTCCCGAGGATCAAGGCTTCAACGTCCGCACCCAATCCCGAAATTCCCGCAGCACGGCGGTCTGTTCTTCATGCTCCATTCGCAGCAGGAAGGCTTCAAACTTGTCCATCGGAAGAAATGGAAAGGCTGCGCTCGTGGCGCTTGGCGAATAGGTTTTGTCGGGGCCGAGCAGCATCACCGCGAGGCGACGAGCCCGAAATCGCCACAATTCCGGTATTCCCAGCGCCCGGTAGATCGGCTGGCGCTTGATGGATCGGCTGGTGATGTCTACCTCCACTGCCAGATCGGGCGGGGGATCGACGGCGAGGTCGAGCCGATCCTTCCCACGGACAGCATCCGCATGTTGCACGTAGTAGCACTCGTCGGGCTCGAGCCCCTTGCCAAGTTTCTTTCGCTTGAAAGTCGTCGATCCGAGCGGCTCGATCGGAAGATTCAGCTCCAGCGAAAGAATCTCGATCATCCGTCCGATTCGATTTCCCCATTTTTCGTGGCGCGGCAGCGGCGACATAATTTCCAGGCTCCCGTTGTCAAAGGTCATGCGGATGGGGCGATCGCCGATCTCGCGCAGCAACTGCTTGTACAGATCCCACGAGACATCATGCAGCACCAGATGCTGTTGCTCGTTGAACGGAATGCGGGCGAGCTTTGCCGTCATTGCGCCAAATTATATCACATTCGGCGCTCGGGTCGCGCCAGCATCTGGCGGATCGATCCCAGGAGCGGGAGCCGGGAGGGACAGACGTAGCTGCAGATGCCGCAGTCGATGCAGGAGCGGAGGCCGTATTGCTCGGCAAGCTGCGGGTCATTCTGCTGCGCCGCATCGAGCAGGCCGGCGGGATGGATGCGCACCGGGCAGGCCTCCACGCACCAGCCGCACCGCAGGCAGGCGGACGCCTCTTCAGCACGGCGCGGGGCGGAGACGAAGACCGTCAGCTCGCCGTGTCCGACGGCGGCGCCGCGATCGATCGGCACATGGCGCAGCACGTGCCCCGACCACAGCTCGGTCGATTCTCCCGGCACCTCCGCCGCCGTCAGCACATCGCCGAGGGTCGTACCCACCCGAACTGAGAATAAATGCCCGCGGCCGTTGGTTTCATCGTAGATCCCGATCGGAACACACCGCATCCGCTCACCATGAATCAGCCAGCGGCCGACCGCCATCGCGGCGGGGGCGTCAAGCATCAGCACGCCCGTTTCGGTCGGCAGCTTTCCGGGCGGCACGCGACGTCCCGTCGTGCGTTGGATCAGCAAAGAGGCCTGCGCGAGCGGATATTGCTCCAAGAGCGGGAACAGCCGCACGCAGGCCATCCGCGCGGCCGCCCGCAATGCTTCAACACCCGCCGCGGGCATGTCCTCGGGAACCGCCAGGAGCACGCGCTCGGTTCCGACGAGTCTCCCCAGTGCCGCCGCACCCGCGGCGATGTCGATGGCGCGTTCGGCTGCGAGCGTGCGCTGAAGCGGAAGTGCCGGATCGAGGTCGATTGCGCCGCAGACCACGAACTTGGGAGGCCGCCGCGCCGCCTGCCGCAACTGGCCGATCAGATCCGGGCTGACCCATCGATCGGCCGTCACGCCCGCGCCAGTCAATTGGTCGATAACCGATTCCTTTTGCGACGGATCGAGCCGGGCGAGAAGTTCCCCCACCATCTCCGGTCGCGTGATGGGACGGACCTCTTCTGTCTCGGCGCCATCGGAGGAACCCAGTACGTGGAAAGCGGAGACCCCGCTCATCGGCTCCAAACGTGCTGGCTGTGCGTGCCCCATGTCATCCATATCTGCATTATCCGCGGCGGAGGCCGGTCAACAATTGTCCGAAGGTTCGATTCAGGATCGGATGAACTATCTGCGGCGCGATTTCGACCAGCGGCCCAAGCACAAAATCCCTTTCGTGCATGCGCGGGTGCGGAATGGTCAATCCCGGTTCATCAATGGCCTGGTCTCCGTAAAGCAATAGATCGAGGTCAATGGTTCGCGGCCCCCATTTGCCGAGCCGCCGGCGGCCGAGATCGCGCTCCATCTCGAGCAGCCTTCCGAGCAGATCGCGCGGCGGCAAGGTCGTTGCGATCTCCGCCACTGCGTTCAGAAACGGTGGAGAGCCGGTCGGTCCGCCCACGGCCGGGTTTTCCAGTAGCGATGAAACCTTTCGAACGATGATCAGCGGCTCGGAGCGCAGCCGATCGAGCGCCGCGCCAATGCTGTGCGCGCGATCGCCGAGATTAGCGCCGAGCGCGATGTAAGCAATGATGGGTTCAACAGCGGCCATCCGTGGCGGCCGAGTATAGCATCGGCGCATCTCAACCGGATTGCCGCGCAAATTCCGAATCTCTGACCGAACTCGAAACCGCGCCAGGTCGCCTTGAGGTGATGGCTCTATTGCCATCGAACGTCGTGCTGACCGGGGTTTCGTTCCCAAGCCCGAGGCCGCCTTCGGCCTGGCGGCGTGGCGCAATCGGTGAGATTCATTTACCCCCCCGCATGCGGGGGGCTATATTGTGAACATGAACACGCGGGGAATTCACGTCATTTGGTCAACCTACGGGACGTGGTTGCCGGGAGACCCGCGGGGACATTGGTCGCCTCTGTTTGACTTTTATGGCCGATTGGTTCGTGAAGGACATCAACTCAATCTTCCGGATCCCGCGACGCACCGGTATGCCTCGGGACTGATGAAGAGGCCGGAGAAGCTGTTGACGGAGGACGATCAGGACGCCGTCGCAAGCATCTTCAGATTGTTTGTCACTCAGAGCTCCTGGCAGATTCCGGGTCTGGTGATCTATGCCGCCGCGATCGAGCGGACGCATGTTCATCTTCTGCTGGGGCCTATTTCGATGGACATCGATGAGTTGGTCGGACGAATGAAGAGTTCCAGCAGTTCAGCGGTGGCGGGGTTCACGTTCCTCGAAGAGCCCGATAAAGATCAGGTGCGGAGGACGTGGACTCGCGGGTTTTGGAAGGTGTTCTTGTTCGACGATGACGCGATGAAGTCAGTGCAGAAGTACATTGAGGCCCATAATACCCGACGCGGGTACTCCGCATCGCGATTTCTTTGGGCCAGGCCCATTCCAGATGTCCCCCCGCATGCGGGGGGCTAAATGTTATGTCTTGGTCAGCTTCCGATACTTAATCCGGTGCGGCTGATCCGCGGCGATGCCGAGCCGCTTCTTGCGGTCGGCTTCATAATCCGAGTAATTCCCGTCGAACCAGACGACGTTGCTGTCTCCCTCGAACGCCAGAATATGGGTCGCCATGCGATCGAGAAACCATCGGTCGTGGGTGATCACCACGGCACACCCCGCGAAGTTCTCCAGCGCCTCTTCCAACGCGCGGATCGTGTTCACGTCCAAGTCGTTGGTTGGCTCGTCCATCAGCAGCACATTGCCGCCGTCTTTGAGCATCTGCGCCAGGTGGACGCGATTGCGTTCGCCGCCCGAGAGGTTGCCGACCTTCTTCTGTTGATCCTGCCCCGTGAAGGCAAATCGCGTTACGTAGCCGCGGCTATTCACCTGCACGTTGCCGAGCTTTAGGTTCTCCAGCCCGCCGCTGATGGCCTGCCAGATCGAGTCTTCGGGATTGAGATTATCGCGGCCCTGTTCGACGTAAGAGAGCTTCACGCTGCCTCCCACGCGGATCTCCCCGGCGTCGGGCTTTTCGCTGCCAATGATCATGCGAAAGAGCGTGGTCTTGCCCGATCCATTGGGCCCGATGATTCCCACGATCCCGCCCGGCGGGAGCGAGAAGTCCACGTTATCGATCAGCAAGCGGTCGCCGTAGGACTTGCGCAGCCCGGTCGCGTCGATCACCCGATCGCCCAGCCGCGGGCCCGGCGGGATGAAGATCTCGACCTCCGTCGCCCGTTTCTGCTGCTCCTGGTTCAGCAGGTTCTCATAGGCCGCCAGGCGCGCCTTGCTTTTGGCCCGCCGGGCGGTGGGGGACTTGCGCACCCATTCCAGTTCGCGTGCCAGGGCCTTCTGCCGGGAGCTTTCCTGCTTCTCCTCGGTGGCCAGCCGCTTGTGCTTCTGTTCGAGCCAGGCGGAGTAGTTCCCCTTCCATGGGATGCCCTCGCCGCGGTCCAGCTCCAGGATCCAACCCGCGACGTTGTCCAAAAAGTATCGATCGTGCGTGACGGCAATCACCGTCCCCTCATACCTCCGCAGGTGCTGCTCCAGCCACGCCACCGACTCGGCATCCAGGTGATTGGTCGGCTCGTCCAGGATCAGCACGTCCGCCTTCTGCAGCAGCAGCCGGCAGAGCGCCACCCGCCGCTTCTCCCCGCCCGACAGCACGTTCACCAGCGTCTCGGGCGGCGGGCACCGCAGCGCCTCCATCGCCATCTCAAGCTGCTGATCCAGGTCCCACGCCCCCAGATGATCCAGCTTCTCCTGCACCTGGCCCTGCCGCTCCATGAGCTTGGTCATCTGCTCATCCGACATCGGCTCGGCAAACTTCTCGTTGATCTGCTCATATTCCTTGAGCAGGTCCACTATCTTCTGCGCCCCTTGCTCCACCACCTGCCGGACGGTCAGATTCGGATCGAGCTGCGGCTCCTGCTCCAGATACCCAATGGTGTACCCCGGCGACAGGTTGATCTGCCCCTCGAAGTTCTTATCCACCCCCGCCAGGATCTTCAGCAGCGAGCTCTTGCCCGACCCATTCAGCCCCAGCACGCCGATCTTGGCCCCGTAGAAGTAGGAGAGATAGATATCCTTAAGGACGACCTTCTTGTCGTGGCGTTTGGTGACGCCGATCATCGAGTAGATGACTTTGTTTGGCTCATTGCTCATGAGCCGCAGAGGGTAACGAATCCCCCACGCAGAACCAACCGCCCCCAGCCGGGTGTGCCCGTTACCTGCTCCGGGCTGCCAGCCTCACACCTTTACGCCCTCCCCGCGTCATCGCCTAGATGTCTCGGAATGTCTCGCTTTGTCTCTCTTTTTGCACTCGTTTTAGCAATTTATTGATAAATGTCACACTCCGCGCAGTCCATGGGGAGCCACCAAAACATCCCATAACGGCCGCGCAGAGGCATTGCATTGATCCTGTCGGTCCGCATTTGATGCCGACTGCGCTCAATTCACAGGCACTGTCGTAATTCCCAGAGATTGCGAAACCGGGGTGACGGTCGATCGATCGATAATGATCGCGGCGCGACGGGACACCTTGAGCACCGGCGACGTCGTCTCTGCGTTCTGCCATCCCTGAATCTCGATATACGCGGTGAACGAGTCGGAGTGAGTGCTGAGCAAGTTGCTCACGCGATTGGCCATCAGGAAAGTTCCCTGGAAATCGCCGACGATGGTGTTCGTGCCGCCCGTGGCGGTGTAGTTGCCTTGGGCGCTGCCAACGCTGGTTTTCTGACAACTGCCAGGTGTGACCAGTGCGTCCCGGAACGTGTAAGTGGCGGGTTGGGTCGGAGGGAAGGTGAAGTAAATGGGGACCTTGTTGAGCTCCAGCAGCGTTTTGAAGGGACCGTGACCGTGCGGCGGGTTAGGGGGAGTGACGAGGGAACTGTCGTTGATGTCGCGATAGTAGACGATCGATTTGGCGATATTCACGTTCTGCTGGAAGCCGCTCGTAGGCAGTCCTGTGTCGGTGCCGCCGCTTAGAACCATCGGCACGCCGGCAAGCACCGGCCACGGGGCGGTATTGACGTTCACCAGTCCGTTCAGGGAGGCGGTCTCCTCTGGCGGCCCGAGGATCACGAACTGATCGCCTTGTGCGGGCACGCTCTGCAATGCCGCGTTCAGAGTGAGCGCCCACATATTGGAATTGACGGGTGGGATTGGGCTGATCGTGCTGATCGTGCTGATTTGGCCCTTCGTCCCGCCGGTCAGGAACTGAATAGGGAGGTTGGTATAGGTGGCCGAGGGATTGAGGTTAACACTGGTAAAGATGCTGGACGCACTGGGTGCGCTGGTAACCTGGCCATATGACTGAGGGGCGGGTGTGTTGCCGCTGGTGTTATGCACAAGGCCTTGCGGGGGAACCCCACTGACACTGGGAAATGAGCCGTCAATGAGTGGGAACTGCTCGTCTTGCGGGGACTCGGCCGTCACATAGTTGGGCAGCTTGAACGCCCAGTGATATCGCCACAAACTATTGGTAGGAATCGCTGGCGGGCGCGGGGCAGGGGCGAAGTCGTCAACATTGACCGCGAGGGTGTCTGCCCCGTCGATCGGGCAGAATCGGCCAATGTTCTCGAACTGATCATCGCTGCCGAGTGCATTGCCGGTGTCGTAATCGTCCGCCTGCTGGCTGTCGAGCGTGACCGGGTTCATCTCCAGCAGCCATGAGGGGTCGTTTGTCAACGTAAGAGTGCCGTTGGCGGCGATTCCGTTTACCCTTCGCAGGCGATAGGAGCCGATGAACGGCGCCTCGAGAACGTCCAGATTCCGCGTGTATCCGCCGAACGGATATTGTTGCATGCCGACTGCTGAGGAGAACGGACCGGCAAAGCCGGTATTATTGAGCTGAATCGGTGGGAAATTATTTGTGGCATAGGTGGGGACGCCCGGCGTGCCAAATTGCTGCACGATGCCACTCATGACCGTGTCCGTCTGACCGGGGGTGGTCCATGTTGGCCCCGGCTTTGCCCCTTCCTGCCGCAGCGGCGAATACGCTGGATCCCAGCGGCCGGGGTAAACAAACTTCCAAGCGTTGCTGGCACCCGAGGGCCGGCAATAGTAGTAGCCGGTGAATGGTCCGTTAGAACCTTGAGCAGCGAGCACTGCGTTGGTGAAATCAAACGAATCCGCCGGCACCAGGTCGTAGAGATTGTTCTCATTGTACTCGGCATTGCTCACCAACCCCGGGCAAGTGAGGGCTCCGGCCCCAGTTTTATTGGCCTTTCGTGGCCGCAATAGGATCAATTCGCCGCCTGGTTGCCCGGTTGGATTGGCGGGATCCTGCATCACCTCCGAAAGATTGCTCACGAAGCAATAGTTGGCAGTCGCTGTCGGAGTGAAAATGGAGGGGCGATAGGTGGCGTCTTTTGGACCGCCGACTCCGCCGGTGGATGGATAGTTCTCCAATACCAGGTATTGGCCCGCCTTGACAGTCACATTGAGATTCGTCTGGGCCGTTAGCCCGACCGCGCTCATCCCGGTGATGCCCACCAGCTTCATGTCGGGATAGGTCGGAGTAGTCTTTGCGCCTGCCACGCGTCCTTGCAGAATCCCCAGGTTCCAGGAGGTCAAAGCGATGTCAAAGGGATAGGGGTTGTAGAGTTCAACCGCGACATACCCTTGAGGGTTGGGCTTGGCCGGGCCGCCGGCGCCGCCCCCCGCACCGCCGGCGCCACCGCCCGGACCGGCGCCTGTGCCACCACCGGTCGAACCGGCAGTGGCGTTGTCGTTCTCGGCATAGATGCGCGTGATGTAGGGTTGTGCCTCGTTCCCGTAGACGGTGGCTTCCACCAGTTGCGATATATTATTCACCGTCGCATTGAGAAGCAGGCGTTCGCTGGTGACGTTGTAATCCGGATCGCGCATGTCGATCGCGTTGACGGCGGCAATGGCGGCGCGAAGTTTAATCACTTCCGATGGGGGCAGGAACGTCTGATAAGCAAGGGTCGTAGAACCCTTGGCGGCAGTGGGAACCGGCCGGCTTACACCCGCGGTGCCGAAGTCCTGCTCATAAGGGTTGCGGAGCGGACTGTAGAACTGCCGGGTTTCGGTTCCGGCAGGAACGCCGGTCGCCGTCGTCCTGTCGCTCATGACCGCCCAATAGGCGGTCATCAATTGGCCCCACGTCCCGGTTTGGGCCGAGATCTTGGTGGGAGCGGTGCTCCACGGCATCGGCACGTAGAACCAGCGGAAGGCGGGCATCGACAGGTTGAGATTTGTTAGAGAATAGGGCCCAGCGCCCGGCGCCCCGATGAACACGTAAGCCCGGGTGCTTGCACTGTTGTTGGGACCTGCCGGCGTGATGATCTTGAGCACGTCCCCGAAGAGCGAGCCACTCGCCGTGGAAGTGGGCAGGATATTGAACGGGTTTGAAACAAAATGGGTGACCGGATTCCGCGCCGTCAGAATGGAGCGCAGCGGCAACGGGTTCGGGGAGCCGCTGATGGGCGGCAAGAAGGCAAAGTTCTGATTATACCAGTCCATCGGATCGTTCACTGCGTAAGGCACGGCCGAGGAGGGCGGCCCGTTAGGGGAGGTGATTCCCATCGAGTTGGGAATCTGCGATTCCAGAAACGAGGGATAAGAAGCACTGCTGGGATCGCGAAGGCAGAAGCGCTCGGCCAGATTGATTCCCTCGGTGGCGGACAGTGTCTGGAATGACACGCTTGGGTTAGAGGTCAACAATCCTGGATTGTCCAGGCGGCGACCGAGCTGCATCCAAAGGGCGTCATACCAACCACCCCCGGCAAAGACAAAATCTGATCGGAGCGTCAAATTGTTATAGTCCTGGAAAGGCGAGGCCGGGAAGGTGGTGTTGGTATTTGTAACATTGAAACGATTTGTGATCAGGTTGTTAATGTTGTCAGCAGTTCCGCCGGTCGTGGAGAAATTAGTCAACCAGGACATCAAATTGATGTTGGTCGGAAACAGGTCGCCGACGGGATTGCTGACGCCGTAGTTATCCGCCTGCCATGCCGTGTTCACATTGAAGGCGGCGCCGTTATCGACGATGCGGAACGCCGCATAGTAGGTGATGCCATCGATCGTCGCCATTTTGACGAAATGCGCGTCGGCAATTCCATCGCCATCGGTGTCGGCGGCGAGAATCGGGCTGCCATACAGAGTCCCATCAGGATAGAGCGCCTGAAGCGCCGGATACTGTAAGCCGTTCAGTGGTACCGAGGTGGGAGCCCACCGAATATTGCAATTGGTCCCCTGTAAGGGCGCGGGCAGAATCGCGTATGGTCCCGGCGCCGTGGCATCCCGACCATACATGCCCCCGCCTGCCTGCCAGAGCGGCGTTTCATACTGAGCGCCCAGAAGCGGAGCGGTGACGAAGCGCCAATAAGCGCCGTTCCCGTTGATCACGTTGGCGATCTGGCCGGCAAGCGCATCGGTGCTCGGCAGGCGATCGGCCAGCCACGCGGTTCCGGTATTGACCGCGACGGTGGTGCTGTATTGGGCGACGCTGGCCTGGCGATCATTGCCAACGCCGGTGGTCGCCTGGTAGATGGCGCCCTGGCTCTGCGGGCGGTAAGAGCCGGCGGCATACAAGTCGGACACGATGGTGCCCTTGGCAATGTTGACCGCACCGGCAAGCAGAAGGTCCGCCTCGGTGTTGAAATTATGCTGCGCCGACGAGCCCCGGTCGGATTGGGCCATCGTCATGAAGGCCGTCCCGATCAGAGCCATCAATACCAGCAGCGCAACAACGAGGATCAGAACCGACCCGGATCGCGCGCGATTGAATCGGCGCTGGGCTGCGTTCAGCATTTTTGCCAGGGGCGAGTTCGATTGCATTTTCACGGCGAGACTCCCGTTTCAACTCAACTTAGGGCAAGTTGATGATGTACTCGAATAGCTGTTGCGTGTTCAGGTGGCCGGTAGGTTCATCCACCCCGACCGTGATGCGCAACATTTTTGGCCGAGGGATTCCATATTTGTCGGAGAACTGGTCCCACGCGCAGACATAAGGCAACGCGTAGGTTCCGGGCAGGCCGTTGCCCTGGGCGCTGGTCTGAGTGTTATTAACCCATGGTGGGGCCGTATTGGGGGGCACTGCGCGCTCGAATTCAACGGGCGTGGAACTCCCGAGCACGGTGCTGAGCGGGAGCACTCCGTGGGTTGGGTTCACCGTCCCGGTGCCGGTCGTGTCTCGGGGAAAGCCGTACCATCGGATCAGGTGGGCGTTGGTTACCGGGTCGATGGTGTAATCGATTTGGCCATCATGCCCGGCCACCGCCGGAGTCTGTGTCTGGTCGAGATAGTCGCCGGCGAATTCCACAATGAATTGCGTGCAGCCGCGGACGAAAATCGGGGAGGCCTGCGCGACTGCGGCACCAAGCGTCTGCATCGGATTCGGCCCACTGGGCCCCGGCTTCTGGATGAAAGGGTTTCCCGCGTAGCGAACCTGGTTGGTGATGCGCGATCCCGGCATTACCACCCCCGTGCAGCCTTGCCACCAATTCATGTAGTTGTTAGCGGTGATGAACTGCGTATAGGTCGCGATCGTGGCATCGGCCAGGTCATATCTCGAAGCGAAGAGCGGGATGAAGTCATCGCTCGATTGTGCTTCACTGTTAATCGTCGTGGCGCCGATCAGAAGGGGATCGATTGGCTTTTTGAGTGAGAGCCCCATAAAATGGTTTTCCCAGGTACCACTTACGGGAGGCGGGCTCAGGAGAATGACCTGGCGTCCCAATATCCAATCGCTGGCGAAAAAGTTGTTTGGATTGGTGGCTAGCGTTCCCTGGCCTGGTGCCATGAACGTGCCAGTCTGCGGGGCGGTCGCTGACCATTTGGACAGTGTCAAGTTGTCCGGCAGCGCCAGATGGCCGTACCAGATGAACGCCTCCCGGGTCGTCGTGGGGGAAACGAGGCATTGCGGATCAAATTTTGTAGGGCTTGACGGCGCCTGCCCCGTTCGGCGGGCGTAGCGGCCGCGGGCGAAGAAACAGAGCACGTCCACCCGGTGAATTCGATCGCTGATCTGGTTCGATACCCCCGCCGATATCGACAAGGCCGGGTTTGCCGGATTGTTGATGGTCGTGGCAACACCATCGACGTCCTGTTCCTGGTCCACGCGATTGCGAAACGTCGCTGCTGGATAGGAGATGATGGCCATTCCCGGGGCATCCGATCCATCATCAATCGATTGGACGTCGCTTTGAAGCATCGCCTGGATGCCGCGGTTGGTTTCCGCCGCGGTGAGCACCTGAGTTCCGGCGCCGGTCGTGCGCTGGGCCATGCTGAAGATCTGGCTGATTCCAAGAATCAGAATCATCGCGATGGCGAGCGAGATCAATACCTCAATGAGGGTGAACGCCCGATTGCGATTGCTTCCGCAAGGGCCGCGCGTCTGAGATGGTTTGGCCAAGGTGTTCATCAGCTCTCTTAATTGGGAGTCGACAGATAGGTGCTGTAAGCCCAAACATCCTGCACGGGGCCGACGGCAGCGCCGCTTCGGAGCCGGCGGCCGACGACGAGCACGTCGAACGTCGTCTTCATCGTGCCCAAATTCCCGAGGTCAGTTGCGGTCAGATCCTGGCCGGGCAGGAAGTTCCAGATTCCAGTCGAGGGAGAGAAGCCGAGCCGAAAGATGCGGCCGGTGAACGTGCCGTGCAAATCACCGGCCGTCATATGGTCGTCGGAGATAACCACGTAAGCATTTTCCCCCAGCGCTTGAACATTCCCCGTGGCGCCGCTGAAATCCGCGTAGCTGATTCCGCTGGCAGACGAGGCGAGGGACACATTTGTGATTAACTGCGGAATGAACGGCGAATTCACGTAGGCCAGCGGGCTTGGGCTACTGACCTGGGGCGGACTATGAACGTCCGCTTCCGGCACATAGACTTGGGTGTCGCGGCATTGAACGCCAATGACAATCAATTGCGCGTAGGGAGCTGGAATAATGGACGTTGCGGGCGAGCCCGGCGTGCCCTGAATAATCATGTCTCGGCGGTACATCGCCACCCATCCGAACCGCGGGTCGGTTGCTTGGATCAAGTTTGACGCCACCGACTGCCATAGGGCCTGATTATGAGCGGCGGGCGGATTGGTCAGGAGCGAGGTGGACCATGTATAGATCCATTGGTCGCGGCTATCGCACAATGACCAGACCTGGCCGGGCGCGATCCGGGACGATTGATTGTAATAGAGCGTGTAGCTGCTGGCGGCTGGAATTGTCGCCCCAGTGAAAGTCGGCAAAAGAATTCCGTATGGGGCAGCGGGTGTACTCCCGCCCATGAAGCCGGTAACCGATCCCAACGGCATTGGCATGGCGGCCAGTTGGGTCATGTAACTGGTCGATTGCTTCCCGACCGATGCGGTGATTGTCTCCTGGTTGGTCGCCTCGGTCTGATGGATCGCTACCGGGAACATCGCTGCCACCATGATGAACCCGATTCCCAGGATCATCACCGCGAACAAGATCTCAGTGAACGAAAATCCGCTCCTGCGGCTCGGACGTCGGCGGTTTGGCATTTGGCTTGGCATAGGAATTATTCCGCCCGGATAAGCGTACCGTTGTAGCGATCCACCAACAGTGGGGTCGTGTTCACATCGAGCCAGCCATCAATCACCGGCTCACGAGTATCAGACGAGCCGCTGGAGGTCACTGGGTTGCCGTCGAAGGTGGTGGGGGCAGGCGACAACTGCCGCTCCTGATTTTGAAACGTCTCTCGATCCACCAGCACCAGCCCGATCTGGGCTCGCAAATAAGGCATGCTTGACGATGCCGTCGGCCACAGAACGGGCATGCCCGGAGGCGGCGAGTTACTTGCGCCGGCGGTCACAATCGCATTGCCTAGGCCAGTGAGCACAGGACCAATGGAGAACCGAAATCCGTATTGGGCGGTCGAGAGGTTGCCATACCCATCGAAGAGGATCACGCCGCCGATTATCCCGAGATCGGTCGTTGTGCTGCCAGTATAGGTTAAGGTGGTGGTGTTGTTATTGAAGCCCAAGTAGCGATAGCTCTGAAAGGGGTCGATGGTGCCCGAAAGCGGCGGTGTCAGATTATCCTTAATGGTGAGCGCCCGGATGCCCGGCGGCAGCGGTAGCGGGTCTCGATCGGGAACCAAATCCAAAAAGGTGACGCCGGCCGGATCATTCGGCTGAATCGTTTGCAGGACCTCCCGCATCACGACACGGTCATTGGTCTGGTCGATCAGAAAAACAACGCCCTGGGGTTGCTGCGATCCGATCGCATCGGCGCGGGCGCGGGCCAGCATGGCGGCGACCGCGTTCTCGGCGGACTGAGCACTTCTGGACCCGGTCATATAGCGAATCGTCGGAATCGCCATGGTGATGGCCAGGATGATGATGCCCATCACGACGAGCATCTCGATGAGCGTGAAGCCGCGGCGAGGCGAAGAGACGCGGGGACGCGGCCTTCGGCTCTGAGGCTCAGGCTCGATGAGAGACGCGGAGACGCGGAGACCGGTGCGCGGATCGGGCTCTCGACTCTGTCGGCTGCCTCGTGCGGTTTGTTTGCGGCTTGCGATCATGCTCAATCCTGGAACGAGTAGACGTTGTCCTCGCCGATGGTGAAATCGCCGTCCTGTCCGGCCGAGGCCCAGAAGGGGCGTTCCGATCCAGTCATTTGTGGATCTCCGCTCGATGCTGGGAATGCACCGGTCGATCGCACAACATAGGGTTGTGGGTTGCCGTTGACGTCCTTGATATTCACGTGCAGCCCGGCCCGCGGAACAAAGATAATCGGATTGCCCCAGCCATCGAGCGGCACCACCCCTTGCGTTACCAGATTCGGCGTCGTGCCCGGCGGAATGGGCTCCAACACGCGCTTGGCTTGCAGCGCCTGGGCGACGGTCTGATTCGCGGGAATGCGCATCAGCAAATAGATCACATCAAGGGTTTTTTGCACAGCGGCCCCATAACGGGCTGACCCAGTGCCGCTCGTCTTATCGCCCATGTCGGTGGGTCCGCCCGTTGTGCCTCCGCCTGTTACATCCAGCAATGATAAACTCTGCCATTGCGATGCAGTGGTTGTCCCGGCAGCCGGATCCATGTAAACGGGAAAGTTCTTTGGCGTGTTGGGCGGAGCGTTCGGGTCGCCCTGTTGGGATGTGGCGTAAAATTCAATCGCTTGGAGCCCGTCTCGACTCTCATACTCTTGAAGCATTCCGCGACAGATGTGCAACTCGGCGACGGTTTCCCGCCGGGCGGCGGTGGCTTGGATGTGGCGGTAGCCGACGACGAGGAGGCCCATCAGGATCATGATGATGCCGATGACGATGACCAGTTCGATGATCGTGAATCCACGCCGGGGGTGTCGCACTGGGGTTCTCCTTATTGCCGCCGGGGG
>Ga0182024_10006357_pt1 | contig 25991 bp, 22 predicted proteins | sample P32metaG_FD_120480 | JGI IMG/M metagenome (GOLD analysis project Ga0182024, IMG submission 120480) | Permafrost microbial communities from Stordalen Mire, Sweden - P3-2 metaG (Illumina Assembly) | ecosystem: Environmental > Terrestrial > Soil > Wetlands > Permafrost | place: Sweden: Stordalen... | reverse complement strand
GAAGCTGACTGGTAGCGCTAACGGGAATCGAACCCGTGTTTTAAGATTGAGAATCTCACGTCCTAACCCCTAGACGATAGCGCCACAACTGAAGGGGATGGTCCGCCGCGGCGAACCACTTGCTTAATGTAACAAAAATCCGAGGAGCTGCCAAAGAGTGCACAGGCAGGAAACTGCCTAAATGCCGAGCTTGCGCACCTCGTCGTTGTAATACTTGCGATAGAGAATGTCCCACTCCTGCGACCCTTCGAGGATGATCTTTCGCTGCGACGCAATCTTGAGCCGCGCCGCTGTATCAATTCCCGCTTCCTGGTTAAGCAGCGTTTCAAGTGCCTTGCGCGCTTCCTGGCGGATGGTGTTGCGATCCTCGTTGAAACCGACCTCGTCGATCTCGGCCAGCGTGTCGGCCACGGTATGGGCCAGCTTGTTGAGCTTGTCGCGGCTGATCCTCATAGCACCGCCTTGTATTTTTTCGCGAGCTCGGTCTTCACCTTCTTGAACATCTCGGCATATTGCGCGCCGCTCTTGCGCATCTCGTCGGAGTAGGCATCGAGAATGACGCGCACCTCCTCGTTGATGCGATCTTCGAGCGAAAGCTCCTCGATCAGACCAACGGTGACACGTGCCTCGGTCCCCTTCACATTGCTGGTGGAGATCATTTTGGCGTCGATGAGGTGCTTGACCGTGCGGCGGGCCAGATACCCAATGTATTCGCGCGAAAAAATCATGGGCTAAGTTATGAGAATACCGCATTGGCCCGGTGAGTGTACACCTTCGTCCGGGAGAGCGTTTTCGGGGGCGACAAGGGAATCAACAATTGCTTTGAGGTTCTCCGCGCCGGGTTCAGCGAACCCCATTGAAGCCGAGGCGCACAAAACTCGCTGCGGGCGGTCCGGCAATCCGAATTCCAGTACGCACTCCCTCCGCTAGAACCACAGGCAATGCGCCCGGGTGGCCGATCGCATCGATTTCATAGTGCATCGCGATCTCGTCAGGACCAGCATTGCCGGTCCAGGAAAATGGAATCTCCAGAGCACACTCCGTCGCGGGGCCGCGCAGGACCGTCGCGCTGGTCACCTGCCCGTGAAGTGTAGGCCAGCGCCGGCTCGTCGCTCTATCGAGTTCGTTTGAGCCGGGCACGAGCTCCGCTTTGCAGAGGATGATTGAGCCCGCAGGAAGAGAAGGGCCCACGCTCACGTTGAATTGGACGAAGAAGACAGGGGACGCCGCGCCAGCTGGCGCTCCGGCCCACGCACGATTCGCAAAACCGAGTACAGACACAAGCACGAACAAGCAGATTGCACGCTTCATCAGAGTTCTCCGCGCTCTGCTTATCGGCTCGGCTGGCTGGAGTGATCAACGAAAAGTGCGGCAGACCTGGAATCAATCTCGGCACACCGAGGAAGTGTGCCGAAATCGCGCATTCTCAGCTTCGATGCGGGCAGGTCTTTGTGTTCAGGCACCCGTCGGCGATCCGCAGCCGCGCCACCGCCCGCCCACCCACCAGGTGCTCACTCACGATTTCCGCCGCGTCCTCGGGCCGCACATTGCCGTACCAAACCGCTTCCGGATAGACCACCACTGTCGGACCGTGCTCGCATTGATCGAGGCAGCCCGATTTATTGATACGCACGGTCGCGCCTAGTCCTGCGGCCTTGGATAACTGCTGCAACTGGGTGTGCAGTTCACTTTTGCCGTCGCTTGTACACGATGGGCGTGGTGCGCCTTCCGGACGCATGTTATGGCAGACAAAGACGTGATGGTCGAATAAGGGCAAGCGACGAACCTCCTGGGAATGACTATCTTCAGAGTAAGGCTTTCGGCCCTTTTGCCAAACTCTTCGAACACTTTCCACAATTGACCGAAATAGCCCCACCTGTATCTGAGAGAATGTGTGCTTGACTATGAGTACGGATAATCTGCTTTCGCTGAAAGACGACATGGTGGCCTTTATCGAAGGGCACGGCCTGCGCCGCCTGCCGGGCTATGTCACCGAGGACATCCCGTCCATCCTCTGGGAGAGCCAAAACAATCCCGACGCGTGGAAGGACTTTGTGGAGATGGCCAAACATGTCGGCGCGCCCTTCATCACCTTCAGCGAAATGTCATTGGAGCGCGAAGAGCTCGAATCGCTCATTGAAGAAGCGGGGGAGATGAACTTCCCCGATGAGGAAGCCACAGAGCTGGTGGAAGCCCAGTGGCTGCGCAAGTATGCGGGCATGGTGGGTTATATCCAGCTCGGGTTCGTCTATCAGGGCATGGCGTTTCTGCATGAAACCACCACCGAGTGGTACGAACGATTTCAATCGCTCCTCGAAGACATTGAGAATTTCCAGGACATCGTGATCGACGAACATCATCACGACGACGAAGACGAGTAGAGCGAGTGGGCATTGCAACCGTACCGCCGAGCAACGCAGAGACGGCGCGGCGCGGACCTCGCCAACGTTGGATCATCGATCCGCCCCATCCCCACGAAGCTGAGACGTTGGCCAAAGCGGCACGGCTGCCGCACGTTCTCGCTGAGTTGCTCGTCTCTCGCGGTATCACTCAACCCAGCGAAGCGTTCGCATTTTTGAATCCTGAAGCCGCGCATTTGCATGACCCGTTGCTGATGCTCGGCATGGCCGCAGCCGTCAAGCGGCTGGAGCGGGCCGTTGCCGATCGCGAGCCGGTGCTTCTCTATGGCGATTACGACGTGGATGGCACGACTGCTGTGGTGCTGCTGAAGACTGCGATCGAAATGCTCGGCGGCGTTGTCCGCTTTCATGTACCGCATCGCATCCGCGAGGGGTACGGAATGCAATCGAGCGTACTTGAGGCAGCCTGTGCCGAGGGCATTCGTTTGGTGATCACGGTCGACACCGGGATGCGCGCTTTTGCTGAGGCCGAAACCGCACAGCGGCTCGGCATGGATCTCATTGTCACGGACCACCATTTGCCGGATGCGCACGATGCTGTGCCGCAGGCGCTTGCGATTCTCAATCCCAATCAGCCGGGCTGCGGCTATCCGGAGAAATCGTTATGCGGCGCAGCCATCGCGCTCAAGCTGGCCCAGGCTTTGCTCGATCGCCATGACCCCATCCGCACCCGGGAGACGACGCTGCCAAGCTTTTTGAAGATGGCGGCCATCGCCACCATCGCCGATGCTGTTCCGTTGCGCGGAGAGAATCGGACAATTGCCGCATTGGGCCTACGCGAGCTGCGGCGTCCGATGGGCATCGGACTGCGAGCGCTCTTCGCCGCCGCTCAGCTTGACCCCGCGGCAAAGCAGCTCACTTGCTTCGATGTAGCCTTTCGCCTGGCGCCGCGCATCAACGCTGCGGGCCGCATGGATGTGGCTTCCGAAGTGATCGAGCTTTTTACAACCCGCGATTTGGGCCGTGCGCAGGAACTCGCCGCGAAGCTCGAGCGCCTGAATCGCGAACGACGCGATACCGAAGCGTTCGTCTTGAAGACTATCGAAGCGCGGTTGGCAAACGAACTTGAACTCGCGGCCGAGCGGCTCCTGGTACTCGATGGGGACGGATGGCATCGCGGCGTCATTGGCATTCTGGCTTCGCGCGTAGTGGAGCGCACCGCCAAACCGGCGATCGTGATTTGCGTGGAAGACGGCATCGCACACGGCTCGGGCCGCTCGGTCGACGGATTTCCGCTGCTCGAAGCGATCGAAACCTGCGCCGATCTCTTCACGCGATTTGGCGGCCACGCGTTTGCGGTTGGATTTGCTCTGCCCGCAACGGCACTGCCGGAATTGAAACTACGCCTGCGCAGCTATGCTGCCGAAAAGCTGGCGGCCCGTGAGCCGGAACGCGTCCTGCATATTCACGCAGAGCTTCCGCTGGATCGCATTACACCGGTGCTTGCCGGCTGGTTGCGCAAGCTTGAGCCACTCGGCCACGGCAATCCCGAGCCTGTCTTTGTGGCTCGCAATGCCCACCTGATGTCTCCACTCCGCGTGATGAAGGAACGCCACATTCGCCTGGATCTCGCGCAAGGCGCGAGCCCTTCCGCGCCGCACGGTGTGAGCTTTGGCGCGATACGCGCTGTCGGTTGGGACATGGCATTTCGCGCTGCCGAACTCGGCCTACACGAAGGCAGCCGCATCGATCTTGCCTATCGCATTCGCGAAAACGACCATCCTGAATACGGCGGCATTGAAGTGGAGATCGCAGGCATGGAGGCGGCTTCAGCCTGACGCAATGAGGCCCACGGCGAGCAGCCGCGGACCTCGTTGCGTCTCAGATCGAATCGAAGGCCCTATCGACCCTTTCCATGATCATGGGAGTCGTGCGGCTGCGGATGCGACTGCGGTGAAGGATGCGAGTCGTTGTGCGGCTGATTCTGCGGCGCAGGATGGTATTGATTGGGTGTCGCCGGACGATACGCGTTCGGCGGGGCAGGGTGGTATTGGTTTTGATTGATCGAATGATTCGGTGAACCAAACGACTGCTTAGGTCCGACGTGGTTGTTGCCCGGAGTCGCCCCGCGATTGTTGTTGAATGAAGGCGCCGGGTGGTTCTCCGCCGGAAGCGGTCTTGCGACTGCCAGGTTCTGCGGATGTCCACCATTCGCCCTGGCATACGAGTTGTGGTCGCTCATCGCCCCGTTCATGTGTTGAGTCTGATAGGACGTAGGCGCCAGGTGGTGCTCGTTCATCGCCATGCGCTCTTCGGGAGCCGGGTCATGACGGATGCCGCCAGGTCCGCCGCTGAAGGCCACGTGCCGGTCGTTCACGATTGTGTTGTGCTCGACGATTGTGCGATCAACGTAGGTGGTGTGGACGAATCTCTCATTCACGTGCACGACCGCGGTGTTGTAGACAAAATCGTGGCCGCGCCAGATGCCACCGGCAAAACCGACGCCCATGTAGCCGAAGCCGTAGTTCACGCCGCCATAGTAGCCAACGTGCCGCCCCCAATAGCCACCATGCCAAACGTAGAGGCCGCCTGACCAGCCCCAATAACCGGGGGTCCACAAAGCGCCCTCGTACGGGGCAGGCACCCAGGCGCCTGGAACCCAGTAGTAGCCATCTGGACCGTAAGCCCAATAGCCGGGAGTCCACATCAGCCCCGGCTGGGGACATTCCGGTTGCACATAGACCGGCAAGACCGGCGGTGCAAATCCGACACTGATAAAGACACCGGCGTACGAAGATGCCGGAACGAGGCAGAGAAGTAGCGTCATCAAAATCCAACGCGCAAAACGAAAGAGTCGCATGGAAAACCTCCAGGTACTTTGTGGCCCTCTAGCTTGCGGATTTTTCTTCGCAAGTAGCAGAGCTCGTTCTATCGAAGACGCGCAACGGTTGCGCGGTCAGACTACTCCAGTTCGAACCCTGGCAGCTATGAGAAGTTGCCACCGAAGTTGTTACTTTTGATTCGCTTCGAGGGGCGGCGCAATTCCATTCTCTCGTTTAAGACGACTTGGCAACAAGAGCCTCAGATTCGAAGACAAGATTCAGAGCAACGGAATCGATACGTTTCTAATACCGGAGACTGAGTCCCATCCCGAAGACATGATTCGCATCGAGATTCACCGGTATCAGCGCAACAGGAACGCCTCCAACCAGCACGGGTGTCTGCCCGATCGTTCCGGCAACGTGCCCGATGCCCACGTCGAAAGCAAAGTGAGGATTCTCTTTCTGCGTCACGCGGACCGCGTAATCCATCGTCGTAGGAATATGCGCCGAACCTCCTACCAGAATTGCCCCAAGGTTCTTCACTTGCGGAGGCTCCTGCGTGAAGCCGATTGCGGGCACAATCGCGGTGTGGAACGGCGCCGGTAACGGAATGCCGATACCACCGAAGAGTCGACCGCCGAAGCGCGTCGCCTGCCCACCGATTCCGTAGATGGATGCGTTGGTTGCCTTCCAGCCGAGATTGATAAGAAACGGCACAGGCGGATGCAGCCAGGTCTTTGTCGCCGCGACGTACAAATCCTCATTGGTATAGCTCTTCAGAGATCCCGTGAACTCCTGGTTCAGAGCGCCGCTCACGAACTTGTCGCCCGTTCTTACCACGAATCCCGCACCGATCCCCGGCGTCCAAGGCCCGAATTGTCCGTCCTTGATCGCCACAACTTTGCCGTTGAAGATGTTCATCCCCGCGTAGTGCCAGAGGCTGCTGAAGGCTGCGCTGTGGCCCTCTGTGTGTTCACTGCGCGTGTAGCCAACCTCTGCGCGATTCGCGAATCCCTCCGCAATGTTGAAGGTGTGAATGTTGCCGATGACATTGGACGCATTCACGAAGTGATAGCCGACAGCCGGATGCGAGAAGAATTTATCTTTGGCGGTATAGACCACGTAGGCCGTGGGTGTAATGAAGCCGCCGGTCTGTCCTTCGAGTGTGAGGTTTTGTGCGCTCGTGTGTTGGGTTGAAAATAGGATCGCGACCAGGCAGCCGCAAAGTGCCATGTGAGGGAGGATCTGAGTCTTCACTGTCTTTACTACTCCAAGTGCGCGTTCTTCTGCGCTCAAAATCATCTGTTTGTAACACAATTGCAGCAATCCCGTCTCCTTACGAAAGGCGGTGGTAGACTCTCGCCATGCCGCGCGGACTGTTCATCACACTCGAAGGGCTTGATGGCTCCGGCAAAACGACGCAGATCAAGCTCCTGGCCGCGTGGATGCAGAAGCGGAACTTGAATCCTGTGGTCACGCGGCAGCCTGGCGGGACGGCGACCGGCGACCGCGTGCGCGCCCTGTTGCTCGATTCCGGTTCAACGCCGATTGCACCCATGGCGGAGATGGCCCTGATGTTTGCCGACCGCGCCCAGTGCGTCGCCGAAATAATTGAGCCCGCACTTGCCGCCGGCAAGATCGTGCTCTGCGATCGCTTCACGGACTCAACCGAGGCTTACCAGGGCGGCGGCCGCGAGATCGGCTCGGCGCCCGTCCTTGCGTTGCACGGCTTGATCTGCGGCGATCTGCGGCCGGATCTCACCCTGCTCCTGCTGCCCTCGCTCACGGCGAGCCTCGAACGCGCCCGCCGTCGCAACGATCGCGCCGCTGCACAGAATGGCGCGGACGAAGGCCGCTTCGAACAGGAACAGGAAGCCTTCTTCCGCCGCGTCTGGCTGAAGTATCGCGAGATTGCCAAACGTGAACCGGATCGCGTCGTCCTGATCGAAGGCAATCTCAGCATCGACGAGGTGCAGGAGCAGATTGTGGAAGCAGTGTCGGAGCGACTGGTCTCCGCAAACCACGCAATCGCCTGAGTTTTGCCCAAACACGTCCCCGTCCCAAAACTGTCCCGGCTCCGTCGGGACAAACCAGGCCCACCTTGTCTCCGCGTGTGCACAGCCCGGGATTCCGCAAATATGGCACAATAAGAGATAGGATTTGACGATGTCTGCATCCCGACAAAGGAACGCATGGATCTGGCTGGCGGTCGCCGCCATGGCAGTCGCTACCCTTGCGCGCGCGCAGGCAGGGATACAGGTTGCAACGGCGTACGCAAATCCCGTCTTCGAATTCCTGGTTGGACATCAGGGCGCGGGAGCACACGCCGCAATCGGCGCTCCACGTCGATTTGAACGCCGCTCCATGCGGCAATCCAAGGGACCGTTGCTCTTCGCATCTGCGCAGCATGGCGCGGATTGTGGCGCGTGGGAGGCCGTCCTCCTCCCCGTTCTGTTCATCGGCCTTGTTACTCCGCTGAATCTCATCTCGTCCCGGTCCGTTCTGTCTCTCGGCCGCACACCGTCGACTCCTGCACTTCCCTTCTCATTCCAGCGTCCTCCGCCTTCGCTCGTTTAGTTCCGATCGATTGCAATGATGAAGGCTTTGGCAACCTAAGTTGCCAAAGGCCTTGGGCTAACTTTTCGCGATCGCAGTTAAACTTGTAGATGGAGATTCACGTGTTTCTCGATAAGGCACTTACAAAAGTTTTCGGCACCGCAAACGAGCGCGCCATCAAGCGCCTGTTGCCGAACGTTGATACCATCAACGCGCTTGAGCCGGAGACACAAAAGCTCTCCGATGAGGAGCTACGCGCGAAGACCGCCGAGTTCCGTGCGCGCATCGCCGCCAAGCTCGAAGGCATCACCGAAGCCGAAGCCATCAAGACGGCCGAGCGCGAGGGGCTCGATGAGATTCTTCCCGAAGCTTTTGCCGTAGTCCGCGAGGCCGGCTGGCGCTCGGTGCAAATGCGCCACTTCGATGTGCAGCTGATCGGAGGCATGGTGCTGCACCAGGGCAAAATCGCCGAAATGAAAACCGGTGAAGGCAAGACGCTCGTTGCCACGCTCGCCTGCTACCTCAGCGCCCTCGCCGGGCACGGCGTGCACGTGGTTACCGTGAACGACTACCTGGCCAAGCGCGATGCCGAATGGATGGGCAAGATTTACGAATTCCTCGGTCTGACTGTCGGCGTCATCGTCCACGACCTCGATGACAACCAGCGCCGAGCCGCCTATGCCGCCGACATCACCTACGGCACCAACAACGAATTCGGCTTCGACTACTTGCGCGACAACATGAAGTTCGACATCACCGATTGCGTGCAGCGGGGCCATTATTACGCCATCGTCGACGAAGTGGATTCGATTCTCATCGACGAAGCACGCACACCGCTCATCATCTCCGGACCCACCGAGCAGACGACCGACAAGTATGCACGCGTCCGCAAGATCATTCCCACGCTCCAACTCGGCGAAGAAGTCGAATCCCTCGATCACAAGCGGCAGGCGGAGCTTGGCATTCAACTCGGCGAAGGTGAAAAGTATTTTTCCGGCGATTACGTCGTCGATGAAAAGCACCGCACCATTGGCGTGACCGACGATGGCTGGATCACGATTGAGAAAGCCCTCGGCATCGACAACATTGCCGACGCGGAGAACTGGGATCTGAAGCACTACGTCGAGACGGGTATCAAGGCGCATGCGCTCTACAAGCGCGACGTGGACTATGTGGTCAAGGACGGCGAAGTCATTATTGTCGACACCTTCACCGGCCGCCTGATGCCGGGCCGCCGCTGGAGCGACGGGCTGCATCAATCGATCGAAGCCAAGGAAGGCGTCAACATCCGCAAGGAAGACCAGACGCTCGCGACCATTACCTTCCAGAATTACTTTCGCCTCTACAAGAAGTTGAGCGGCATGACAGGCACGGCTGAAACCGAAGCCGCCGAGTTCGAGAAAATCTACAAACTCGAAATCGTCGTGATTCCCACCAACAAGCCGATGCTGCGCCTCGAGAATTCCGACGTTGTCTTCCGCACCACGAAGGAAAAATACAAAGCCGTGGCGGATGAGATTGCCGAACTGCACGAAAAGAAGCAGCCGGTCCTGGTGGGCACCACATCCATCGAGAAGAGCGAGCTGCTCTCGGGAATCCTCCAGCGCAAGGGCGTGCGGCACGTTGTGCTCAACGCGAAATTTCACGAGCGCGAAGCGGAGATCGTAGCGCAGGCGGGCCGACTCGGGATGGTCACGATTTCAACCAACATGGCCGGCCGCGGCACCGACATTCTGCTCGGCGGCAACGCCGACTTCATGACGCGCCAGGAGCTGGTGAAGAAGGGTCGCGCACGCGCCATCAACGCCGCCGAGGGAGCCATCAATCCATCGGCGCCAAAAGGCTTCCTCCGCTTCTACTACCAGGGTCAGGAATTCGAAGTTTCTGAACCGGATTGGGCCGAAGCGAACCAGGTACACGCCTCTGCCGCAAAACAGGATCACGAAGATGTGATTGCCGCGGGTGGGCTCTTCATTCTCGGCACCGAGCGCCACGAATCGAGGCGCATCGACAACCAGCTGCGCGGACGCGCGGGCCGCCAGGGCGACCCCGGCGCATCGCGCTTCTATCTCTCCCTTGAAGATGACCTGATGCGCATCTTCGCCAAGCAGTGGGTCAGCACTCTGCTCGAGCGGCTGGGCATGGAAGAAGGCGTGCCCATCGAGTCGCGCATGATCTCCAAACGCATCGAAGGCGCACAGAAAGCCGTCGAGTCACAGAACTTTGAATCGCGCAAACATCTGCTCGAGTACGACGACGTGATGAACAAGCAACGCGAAGCCGTCTACGGCTTGCGCCGCCAGCTGCTCGAAGCCGTCGAACAGCGCGAGCTGATTCTGGAGGACTACGTTGGCGGAATCCTGAGCGGACTGCTCGATGAATTCGCCGGCGAAAACGTGCGTCCTGACCAATGGAACACCAAGGGCCTTGAGGAGAAGCTCATCGGCCATTTCGGCTTGAGCCTTTCCGCCGCCGGCGTCAACGCGCAGGAGCTCTCGCGGCACGAACTAGGCGACGCGATTTTTGAAAAACTCAAGGAGCATTACGAAGGTAAAGAGAAGATCCTTGGCGCTGAAACGATGCGCCAGCACGAGCGGATGGTCATGCTCAGCGTCATCGATGGGCTATGGAAAGACCACCTGCTCTCGATGGACCATCTTAAAGAAGGCATCGGTCTGCGCGGCTATGCACAGCAGGATCCGCTGGTCGCCTACAAGCGCGAGTCCTTCGACATGTTCGAAGCCATGATGCTGAAGTTCCAGGAGGACACCGTCCGCTTCCTCTTCCGGATGCAGATTCTTGGTCCGGACGGCCAGCCAATCAACGCCGCGCCGGAGCCTCGACGCGCAGTTCCTCCCGCGCCACCGGTCGCGAGCGCGGCACAGCCTGTCAATGGGAATGGCAATGGCATGCAGCCACGAGAAATCTCCATGCCTGCGCGTCATGCTTCGACGACCATCGACGCTCTCGAAAAGGAATTCCACCGCAAGAAACAACGTGAGCTCGCCGTCGCCAGCCGCGCCGGAGCAGATGAGTCGAGCGCTCCGACACAACGCCACGCCGGCGAGAAAGTCGGCCGCAATGATCCTTGCCCATGCGGTTCAGGCAAGAAATACAAAAAGTGCCACGGCGCCGAAAAATAGGTCGTACAGCCGGTTCACCAGGCGCAGACTCTGCGCGTAGTGAACCGGCCTACTGAGCCAGATCGAAATTGAGGTCCAGGTCCACTATGGTCGTCGCCTGCCCGGACGCAAATTTCCACTTGCGCACCGCGTCTTGAGCTGCCGTCGATAAGATGCCATTGCCGCTCAACGGCTTTACGTCCGTGACTTTCCCGGTCGGGTCGACCGTCACTTCCAGTTTCACCACACCGGCAATCCTCATGCGTTTCGCGATCTCCGGGTAGACAGGTGCTACGCGCGATTTCACCGCGCGCTCCTCCGCCGCTCTGCCAGCAAGCACAAACACAATTGCCAATGCGAGCGCTGTTATTCCCGACCAGCGCAGCCCGAAACGCGCACTTTTCTGCCGCCCCATCCTCATTCAGTCCTCCCGTTCATTGCGCGCTTCCAAGAAGCCGCATGGGAAGAGTATCGGCGCCGGATGAAACGACTTTATGATTCAGAGTAGGAATACGGCGAATGTGGGCGACCGGTCCTCCACCTGCTCATCCTGCGCAGCAAGGCAGCCGGCTCCTCAGTTCGAACGACCGCTGGATCCGATGGCGGCAAAGGTCAGATCCTGCGCCGGGGAATGATGTTGCTCTCTCCACAGATCGAAAAGCCGCCCATAACTCAGGGTCAAATATTCGGAAGCGTCGACGCCCAGCCGCGCAGCCGCCCGGTCAATCCAAGCGGGGGCGCCTTCAAGCTCGGCAAAGTTGCCGATGGGCGTCTCATCGACGACACAATGACCTTCCCCGTCGCTCCACTCAGAGCGCCATTTTTCATAGCGGAACACGGCAACCAGTCCGACGGATTCGAAGATCTCAGCGAGCACATCGCCGTCACCCACGGTCGTTTCGGTCTCGATCCGGTGCTTGTGCCGGTCCTCGCCCGGACCGGCGTCCGGCAGCCGCTTATGAGTCACTACGCAACGTTCGCCATAGTGGCGGATGCGCAGAATCTCAGTGCGTGCGCGCATCGCGCGATCCGGCGTGTCATAAAGCACGTTGCTTTCAAATTCACGCGGCGTCTCCAAGCGGAATCCGGCTTTCTCAAGCCGCTTCGCCAATTCTGCCGCGGCGTCTATACGGAATTTGATTTCGGTCTCGATGGCCATCGTTAAGAAGTGAGTATACGGCAGCGGACAAGCGACAATAGATCTGTGAAGACCCTCCGCCTCTCCGTGGACCCCGCTCATCTCGATCATGCAGAATCGCGGCGTGCCATTGCGCAAGCAGCCGGTATCCTGCGCAACGGTGGATTGGTCGCATTCCCAACGGAAACCGTTTATGGACTCGGCGCCAATGCGCTCGATGCTGCCGCGGTCGCCCGTATCTTCGAGGCCAAACAGCGACCCTCATGGGACCCAGTCATCGTGCACATCGCAGGCCCGGTACCCTTCAATCCGATGCTCGACACATTGGTGACCGCGATCTCCGCCCCCACGCGCGGCCTCATGATGGAGTTCTGGCCGGGCCCGCTGACACTGTTGCTCCCGCGCTCTGCTGCAGTTCCCGACGCCGTCACAGCCGGACGGCCGTTGGTGGGCGTACGCATGCCGGCGCACACCGTAGCCTTCGAGCTCATTCAGCAGGCCGGCGTCCCGATCGCCGCTCCCAGCGCGAACTTTTTTGGCCATATCAGTCCCACTTCCGCAGCCCACGTCCTCGACGATCTCGATGGCCGGATCGATGCCGTGCTCGATGCGGGCCCGACCCTGCACGGCGTGGAATCCACCGTGCTCGACCCAAACCAGTCCCCGATGATGATCTATCGTCCCGGCGCAATCACAGCAGCGCAGATCCGCGACGTTACCGGGCCCGTGGATTTCTACACTCCGGCTCCAACGCCGCCAGCGGATCCCGAGAGTGCGCTTCCCTCGCCCGGCGTCGGGATTCGCCACTATGCGCCTCATGCCCGCCTGGTTTTGATCGATGGTCCTCTCGCCACATTGGCAAGCCGGATCGCAGAGGAAGCCACCCGCCACGCATCGGAGCGTCTGGGTTTTCTGCTGCCCGTCGAGGTTTCTCGGTCCGGGCTGATCGAATCCCACCCCACCGCACACGTCTTTTCCTGGGGACACTGGAACGCACCCGAAGAGCTGGCACACAATCTCTACGCGGGTCTGCGCACACTCGATGCCCATGGCTGTTCGGTAATCGTCTGTCCTCTACCGCCAGCCGAGGGCCTGGGTTCTGCGATCCGCGATCGTCTCTTCAAGGCCGCCCACTAAAGCCGGCCGTTCGACGCATCGGAAGATTCGTTGCACACAAGCGCAACGCGCGTTATTGCCCGTTCTCGCCCACTTTATACATGTATTTAATCGCCGATTTATAAATCAGCACCTTGTCGCGCCCGCGCACTTTTAGCGTCCGGCGATCGTACCATTCAATGCAGCCTTCCACATGCTCGCCGTCCGCCAGCACAATCACCATCGGCGTTTGCGATTGAATCTGTTTCTGCAGATAAAAGAGCTCGGCCTGCCTCTGTCCACCTTCATCTTCCATCCCATGATGCGTAAAGTGGAACGGCAGCGGCGCTCTCTTTCCATTGCGCTGGGAAGGCGGCGCTGCCGGCGCTTTTGGCTCGCTTTCAATACCGGTCACTGCGGCATGAGTGTTCATGGTTACGATCCTCCTTTTTTGCATGAGGCCCGATCCCTAAAAACCGGCAGATCAAAAAAATGAAGACGCACACCCTAGCGGTTGCCGCTCATACTGCAGGGAGCCCAAGCTTTCGCTCAAATGCACGTTTCCCGGCTCGTAAACCGCAAAGACACGGGTGCCTGACCCAGAGAGTCTGATCAGCCGGCTACCGGTCTAGGGGTTTGCCTGATTCTACCCGAAAAGATGCCCGCCCATGAGCACAGGTTGCTTTTTCATTGGGCGACCCGCCTAGCGCTCCGCCAGGCTCACAGCCATCGCGTCCAACGACAGCGATCGAAGCAGGTTACGGCGCATTCCCTGCTCCACTTGGACAAGTGCCCTCGCTGCGCCGTCAATCCAGTCGACGGTCAGCCCCTGCGCCAGCCGTTCGAGCTCCCCTTGAATATCCACATTGCGCACCAGCGCCGGCGTGCCGGCAACCATCAGGAGCAGGTCCTCCACAAGGCTGCCTAAAGCGCGGAGCAAGCTGACCGTTTTTTCCTGGCCATCGGCTCCGGCGCGATACGTCTCGGTAACGCGGAAAAGCTGCGAATAGTCCGGCTCCTTCAGCGCTGTCTTCAAGACGATCAGCGCGTCCTGGCGACTGGTCGAGTAAGTCTCCAAATCAAGGGTGAGCGCACGGCCTATCGCTCCCTCGGCAAGCCGCGCAACCAGCGCACGTTCTTGCGGCTTCAGCTCCCGCCGGCGCTCAGCGAGCAACGACTCCAATTCGGCCGCAGGCAGCGCGCCCAGCCTATACACCGTGGCGCGCGAACGAATCGTGGGCAGCAGTTCCTGCGGATTCTCCGTGAGCAAGATCAGTGATGTGTGCGCCGGCGGCTCCTCAAGTACTTTCAGCAGGCTATTGGCTGCCTCTTTCATGAAGGCCGACGACGTGAAGATCGTGAATGTGCGACGCGCTTCTACCGGCGGCCGATAATACGCCACGTGAATGACCTGCCGCACCTGGCCCATCTTGATCAAAAGCTGCGGCGGGTCAGGCGGCACGATGAGCACGTCGGGGTGCGTTTGAACAAGGATGCGCGTTTCGCGCTTATCTGCATCGCGCATGTCTTCGCGGGCAGCGACAGCCTCAGCCACGCGCTCATCGAGATTCGCGGCATCTCCAATGCGCTCGCAATTCCTGCAATGGCCGCAATAATCTGGCAAACCGTCTGATTCGGTTGGCTCCAGGCAGTTCACTGCGCGAGCCAGCATCAGCGCCAGCGTGTACTTCCCCGCGCCCTTCGGTCCGGCCAGGATCATCGACTGAGGAAAGCGCCCTGCCGCGATCGACTCGCGCAGATGCGTCACCGTCGCCGTATTGCCAAGGAATTGCTGGAAGCCCACGTTTCGAGTTTAGTGCAAAGTGCAATCGGGTGAAATCAGCATCGATGCAAGAGCCACCCGATTTGCACCGTTCCGGTTCTTGTTACACCGCCTTGCGGCTGTGATCGCGAATGCTCTTGATCTCCTCCGCCGGAATGTGCAGGAACTCCAAAAACTCCCGGTGCTCCTGGGGCGCCGCGCGTTCAAATTCCGCGTGCCACCGGTTCATCTGCTCGCCCGTGAAACCGCAGCCCTTCATGATGGAAACCCACTTCTCCTTAGTGATCATCTTGGCCTTTCTGAGCGCATTATGCTCGAGAAGTTTGAGGATCGCCTGCTGGTGTGCGCGCAAGGTTCCGATCTCGGCGTCGAGCTCGAGCAGCCGCCGCTTCAGAACTCCGGCCGCGCCTGTTCCCGGCCGATCCGGATTCGTTTTGAGAATGGCCCGAATATCGTCGATCTTCAGGCCGGCTTCACGGTAGGCGCGGATCTGAAGCAGCCGCCGCAGATCCGCTTCGCCGTAACACCGATAGTTGCCGCCGCTGCGCTGCGGACGGGGCATCAAACCGATCGATTCGTAATACAACAAGGCGGTGCGGCTCACGCCGCAGCGCCGGGCGAGTTTGGTCACTGTCAACATCGTCCATCTCCACTGTGAACCCTCCAGTTGTAGACAGGTCAAGCAGCAAATGCAAGAATTGTTGCGGCGATCCGAACCGGCTGAAGGCGCTCGCCGCGCGCATCGCGCTCCCCGTACAATAGAAAAGAAAGCCCGACGGGACCGATGGCGGACCAGGCAGAGAAGAACCCCAAAACCACCAACCCGGCCAACAAGGACGCCCGCAAGCCAGGCCAGCCCAAGCCCGACGAAGATCCGGTCGGCAAGGTCTACGACTCGCGTCTCATGCGGCGCCTCGGCCGTTATCTGCTGCCATATTCGTGGCAGGCGGCTGTCTCCTCCGCCGCTGTCACGCTCAAGTCTCTCAGCGATGTCTCCGGACCGTTCCTCGTCATGGTCGGCATCGACCACTACTTCCCTTCGGGAACGAATTCCGGCCATGCCATTACCCCCACGGCGCACGGCTTCGGAGCCGCAGACTGGCTCACACGCCATCTCAGCACGGACCCCAAGCAGGGCATCACGCAGCTTGCTGGGATCTATCTTGTTCTGCAGATTTCCGCCTATCTTTTTGAATTCATCCAGACCTACCTGATGCAGTGGACCGGCCAGAAAATCATGTTCGACCTGCGTCGCGACATCTTTCGCCACATGCAGCGAATGCACGTCGGATTCTTCGATACCCACGCAGTCGGCCGGCTCGTTACACGCCTCACCTCGGACGTGGACGCCATCAACGACATGTTCACCGGAGGCATCCTCGCCATCGTCGACGACTTCTTCACCCTGTCGGTCATGGCCATCGTGATGCTGAGCATCAATTGGTGGCTCGCCCTGCTGGCCTTTTCCGTCCTACCACTGATCTTGGTTGTCACGCGCCTTTTTCGTATCAGCGTCCGCGAGAGCTACCGTCGCGTCCGTGCCGCCATCGCCCGCATCAACAGCTTTACCCAGGAGCATGTCAGCGGCATGCGCGTGGTGCAGCTATTCAATCGTGAGCAGCGGGCCTACACCGACTTTGAAGCTGTCAATCGCCTGCACATGATCGCCTTCAAGGACACAATCTTCGCCTATGCGCTCTACTATCCCGCGGTCGAATTGCTCTCGGCGATTGCCATTGCCCTTGTCATCTGGAGAGGCGGGTTCGGCGTGCTCTCGGGCTCAGTCACCATCGGCATGCTGGCCAGTTTCAACATGTATTCGCAGCGCTTCTGGCGCCCCATCCAGGACCTGAGCGACAAGTACAACATCCTGCAAGCCGCGATGGCAGCCTGCGAGCGCATCTTCAAGTTGCTCGACACCGCGCCGGAGATCGTCAGTCCCGCGAACCCGCGCATGGGCGATGGCAGCAACCGCATCGAGTTTCGCCACGTCTGGTTCACGTATCAAAAACTCAAGCCGCAGCAACAAGCCGAGGTCGAGCGTGCCACCTTGTCGCCGAATCCCGGCCACGCTCTCGCGGCAATCAGCGACATTGAATGGATTCTCAAAGATGTCTCCTTCACAATCGAGCCCGGCCAGACAATTGCAATCGTGGGCCACACCGGCGCGGGCAAAACGACCCTCACCGGCCTGATGATGCGTCTCTACGACGTGTCTGCCGGGCAGATCCTTGTCGATGGCGTTGACCTGCGCGAGCATGACCTGACCAAACTGCGCCAGCATTTCGCCGTAGTGCTCCAGGATCCTTTCCTGTTTACGGGCACGATTGCCGAAAACATTCGTCTCAGCAACGACGCGATCACGGAAGAAACTCTGCGCCGAGCGGCCCGCGACGTCAACGTGCTCGACTTCATCGATAGCCTGCCCGGTGGTTTCAACGAACCAGTACGGGAACGCGGCAATTCACTCTCCACGGGTCAGAAACAGCTCATCAACTTCGCCCGCGCGCTGGCCTACAATCCGCACATCCTCATCCTCGACGAAGCCACCTCCAGTGTCGACACCGATACGGAACTACGCATCCGCGGCGCACTCGAGCGCATGGTCGAAGGCCGCACCAGCGTGCTGATTGCGCATCGTCTTTCCACTGTGCAGCGCGCCGAATCGATCCTAGTGATGCACAAAGGGCAATTACGCGAGATGGGTTCGCACCAGGAACTACTGGCCCAACGCGGCCTCTACTGGAAGCTCTATCAACTGCAATACAAGGACCAGGAACTCGGCGGCGCCCCCACGCCGGCCCGCGAACCATCGATAGCACCTGCAATGTGACGAAACGGCCAATCCGCGAGCCCATCCGCGCTCCTGCCATCCCGTATTCGAGCTATCATAAAGGTTCGAATCCTTCGCACATGCGGCCTGCCAACCGCCTTTCCGCAACCGGTGATATGCATTGATGAACCAAGCTGGACCAGCAACCATCGAGCTGTTCGACACGAGCCTTCGGGACGGGCTGCAGCAGCCGAATCTCGAAATATCCGTGCCCAACGCCGTACTGCTTTTGCAACGCATGGGCTCCTTTGGAGTGCACTTTGCGGAGATTGGCTTCGCGGGCGCCAACCTATTTGTTGAAGACCTGACAAGGTCTCTCGCGTCGGTCGACACTGGGGCGATGAAGCTTGCGCTCTTTGGACGTACACGCGGCCACGGCACGAAGGTTCAGGAATGGCCCGACGTCCAATTCATCATTCGCCACAAGAAGCGTGTTCCCGTTGCCGTGATTGTCGTCAAATCGCGTCTGCTCGATGTGACGAAATCCCTGGAAACTACTCCGGAAGAAAATCTTTGCATGGCGCGGGAGACAATCGAGTGCTTGCAGGACAACGGCCTCGAAGTCATCGTCGACTTTGAGCATGCAATGGACGCCAACTGCGGCCGACGCGAAAATGGCATTGTCTGCGAGCCAGATTTCCATGCGCGCAGCCTCGATTATTTCCATCAACTCACCGAACAGTGCGTTTGGCAGGGCGTAGCCCGCATCGTGGTCTGCGATACAACCGGCGGCGCCAGTCCCGAAGAAGTGGCGGACGTAATCGGCGGATTGACGCGCCAATTCCCCAGGGCCAGATTCGGATTCCACGGGCACACCGATCGCGGCCTTGGCATCGCCAACACCCGTGCTGCGATTCTCGCGGGCGCCGTCCAGGTACAGGGCACGCTCCTCGGCACAGGAGAACGTTGCGGCAACGTGAACCTGACCACCGTCGTGGGATCGATGCAACTCCGCGGCGAAGCGAAGTTCGTCCCGCCCGAATCGTTGAAAGGGCTCACCAGTCTTGCGCACTCTGCCTATGCGGCGTTCGGCCTCGAGCCGCCGCACGGTGCGCCCATCGTAGGAACCGGGGCGTTTGGCACCTGGGCCGGCATGCACGGCAGCAGCGAGCGCAAGAACCCAGGAGCATATCTCTGGTGCGACCCCGCGCGTGTCGGCGCCAACCCCACCATCGGCGTCAACCGCCAATCCGGCAAAGCAAACGTCATTCTGCTTTCCGAAGCGCTCGGCGTTCCTCTCGATTCCGCGCAGGCCCAGGCACTCATCGACGCCAACCAGTCCATGATTGAAGGCGGCGGATTCACGTCCAGCGAGATTTCATTTCGACTGGCCACCATGCGGGTTCTCGGCACGCTGCCCAACCGGTTCAGCATCCGCAGCTGGCGCGTCTTCGACGAATCCGACGAAATCGGCAATCGATTCGTGCAGGCTTTCATGACGCTATCGGTCGGCGACACGACCGTCACCACCACCCGCGCGGAGGGCGCAGGGCCAGTGGATGCGCTCACAAAGGCCATGCGGCACGAACTGGAGAAATGGTATCCCGCGCTTACGCAGATGCGCCTCGGCACCTTCAGTGTCACCGCACTCGATGTCTCGGCACACGACTCGGCTGCTTATGTGCGCGTCACCGTCAGCTTTCATGCCGACGGATACGAACCGTGGATCACGGCAGGCGTGAGCAGCGATATGAACCAGGCCGCGCTCATGGCCATCGTTGATGGGTTCAATTACTGGCTGCTCGAGCGGGCCGACGGGAAAGACGAATCGGCTCACTTGCCAGCTATCGCAGCAACCAGCCAGGTCGTTATCTGACAGCCGATCTTCACGCAGAAGCCATTCAATTGAACTCGGCCTTTCGAATCCCATGAACGCTTCAACTTCGCCAAGCGTTGCAGACCAATCCCCGGCTCCGTCTGATGCGAGCAAGCGGCTGCTCCCGTGGCTCGTTGCGGTCGCGTTCTTCATGGAGTCGCTCGACACCACCATCCTCAACACCGCTGTTCCCGCCGTTTCGGAAGCGCTCCACGTAACCCCGCTCAGCATGAAGGCTGTTCTGGCGAGCTATACGTTGAGCCTCGCCGTCTTCATCCCCATCAGCGGCTGGATGGCCGATCGCTTTGGAACGCGCCGCGTCTTCGCCTCGGCAATCGGCCTTTTCACGCTCGGTTCGCTGCTTTGCGGACTATCGGTCAATATCCACCTGCTTGTCGCATTCCGCGTTCTACAAGGCATGGGCGGAGCGATGATGGTCCCCGTCGGCCGTCTCACGCTGGTACGGACCTTTGCCAAGTCCGATCTGATCCGCATCATGAGCTTCGTTTCCATTCCCGCTCTGGTTGCTCCCATGCTCGGGCCCATCGCAGGAGGCCTCATCGTTGGCTACTTCCATTGGCGCGTCATATTCTTTCTAAATATTCCCATCGGCCTCATCGGCCTGGTCATGGTTTATCTGCACCTGCCCGACTACCGTGAAGAAGAGACTCATCCTCTCGACATCGTCGGCCTCATCCTGTTCGGCTCCGGCATCGCGCTCCTGTCCTACGTGCTCGAAGTGTTCGGCGAGCATGAACTCAGTAGCCGCGAGATCACCGGGATGCTTGTCCTTTCGTTTGCGCTCCTGATCGGCTATTGGCTGCATGCGAAGAGTCTCCAGTTTCCTTTGCTGCAGCTCCGCCTCTTCAGCGTCCGCACATTTCGCGCCGCTGTGAATGGCAGTTTCTTCACACGGTTAGGCATCGGGGGTGTCCCGTTTCTGCTTCCACTCCTCTATCAGACCGGCCTCGACTTCACTCCGATTCAATCGGGACTGCTCATCATGCCGCAGGCTCTCGGGGCCATGAGTATCAAGGCGGTCCTGCGCCGATTGCTCGGGCTGGTTGGCTATCGCGGCGTCCTCATTTCCAACACGATCATCATTGGCTTGCTGCTCGCGCTCTTCTCTACCATCAATCAGCGGACGCCGGTTTGGCTGATCGTTCTCCTCGCCTTTCTATATGGGAGTTTCACCTCGCTCCAATACACCAGCATGAACACACTCGTGTATTCCGATATCGCCGAACACGACTCAAGCAGCGCCAGTTCCATCGCCAGCACCATGCAGCAAATGTCCATCAGCTTCGGCGTCGCGACCGCCGGACTTACCACTGCCTTCTTCGTTCCCCACGAAGCATCTCGCGTGCCTGCGGAGATGATTCACGGAATCCACGTTGCCTTCCGCTTCCTGGGAGGATTGACCATTGCATCGACGATGGTCTTTGCCAGCCTGAAGAGCGGCGACGGCGACGCCGTAAGTCAGCAGAAAATTCTGCGTCAGCATCACCCGGACGGCTAAGAGCTTTATCCGCCCTCGATTGACGGTGCCCGAATGAACACCCCCCCACTTTGCCTTGGGACAGGAAACGTCCGCTGGACGCGCAGTCCTATCTTTCCCTAACCGGCCCTACAAACCTGCTGTCTAATTGTGTGCATGGGCAAGAACGACCACGCCACGATCCGGGCAGTTCTCTCCGGAGACAAGGAAGCCTACGGGGCGTTGGTCACGCAGCATAGCCGCGGCATCTTTCGCGTGGCCTATCGCATCACCGGCAACGAGGCCGATGCCGAAGAGGTGGTGCAGGATGCGTTCATGCGCGGGTATCGCAAGCTGGAAAGCTTCGAATCCCGTTCGAACTTCGGCACATGGATCTACCGGATCGCCGTGCGCTGCGCGCTCGACAGGATCAGCCGCCGCGGCGGCGACAAAAATGACCGGGGTCACGGCAACGCAGAGGCTGATTCAGAAGCTGTCCAGGTACCGGATCGTGCGCCCAATCCGGAACAGATGCTGCTGAGCGGAGAAATCGGCGCGTTCCGGGAATCTGCCATGCATAGCCTGACGCCGCTCGAGCGAACCGCATTTACGCTGCGGCACATGGAAGATTGCTCGATGGAAGAAATTGCGGTCGTGCTTGAAATTGCACCCAATGCGGCAAAACAAGCCGTCTATCGCGCCGTTCACAAATTGCGGCAGCGGCTCGCGCTGTTGAAGGTGAGGACATGAATCATTTGAGCCAAGAAGAACTAGTCGAACTCTATTACAGCGAAGACGGCCCGGAAGCCGCGCGCCACATGGACGCCTGCTCGGAGTGTGCCCGGGAGTACGAAGCGCTGCAGGCCGATGTCGCCGATATGAAAGCCGTGGATCCGCCGTCCCGTCCGCAAAACTACGGCGAGCAGGTATGGAATTCCATCTCCGGCCAGTTGCCGGTTTACGCCAGACCTCGGCGACCTTTGTTCCAGCGGATCTTGTCCAAGCAAGCTTGGTTCCGGCAGCGGCCTTTGTGGATCGGCTTGAGCGTCGCCGCAACGTGCGCCCTTTTAGTGGCAGCCGCTTTCTATGCGGGCCGTCTCTGGGAACATCGCAATCCGCTGCCCCCCATCGCGTCCCATCCTGCGCCACCTGCGCAGCAACATGTTGTCGTGGTAGTGCTGAGCGATCACCTCGATCGCTCCGAGCGGTTGCTGGTGCAGCTCAAGCACGCCAATGCAGACGACACGCAGCTCGCGACTCCACTGCGCGACGAAGCGCGCAGCCTGCTGGCAGCGAATCGCAAATGCCGCCAGGAGGCCGAGGCCAACGGCGACCCCGAACTAACCATGGCCCTGGACCACTTGAATGAGCTTCTGAACGGGCTTGCCAATCAACCGGGTGGATTGAATGCCGATGCGATTTCCAAGCTTCAGGCTGAGATGAATAAAGACGGCCTGCTCTTTGAAGTGCGCGTCCTGCGCTCCCGGATTCCCAACCGCCAGGCAGCAGTTCACCTCAAAGGAGGAATCGCATGAAGACGAATGCCGCGGTTCTCACTCTGTTTCTCGCCGCTCTAGCAGGCACATCCGCATTGTGCGCCGCACAGGGGACGCCCGGACAGAGTCTTCTCTCCAGCAGCGATCCAATCGCGTTGGAAGCAGATGCTGGCGCCGGTACCGCTCCCGATGACAGCGCGTATGCCGATGGTGTGCGCGCAGTCAACAGCGGGCGCTGGTCCGACGCGATTGCAATCTTCTCCCGCGTTGCAGCGCAAGGCAGCGCACATGCCGACGCGGCCTTTTACTGGAAGGCGTATGCCGAAAACAAGCAAGGCCAGGGAGGCACCGCGCTCGAGACCTGCGGCACGCTGCGGCACATCCATCCGGGCAGCAATTGGATTGAGGAGTGCGGCGCATTGGAGATCGAGATTCATTCCAAAAATGGAAAGCCCGTGCAACCCCAAACCGAGCAGAGCGACGACCTGAAGCTGCTGGCTCTCGCATCGCTCATGCAGCACGATGAAAAGAGCGCGCTCAAAGAAATCGACGAAATTCTCAACGGCGACTCGTCCGAAAAACTGAAGCAGGGCGCTCTCTTCATCATGGGCGAACATCACTCCGACACGATCTATCCCCAGATTGCCCGCATCAGCTTTGCCGACGGCGATGTGCGCATCGAGCGCGGCGGCGATAAACATCGCAAGGACGTTACCTGGGAAGCGGCTTCTGCAAATGTGCCGCTCGAAGCCGGCTATAGTCTCGTTACTGGCGATGGGCGCGCCGAGATCGAGCTCGAGGACGCATCCACGCTCTATCTCGCCCCCAACTCGGTACTCACGATCAACGACCTCAGTACCACGGCCGGCGTTCCGCACACCGACCTCGGACTGCTCTCCGGCACGGTCACGCTCCACGTGCATCCGTATATTGCGGGCGAAGCTTTTATTCTGCGAACGCCCACCGACAACATCGTCACCCGCTATCCGCAAATGGCATTCTTCCGCGTGACCAGCTACACCGACGGCATGGCATTCACACCCATGGGCGGCGGCACGCTCGGCGTTGAAGGCGCGAGTTCGCAGGAACTCACGGCAGGAAAGACTCTCTACTTCAAAGATGGCCGTCGCATCGTCGAAGCGGGGCCGATCCATCCGCCCGAATTCACAAGCTGGGATCACTGGGTCGCGGACCGCACGGCTGCCCGGGCCGTGGCCACTGCGGAGGCGCTTGAAGCCTCTGGGCTCAACGCGCCCATTCCCGGGCTCGCCGATCTTGCGGGACAGGGCCGCTTCTTCCCCTGCGAGCCCTATGGCACGTGCTGGGAGCCTTCGCCCGCCGCAGACAATCGAAAGACCGAAGCGCCTGCACAGACCGAGCCGACCCCGGGACAAGGCGAACTGGCAACGCGGGCAGTCTCTGAACCCTCCTCGACGCAGACTCCCGCGTCAGGTCGGAACATTCGCTTCATCGGCCCTCCCGCAGCCTCGGGACCGCCCCCTCAGTACTCCAACCTGGACGCGTTCTTCCCATGTATGCCGGGAGATGTACGCGCCATGTACAGGTATGGCGTGCTTCCTGCCGCGGCCCAATATTCCATGCAACCGTGGGCTTGGGCGGTGTGTCATTCCGGCAGTTGGATCTACCGGGGCAATCACTATGTTTGGGTGGCAGGCCGCAGACATCACCATCCCTGCGTACATTGGATCAAAAGTGGACGCACCGTGGCCATTGTCCCGATTCATCCGCGCGATGTAAAGGACCATCTACCCGTGAACCGGAAGGCCCCGGTTTTCGCCGTGAATCCGAAAGACAACCACTTGGTTGAGCGCATCGCGTTCGGCAATAACCATCCGGTCGAGCTTCTGAAGGAACCGCCCAAGGAGTTTCGCAACGAGGTCCCGATGCCACTGCCGCGCGTCCCCGAACCGCACATGGAAGGGCATCAGATCAAGGATACTTTCGTAGCTAAAGGCGCACCGATGAGGCCGACGGGGATTCCGATCACATTCGATCATCACTCGCAGAGCTTCATGATGCCGAATCACACCATGGAGGGAGGCCGCCCCGGTTCTGGGTTTGCACCGATAACGAACCATGGCGGGAACCTTCAATCGCACGGTGGAGCATTCAATGGCTCGGGCGGTTTTCACGGTGGCGGCTACAGTGGCTACCACGGGAGCGCCGGTGGCGGTTCCTTCCATGGCGGCAGCGTAAGCTCGAGCAGCGGAGCCCATAGCAGCGGAGGAAGCAGCGTCAGTTCAGGTGCCGCTAGCTCCGGAGCCAGCTCTGGTGCGGCCAGCGCCAGCTCCGGAGGCGGTGGCTCGCATAAATGAGTCAGGCGCGCGATTAATCCACTCTCCCCGTCAACGCAAGCAAAAAGGCCGTTCCGCAAGTGCGGAACGGCCTTTCCTCTTAATCAGGAGCCCGAGACTACTTCGTGCCCACCAGCGATGGTCGCGTGTCGAGCTTTCCACTCGCATAGCCCTTCGCCATCTCGGTAATCGGAATCTGGGTGTAGTCGCCAGCATGACCGGCTTGGCCGAACTGCGTCATGCGTTGCGCAACGACCTTCGCCATCGCCTCGCGCGCCGGCTTCAGATAATCGCGCGGATCGAACTTATCCGGAGTCTCCGCGAACACCTTACGGATGGCGCCCGTGATGGCCAGACGGTTGTCCGTGTCGACGTTGATCTTGCGCACGCCGTTCTTGATGCCGAGCTGAATCTCTTCGACCGGCACGCCCCAGGTTTCCTTCAGCTTGCCGCCATACTTGTTGATGATGTCTTGCAGGTCCTTGGGCACAGACGAGCTGCCGTGCATGACCAGGTGCGTGTGCGGCAGGCGCTTGTGAATCTGGATGAGCAGGTCCATCTTCAGCACCGAGCCATCCGGCTTCTTGTTGAACTTGTAGGCGCCATGGCTGGTGCCGATTGCAATTGCCAGCGCGTCAACGCCGGTGCGCTCGGCGAATTCAACCGCCTGATCCGGATCGGTCACATGCTCGAGGCCTGATCCGCCCGCGCCGTGGCCGTCTTCAATGCCGCCCAGCACGCCGATCTCGCCCTCGACTGTAACTCCGCGAGGATGCGCATACTCAACCACCTTGCGCGTGACATCAACATTCTCTTCAAACGTCGACGGTGTCTTGCCGTCTTCCTTCAGCGACCCGTCCATCATCACCGACGTGTAGCCCAGTTCGATAGCGCTCTGGCAGGTCTCAAAGCTGTTGCCGTGATCCTGATGCATCGCAATCGGAATTCCGGGATTCAGCTCGGCCGCTGCCTGGATCAGCCTGAACAAATAGAGATCCTCGGCAAACTTGCGCGCTCCGCGGCTGGCCTGCACAATCACCGGCGACTTGGTCTCCGTCGCCGCAATCATGATGGCCTGAATCTGTTCCATATCGTTGACGTTGAACGCGCCGACGCCGTATCCGCCCTTGGCGGCCTCGTCGAGAAGCTGCCGCATGGAAACTAGAGGCATATCAACT
>Ga0182024_10006356_pt1 | contig 25993 bp, 19 predicted proteins | sample P32metaG_FD_120480 | JGI IMG/M metagenome (GOLD analysis project Ga0182024, IMG submission 120480) | Permafrost microbial communities from Stordalen Mire, Sweden - P3-2 metaG (Illumina Assembly) | ecosystem: Environmental > Terrestrial > Soil > Wetlands > Permafrost | place: Sweden: Stordalen... | reverse complement strand
GTCGTCGACGGTTATCGTCCAGCTCCCAGGCTGGCCCTCGGTGATCGTGACAGAGATGTGATCGCCTGGCGATACGGGGCCGAGCTCGGTTGCAACCGCTGGCAAGATCTCGTACCAGGCGTAGTAGACGGGCCCCGAAGGCGACCAGCTCTGGTCCGTGCCGGCCTGGACCAGGTCCGAAGTCGTCGTACCGTCAATGCCGACCCAGGTGCTCGAGTCGCCTGCAGTCCCCGCCTGGACCGCGGGCACGGTCCAGCTACCTGAGGCCCCTGTGAACACGGCACCGCTCCCGGAGTCGACATAACCTGACCAGTTCTCCGATGCCACCACTCCGTCCCTGACCCATCGGTGGGTGCCGACGGCCCGGACCAAAGGCGCGGTGTGCGCCCACGACGCTGGCACCGGCTTCCCCGCACTGAGGGGGAGCACCCGCCCTCGCCCTGATGCCAAGGCGTGCAGGCGGGTAAGAGACGCTACGTGCACCCTCCCGACGGCCGGCGCGACCGAGGTCACGTCGGCGGTGACGGACGTGGTGCCCCAGAGGCCTGCCGCTGCGACCAGCACGGTCGCGCCGGTCGCTGTAGTGCGGAGAGCTCTCGTGGCTCGCTGCAAGTACAGCGGTCGCATCTAACCCTATCGGCGTGCTCCTCGGCCCGGCTGAGCCCTAGCCAACTACGCTGTGCGAAACGGAAAGTCAGGGGTTCAGATGGCCAAGCTGACCAGGGGTTTCCTGGGCAGGGGACGGGAGGCTCGTGACCCGCGGCTGCCGCCCGGCCAGTACGACATCGGAGACGGTTGGCCCGTCCTCACGGCGGAGGTCACCCCGCATCTCGACGCGGCCGGCTGGACGTTCACGGTCGAGGGCCTGGTAGACAGGCCAACGACCTGGACCTGGGACGAAATCCACGCGCTCGAACCGTCGTCGTACAGCGGTGACATTCACTGCGTGACGACGTGGTCCAAGCTCGGCGTGAGCTTTAGCGGGGTCTCAGTGGACAGCCTGCTCGACAATGCCGGCGTCCAACTAGGCGCGAGCCACGTGCTCGCGTTCTCGCACACCGGCTACACGACGAACCTGCCGCTCGCGGACGTGACCAGTGGGAAGGCCTGGGTGGTATGGGAGTTCGAAGGCAAAGCCCTGCCGGACGCTCACGGTGGCCCGGCGCGTCTGCTGGTGCCACACCTTTACTTCTGGAAGAGCGCGAAGTGGGTAGCAGGCTTGCGGGTACTCGATCATGACGAGCCAGGTTTTTGGGAGCGCAACGGCTACCACGACCGTGGCGACCCCTGGTTGGAGCAGCGCTACGAGGGCGACTGAGTGACCGCCGCAGACAAAATGGACGTGACCTCCAGGAGTAACCCCTGGCAGCCGGCCACGGTCATCCAGATCCGGCCCGAGACAGAGCGTGCCAAAACCTTCCGCCTGGCGCTCGCCCAGCCGTCTCATCACCTCGCTGGCCAGCATTATGTGCTCCGCCTGACCGCTCCTGATGGCTACTCGGCGTCCCGTTCGTACTCGGTGGCGTCCGCCCCCGACGGTTCCAACGAGATAGAAGTGACGGTCGAGCGCTTAGAGGACGGTGAGGTTTCGTCCTTCCTGCACGACGAGGTGGTCGTCGGCGACGAATTGGAGATCAGGGGACCGATCGGGCGCTGGTTCGTCTGGGAGGGCGCCTCACCGGCCGTGTTGGTAGGCGGTGGCTCGGGGGTTGTGCCGCTGATGGCCATGTTGCGCCTCGCCCGCAACCTCGGGCGTCCCGATCTGGTACGTCTCGTGGTCTCCGTGCGGTCCCCTGGTGACCTCTACTACTCAGCCGAGTTGCCCGGCCCGCAGAGCTCGGTCATATACACTCGCTCCGCTCCTGCGGGCTACGGCAGGCCACCCGGTCACCTCAAGGCGTCCGACGTCGCTGCGGCTCTTTTGCCGGGAGCGACAGGCTACATCTGCGGGTCGTCGCCCTTCGCCGATGCGGCCAGCACTCTGCTCGTCGCGTCGGGGATGAGCGAAGACCGGATCCGCGTCGAACGTTTCGGCCCGAGCGGCTGACAGGCTAGCCAGGCCGGCAGCCCGACATGAGCACGGGCGGTGGCTCGAGGCAGCCATCACATTGCGAGCCCGATCGCCAGGCCGCCCGCTGCTGCAGCCATCCCGAGGGCAACACTGATGACAACGTTCCCCGCTGCGTCGAAGATGCGGCCGTCTTCCATCAGGCGAACGGTCTCGAAGGTGAACGTCGAGAATGTCGTATAGGCGCCGCAGAAGCCTGTACCAAGGAGCGCTTTGCCGATCTCCGACAAGTGCCCGGTCAGAGTGAGACCGGTGAGGAACCCCAACAGCAGGGACCCGGTGACGTTGACCACGAATGTCCCCCACGGTCGGTCCGAATGGGCCCGGCGAGTGATGGTGCGATCGAGCAAGTAGCGCGAGGGGGCACCGACGAGCCCCCCGGCGGCGACAGCGAGGAAGGGGCTCAACGTCACGGACGTCGATTTGGTCGATTGGTCTCGGAGATCATCAGATCGTTTCTTGCAGCCATCGCTCGGCCCGCAGTGCCACCCGAGCACCCGTCATCCCCATCCACACCGCCAAGAGGCCGGCGAAGACGCTCGCGCCCAGATAGGCGAGCGCCGTCTCGGGGTGGCCGGCTCGAATGAGATCGGTTGCTTCCACAGTGAACGTCGAGAAGGTCGTATAGGCCCCGAGGAAGCCGGTGCCTATCACCGGTCTAACCAAGCGGGCCCTCGGGAAGTGCTCGATTACGAGCACCAAGATGAAGCCCAGCGCCGCGCTGCCGGAGACATTTATCAGGAAGGTCCCCCATGGGAACCGCGCCGTCTCGGTCGGCAGTGCCAGCGAGACGGCATAGCGGCTCACGGCCCCGAGCACGCCACCACAGGCCAGTGCAATCACGATTACCAACTCAGCGCGACGCGTGCGCCGTTGGCTTTGGCCCGGCTCAACGTCACCGTCGGGCCCGAAGTCGACGTCAGGGTCCAGGGGGATACGCGCGATGTGCGGGATGCCGTCACCTGTCGAGGCCATCAGCTCCTCCTTCGTCGAGACCCACGCGTGGGCAAGATTCGGGTAGAAGCCATCAGCCCACATGGGCGGTTCGGGCCGAAGCCCACCGGGGCGTCATCCGGTTCGGCCTCAGGTTACCGCAAACGACACCCGGGTCAACTGATCGGCGCTACTTGACCGCGACGCCCATTTCAGTCAGGGCCTTCAGTTCCTTTTTCAGGTCGGCAACCTCGTCCCGGAGCCGGGCGGCGTACTCGAACCGCAAATCCGCCGACGCAGTGTGCATTTCGTCTTCAAGAGCTGAAATGAGCCGGGAAAGGTCCGCCTTGGGCATGCCGGTCAGGTCGGAGCGGGAGCGGTCGTGGCGGCGGCTCCGCCGGTCCGAACCGGGCACGGGCGCCGTCGAGCCGGGCCCTGAACTGTCGCCGCGGCCCAGCATGCCCAGTATGTTGCTGACAGCCCGCCGGATCGTCTGGGGGTTTATGCCGTTTTCGGCGTTGTACTCCTGCTGGAGCTGGCGGCGCCTGTGGGTCTCGAAAATGGCGCGCCGCATCGAATCGGTCATCTCGTCGGCGTACATGATCACCGCGCCGTCCACGTTGCGGGCAGCCCGCCCGATCGTCTGGATGAGCGATGTCTCCGAGCGAAGGAACCCCTCTTTGTCGGCGTCAAGGATGGCCACTAGGGAAACCTCCGGGAGGTCGAGGCCTTCGCGGAGGAGGTTTATGCCCACAAGTACGTCGAACTCGCCCAAACGGAGGTCTCTCAGGATCTCTATTCGTTCGAGCGTTTCTACATTGGAGTGAAGGTAGCGGACCTTCAGGCCCTGTTCGAGCAGGTAGTCGGTAAGGTCCTCGGCCATTTTCTTGGTGAGCGTGGTCACCAGCACCCTGTCGCCGGCCGCCACTCGTTTGGTTATCTCCGCTATGAGGTCGTCGATTTGTCCCTTGGTCGGCCTCACGACCACCTCGGGGTCGATCAGGCCCGTCGGCCGGACGATTTGCTCTACCACCTGGCTGGACACCGATATCTCGTAGGCCGACGGGGTCGCCGACATGAAAATGCACTGGTTTAGCCGCTCCATCAGCTCGTCGTAACGCAGTGGCCGGTTGTCGGCGGCCGAAGGGAGCCGGAAGCCGTGCTCGATCAAGGTCTCCTTGCGGGAGCGGTCGCCGTGGTACTGACCATGCAATTGAGGCACAGCCACGTGCGATTCGTCGATCACCAACAGGTAGTCCTTAGGGAAAAAGTCGAGCAGCGTGAACGGAGGTTGACCCGGCGAGCGGCCGTCGATGTGGCGGCTGTAATTTTCGATACCGGCACAGCTGCCGACCTCCGCCATCATTTCCAGGTCATAGCTCGTGCGCATTCGTAGCCTTTGCGCCTCGAGCAACTTGCCCGTGCTTTCGAAGTACTCCAAACGTTGTTGCAGCTCGACCTCGATCCCTTCAATGGCGTGCCGCATCCGCTCGGTGCCCGCAACATAGTGGGTTGCAGGGAAAACGACGACATCTTCGACCTCGTTAAGCAGCTCGCCCGTGAGCGGGTCGACGCGGGTGATCCGCTCTATTTCGTCGCCGAAAAGCTCGATCCGCAAGATGTGCTCTTCGTACGCCGGGTGGACCTCGATGGTATCCCCGCGCACGCGGAACTTGCCCCGGACGAGGTTCGCGTCGTTGCGTTCGTACTGCATGTCGACGAGCCTGCCGAGAATAGCTCGCTGGTCGTGGTCCTGGCCCACGGTGAGGGCGAGGATCTTCTGCGAGTACTCCTCGGGCGAGCCGAGGCCGTAAATACACGACACGGAAGCCACGACGATTACGTCACGGCGGGTCAGCAGGGCGGACGTGGCGGAGTGGCGGAGCCGGTCGATCTCGTCGTTTATCGAGCTGTCTTTTTCGATATAGGTATCGCTGGAGGGGATGTACGCCTCGGGCTGGTAATAGTCGTAGTAGCTGACGAAGTACTCAACCCGGTTCTCCGGGAATATCTCCCTCATCTCGTTGGCGAACTGGGCGGCGAGGGACTTGTTGGGTGCCAGGACCAGGGTGGGGCGCTGAACTCGCTCGATTGTCCAGGCGATGGTCGCGCTCTTGCCGCTGCCCGTGATGCCGAGCAGCGTCTGGAACCGGTCCCCCCGGAGAACCCCTTCGGTCAGAGCTTCGATGGCATTGGGCTGGTCGCCGGCGGGAGACCACTCGGACATCACTTTGAACGGAGGCACGGCGGCCATGGTACCGGGGCCCAGTGACGATATCCCGGTGTGGTGAGCGGTGAGGTGACCGCCTCAACCTGAGCGGTGCGGCACCTTCCGCACCAGCCAGCCCCAAAGGTCGTCGACGGCGCTTTCTAGATCCTCCATGCTCCCGTCGTTCACGAGCACCCGGTCGGCCAGCAGACGCCGATCTGCGCCCGATGGCTGGGCGGCCATACGGGCGCGGGCTCCCGTTTCGGTCAGCCCGCGCGCTTCGGCCCGCCGGAGGGCCACCTTTTCGGGCGCATCGATGAGGACGACAACGTCGAGGCCGTAGTCGGACTTGCGGGACTTGTCGAGCAGCGGGATCTCGATGACGACGACTTCCGCCTGGGCCAGGGCGACCCTCCGCAGCACCTCGGTGCGGATCAGAGGGTGGGTGATGGCCTCGAGAGCCAGCCTGTCGCTGGCGTCCGAGAAGACGATGTCGCCGAGCCTCTTCCTGTCCAGCTGCGGGGGTTCGCCCGCGGGGCCTGAGCGCGCCGTGGCCCGGTCGCCGAAATGCTCGAGCACGGCCCGCTCAGCAGGGCTTCCTTGTACAGTTACGTCGCGGGCTACCTGGTCGGCATCTATCACGATCGCTCCCCGAGCGGCCAGGGCCTTGCCAACGGTGGACTTGCCGGCGCCGAGAGTACCTGTGAGGCCAACCCGCAGCACGTCTGAACCATAGCCCGGCTCCCTTTCGCTCATTCCCCGTCTCCGCGCCGCGGGCAGTGGTTACGCTGAGTGGTATGTCGTTCTCACCAGAACACCTGCAGGAGGCGGCTAAGCGCCACCTCTGGATGCATTTCACCCGTATGGGCAGCTACGAGACCCAGGACGTGCCCGTCATCGTGAGAGGGGAAGGCCCCTGGGTATGGGACTCGACCGGCAAGCGCTACCTCGACGGGTTGTCAGGGCTGTACGTGGTTATGGCGGGCCACGGCCGGCGTGAGCTCGCCGAGGCCGGCGCACGCCAGGCCTCCCAGCTCGCTTACTTCCCGATATGGAGCTACGCGCACCCAACTGCGATCGAATTGGCCGAGCGCCTTGCCGAGCTGGCGCCCGGGGACATCAACCGGATCTTTTTCACGACCGGTGGTAGCGAGGCCGTGGAATCGGCGTGGAAGCTTGCTCGTCAGTACTTCAAGGCCATAGGTCAGCCGACGCGCACCAAGGCGATCTCTCGAGAGATCTCCTACCACGGCACCACGATGGGGGCGTTGTCGATCACCGGCTATGAGGCCATAAAGAAGCCTTTCGAGCCCTTGGTCCCTGGCACCTCGACGGTGCCTAACACCGATTTCTATCGTGCCCCGGTGCATGCTGACGACCCAGCGGCATTCGGCCTTTGGGCCGCCGACCAGATCGCCGAGCGCATCGAAGCCGAGGGCCCCGAGACCGTCGCAGCGGTCTTCTTGGAGCCCGTACAGAACTCGGGAGGGTGCCTCACTCCGCCGCCGGGTTATTTCCAGCGGGTCCGGGAGATTTGCGATCGGTATGGGGTGCTTCTGGTGTCCGACGAAGTCATATGTGCCTTCGGCCGCCTCGGTTACTGGTTCGGTGCCGAGCGCTATGGCTACCAACCCGACATGATCACAATCGCCAAGGGCGTGACTTCTGGATATTCGCCTATGGGGGCCCTGCTCGCCAGCGAGCGGCTAATCGAGCCGTTCCTCCACGGCACCGCCTCGTTCGCCCATGGCATCACCTTTGCCGGCCACCCGGTGTCCTCGGCAGTAGCGCTCGCCAACCTCGCCATCTTTGACGACGAGGGGCTGTTGAAACACGTGCGCGACAACGAAGAGGCGTTCCGGTCGTCGTTGCGGTCGCTCGAGGATCTACCCATAGTGGGCGACATCCGTGGGGCTGGTTACTTCTACGGGATCGAGCTCGTGAAGGACAAGGTGACCCGCGCGACGTTCAACGCCGAGGAACGCGAAAGGCTCCTGCGAGGTTTCCTGTCACCGGCCTTGTTCGATGCGGGCCTCGTATGCCGCACCGATGACCGCGGCGACCCGGTCGTGCAGGTCGCGCCGCCGCTGATTTGTGAGCAGGAGCACTTCGATCTCATTGTCGAGATCCTGCGCGACGTCCTCGGCCAGGCGACCGCGCTTATCTGATCCTAACTGGCAGGCGCTGTTGCGGGCCCTTCGTCGCTGACGGGTTCTTTCGCCTTCGCCGTTGCAGGGGGAGGGGGAGGCGGAGGCGGAGGCGGAGGGGCGGTCGCTGGTCTCTCGACAGCAGCCTCTTCGACAGCAGCCTCTTCGACAGCTTCAGCCTCTTCTAGGAGCGCCGCCTTCTCGACGGCGGCCACCGCGAGTTCTGCGACCTCTTCGTCCAGGGCACCCTCTTCGGCGAGAGCAACCTCGGCCGCAGCAACGGCCTCGGCAGCTGCGGCAACTTCGACAATGGCAGTCGCTTCCGACACGAGCTGCTCGTCGACCAGGTCGGTCGCCGCCTGGGCGCCGTCGCTGGCGGTGCTCGTAGCTCCTCCGGACGCTTGTTGCGCATGTGCCTGCTCCTCGAGGTAGCCCGCCCATGCTGCCTGCGCCTCAGACTCGGGTTCGAAGGCGGTATACCCAGCCCCTATGTAGTTCCCGTGCTCGTCGTAGGCGTGCTCGCCGAAGGCTTCCCGGTACTCGGCCGCAACCTCGCCGCCCTCGGCAGCCTGCTTGATCGACAGGCTGATGCGGCGACGGGCCAGGTCGATGTCAATGATCTTGACCCAAAGCTCCTCGCCCGGCGTGACTACCTGATCGGGCTGGTCGACATGGTGCACGGCCATCTCGGATATGTGGACGAGGCCTTCGATCCCATCTCCCACCTGCACAAAGGCACCGAACGGGACCAGCTTGGTGACGCGTCCATAAACAAGTTCCCCGACACGGTGGGCATTAGCGAACTCCTGCCAGGGGTCTGCCTGCGTGGCTTTCAGGGAAAGGCTGATGCGCTCACGGTCGAGGTCGACATCGAGCACCCGAACCGTCACATGGTCACCAACCTGGACCACTTGGCCCGGGTGGTCCACATGCTTCCAGGAGAGCTCCGAAACGTGGATCAAGCCGTCCATGCCCCCGAGGTCGACAAAGGCGCCGAAATTGACGACGGAAGACACAACACCCTTGCGCACCTCGCCCGGCTTCAGGTTGGTCAAGAACTCGTCCCGCTGGGAGCGCTGTGCTTCTTCCAGGTAAGCGCGCCGCGACAGCACGACATTGTTGCGGTTTTTGTCGAGCTCGATGATCTTGGCCTCGAGCTCTCTACCGACATACGGCTGTAGGTCACGCACGCGGCGTAGTTCTACCAGCGACGCCGGCAGGAACCCTCGAAGCCCAATGTCCAGGATCAGCCCGCCTTTGACAACTTCGATAACCGGCCCGCGCACGGTCCCGTTGCGTTCCTTCACGCCTTCGATCGTCCCCCAGGCTCGCTCGTACTGCGCACGCTTCTTGGAGAGAACGAGCCGTCCTTCTTTGTCTTCCTTCTGAAGGACGAGAGCTTCGATCTTGTCGCCGAGCTTGACTACGTCGTTGGGGTCGACGTCGTGCCGGATAGACAGCTCCCTTGCCGGGATAACGCCTTCCGATTTGAAGCCTATGTCGAGCAGGACCTCGTCCTTGTCGACTTTGACCACCGTTCCGGAAACGATGTCGCCATCGTCGAACTCGACGATGGTCCCGGCAATGGCGTCTTCGAAGGAGGTGGTCCCCAGGTCGTCGGATACAACCTGGCGAGGTGTGTAAGCACCGGACTCGTCGAAAGTGCCCATCTCTGTCGAGGAAGTTTGTTCGGCAGTCTCAGAGGCATTTGTCGGCGGGGTGAGGTCGGACATGTGGTCAGGGCTTCCTTGGAATTGGGGTTTGTACGTAGGGCGCGAAAAAACTTCGCGCATGGCATGCTACACCCTCCTGGCCGTGGCTCCTTCGCGGCCCCATAGCGGTTCTGAGCAGCCATTTCATGCTCGCCAGCCAGACCAGCGACGGGGCCCGGGGGCGGCGCCGGCGACCGGGGTGATGGTGGCGGTCACGCGCCCGGGAAGCAATGCCCGAGGAACCCGTCCTGTTGTCCTAGCGTTAGCAGATCTGTGAACAGCAAACGCTTTCTCGGTTTGTCGTGCGCCCCCCTGGTGGCGGCCGTCCTGGTGGCCGGTTGCGGGTCGGGGGCCAACTCCGCTGGCAGCAGCGGCACGACCGGCCCGGGGCCAGCCTCGACCACAGCGGTCCCGCCGGCCCCCACTACCGTCCCCTCCACCCTGGTCACGACAACGACTACGGCTGCCGCGGGCCAACCTGTAGGTGGCGCGGTGCCTGCAGGGTTCGACCCCGTCTCGTTTACCGCCATATCGGCCAGCGAGTACTGGCTTCTTGGTGACGCGCTCTGCAAGAACCCGGTTTGCACCTCGATAGTGCGGACGACCGATGGTGGGGCCAATTTCGTCGGGTTGCCAGCGCCGGTCGCCCCGCTTGCCACTACGTCCGAGGTGGCGCCGACGGCGGGCGGTATAAACACCTTGCTTTTCGCCGATACCTTGAACGGTTACGCGTTTTCGAGCGGGCCCGATGGGGCTTTTTTCGACACCCATGACGGCGGCGAACAATGGGCACAGCCTCGGTTCCTCGCGGGCCGTGAGCTGCTTGCTTTTGGCACGGGAGCGGGCTATGCCCTCGCGCTGGCGGGAACATGCCCGAACGGCAGCTGCTCGTCGCTCGTACTGGAACGTTCGCCGGTCGGATCCGACGACTGGGCGGGCCTGCCGGTCCCGGTGCCGGCTGGTGCAGACCAGGTTGCGACGATGGCGGTCCACGGGAGCGACCTGTGGTTTTCGGTCACGACGGCGGCTACCCAGTCCAACCAGCTCCTCGTGGCCAGCAGCAATTCCGGCACGACGTTCGCCACGTACAAGAGCCCTTGTTTTGCGGGCCTCGGGGGGGCGATCGAGGCGTCCTCGCCGACTGTGCTCTGGGCGGTGTGCCCAACGGGAATGCTGGCCGAGGCCTTCCGTTCGACGGACAGCGGCGCGCAGTGGGGCGCGCTGTCGTCGGCGGGCGAGATGGACAACTCGGCGCAATTGACGCCCGCGAGCGGGACGACCGCAGTGCTGGAGCAGGGAAGCGAGGGCCCGGTGCTGCGGACCGACGACGGCGGTGCCACCTGGCACACGGTCTACCCCTCAGCGAACGGGGCGTGGTACTGGAACTGGACCGGCTTCACCGACAGCAACACAGGTTCGGCGCTTCGGTCCGAGGCTAAAACCCCGGCCAATTGGCCGTGGCCGAACGGTCCGAGCCCGGAGCAGCTCTGGCGCACCACTGATGGCGGCACGACCTGGACGGGGCCGGTGAGCTTCGGCTAGTGCGGCCCTGTCGGCGGCGGCTGCTGCTGCGGTTTCTTGCGCTTCCCCTTTACCGCGCTCAGTGGTTAAAGCAGGCTAAGCCGAGCGCTGACGCCGCCGACAGTGAACCTATGCCCCTAATGGCTTAGGGGTCGGACGAATGCACGGAGGCAGACATGTCGGCTCGCTATGGCAGGGCGCAAGGCGTCGCGCTTGCTGGAGTGGCCGCAGTCGGCCTCCTCGTGGGCGGGATGGTCTTTGTTGGCTCTGGCGGGGCCAATGCGGGGTGCCGGTTAAGCCGGTCCTGGAGGGCAGTGCACCCCAATGGGGCGACGGTTACAACCATTTCATCCTGACCATGTCGGGCCCTGTCCCGCTGGTTGCCGATGGGAGCCTGACCAGGGGTCGCGCCACCGCCAAGCCCGCACGAGGCCAACGGGCAGCGGGCAACGCCGATCAGGCGGTGCGTCCAGCCGCGCAGGTCTCGGTGCGTCTAGCCGCTCAGGCATCGGTGTGGTTAGGTGCCGGCAATGCGCCCGGTGTTGTCACCAAAGGCGCCCACAGCCCTCAAGGTGCGACCGGTCCCCAAGGTGCCGCGAGTTCCCAAGGTGCCCGCAGTACGACCACGACGGCCAACCCGGCAACAACGACGACGGCCGCAGGCGCTACGACGACGACCGCCCAGGTAACGACCACAACAGGGCCTGGCGGGACCATTGCCGGCCCTGGCGGGATGACCCTCGCGCCGGTATCGGGGAGCGACCCTATCGGTGGCGTGACCGTCGGGGGATGGCCTGCGTTCACAGCCTCACGGCTCATTTCCGACAACGGCGGCTCGGCCGGTTCGGCCGTGGACGGGGTGGACGTCTAGCGCCGCTGGAGGGGCGTCGAGGCCCATCGGAAAGAGCCCTGTGAAAGCCTTTCGGAACATGTGTTCGATTGGTAACCTGTACACCTATGTCGGACCGGCTCATCGTTCGCGGGGCGCGCGAGCACAACTTGCAGGATGTCTCGCTCGACCTGCCGCGAGACCGCCTCATCGTCTTCACCGGGCTGTCCGGGTCGGGCAAGAGCAGCCTCGCCTTCGACACCATCTACGCCGAGGGCCAGCGGCGTTATGTCGAATCGCTGTCCGCCTACGCCCGCCAGTTCCTCGGGCAGATGGACAAGCCGGATGTCGATTTCATCGAGGGGCTTTCGCCCGCGATATCGATAGACCAGAAGTCGGCCTCACGTAACCCGCGAAGCACCGTAGGCACGATCACCGAGATATACGACTACTTGCGCTTGCTTTACGCCCGCGTCGGGATCCCTCACTGCCCCAAGGACGGCAGCGTCGTGTCCCGCCAGACCCCACAGCAGATCGTCGACCGCGTACTGACCCTCCCGGAGGGCACCCGTTTCCAGGTGCTTGCCCCGATGGTGCGGGGCCGCAAAGGCGAGTACGAGAGCCTTTTCGAAGAACTGGCGGGGCAGGGCTACGCCCGTGCCCGCGTCGACGGGACGGCCTACGAACTGTCTGATGTGCCCAAACTGGCGCGCTACGAGGCGCACACCATCGAAGTCGTGGTCGACCGTCTCGTCCTGCGGGCCGGCATTGAGCGCCGCCTGACGGACTCGTTGGAGACCGCCTTGAAGCTGGCCGACGGCGTAGCCGAGGTGCAGATCGTCCCGCGGGGTTCTTCGCCCGACGAGGGTGGGGGAGCCAACGATGGGGGAGCCACCGACGGGGAAGGCCAGGATGGCGGAGGCCAACCCGAGACGCTCACTTTTTCCCAGCACCTGGCATGCCCCGTGTGCGGCACCTCCTACGACGAGCTGGCGCCGCGCAATTTCTCTTTCAATTCTCCATATGGCGCATGCCCCCGTTGCGATGGGCTTGGGACTCGTTACGAGGTCGACCCCGAACTGGTGGTGCCCGACCCCGACCTGTCGCTCGACGACGGTGCCGTGGCCCCCTGGGGCGGGGCGCGCAGCGAGTATTTCGGGCGCCTCCTCCAGGGTGTCGCGGAGACCTTCGGCATCCCGACCTCGTTGCCTTGGCGGAAGCTCAAAAAGCAGGACCAAAAGGTCGTGCTGTACGGATCGGGAGGCACGCAGGTCCACTTGCACTACAAGAACCGTTACGGCAGGACGCGTTCTTACTACACCGCATATGAGGGTGTCGTCCCCTACCTGCAACGCCGCCATGCGGAAGCCGAGTCCGACAGCATGCGTGAGCAGATAGAGGGCTATATGCGCGAGGTCCCCTGCAGCGAGTGCTCTGGAGCCCGTCTCAAGCCGGAGAGCCTTGCCGTCACGGTAGGCGGCAGCAACTTGTTCGAGGTCTGCAACCTGTCGATCCGCGATTCCACAAAGTTCGTTGCTGAGTTGAGGCTTTCTGAGAGGGACCATCTGATCGCCGACCGGGTCCTGAAAGAAGTGAACGCACGGCTGCAGTTCTTGGTGGACGTGGGCCTCGATTACCTTTCCCTCAACCGCAACGCCGGGACTCTTGCAGGAGGGGAGGCGCAACGCATTCGGCTCGCCTCCCAGATAGGCAGCGGCCTGGTAGGTGTCCTGTACGTGCTGGACGAGCCGTCCGTCGGCCTTCACCAGAGGGACAACCGCAAGCTGATCGACACGCTCGTGAGGCTGAGGGACTTGGGCAACACCGTGATCGTTGTGGAACACGACGAGGAGACGATCCGCACCGCCGACCACGTGGTGGACATCGGGCCCGGCGCTGGCGAGCACGGAGGCCAGATCGTCGTCTCCGGCACCGTGAAGGACCTATTGCGCACCAAGGCTTCTCTCACCGGCCAGTACCTTTCGGGCAAGCGGTACATACCTGTGCCTGTGCAACGCAGGGAGCCGAGAGGCTGGCTCAGCGTGCGCGGGGCGAAGGAGCACAACCTCGCCAACATCGACGTCCAGTTCCCGGTGGGGTGCCTGACCGTCGTGAGCGGCGTATCGGGTTCGGGCAAATCGACCCTAGTGAACGACATATTGCTGCGCGCCATGATGCAGCGGATCTACAAGTCCAAGGAGGTACCGGGGCGCCATCGCAAGGTCGAGGGTATGGAGGCCTTCGACAAGGTGGTAGACGTCGACCAGTCGCCGATAGGTCGTACGCCGCGGAGCAACCCGGCTACGTACACGGGTGTTTTTGACCACGTGCGGCGGCTGTTCGCAGCTACGACCGAGGCCAAGGTGCGCGGCTACCAACCTGGCCGTTTTTCGTTCAACGTGGCGGGAGGGCGTTGTGACGGCTGCGCCGGCGACGGGACCATCAAGATCGAGATGCACTTCATGCCCGATATCTACGTCCCATGCGAGGTTTGCAAGGGTGCCCGCTACAACCGCGACACTCTAGATGTCACCTTCAAGGGTAAGAACATCGCCGATGTCCTCGACTTGTCCTGCGAGGAGGCGGCCGAGTACTTTTCCAACCAACCTGTCATCTCGCGCCACATGCAGACCCTTGTGGACGTCGGGCTCGGGTACGTAAGACTTGGCCAGCCGGCCCCGACCCTTTCCGGTGGCGAGGCTCAACGGATTAAATTGGCGTCCGAGCTGTCGAAACGTTCGACCGGCAGGACGCTGTACATTCTCGACGAACCGACCACAGGCCTGCATTTCGAAGATGTCCGCAAGTTGCTCGGGGTGCTCGACCGTCTGGTCGAACAAGGCAATACGGTGATTGTCATCGAACACAACCTCGATGTGATAAAGACTGCCGACTGGGTGGTCGACCTCGGGCCTGAGGGTGGTGACGGGGGCGGCAAGGTCGTGGTCATCGGCACACCCGAGGAAGTGGCCAAGTGCTCAGCCAGCTATACAGGCCAGTTCCTCGAGCCCCTCTTGAAGAGCCGCTGATCCCGCCTTGGCCGCTGGTCCCGAGGACCGTCCGTGCGTGGACAGGCGCGCGAGAGCCCCCGGGCATGGCACCGACCTGTGGCCGGGGACGCCCGGGGGCTTGTACCTGATGAGGGTTAGGGAGCTGCTACCCGTTCAGGTAGAACTCGTCGATCGACCACCACCAGCTGGAGTTCGATGCGGTTAGGACAACCTTGACGTACTGAGCTTTCTGGCTCGGGAAGCTCACTATCTCGGTTGTCCCGCTGCCGGCGCAGGTTGCAACCGTTGACCACGAGGTGCCGTTGTTGGAGACCTCGACCTCGTAACCCCTGGCGTAGTCGTGCGGGGAGTTCGGCACGTCCATCACCAGTTCGTCGAAACTGGCCGAGGAGCCAAGGTCAACCACGAAATAGAGGCCGGGCTTCTGGTCCTCGTCGGTGCTGAAGCGGGACTTCAGGTTGCCGTCGAGGGCGTTCGCGGGTGCGTCGGAGCTACTGGATGGAGCATTGCTGCTGGCCACCCAGCCGGTGCGGCTCAGGACGGTCCCGATTACGCCAGCGAAGCAGTTGGCAGCGGGCGCCGCCGTCGTGCTCGTGGTCGTGGTCGCGACCGTCGTGGTTGTGGTAGGGGCCGCGGTAGTCGTCGTGGTGGGCAGGGTTGTAGAGGTTGTGGTGGTCGTGGAAGGCGTGCCCTTATGCCCGCGGTGGTGCTGGCGGACCACGCAACGCACGAAGTGGCGCCCGCAGCGCGGCCGGCCGCGTCCCTTGGAGCCGCGGCCCGGGAAGCCATGGCCGTGCTTGCCCTTGACGGCGACGGAGGTAGTCGTGGTCGGGGGTACCGTCGTGGTCGTTGTCGGGGCGACGGTGGTCGAGGTCGTAGTGGACGACGTCGTCGTAGTGCCGTTGCCGTGGCTGCGCAACCAGCGGAGGTAACCGTAGGCGCGGCTGCAGTCTTTCTCCGCCGAGCGGACAGCCTTATCAGCGGTGAAGATGTCGGTGGCCGGAGTGGTGAACAGGCCATGGTTGGAGTTCCAATCGGCCACCGTATAGCCCATGAGCCCGCCCGACAGGCCCGAGACCGCATTTGTCGCTGTTCGTTGCTGTTGTTGGATGTTGGAGAACAGCGGTCCCAGCACCGACTGGTTACCGGGGTTCTCCTGGCCCTGAAGATCGCTTAGAGCCTTGGCGATGTCGGGTAGCCCGAGATTGCTGACCCAGTCAGCCTGGACCACATCGCGCACCATCGGCACCATGAAGTCGTAGACACGGTAAGTGGTGAAAATCGACGAATTGTCGGCGTTCACCGCGTCCAGGGTTGTAGCACCGGCAATGGTCGTACCGAGGCCTTGCAGCCCTGTTATGTCGGCCTGCATCTCGGTCACGAGGGTCGTCCCGTCAGGTCCAAGGAAATCGTCCCCCTGTACCTGTTTTATTTCCGCGTTCAACGCGGCCACGCGGCTCTTGATCAGCCATTGTCCCCACCCCTGCGCCTTGGCTAAGTCGCCAGAGGGAGTGGAAGTGGTTGTGGGAGCAGCGGTGGTTGTAGTGGTGGGAGCCACCGTGGTCGATGTCGTCGAGGTGGTTGTCGTGGGGTCGGTAGTCGTGGGGTCGGTAGTCGTGGTACTCGACGTGTGCGGCCTCCCCCAAGCAAATGCTGGTGCACCGCTCGCAGCCAGGGAGCCGGCCGTGACTGCAACAGTCGCGACTAACGCGCCGCAAGCTATGAACCAGCTATGGCGGCCTCGCCCTTGGTAAGTCATAGGTCCTCCTTGGTCGTATGGTCGTCGTTGTCCCGCCAGGGATACCGTTCCCTCCGTCTATGACGCAGCGGTGGTCGAGTTGTGATGGTCCTGTGATGGCGAGGCTGGAGCGGGCAAGCCAAAGCCCCCGGGCTTCGAGGCACTTGCAGTGCCAGGGCCCGGGGGCTACCTGAGGAGCTAGCCTTAGCTAGTTACTGTGGCGTTGTACGTAATTACAACCTGCTAATTACGCCGTGCTGCTTGTTAGACGGTGCTGCGTGTTAGACGGTGCTGCGTGTTAGACGGTGCTGCGTGTTAGACGGTGCTGCGTGTTAGACCGTGGTCGTCGTCGTTGACGCCGTGGTCGTGGTGGTCGTACCGCCGCCGCTGTGGTGGTGGTGGCGAAGGTATTCGTTGGCCCTCTGGTTGTCTTTCCAGGCGGTCCCAAGTGCCTTGTTGGCGATGAAGATCTGAGTGCGGGCGCCGTTCAACAGACCATGGTTGGAGTTCCAGTCAGCAGCTGTGAACCCGAGCAGCTGGGCCGAAAGCCCTGACGTCGCGCTCGTGACGGCTGAGCTCTGGGACTGCATGTTTGACACCAACGGTGCAAGCACCCCCTGGTTGGAAGAGTTTTCCTTGGCCGTGAGATCGGTGATCGCAGTGGCGAGGGCAGGCAATTTCACGTTGGTGATGCTGTCCACCTGGACGACGTCCTGCACGGCGGGGAGCAAGAAGTCGTAGGTGCGGTACTCGCTGAAAACTTCGGCGATATAGGTGTTCACTTCGTCGACGGTGGTGGCGCCGGAGATCGACGTCCCAAGGCCCTGGAGGCCCGTGATTGCGGCCTTCATCTCGGTGACGAGGGCGGTGCCGTCCGCGCCGAGGTACGAGTCGGCCTGAACTCCGGTTATGGCGCTGTTGAGAGAATTGACGCGGTCAGTGACCAGTTTCTCCCCGTAGGCCTGAGCTTTGCTCAACCCGGCTGGGTTTGTCGTGCTCGTCGTGGTCGGCATGGTGGTCGACGTCGTTGTCGTCCCACCCCCGCCGCCATGGCGACGAAGGTACCTGGAAGCTTCCTGCCAGTCCCTGTTCGCTGTCCCAAAAGCCCTGCCCGTAACCAGGATCTCTGCGGTCGCACCGCTCAGCAGGTTGTGGTTGGCGTTCCACTCAGCTGGGGTGTAGGACAGCAGCTCTGCCGACAAGCCTCCGGTTGCACCCGTGATTATCCCTGACTGCGACTGCATGTTGGCGATAAGCGGTGCCAGGAACGCTTGGTTCGAGGAGTTCTCCGCGCCCTGGAGCAACGAGATCGACGAGGCGAGTGCCGGCAATTTCACATTTACGGCATTGTCAACCACGATCACGTCGCCGGCGACCGGCAGCATGAGGCGGTACACACGGAACTCGCTGAAAATGAGCTGGGTGCTGGCCTCGACCTCGGCCACGGTGGTCTCACCGGCGATGGTCGTCCCCAAGGTCTGGAGCCCGGTTATGTCAGCGTCCATGTCGGACACGAGCGTTGTCCCGTCCGAACCGAGGAAACTATCCCCCTGCACCTTCTTTATGGCGAACTGCAAGGAGTTCAGGCGCTCCAATATGAGCGCCGCAGCATACCTCTTCGCCCGGTTCAAGTCCTTGAAACTGGCGGAGGGGACTATTACGGAGGGGAAAGCGGGCGGGGGTGTAGTTACGGTGGTCGTGGTGGTTGAGGTGGGGTCGGAAAATGCGGGTGTTGCAACGGCAGCTAGGGACGCAGCCGCAACTGCGAGGGCTATTGCCCCGCCTGTTGCAGTTTGCCAGCGCCGCCGGCTTTGGATGTGATTGGACATCTGCGCTCCTTGGTTTGGTATCCGCTTCTTGTACTCATCTTTCCCCTGGCTTATGACCCGCTCTTGGGCGAGCTGTGATGGTCCTGTGATGGCCTACCCTCGGCGCAGGCGAGTTTTTGGTGGCCAATTGCGCCAGACTGGGGCCGATGCTCGAACGACCCGCCGCAGGGCTGATACCCGACGCCCCTGGCTCGTACCAGTTCCGCGACGCCGACGGGAGGGTCATATACGTGGGCAAGGCGAGGTCGTTGCGCCAAAGGTTGTCCAACTACTTCCAGAGCCCCGGCAACTTGCTGCCCCGCACCGCTCAGATGGTCGCCTCGGCAGAAAGCGTCGAATGGATCCAGGTCCGCAACGATGTCGAGGCGCTCATGCTCGAGTACAGCCTCATCAAGCAGCACAAGCCGCGCTTCAATGTGCGCCTGCGCGACGACAAGAGCTACCCGTTCCTCGTCCTGACGATGGGGGACGAGTGGCCACGGGCGACCGTCCGGCGCGGACGCCCGAGCGGCCGTTCCCAGAACCGCTACTTCGGGCCCTACGCCCATGCTTACGCCATCAGGGAGACCCTCGACCTGCTGCTGCGCACGTTCCCGGTACGGAGCTGCAGCGACGGCAAGTTCGCCCGCCACCAACGCCTTGGCCGGCCATGCCTGATGTACCACATCGAACGCTGTGCCGGGCCTTGTGCCAGACTTGTCGACCACGAGCAGTACTCGCGACTGGTAGAGGACCTCGGGAGCTTTCTCGCCGGTGACACCTCACCCGTGGTCGACAAGTTGGGTGCCCAGATGCGCGCGGCTGCGACGAACCTCGAGTTCGAACTGGCAGCAAGGGTGCGCGACCGGATCGCATCTGTCCGCAAGGCCATCGAACGCCAGCAGATGGTCACTGAGCGGGCCGAGGACCTGGACTGCTTTGCGCTTGCCGAGGACGAGCTGGAAGCAGCGGTCCAGGTCTTCTACGTGAGGCGCGGGCGAGTTGTCGGGCGCAAGGGCTTCATCGTCGACAAGGTCGAGGACCTGGAACCGCCGCAGTTGCTGGCCGACATCGTCGAGCAGCACTATGCCGACGCCGTCAACGGGATCCCTCCGCTCATCCTGGTCCCGGGCGAGGTCGACGAGACCGATGTCCTCGAAGAGTGGCTCTCAGGCCTCCGGGCAGCTGAAGACGGTGAAACCCGCCGGGCCGGCGCGGTCCCACAGCTCAATGAAGAGGGGACGGAGCCACTGGAGTGGTGGGCTGCGAGCGAGAAGCGCCGGCCAGAGCGCAGCGTCAACCCCAGGGCGACCGGGGCCAGCCGGGTACATCTCCATTTTCCCCAGCGGGGCGAGAAGAAGGCCCTCGTCGAAATGGTCGCCAAGAACGCGGCAGAGGAGCTGTTGCGCCACCGGCTCAAGCGCTCGTCGGACCATAATGCGAGGGCTCGTGCCCTCAACGCCCTGCAGGACGCGCTTGACCTGCCCGAGGCGCCGCTACGGATCGAGTGCTACGACATGAGCCATCTCCAGGGCACCGACTACGTCGGCTCGATGGTGGTCATGGAGGACGGCCTTCCCCGCCCTAGCGAGTACAAGCGGTTCAAGGTCCGCAACGTCCCTGGCAACGACGACTATGCCGCCATGGAAGAGGTCCTCACGAGGCGGCTCCAGGCTTACCTGGGAGAAAAGGAGCTGCCGTTGGCCGACCGGAAGCGCCACTTTTCCTACCCGCCCCAGTTGCTCCTCGTGGACGGCGGTAAAGGGCAGCTCAACGTGGCCGTGCGGGTCCTGGAGGAGCTGGGCCTGGAAGACGAGATACCGGTCGCTGCGCTGGCCAAACAGTTCGAGGAGGTCTATCTCCCGGGGCAGGCAGATCCGGTCCGCGTGCCCCGCGGCTCAGAGGCCCTCTACCTGCTACAACGGGTGCGGGACGAAGCGCACCGTTTTGCTGTTTCTTACCATCGCCAGCTCCGGGGCAAGCGCATGACGGTCTCCGTGCTCGACGGCGTACCCGGCCTGGGGCCGGCGAGGCGCAAGCGCCTTGTCGCCGAAATGGGGAGCCTAAAAGCAGTCCGCCAGGCTTCCAAGGAGTCCCTCGAGGCCCTGCCCTGGCTGCCCAAGCCTGTTGCGGAGGCACTGTGGGAGAAGATCCACGGCGCCAAGCAGCTCGAGCCGGGCCGGGAGGCCACGTCTTGAGCGGGGGCTCGTACCAGGGGGGCTCCTCCTACCAGGAGGGCTCGTTCCACGAGCCGGGCTCCCCGCTTCCCGCCGAGGCGGAACAGCTATGGGAGGTCAATTCCGCCTGGTGGCAAGAATGCTTTACCGAAGGTGCCGATGCCGAGTACACCGAGCAGATAATCCCGCTGCTTCGCGAGCTGCTGGCCGGAGCGGGCCCGGCGGCGGTGCTCGACATCGGCTGCGGGGAGGGCCAGCTTTCGCGGGTCGCGGCGGGCCTTGCTGGTGTTCGGCGCGTCGTAGGCATCGACCCCACCCGAGCGCAGCTGGAGACGGCCCTCCAACGCCAGCCGGGAGGTGCGGGCACGGAGGTCCAGTACGCCCGGGGCGCAGCGACGGCTCTTCCTTTTCCTCCCGCAAGCTTCGACGCGGCGTTCGCCTGTTTGGTGTTCGAGCACATCGAGGGGACCGCCGAGGCGCTCAGCGAGGTTGGCCGCGTGCTCAGGCCCGGCGGCACGTTCTTGTTGTTCTTGAACCACCCGCTCCTCCAGGCGCCCGGCAGCGGATGGGTCGACGACCACATTCTCGGGGAGCAGTACTGGCGAATTGGCGCTTACCTCCTGGAGCACCACGGCGTCGAGGAAGTCGACAAGAACATATGGATCCCCTTTGTCCACCGGCCCTTATCGGTGTACGTGAACGCTTTGGTGGCAGCGGGGCTTTACCTGACGGCCATGATCGAGCCGGCGCCTCCCGGCGGTTTCCTGGACAGGGCGGAGGAGTACCGCGAGGCGTCTGCCTTCCCGCGCCTGCTAGTTCTACGGGCCGAGAAACTGGTCCGTCCCTCGGCTCGGGCAGAATGAAGTAGTGGCACAGTTTGTCGTCGTGACCGGGCTTTCCGGTGCCGGGCGTTCGCAAGCCGGGGCGACCCTCGAGGACCTCGGGTGGTACGTCATGGACAACATCCCTACGGCGCTCATCACCAAGGTCGTCGACTTGGTCTCGGGCTCTGGCCCCGAGGCCCAGCGCGTGGTCCTGGTCGTCGGGCGCGACGCGGGCCAGCTGGGTGACCTCCAGGCGGCGATCGGCCAGCTCAGGGCTTCGGGCGAGGCCGTCAAGGTCCTTTTCCTCGATGCGTCTGACGAGGTCCTCGTACGGCGGTTCGAGGGGACCCGGCGGCGGCACCCGCTCGGGCAGGAGGGCGTCCTCGAGGCGATAGCCGACGAACGCCAGCGCCTCGAGGCGATCAAGGAAATGGCGGACGTGGTGGTCGACACGAGCGAGCTGAACGTCAACCAGTTGCGCGAGCGCCTGGCCGACCTGTTCGGGGGGGACGAGGCGACCGCCATGCAGGTCCTCGTGATGAGCTTCGGCTTCAAGCACGGGGTCCCAATCGACGTTGACAATGTTCTCGACGTGCGCTTCTTGCCCAACCCGTACTGGGTCGAGGAAATGCGCCCTCTGACCGGGCTCGACGAGCCGGTCCGGCGGTACGTGCTTGGCCAGCCCGAGGCCAAGGAGTTCCTCGAAAGGGCGGAGTACCTTCTCAAGTTCCTCGTACCCGCCTACGTCAAAGAGGGCAAGAGCTACCTGACGATCGCCATCGGTTGCACCGGCGGCCGGCACCGCAGCGTCGTCCTGGTCGAGGAGATCGCAGACCGCCTCCGCAAGATGGGTTACAACCCGAGCACGATCCACCGGGACGTCGAGCGTTGAGCGCCCCGCTCTGCCAGGGGCAGGGCGGGCCGCACGTCGTGGCCCTCGGGGGTGGCCACGGGCTCGCTATCACTCTGTCGGCCGTCTCGCGCTACGCCGGCAGTGTCACAGCAATCGTCTCGGCCGCCGATGACGGGGGTTCGAGCGGTCGGCTGAGGGCCGATTGGGCCGGCCCGGCGCCAGGAGACGTGCGCCGGTGCCTGCTTGAGCTGGCCGGCACCGGTCCCGCAGAACGAGCCTGGGCGAAGGCTCTCGACTTCAGGTTCCCTGATGGTGAGCTCGCTGGTCACTCGTTGGGGAACCTCGTCCTGGTGGGGCTGAGTGAGACGATGGGCGACTTCGTGGCGGCCACAGCCGAGGTTGGGCGCCTGCTCGGGGTAACGGCGACCGTTCTGCCGGCAAGTTCCGTGGGTGTCGACCTGTGCGCCGAAATAGAGGGCGTGGACGGCCCCACCGAGCTCGTCGGCCAGGTAAAGGTTGCTCACACTCCGGCGCCGATCAGGCGGGTCTGGCTCGACCCCGACCGCCCAGCGGCCCCTCGCCAGGCGCTGGAAGCGATAGCGGGCGCGGACCAGGTGGTGCTCGGGCCGGGCTCGCTGTTCACCAGCGTGCTCGCTGTCTGCGTCGTCCCGGCCATCAGGGAGGCGCTCAACGAGCGACAGGCCGGACGCGTCTATGTCTGCAACCTCGCGCCCCAGGACGCCGAGACCAAAGGCTTCGACGCCGACGCTCACCTATCCGCGCTGTTAGCGCACGGCGTGACGGTCGACACGGTTGTATGCGACCCGTCGACCGAGGTGGGCGCCCCGACGGCGCGTTCGACGACGCCGGCAAGGGCCGTCCCGAACCTCACAGGCGCGCCAGTCGTTGCGGGCGTCACAATCGTCACCTCAGCAGTGGCCAGCGCCAACGGCCACTCGCACGACCCCGCCCGACTGAGCGAAGTGCTGTCCGCTTTGGCCACCACCACGTCAAGGGTACGGTAAGCGGGTGGATGTACAGAGGGGTCACTATTTCCCGCTCGGCGCAACTCCGGTTGCCGAGGGGACCAATTTCGCGGTCGCGTCGGACATCGCCGACGCGGTGGAGGTGTGCCTCTTCGACGAGGCGGGCAACGAACAGCGGCTCGAGCTCCCGGAACGCACAGCTCATGTGTGGCACGGCTTACTCCCAGGAGTCGGCGCGGGCCAACACTATGGGCTCAGGGTACACGGCCCGTGGGCGCCGGCCGAGGGCCTTCGCTGCAACCCCGCCAAGCTCCTGATCGACCCCTATGCCACGGCGATCGATGGCAGCGTCAGGTGGGGTGAAAAACTGTTCGGGCACCGCTTCGCTCATCCTGAACAGATAAATACAACAGACTCTGCGACCAACATGCCCAAGTGCGTCGTAACCGACAGAGGCTTCGACTGGGGCGGCGACGCCCGGCTGGACATCCCTTTGGAAGAGACCATCATTTACGAAACCCACGTAAAGGGTTTGACCGTCAGGCACCCCGAGGTCCCTGAGCAAATTCGTGGCACGTATGCAGGCTTGGCGCACCCAGCCATCACGGGTTATCTGACGGACTTGGGAATTACTGCCGTGGAGCTGTTGCCAGTCCACCAGTTCGTGCACGACTCGCACCTGCTCGAGCAGAAGCTGCGCAATTACTGGGGTTACAACAGCATCGGTTTTCTCGCTCCTCACGCTGAGTACAGCTCGGCGGGCACGTCAGGCGGCCAGGTTGCCGACTTCAAGTCCATGGTCAAGGCGCTCCACGCCGCTGGGCTCGAGGTAATTTTGGACGTCGTCTACAACCACACTGCCGAAGGGAACCATCTTGGGCCTATGCTGTCGCTGAAAGGGATCGACAACCCGGCCTATTACAGGCTCGTCGAGGGCGACCGGGCTCATTATTTCGATACCACCGGTACCGGCAACAGCCTGAACGTCAGCCATCCCGAGGCGTTACGCTTGATACTGGGCTCCCTTCGCTATTGGGTGACCGACATGCACGTCGACGGTTTCCGCTTCGACCTGGCGACGGCGCTCACCCGCCAGAGCGGGGAAGTGGACGCCCACAGCGCCTTTTTGAGCCTCGTCCACCAAGACCCCGTGCTCGCGCCGGTCAAGCTGATCGCGGAGCCATGGGACATAGCCGGCTATCAGCTTGGCGGTTTCCCAGCCCGGTGGTCCGAGTGGAACGGCAGGTACCGCGACGAGGTCAGGGATTTTTGGCGGGGGACCGACGGCACGCTCGGCGAGCTGGCTCTCCGCCTCACCGGCAGTGGGGACATCTACGCGTCCGACCGTCGTACCCCCACCGCCAGTATCAATTTTGTCACTGCTCACGACGGTTTTACCTTGGCCGACCTTACTGCCTACAACGAAAAGCACAATAAGGCCAACGGCGAAGACAACAAGGACGGGGAAAGCAACAACCGTTCATGGAACTGCGGTGCGGAGGGCCCCACCGACGATATTGAGATCATCCAGCTTCGCGCCAAGCAGCGGCGCAACCTTCTCGGTACACTCCTGCTATCGGCGGGCGTGCCCATGATCCTTGGTGGTGACGAGATCGGGCGCACCCAAGGAGGCAACAATAATGCCTATTGCCAGGACAACGAGGTGTCATGGTACGACTGGGAGAACGCCGACTGGTACCTCCGGGCTTTCGCCAAGACAGCGATCGCGCTCAGGAAGCAGAACCCTGCCTTGCGCCCCCGCGACTACCTGATGGGCCCGGAGGGCGGCCCGGCGCAGATGGTCCTGTACCGGCCCGACGGTAAGGAAATGAAAACCTCCGACTGGCAGGACCCCCATGCCCGGGCACTGGCGATGGCTCTTGACGGCCGCCAGATCGAAGACGCCGAAGGCGCGCCCACCGACGACAGGTTCTTACTGCTGCTCAACGGCCACCACGAGCCGGTCGAGTTCACTGTCCCGCGTGGCCGGGACGCCTGGGCAGCGGTCCTGACCACGGGTGAGCCGGACGACACTCCCCAGCTCAGCGCCAGTTTGAAAACGAAGCGCACCATAACCCTCGAGGCCCGCTCGCTGCTGTTGCTCCACAGCCAGTAGCTGTTGTGAGCGAAAGTCTGGAAGGGGTTACATCCGGTTCGCCTAAGATCGCGGTGAAACGACGATGACGAGGAGAACGCTATGCCTGTCCGGGTTGGGATCAACGGCTTTGGGCGTATCGGGCGCAACTTCTTGCGTGCCGCGCTCGCCAAGGGCGCCGACATCGAGCTTGTTGCCGCCAACGACCTGGCCGCGCCAGCGGCTAACGCCCATCTACTGAAGTACGACTCGACTTTCGGGCCGCTTCGTGAAGAAGTAAAGGTTTCCGAGGACACGATCGCAGTCGGGCCGCACAGCTTCAAGGTCTACTCCGAGAAGGACCCCAAGGCCCTCCCGTGGGGTGAGCTGGGTGTCGACGTCGTGATCGAGTCGACCGGCAGGTTCACAGACGGCGAAAAGGCGGTCGCCCACATAGACGCCGGCGCCAAAAGGGTGATCATCTCCGCCCCGGCGACCAACGTCGACGGCACCTTTGTAGTTGGTGTCAACGACGACACCTTCGACCCCGCCGTGCACCGGGTCATCTCGAACGCGAGCTGCACGACCAACTGCTTCGTGCCGATGATCAAGGTCCTCGACGATGCTTTCGGGGTCGAAAAAGGACTCATGACGACCGTGCACGCCTACACCAACGACCAGAACCTCCTCGACCTGGTCCACAAGGACATGCGCCGGTCGAGGGCGGCCGCCGTCAACATAGTGCCGTCCAGCACCGGCGCCGCCAAGGCGACGAGCCTCGTGCTTTCCAACATGAAGGGCCGCCTCGACGGGTCGTCGCTTCGCGTACCGGTCCAGGACGGTTCCATAACGGACTTCACCGGGATCCTCGGCCGCGAGGTGACCGTCGAAGAGATCAACGCCGCCTTCAAAGCTGCAGCCACGTCCGGGCCTTTGGCCCCGGTGCTCGTCTACACCGAGGACCCCATCGTGAGCTCCGACATCGTCGGCTCCCCGGCGAGCTGCACCTTCGACTCCAAGCTAACCATGGTGCTCGGGTCCATGGTCAAGGTGTTCGGTTGGTACGACAACGAGTGGGGCTACTCCAACCGCCTGATCGACCT
>Ga0182024_10006355_pt1 | contig 25993 bp, 18 predicted proteins | sample P32metaG_FD_120480 | JGI IMG/M metagenome (GOLD analysis project Ga0182024, IMG submission 120480) | Permafrost microbial communities from Stordalen Mire, Sweden - P3-2 metaG (Illumina Assembly) | ecosystem: Environmental > Terrestrial > Soil > Wetlands > Permafrost | place: Sweden: Stordalen... | reverse complement strand
GAGTTCGTCACCAGCCAGCTCGGCTCCAAGGTCGGCATGTTCGGCAGCGGCATGCCGCGCCAGGTGGATGCCGCCGCGGCCAACGACCCCGAGTCGCGCCGCTTCACGGTGTGGTACGACGTGCTCGGCATCGACAGCCCGTATGATTACGACGCGGTGTGGGCGAAATGCGTCGAGCTCGGCATCGCGCCGACCTTCCATTCGAGCGCCAGCGGCCAGGGGCTGCGCAACAGCCCGTCGAACTTCGTCTACAACCATATCGGCCATTTCGCCGCCGCCGGCCACGCGGTCGCCAAGGGCATCTTCCTCGGCGGCGTGACGCGGCGGTTCCCGGGGCTGAATTTCGCCTTCCTCGAAGGCGGCGTCGGCTGGGGCGCGCAATTGTTCGGCGATTTGATCGAGCATTGGGAGCGGCGCGGCGCCCCGGCCTTGAAGCGCATGCACCCCGACAAGCTCGACCGCAAGCTGCTGATGGAGCTTGTCGAGAAGCACGGCTACGACGACATCGCCGAGGTCTTGAAGAAGAATGACGGTTGGCCGTCGAAGGACGCGCATCTGACCGGCAACCGCGAGGAGCTCGACGATTTCGCCGCCTGCAAGTTCACTCGCAAGGAGGATTGGGTCGAGCTCTACGCCAAGCCCTATTATTTCGGCTGCGAGGCCGACGACCGGATGAATGCGACCGCCTTCAGCAAGGGCATCCCGTTCGGCGCGCAGCTCAACGCGATCTACAGCTCGGATATCGGGCATTTCGACGTGATCGATTTCCGCGACCCGCTGCCCGAGGCGTTCGAGCTGGTCGAGGACGGCCACATCACCGAAGCCAATTTCCGCGACTTCGTCTTCGCCAACCCGGTGCGGCTATGGGGCAAGCAGAACCCGCGCTTCTTCGACGGCACCATCGTCGCCAAGGAAGCCGCCGCGGTGCTCAAGGCGGCGCAAGAGCCGGCACGGGCCGCGGCGGAATAGCGGTAGCGAAACGGCGATGCGTCGCGTCCGAGGGTATCCCTCGGGCGCGACGTGTTGCGCGCCCGTCTGAAGCGGACGCGGGCCGGCGCGCCTGCTATAGACCTCCAATGCGTGGCCAAGGTTCAGCGAACATCTCCTCTTCGGGGCTCCTCCATGCAAAGGCGTGGGCCGAGGCGTATGAGCTAATCGACCTTCAGCTTTCTCCCTTGGGGCTGAAGGCCATCGAAGCCCTGGGTCTGGGTCCGGGGGACATTGTTCTCGATATCGGGTGCGGCGCTGGGCAAACCCTGCTCCAACTCGCCGAGCGGGTCGGAACTGCAGGGCAGGTGATCGGGGTGGACGTGGCCCCGCTGCTCCTTGAAATTGCCAAGCGGAGAACCGGGCCGCTCAGCCAGGTGAGGTTGATCCAGGCAGACGCTCAGTCCTTGGATTTGCCGGCTGAGAGCACGGATGCCGTATTCTCTCGATTCGGTGTGATGACGTTCAACGATCCGGTCGCGGCTTTCGCCAACTTCCGTAGAATTCTCAGGCCCTCAGGTGCGCTGGCGTTCAGTTGCTGGCGTTCCCTGCAGGACAACGAGTTGGATCACCTTCCGCTCGCCGCGGCGGGAATCCAGTCGTCGATTGTCGACGAGAGTCCTTTCAGCTTCGCCGACCCCGAACACATCCGCCGCACCCTCGAGGCGGCCGGGTTCAGCGAGATCATCATCCAATCGCACGATGAAAAGGTGTCGAGCGGCGATCTTGACGCGATGACTTGGGTGCTTCTGAAAGTGGGGCCGCTCGGAAAGATCGTTCGTGAGAACCCCGCCCTGCGAGCGACTGCCGAGCCTTTATTGCGTGAGGCCCTGGCTGCCTTGGGCGACCGCTCCAAGGTGCAGCTCTTGGCTTCCGTCTGGATCGTGACTGCGCGATCCGGTAGCGGCCTCAAATCGCGATCTTGGTCTCGATAGCGTCGTAATCCGCGCGCAGGCCGTTGCCCGTCGCGTCGATCAGTCCGGCAGCGGTCAGCGCCTGCACATCCGCATGCACATTGCTGTAGTCACGCCCAAGTGCCTTCGCCAGGGCGCGGATGCTCGCGACATCGTGCCGGTGGACGTAGCGCAGCAATTCCATCCGCTTGCCGGTCAGCACCCGGGTCAACGCGTCCCAGCTTTCAAACGCCAGACGGTGCTCGTGGAACACCTCACCGCTCTCGGCGCGGCGCCAAGCGTCGATGAACCCGCGCGACGCCTGCTCTTCCATCCCGCCGCCGACGGTGATTTTCACGTCGCTCATTCGCCACCCTCGCAAGCTCTTAACATCGGACCAGAAATCGGCCATCAGTTGCTCGACCGTCGTGAACGCATACTCCGTCTCGACACCCTGAAAATGCCGGTGATCACCCTTGCCCCGCTCGTTGTCGTAGCCGACCTCCCGCCTACCGGGCGCGCCGTAGAACAGCGAATATTTGAGATCGTGGGACGACGGCGGAACCGGCGACGGGACCTGCCACAGCACCATCTCCACAATTCCACCGTCGTCGTAATCGATGCGCTGGTGGAACAGCAATTCGGCTCTTGCGCGCACAACGAGCGGCCTGCAAATTTCCAGCATAAGCAGGCGAAACAGGCGCGCGGGCCCCCGCGCGCCTGCATACCAGACAGGGGGTGCGGCGGTTTGACTTGGGGGGCGGCCCGGCATACGCTTTTTGCCAGCGATCAGCGCGACCCTGGAGGCGAGAATGAGCTCCCATCACAGCCCGCAAGAAATCCGCAAAGGCCTCAAGCATCCGGTCATCGACGGCGACGGCCATTGGGTCGAATACACGCCGGTCTTTGCCGAGAAGATGCGCAAGGTGGTTGGCGATCTCGGCGCCGACGGGTTCATCGCCTCGCAGCGCCGCATCCCCTCCGCGCTGGAGCTGACGCGGCAGCAGCGCGCCGAGCGCGGGGTCGCGATGGAAGGGTTCTGGGGCCGCCAGGCGGTCAACACGCGCGACCGCGCCACGGCGATGATGCCGCGCATGTTCTATGACCGGCTCGACGAGCTGGGCATCGATTACGGCATCGTCTATCCGACCGCCGGGCTCGGCATCCCGCGCATCGCCGACGACGCGACCCGCCGCGCGGTGATCCGCGGCTTCAATATCGTCACCCACGATTATTTCAAGGATTTCGCCGACAAGCTGACCCCGGCTGCGGTGATCCCGGTGCATACGCCGGAGGAGGCGATCGACGAGCTGGAATTCGTCGTCAAGCAACTGGGCTCCAAAGTCTGCATGTTCGGCAGCGGCGTGCGCCGGCCGATCGAGCACGCCAAGGGCGCCTCGCCCGATGTCGCCCGCTATGCCCAGGGCTTCGACCAGCTCGGCATCGACAGCGACTATGATTACGACCCGCTCTGGCAGAAATGCCGCGAGCTCGGCATCGCGCCGACCTTCCACACCGGCGGGCGCGGCTATGGCGAGCGCATGAGCCCGTCGAACTTCACCTTCAACCATATCGGCCATTTCGCCGCGGCGGGCCATAACGTTGCCAAGGCGCTGTTTCTCGGCGGCGTGACCCGGCGCTTCCCCGATTTGCGCTTCGCCTTCCTCGAGGGCGGCGTGGGCTGGGGTTGCCAGCTGTTCTGTGACCTGATCGAGCATTGGGAACGGCGCGGCGCCAAGGGGCTGGAGCGCATGGATCCGACCAAGCTCGACCGCAAATTGCTGCGCGAGATGGTCGACCAATACGGCTATGGCGATATCGCCGCCGAGCTCGACAAGCGCGACGGCTGGCCGCTCGAGGAGGATTTCCTGACCGGCGGCGAGCCCCCCGACGACTATCATTTCTGCAAGATTTCGCAGAAGCAGGATTGGCTCGACCTCTACGCCACGCCGTATTATTTCGGCTGCGAGGCGGACGACCGGATGAACGCGGTCGCGTTTGGCAAGACGATGCCCTTGGGCGCGCGGATCAACGCGATCTACAGCTCGGATATCGGGCATTTCGACGTCATGGACATGCGCGACCCGCTGCCCGAGGCGTTCGAGCTGGTCGAGGACGGGTTCATCACCGCGGACGATTTCCGCGACTTCACCTTCGCCAACGCGGTGCGCCTGTGGGGCACGCAGAACCCGCGCTTCTTCGAGGGCACACCGGTCGCCAAGGAAGCCGCTGCGGTGCTCAAGGCCACCACGCTTCCCCGACTGCAAGACGCCGCGAAGTGACCCGCAGGGTCACCCCGGCGTAAGCCGGGGTGACCCTGCGGCCACCTAAGCAACGGATGAGTGGATCCCGGCTTTCGCCGGGATGGGAGGTTGGCAATGCCGCAGTCCGGCCGGTTCGGCCATATCGTCAAGCCCGACGAGGCGTGGCTGGCGAGGCAGGAGAAGGAGTCGATCCTCGAACCCGAGCTGCCGATCGTCGTCACGCATCATCATTTGTGGCAGCGCGGCGACTGGACCTATCTGCTTCCCGAATTGCTCGCCGATCTCGACACCGGCCACAACATCGTCGCCACCGTGTTCGAGGAATGCCGCTCGATGTACCGCGCAGACGGGCCGGAAGAGATGCGCCCGGCCGGCGAGGTGGAGTTCGTCGCCGGCATCGCCGCGATGAGCGCCAGCGGCGGCTATGGCCCGATCAAGGTGGCGCAAGGCATTGTCGGCTATGCCGATCTCGCGCTCGGCGACCGGGTCGAGCCGGTGCTCGACGCGTTGATCCGCGCCGGCGGCGGCCGGCTCGCCGGCGTGCGCTATTCGGTCGGCCACGATGCCGACCCGACGATCGGCAACAGCCGCCCGGATTCGGCGCCAAGCATGTATGCAAGGCCGGAAATCCGCGCCGGCGTAGCGCGCCTGGCGGCGCACGGCCTCGTGCTCGACGCCTGGTGCTACCACCCGCAGCTCGCCGACGTGGTCGCGCTGGCGCGGGCGGTGCCGCGGGCGACGATCGTCATGTGCCATGTCGGCGGCGTGCTCGGCTACGGCGCCTATGCCGGCAAGAAGGACGAAGTCCACGCCGCCTGGCGGGCGAGCATGGCGGAACTCGCGGCCTGCCCCAATGTCTGCGTCAAGCTCGGCGGCATGCTGAACCGCGGCGCCGCGCTCGATTTCCGCGACCTTCCGGCGCCGCCGAATTCGGAGGCGTGGGCGGCGGCCTGGCGGCCTTATGTCGAGCCGTGCATCGAGCTGTTCGGCGCGGAGCGCTGCAATTTCGAAAGCAACTTCCCGGTCGACAAGATGGGTGGCGGCTACGCGACGCTGTGGAACGCCTTCAAGCGCATCACCGCCGGCTGCTCGGCGGCCGAAAAGCTGGCGCTCTACAGCGGCACCGCGAAGCGGCTCTACAAGCTGGATTGACGAAGACCACGGCGCGCAGCGCCAATGAAAATCACAATGAGACAGTGAGGCAGTGGGATTGCGAGCGCTCGGAAACTCACCGCCTCCCCGCCTCATTGTAAAATTAATTGGCTTCGCCGATGCTGGTCTGAAGTGCGCTAATCTCGCCTCATAAGCACGGGAGGAAGCCATGGCGAAAGGGCTGTTGATCGCGGCGATGGAATTCTCCGACGTCGCCGCGGACGAGTTCCACGACTGGTACGACACCGAGCACATCCCGGAACGGCTCGCCGTTCCCGGCTTTATCAACGCCGATCGCTGGATCGGCACCGACAACCCGAAAGTGTCGGTCGCGACCTACGATCTCGATCAGGTCGGCGTGCTGCACAGCCCGCCGTACCAGGCGGTCGGCGGCGCCAACGGCTCGCCGTGGACCAAGCGGGTGACGAGCCGGGTCAAGCACATCATCCGCCTCGAAGGCGAGCAGATCCTACCGGGCGACGGCCTCGCGCCGCGCGACGCCGCGGCGCTGCTGGCCATCTCGATGAACCCGGTGCCCGAGGCCGAAGCAGAGTTCAACGCCTGGTACAACGAGGAGCATCTGCCGGCGCTCGGCTCGGTGCCCGGCGTCTTGAGGGCGCGGCGTTATCGCGGCCAGGGCGCGACCCAGCGCTATCTGGCGATGTACCATTTCGCCGCCCCCGACATCCGCGACGGCGCCGCGTGGAAGAAGGCCGCCAACACGCCGTGGACCGAAAAGATGCGGCCGCATTTCCGCGATTACCTGCGCCTCGAATGCCGCCCTTATAAGCGCGCCGCTTAGACGCGAAGGATAACGCGATGGCCGATCCGGCGGCGAAAAGCGGGGTGCCGTTGCCGACGGCGCTGCTGCGCCGGCGCTGCACGCCGGAGGAATTGCCGTTCGACTTGTCGAGCGAGCTCGCCGACGCGCCGGCGCTGATCGGTCAGGAGCGCGCCGCCGAGGCGGTCTCCTTCGCGCTGCGCATGCGCCGCAAGGGCTACAACATCTATGCCCTGGGTCCCGCTGGAACCGGCCGGCATCAGCTCGTCGAGGATTTGCTGAAGCAGCGCGCCGCCACTGAATCGACGCCGCCCGACTGGTGCTACGTCAACAATTTCGCCGACCCGCAAAAACCGCATTGTCTCGATCTGCCGGCCGGGCAGGGTGCCGGGCTCGCCGCGGCGATGAAGCATCTGATCGACGAATTGCGCGTCGCGCTGCCGGCGGCCTTCGAGCGCGACGAATATCGCGCCCGCCGCGAGGTCGTCGAACAGCAGTTCAAGGGGCATAGCGAGGAGGCGTTCGGCGGTTTGCAGCAGCGCGTCGACGCCAAGGGCATCGCCCTCATTCGCACACCGATGGGCCTCGCCCTGGCCCCCAAGCGCGACGGCAAGGTCCTCCAGCGCGAGGATTTCGAGGCGCTGCCGGAAGACGAGCGCACGCGGATCGAAGGCGATCTGGAAGCCGCGCAAACCGAGCTCGAAGGCGTGATGCGCCAGGTGCCGCAATGGGAGCGCGAGCACCGCGACGCGCTGCGCGCGCTCAATCGCGAGACCACCGGCTTCGCGGTCGCCAGCCTGATCGCCGATCAGCGCAACGGCTACGCCGATCTGCCGGACGTGCTCGAATATCTCGACGCGGTGGAGCGCGACATCAAGGAAAACGTCGACGATTTCCTGCCTCAGCAGCAGCCGACGCCGCAGCCCGGCGGGCCGCCTTCCGTGGCAACGGCGTCGGAGCCGGCCGCCGAGGAAATCAAGTTCCGCCGCTATCAGGTCAACGTCGTCGTCGACAATGGCGGGCGACAGGGCGCGCCGGTCGTCTACGAAGACAACCCGACCTATCAGAACCTGGTCGGCCGCGTCGAGCACCTCGCCCGGTTCGGCGCGCTGATCACCGATTTCAACCTGATCCTCGCCGGCGCGCTGCATCGCGCCAATGGCGGCTATCTGATCCTCGATGCCGAGCGGCTGATCGCCGGCGGCTATGGCTGGGCGGCGCTGAAGCGGGCGCTGCAATCGGGCGAAATCCGCATCGAGTCGATCGAGCAGGCGCTGAGCCTGGCGAGCACCGTGACCTTGCAGCCCGAGCCGATCCCGCTCGAGGTCAAGGTGGTGCTGGTCGGCTCCCCGATGCTCTACTACATGCTGTCACAGCACGACGACGATTTCGCCGAGCTGTTCAAGATCGCCGCCGATTTCGACGATCGTGTGACGCGCACCGGCGGGGCGACGCTGCTCTATGCCCGCGTCATCGCGACGATCGTGCGGCGCGAGCACCTGCGCGCCTTCGATCGCGGCGCGGTCGCCCTCGTCATCGAGCAGGCCGCGCGCATTGCCGGCGATTCCGACCGGCTGTCGACCAGCATGCGGGCGATCGTCGAGCTGTTGCAGGAAGCCGACCAGCTCGCCGCCGATGCGGGCAAGGAGATCGTCGGCGCGGCTGAGGTGCAGGGCGCGGTCGATGCCCGAATCCGCCGCGGCGACCGCGTCTATCGCCGCATGCAGGAGGAGATCGGCCGCCGCACGATACGCATCGAGACCGACGGCGAGGTTGTCGGCCAGATCAACGGGCTGTCGGTGATCAGCCTCGGCGCGCTCGCCTTCGGCAACCCGACGCGGATCACCGCGCAGGTGCGCATGGGCCGCGGCGAGGTCGTCGACATCGAGCGCGAGGTCCAGCTCGGCGGCCCGCTGCATTCGAAAGGCGTCCTGATCCTCACCGGCTTCCTCGGCGGCAGGTTCGGCGCGGGACGGCCGCTATCGCTGCATGCCAGCCTCGTCTTCGAGCAATCCTATGGCGGGGTCGACGGCGACAGCGCCTCGGCCGCCGAATTGTTCGCGCTGCTCTCAGCCTTGTCCGAGGTGCCGATCCGGCAATGCTTTGCCGTCACCGGCTCGGTCGATCAGCACGGCATCATCCAGGCGATCGGCGGCGCCAACGAGAAGATCGAGGGGTTCTTCGACATCTGCAAGGCGGCCGGGCTGACCGGCAAGCAGGGCGTCATCATCCCGGCGAGCAACGTCAAGCATTTGATGCTGCGCGCCGATGTCGTCGCCGCGGCGGAAGCGGGCCAGTTCCGCGTGATCCCGATGGAGACGATCGACCAGGGCCTCGAACTGTTGACCGGGGTGCCGACCGCGACGACCGACGCGAAGATCGCCGCCCGGCTCGACGATTTCGCGGCGAAGGCGGCGGCGCTGACGCGCGGCCCGACAGGGCCTGCCGCATGACCGAGAGGATCGAGCGGATCGTCGTGGCGCTCGACGCGGCGTCGGAAAACCGGGCCGCGATCCGCACCGCGGCGCGGCTCGCGGCCCGCTGGCGGGCGCATCTGCACGGCATCTTTGTCGAGGATGACGATCTGATCCGGCTCGCGCATCTGCCCTTCGCGCGCCAGGTGACGCTCGGCATCGGCGTCGAAAGCCTCAACCTGCGGCAAGCCGAGCGGCAGATGCGGGTTTTCACCGAGCGAGCGCGTCAGGATCTCGCGGCATCGGCGACGCGACACGGTGTCGAATGGTCGTTCGAGATTGCCCGCGGCGGCGAGTCCGGCCTCGTGGTAACGACCGGCGATTTTCTGGTCGCCGGCACCACGACGCGGCCCATCGGCGGTCATTTTCGGGTCGAATGCCGCTGGTGGTCGGTGAGCGAGCCAGCGCCGGCAACCCGATTGCTGGCGCATCGCGAGGGCGACCCGCACGGCGCGGTCGCCGTGCTGCTGCATAACCAAGAGGCAGGCTCCGAGAGACTGCTCGCCGCGGCGATCCGGCTCGCCGAGGCGAATGATGCCCGGCTCGCGGTGATTTGCGCCCCGCAACTCGCCGAGGCCCCCGGCTTCAAAGCCTGGCTGGATGAGCGCCTGGCCGGACATGCGGTCGAGGTCGATCTCGAACTCATGCCCGAGCGGGCCAGGCTGTACCGCCGCATCACCGAACTCCATTGCCGGCTGGTGGCGCTCGAGGCCAGCGCCGACGAGGCCCGCCCCGACCGGCTGCGGGAGATGGTCGCGAAGATCGCCTGCGACGTGCTCGTCGTGGGCTGACCGGGAGCCTGCTGCGCCGCCGATGAGTGACGGAGCGATCGCGATCGTCGGAGCGTCGTGCCGGTTTCCCGGCGCCGCAGGGCTCGAGGCATTTTGGCTGCTGCTGATCGATGGCGTCGATGCGGTTGCGGAGATTGGCCCGGAACGCTGGTCGACGCGGTTCTTCCATCACCCAAGGGAGGGCGAGCCCGGCAAGTCCTATAGTTGGGCGGCCGGACTGATCGACGGCATCGACCAGTTCGAGCCCGGCTTTTTTGGCATTTCGCCGCGTGAGGCGGCCGAGATGGACCCGCGGCAGCGCCTGCTGCTCGAACTGGCCTGGCACGCGCTGGAGGATGCCGGCATCCCGGCGTCACTTCTCGCCGGCACCACGACCGGTGTCTATATCGGCGCGTCATCGACCGATTACGGCGATCTACGGCTTGGCGATCCGGCGAGCGGCGAGCGGTATTTCGTCACCGGAATGACGCTCAGCATCCTTGCCAATCGTATCTCGCATGTCTTCGACCTGCGCGGTCCCAGCCTCGTCATCGACACCGCCTGCTCGTCGTCGCTGGTGGCGCTGCACGAGGCTTGCGAGGCCCTACGCGCCGAGCGGATCGACGCGGCGCTGGTCGGCGGCATCAATCTGCTGCTGTCGCCGTATCCGTTCATCGGCTTCGCCCAGGCCGGGCTGCTGTCGCGGCGCGGCCGCTGCTACGCCTTCGACGCGCGCGCCGACGGCTATGTGCGCGGCGAGGGCGGCGGGGTGGTCGTGCTGAAGCGGCTGGCACGGGCGCTGGCCGACGGCGATCCCATCCGCGCCATCGTCCGCGGCACCGCGATAGGCGCCAGCGGTCGGACGATGGGGTTGTCGCTGCCGAGCGAGACGGCGCAATCGGATTTGCTGCGCGGCGTCTACCGCGCGGCGGGCATCGCGCCCGACGAACTCGGCTTTGTCGAGATGCACGGCACCGGCACGCCGGCGGGCGATCCGATCGAGGCGGCGGCGGTCGGCCGCCTGCTCGGCCAGGCGCGGGAGCAGAGCCTGCCGATCGGCTCGGTCAAGACCAATATCGGCCATCTCGAACCCGCCTCGGGCATCGCCGGGCTGCTGAAGGCGATGCTCGCGCTGGAGCGCGGCATCCTGCCCCGCTCGCTGTATGGCGAGACGCCGAACCCGAACATCCCGTTCGACCGGCTCAATTTGCGCCTCGTCGGCGCGGCCGAGACGATCGCGCCGGGAAGCTATGCCGGGATCAATTCCTTCGGTTTCGGCGGCGCCAACGCGCACGCGATCCTCGCCCCGCCGCCGCATCGCCATCCGGAAGCGGGCGAAACGGCGGCACCGCCACTGATGATCTCGGCCCGCGGCGAGGCAGCGCTGCGCGCGCTGGCGCGGGAGTGGCGCGAGACCATCGCCGCCACCCCGGCGGAGCGTACGCCGCTCCTGCTGCGGGCGGCGGCTCGGCGACGCGACCACCATTCGCATCGCCTGGTCGTGCTCGGCGACGATCCCGCCGCGACGCTCGACGATTTCCTCGCCGGCCGAGCGAACCCGGCGGCGGTGACCGGCACGGCGGCGCGTGACGGCAAGCTCGCCTTCGTCTACTCCGGCAATGGCGCGCAGTTTCTCGGTATGGGGCAGGCCGCCCACCGCGCCAGCGCGGGGTTTCGTGCCGCCATCGCCGAAGCCGATCGGGCACTGATGCCCCATCTCGGCTGGTCGATCGCCGAGCGCATCGCCGGCGGCGTCGCGGCCGAGGAGGTTCGTCGCGCCGACATCGCGCAGCCCATGCTGTTCGCGATCCAGATCGCGATCACCACCGTGCTGCGAGGCATCGGCGTCGCGCCCCGCGGCTTTGTCGGCCACAGCGTCGGCGAGGTCGCCGCCGTCTGGGCCGCCGGCGCGCTGTCGCTCGACGAAGCGGCCCGGGTCGTCGCCGCGCGCAGCCGACACCAGGAGCGGACGCGCGGCCCCGGCCGGATGGCGGTGCTGGCGCTGGGCGAGGCCGAGGCGCAGGCGCTGATCGCCGAATTGCCGCATGGGCTTGAGATCGCCGCGATCAACAGCGCACGCTCGGTAACCATCGCCGGCGACGCCGCCGCCATCGCCGAGCTCGGCGGCGAGGCGGCGAGGCGCGGCATCGCTTGGCGTCCGCTCGATCTCGACTTCGCGTTTCATTCGGCGGCGATGGAACCGATCCGCGAGGCGCTGCTCGCCGACCTCGCCGGGATCACGTCAGCCGCGCCGGTGGGCGATCTGGTCTCGACCGTGACCGGGGAGCAGGTCCGGGCGGGTGCGCTCGATGCCAGCCATTGGTGGCGCAACGTCCGCGACCCGGTGCGGTTCGCCGCCGCGCTCGAAACCCTGATCGCCGACGGCTATCGCATCTTTGTCGAGATCGGACCGCACCCGATGCTGCTCTCCTACCTGCGCGACGCGCTGTGCACGGCGGAGCCGGCAGGCCAGGTGGTCGCGACACTCGACCGCCGGGACGCCGCTTGCGACCCGTTCCCGGCGATCGCCGCGCGCCTTCACGCGACGGGGCACGACATGAGCCGCGCCGCCTGGCTCGATGGCCCCAACGATCCACGCGGCCTGCCGCTCTATCCCTGGCGGCGCGAGCGCCATTGGTTCGGCCGCACGGTCGAAGCGTCCGAGCAGCTGGACCCGATCTGCGACCACGAGCTGCTCGGGTTTCGCCAGGGCGGGACGCCGTATTCCTGGGTCAATCACCTCGACACGGTGCTCTTCCCGTTTCTCGCCGATCACCGCATTGACGGAGCGCCGGTGCTGCCCGCCGCGGCCATCATCGAGATGGCGCTGGCGGCGGCACGCACCCGCCATCCCGACGCCGCGGTGCTTGAGCTTCGCGATGTCGAGCTGCTGCGTCCGATGGCGCTCGACGTTGCCGGCGCGCGCGAGGTGCGGTGCGCGCTCGCGGCGGATGGCGGCTGGCAGGTCGCCAGCCGCAAGCGCCTCGCGGATGAAGCGATGACCGTGCACGCAACCGCACGCCTCGCCGCCGCCGCGCCCGATCGCCTGCTGCCGGACTTTGACGGCATGGGAGGTCGGCGTGTCGTCACGGGCGCCGCGCTCTACCGGCGCGCAGGCCGGCTCGGCCTGGATTACGGCGAGAGCTTCCGCACCGTGGACAAAATCGTGCTGACCGGCGCCGACCGCGCCACTGTCGTGTTAGCGCCGTCGACGCCGACCGCGTCCGATTCCCTGATCGCACCGGCCCTGCTCGATGGCGCGTTGCAGGGACTTCTCGCGCTGCTCGATGACAGGAAGGCCAACGGGCCTGGGTTTCTCCCGCGCCGCTTTGGCCGAGTCCGGGCCGTCGCCCCATTTGGCCGCGTTCCGCGTCGCGCCGAGCTTCGTCTGACGCGCCGCGGCCTGCGTTCGATGGCGGCCGATATCGCGCTCTACGACCCGGCGGGCGAGCTGATCGCCGAGCTGGTCGATTGCTGGTTTGCCCGGGTCGATTTGGGCCGTTCCAGCGCGGAACATTTTCTGCGGGTCGACCTAGTGCCGGCGCCGCTCGGGCCATTATCGCCCCCATCCATTCTCGATCGTCTTCCTGAAATCCTGCCGCGCCTCGCCGCGCAAGATCACGATCCGGTCCGCGAGGCCGAACAGGCGCTACTGTTCGACGCGCTGCTCGCCGCGATAGCTCGCGAGGCCGGCGACGAAGCTTCGTTACCCGAGCCGGTGCGCTTCCTGATGCAACGCTTCGCCGGTGACGATCTACCGGACAGCGGCGAATTGTGGCGGCTGATGCTCGCTGAAAACCCGGAAATGGTCGCCGAGCTGGCCCTGGCGGCGATGTTGAAAGAAGCGCCTGACGGGACCCAACCCATCGATCCGCAATCGCCGCTGCTCGCGGCGCTGCGTCGGACCGCGCCGCCCGCCGCCGCCGGCAAGGCCGCCATCGCCGCCGCGCTGGACGAGATCGCCGCGCACTGGCCACCCGAGCGCCCGCTGCGCATCTACGAACCCGGCGCGATCCGCCTGAGCGACCGCCTGCATCGTTCGGGCGCGTGCGTGCTGCGGGTCGGTGAGGGTGAAGTGTGCGATCTGGCCGTATGCGTCGAGGCTGGCGCCGTCGCGCCCTCGCGACTGGGCGCGGGCCTCGTGCCCGGCGGGGCGTTGCTTGCCGTCATGCCGCTGCCCAACCCGCTGTGGGATCTTGTGGCCGATCGTCTTCCCGACTGGCGCGCGGAATTGGCGGCGGCTGGATTTAACGACATTGGCGCGGCACCGGTGTCGCTCGGGCCCTGGCCGTGCGAAATCGTGTGGGCGCGGACCCCCGCCGAGCTGCAACCCGCGGCGCCGGCCGCTTCGCTGTCGCTGAATCTGATCGGGGACGGGGCCGACGCGGCGTTCACCGCCGCGCTCGAAGATGCCGGGCATCGCATCGCGCCGGGCGAGATGGCGGACGATGCCATCATCCTCGCGGTGAAGGGCGAGGGCGAGCCGGTGGCGGAGACGAGCCGCTTGCTGCCGTTTGTGGCACGCGTCGCTGTTCAGGCGGTCGCTAGAAAAATTCCGCTGTGGCTGGTGACGATGGGCGCGCTGCAATCCGGCGGCGATGGCGGCCTCGTCGGCGCGGCGCTCTGGGGCTTTGGCCGGGTGCTGCGCAACGAGACCCCCGGCTTGATCCTGCGCCTGGTCGACCTGCCGCCGGACATGCCTGGGGCAGAACGTGCGGGGTGCCTCGCGCAAGAGCTGGCGGCGGCGAGCGCTGAGAGCGAGATCGTCTGGACCCCGCTCGGCCGCCATGTGCCGCGGTTGCGACGCGGTCTGCCGCCCGCCTGGGCCGCGGCCGACGATGCGGTTGTCGCATCGATCGAGCGGCCGGGGCGACTGGATCGGCTGGCCTGGGCGCCGGCGCGAACGCGGCTCCCGGGACCAGGCGAAATCGCGATCGAGGTGCGTGCCGCCGGCGTCAATTTCCGCGACGTGATGGCGGCGACGGCCGTGCTGCCGGATGAGGCCTTGCTCGATGGGTTCGCCGGCGCCGCGCTCGGCCTCGAATGCGCCGGAGTGGTATGTGCCGCAGGCGACGGCGTCGATACCGTCGCGGTCGGCGACCGTGTGGCCGGGTTCGCGCCCTCGGCGATGGCGAGCCGTGTCGTGACCCGCGCCGACGCGGTGATCGCGATCCCGCCCGGCATCGGCTTTGCCGCGGCGGCGACGCTGCCGGTGGCCTTCGTCACCGCGAGCTATTCGCTCGGCACCCTGTCGCGGCTGATGCCCGGCGAGAGCGTGCTGATCCATGCCGCCTCCGGCGGGGTCGGGCTCGCCGCGATCCAGATCGCCAAGGCGCGCGGCGCGGTGGTCATCGCCACCGCCGGGTCGGCGGCCAAGCGCGCCTTCCTGCGCCTCGTCGGCGCCGATCATGTCTGCGACTCACGCGAGCTTCGCTTTGTCGCGGCGGTGCGCGCGGCGACCGGCGGCGCGGGGGTCGATATCGTGCTCAACTCGCTCTCCGGCGAGGCGATGGAGGCGAGCCTCGAACTGCTGAAGCCGTTCGGCCGCTTTGTCGAGCTCGGCAAACGCGATTTCTACGAGAACCGGCGGTTCCGCGCGCGACCGCTACGGCGGAACGTGTCGTATTTCGCGGTCGATATCGACCAGTTGCCGGCGCGCCGCCCGGAACTCGCCAAGGCGCTGCTGGACGAAATGGCAACCGCGCTCGCCGCCGGCGACATCCGGCCCCTCGCCTATCGCTCTTTTGCCTTTGCCGAGATCGCCGACGCCTTCCGCCTGATGCAGTCGGCCCAACATATCGGCAAGCTGGTGCTGGTGCCTGACGGCAACGCCGGGGTTGACGTGCGGCGCCCGCCGGAGCTGGCGCCGCGCCGTGACGGCAGCTACATCGTGACCGGCGGTCTCGACGGGTTCGGCTTCGCCGCCGCGCGGTGGCTCGCCGAGCGCGGCGCCGGTCATCTGGCGCTGATCGGTCGGCGCGGTGTCGAAACGCCGGGCGTAGCCGGACACATCGCCGAGCTCGAGGCGTTGGGTGCGACGGTCAGCGTTCATGCGAGCGATGTCGCCGATCCCGAGAGCCTGGCGGCGGTGCTCGACGTCACTCGCGGCCAGGGCGTGCCGATCCGCGGCATCGTCCACGGGGCGGCGACGATCGTCGATGGCATGACCGCTGCCCTGTCATCCGCCGAGGCCGCGGTGGCGCTGCGCGCCAAACTCGGCGGCGCGATCCTGCTCGACCGGCTGACCTGTGACGACAAGCTCGACCTGTTCTGGCTGTTCTCGTCAGCGACGACGATCGTCGGCGCGCCGGGTCAGGGCGCTTATGTCGCCGCTAACCAGGCACTCGAAGCCCTGGCGCGAAGCCGCCGCGCCGAAGGCCGACCGGCGCTGGCGATCGCCTGGGGTGCGATCAGCGATGCCGGCGCTCTCGCCGAGCGCCCCGGCGAGCGCGCGGCGCTGACTCGCCGCCTCGGCGCGCGACCGATGCCGGCGGCGCGGGCGCTCGACGCGCTGCCGGCGATGGCGGCGAGCGGGTTGCCGGTCGTCGCGCTCGCCGATGTGAGCTGGGGCGAAGCGCGCCAGACCTTAGCCGTCCTTGCCACGCCGTTTTTCGACGATATCCGTGACAAGGCGACAGATGCCGCCTTGGATGAAGCGCTGCTCGATCGGCTCGCCGGGCTCGACGCCGCCGACCGACGCGACCTCCTCGAAACAATCGTCGCCGACGAAGCGACGCGCATTCTTCGCCTGCCGGCGGGTGGCATCGACCACCAGCGCCCGCTCGCCGAACTTGGCATGGATTCCCTGATGACGATCGAGCTGCGGCTGGCGGTCGAAGCCCGGCTACGGTGCGATCTGCCGCTGATGAGCCTGGCCGACGACACCAGCGTCGCGGCGCTGGCCGCTCGTCTCGCCGAGCTTCCGACCCGACCGCCCTCCGTCGAAGCGGTCGCCGACCTCGCGGCGCGCTATGAGGCGCCGCTCGATCTGTTGTCGCCCGGCGATGCCGCGCTCGCGGCCGAGGAGTAACGATGGAGCGGCGCGGCAATCTCTTCGGCTTGTCGGCCGACGCCAAGGCGCGGCTCATCGAACGGTTATCGGCGCGCCCGGCGCAGCCACAGCGGCCGGACCTCGCGGCGCTGCCCGGCTCACGCGAAATCGGCCTGGTCGCGGCGGCGGCCGATTATCTCGGCATCGCCGACCCGTTCTTCCGGGTGCATGACGGGATCGCCGGCGCCGAGGCGCTGATCGGCGGGCGGCGCCATGCCAATTTTGCCTCCTACGACTATCTTGCGCTGAACGGCGACCAGCGCGTCGCCGAGGCGGCCAAGGCGGCGATCGACCGCTACGGTACGACGGTTTCGGCGAGCCGCGCGGTCTCGGGCGAGCGCGCGATACACCGCGAGCTCGAAACGGCGCTGGCCCGGCTCTACGACGCCGAGGATGCGATGGCGCTGGTCGGCGGCCACGCGACCAATGTCTCGGTGATCGGTGCGCTGCTCGGCCCCGACGACGTGATCGCCCATGATGCGCTCGCCCATAACAGCATCGTCGAGGGCGCTCGCCTGTCGGGCGCGCGGCGGCTAGCGTTTCCGCATAATGACGCCGACGCCGCCGACCGGATGCTGAGCGCGGCGCGGCCGCGGCGCGCGCTGATCGTCGTCGAGGGCCATTACAGCATGGACGGTGACGTGCCCGACCTGGCCCGCTTCGTTGCGGTGGCGCGCCGGCATCGCGCCTGGCTGATGGTCGACGACGCGCATGCGCTGGGCACGCTCGGCCGGCGCGGCTTCGGCTCGGCGGAACATGCCGGCATCGACCCGGGCGAGGTCGACATCTGGATGGGGACGCTCAGCAAAAGCCTCGTCTCGTGCGGCGGCTATATCGCCGGCAACGCGGCGCTGATCGACTACCTGAAGCGGTGCGTGCCGGGCTTCGTGTTCTCGGTCGGCATGGCGCCCTCCGCGGCCGCGGCCGCGCTTGCCGCCTTGCGCATCCTCGAGGCCGAGCCCGAGCGCGTGGCCCGCTTGAACCGCAACGCCGCGCTGTTTCTTGGCCTGTTGCGCAACGGTGGACTCGACACCGGCGGGTCGATCGGCGCGGCGATCGTCCCGGTAATCACCGGCAGCTCGATCCGCGCCGGAAAGCTGGCCGCCGCGCTATTCGCGCGTGGCGTCAACGCGCCGCCGATCCTTTATCCGGCCGTCCCCGAGCGGGCGGCGCGGCTCAGGTTCTTCGTGACCGCCGGGCACAACGAAGCGCAATTGCGCGAGACGGCGCAAATCGTCATCGAGGAGAGTCACGCCGTCGCCGCGGAGCCGATCGATCTCACCGGTGTCGCCCGCCATCTCGGCGGCGACAGCACCTAGCCGAGCTCCGCGATCAGGCGCTCGACAATCGCGAAATGCTCGGCCCAGCAGGGCGGCCGCCACCCGGCGAGGCGCGCGAGTTGCGCCTGTCGGCGCGGCGAATCCTCGGCGTAATCGAGGACCGCGCGATGCCACGCGGCGCTGTCGGTGGGATCGAGATAATCGGGCACCCCGCCGCCGCTTTCCTGGAGCGCCGGCAGATCGCTGCACAGCACGGGCACGCCGAGCGCCAAGGCTTCGACGACAGGCAGGCCGAAACCTTCGGCCAGCGATGGCAGCAGCAGCGCACGCGACCCCTGCAGCAGCCGCGCCATCTCCGCATCCGGTAGATCGGCATGCTCCGTCACCGGGCCACGCAACGATTTGAGGCGGTCGGCGATGCGATCGCCGCCAAAGCCACGCCGACCGATCAGCTTCAGACATGGCGGGCGCTCGCCCAGTCCCGCGGTCAGGCGCTCCCACACATCAAACAGCAGAAAATGGTTCTTGCGCGCTTCGATCGTGCCGATGCAAACGAAATACGGGCCGTCGGCGTGCGACGACGCAACGCCCGGCAAATCGACCCCGAGCGGCGCGACGGCGATCGGCATTTTCCGCTGCCCGAGGCGGCGCCGGAGAGCATCGCGCGTCGCCGCGGAATTGGCGATCCCTCCGTCGGCGAGCGCGGCGACGGTGGCGACGCGGCGTTCGTGACGAAGGGCTTGGCCGGGCCGCGTCAGATCGGGAAAGTCGAGCGGGATCAGATCGTGGATCAGGCAAAGAAACCGCGCGCCCGTAGCCGCCTTGAGCCGCGCGATCGGCCGCGCGCGGTCGAGGTTCTGGTGCGAGACCAGCAGGTAGACCGGCGTTCCCTCGCTCCCGCGCATTGCCCCATGCAGCGCCCGTTCGCCGAAGAGCGCGGCCCATCGCAGGCGCCGGGCGAGCGAGGCGAGACGCCGCTGTTCGCGTGGCCCGGCCCCGTCGCGCCACAGCGCGGCCAGCCCGGCGATAAATTCCTCGACCGCCCCTACCGGCAGCAGGCCGATCCCGCCGAGCGCGTCGCGCGCCGCGAAGCAATGCGGCGCCGCGCCCGACATCAGATGCCGCGCATAGGCCAATTCGACGCGGTCGATCCCGCTCGGCGTGAGGGATCCGGAGCGTGACAGCAGCCGCGACAGGTCGAGAACGATCACCGTTCGGAAGATTGCTGTCTATTGCGTCGCGTTCCTGACCACGACGCCGGTGATCGCCGGCGCGGTCAGCGTGCCGATCAGCCCGAAGAATTTCTGTAGCTCGTCGAGATCGGCGTTGGCGACATAGATGATGTCCTTGTCCTCGACCGGGAACCGCTCGGCGGCGAAATAGGCTTTGGCGTCGCGCAGGTTGAGCCGGTAGACCACCGGCGATTTGCCATCGGCCGTGGCGGAGGCGGGCGTTTGGCCGAGCGCCTCCAGCACGGCGACCGGCTCGTAGCGGTATTCGGGCGCAAATGGGACCAAAATTCCCGATGCCTGGAAAGACGCGCAATGCGCGCTTTCCCCCAAAGTCGTGGATAACGGGGATAACTGCGTTACGGCGAACAGTCGGGTTTCGCGGTTCTCAGTAGAACATTTGAGGGAAGTTCAGTGATTCGCTTGTGCAAGTTACCCAACTTGCGACTCCGAACGCAGCCATCCCAATGGTTTTGTAGGAAAACCTGAACTTCGTTGACAGAAACCTGAGTCCGGCGGTATTGGTCCCGTGCCTTATCAGCGGGAACGGACCAAAGATGGCGGATGTAGTAAATGCCCTTCAGGCCGAGCTTGAGAGCTTGGAATCTGAACTCGCGGCCGATCCGCGCTATCAAAAGATTGGCAAAATCCGCGAGCTTCTAACGATGTATGGGCAGGTCGTCCAACAGGGGGCCACGGAGCCGAATAGCGCAGCGACGGCAGCGCGCGCGAGTCCCCGAGGTCGAGCCGGTTCACTGACGTCGCGGGTATTGGACGCAGCGACGTCGTATCTCCGTCAAACGGGACGCCGCGCGCAGACCTCCGAACTCGCCGCAGCCTGCGTAGCTGCTGGCGTGCCTCTGCCCGATTCGCTCACCAAACAACGGGACTACGTGTCGTCGATCCTGAGCCATTCCCCAAAAATCGATAACGTTCGGGGCCAAGGCTACGGTTTGGCGGAATGGTCATCAAAGAAGTCAGAGGAGAATTTTGTATTTACCGAACCGCCGGACAGCGAGCCAACGCTGTCCGGCAATCCGATGTTCAATGGCGTATTGCCATTGAGCGTCTAGTTCGATGGGCCTAGCAGGTCAGCCGTGCGACCCCTTCCCAGGCAAGCGCGAGCGGTTCAACTCCGCTTAGGTCCACCGTTTCCCGTAACCCCCGTCTCCGCCAGCGGAGCAAAAGAAAGGAGCAACGCGATGTGGCAAGTCGCCTGGACAAGAGCCTGACGCCCGCCTCGGCGGGCAAGCCCGCCATCCCCCAAAATAGCAAATCCCCTTGACTCTGGCTAGGGCATCGGTAGGTGCGCGCTTCATTGCGCGTCTTCCGGCTCCGCGAGACGTAGGGATCGTGCGCCCATCGCCGTAAGGCACTGCAAGAGGAAGGTCGCGGTGAATTTGCCGCGCGCGACCTTATTTCGGATGTTCACCGACGAATCTGCCACGCCGACCGCCGCCAGCTTTTCGGCAAGCTGGTCATATGTGATGCCACGCCGCGCCATCTCGGCACGGAGCAGCCGTTTCGCGTCGTCCGCCCATTCGCCTTCAGTCTTCATGCGCCGATCCTGTGAAGCGCAACAATTGCCATCATACACGTTACTTTTGTCGTTGACAATGATGCGCCGCGCCATCATATTAACAACAATAGTAACGCAAACGACGGCAAATGACCCATTTCCTCAACACGCCAGCCGCACGGAGCCTGAGCATCGCTCAGGTTCTTCGGCTGTCCGATGAGGAAGCGTTCGCCGTGTTCCAGCGGGTCCGCTTCGCCGACAACGGCGGCAACCCGTTCTGCCCCCATTGCGGCTGCGCCGAGGTTTACACGCTCGCCGAGACGCCGATTCGTTGGAAGTGCGCCGCCTGCCGCCGCAAGTTCTCCGTCACGTCCGGCACGATCTTTCATTCCCGCAAGCTGGCAATCCGCGACTACCTCGGCGTGATCGCCCTGTTCTGCAACGGCGTGAAGGGCACCAGCAGCCTTCAAATGTCCCGCGACATGAACATCAATCCCAAGTCGGCTTTCGTGTTGCTCCACAAGCTCCGCGAGGCGATGGGCGCGACCGTCCATGATGGCGAAGAACTCTCGGGCGTCGTCGAGGTTGACGGCTGCTACGTCGGGGCGGCTATGCGGCAGCCGAACCGGCGCGAAGATCGCCCGGCGCGGCGCACTGAAAATCCGAACCGCCGCGTTGTCGTGGTGGCTCGCGAGCGCCGGGGTCGGGCGATGACTTGGGTAGTCACCCGCGAAGGCGATGGCGTTTACCCCATCCGCCAGAACGTCGCCAGCGGCACCGAAATTCACGCCGACGAAGCGGCCGGCTGGAACGTCCTTCACGCCAGCTACCCAATGAAGCGGGTCAATCATTCGGTCGAGTACAAGTCGGATGACGGCGCGTGCACCAACCAAGCCGAGAGCTTCTTTAGCCGCCTGCGCCGTTCCGAAATGGGCGTACATCACAGGATCAGTGGCGAGCTTCTCCTAGCCTACGCAAACGAGTGCGCGTGGCGCGAAAACAATCGCCGCCTGTCAAATGGCAGCCATTGGAATTTGATGACGGCCGCGAGCCTCGCCGCTCCCAAGTCGGCGCGCTGGACCGGCTATTGGCACCGGAGCGCAGCGTGAGCGAGAACCCGCATGAGGTAACGGCGATTACCGCGAACGCGCTCATTGCCAAGCGCGGCGACATCTTGTTTGAGATTGGCGAGGCCGAGAAGCATATCGAGCGGCTACGCGCCGAGCTTGTGCACCTGGACATCGTGTTGCGCATGTTCCGGCCCGAAGTCGAGATTGACGCGCTACCCGCGCGGCATCGTCGCCCGACCAAATCGCCCTATTTCGGCCACGGCGAGATAACCCAGCGGGTCTATGACGCGATCCGCGAGAACGCAGGCGGCACGATTACCAGCATTGATGTTGCCCTCGCGGCGATGCGAGCGAAGGGGCTGGACCCCGACGCCGACGTGCGTACCCGGATTGACTTCGTGAAACGGATTGCTCGCGTCCTTACCGATATCAGCCGGGCGGATAAAATTGAGCGTGTCGGGCGGGGCAAACCGGCTCGATGGCGGCTCGCACAGACCGCAGGAATCGAACCATAGTCTTCCTCATAACAGCACTAGTCGTCAGTGCTCATCGAGTGACGGCACGCACGCGCCCCGACGATGACCGATGGCACATGCAAATCATATCCGATCATTGTCACGGCGATACGTCCATCTGTTATCTGTCAGAATACTCTATCACGGTTGTTGTTGCCTTGAACAAAGGGCCAATCGGCGCCACCCCAACTCGGCCAAGATTCACGCAAAGTCTGTCCGTCGCACCTTGTACGACCAATTGGGGCGGGACTTGCTCCACAAAACCATTCGTATATTCTATTGTCACTGCGGCCGTATTAACATCAAATTGCCCCCCGGCGTCAGGAACGTAGCATTTTGGTTGATAATTTGTGGGGAATACTTTTAGTTTACCGTAGGGTAATTTTACATCATATTGTTCTTGTCGATGATACTCTGGCGCCGACGTTGGCACATTGATGCGTGACGGAACCAGGTATGATATTGGAAACGATGCTATGTCAGCATTTTTATCCGATATTTTTATTGATCCCAACGCTAGACGACTTTCATCCGCCCATGCAGAGGTGTGAAATTCAATTCTTGTTGTTTTTCCGGTAATATTTGCATTATCATGCCTTACAGAAAGTGGTCCAATTACGTCACCATTAATAGTTATCTTTAAATCATCACGAAGAGGTTCATGGTCATTTAGCGCATCTTGCGTGATTTCGATTACATATCTTATTCCGTTGGTTTTTTCGTCAAAACTCTTGACGCTCGCTTCTAGCGCGACGTCGTCGTGCGTATTATCTCCTGGTATCAACATTTGAGCTTTGCTGACCGCAGATGGTAAATTTTCATATGAGACAGCCGATTGCTTCTTGAACAGGCTCTCTTCGTCACTTGCTACAAAATAAACAGTCTTATCTCTATCAAGAGGATTGCCGTTGCCATATCTAAAATCGCTCAATAGCGGCTGGTGATCGCCGGTTGGGAAGGGTAATTCTACAGCCAGAGGAATACCAATGGAAGTTATTCCCAATAACTGGGGTTCTTTCCAAGCAATTCGCGCGCGTTGGTGACTTAGGCTTATTACACACCGGCCGAATCTAAAAAAAATATCTCCGGGATTGGGTGGATGAACCCACGACTCATAACTCAGCGAAAAAGGAGGATCATCGATGACTGACGCATTCTCTCCGGTACAAGATGTTAATAGGCCGGCACGCGCCAAATAAGGGCATAACGCCACAATTAACATGAGAAATGTGGCGATAATTGTTATTCTCATTGCATCCCCCCGGTATCTGGCACGTTTCTTGTCCGCTCATCCCTTTCCGCAGGGAGTGGGCTTATCAACACTAGGTTCATGTAGTCTTTTACCAATGTGGCAAATTGGCCAAAATAAAATCCGAGAATTATTCCTCCCCAATTTCCCAATTCTGGCGGAATTACATTTCCTGTTATTGCTAGAATTACCACACTTGCTACGACAATTATTGAAATAATCCCCGCAATCGCGCTGATTATAGTGATAAGATATGCGATCGGCTTCACCGACAACTGCATCTGGCGAAGTCGGCTATCGTCCCGCCCGGGCGGAATATTGGCGTTCTGATCCGTCAAGGGCGCGCCGTCCTTCTTTCCTGGGGAAGAGGCTCAGCTACGAACCCGTTGTGATCCATTTTGGGCGGCACAAATCGCCCTGGGCGGTTACGGGCACCTTAATCGTCTCCCCTTACGATTTGGTTCCCAGTTTCCTTGGTTCAACGGTATACCGAGAAAAATAGACGGCATGCAACCTCTTAGCGCTAATTTTGACACGCTTGCGCGGACAGGGTGCGTTGGTCCCATTTGCGCCCGAATACCGGCTCGTAGCGGAACAGGAAGATTCCAGCCGGATCGGAGCGCGAATCCTGTAACCCGCCGGCCTTGGCCAGCGCCTCGACCAGCGTCAGTTTCGCCGAGGGGAAGTTGATCTCGTTATTCTGCCCCGCCGCGCCGAACACGGTGAAGGTCCGCGGCGCCCGCACCACAGTCAGCACATCGCCGGGCTCGGCATAGATGTTTTCTCGCGGATCGGCGACCAGCGCTTCCATCGGGATCGTCGCGGTGACCCCGCCGCGCGACAGGCGGATGAAGGTCTCATAAACCGGCGCATGGGCGCCGCCCGCCGCCGCGATCAAGTCCAACAGCCGGTCGCCCTTCAGCGACAGCGGCACCCGCGCGCCGCCGATCGCCTCGCCGTTCACCGTGACGGTGTTGTTGACGCTTTTGGTGACCGTGACAATCGCCTGCGGTTCGATCGCCTTGCCGGAAAGGCGCTGCTCGATCGCGTGCTGCACCTCGACCGGCACCCGACCGGCGACCAGGATGCGTCCGGCGAATGGCACGCTGATCGCGCCGTCGCGTCCGACCATTTGTTCGGGCAGCATGACGCTGCGGGAGCCGGGGGTTATCTGGTCGTTCGCGGTCGAGGCGAACAGGCCGCCGCCGGCGGCTTCCCAGATCGTCACGACAAGGCTATCGCCGACGCCGATCGTCGGCTCGGGCGGCGCGCCGTAAGTGGGGAAGCGGGCGCGCAGGCTTTGTCTCGGGACGGCGAGCACGCCGTCGACGACATGGTCGTCGATGTCGACGACATCGAAGCGCGGTTGTTTCTCGTCCGCTTGCTGGCTGATGACTTGACTGGTGGTCGGGCCGGCGGTCGGCAAGGCGCCGCAACCGGCAACAAAAAGCCCGACAACCATGGCAAGGCGGTCGAGCGTTCGCGGGGGGACGCGCGAACGGAAGCGCATCCCCCGAAGGTTACATGATGAGGTTAATCACACAACCTGCAATTCGGTCGCGATCGTCCGCGCGGCGTAGACGCCCATCCATCCGGTTGGATCGAGCCAGCCCTTTTCATTGCGCGGCGGCTGGATCGCGCGGATATGGGCGTCGGTGATCTCGCGAAGCTCGTCGATCGCGCGCGGCGGGTCGACCTCGGTCGACCAGAAGAACCGGGCGCTGCCGCCGACCTCGTGCTTGGCGACGAGGCAATTCGGCACGCCGCGCGCCGGGTGGTAGAGCCCGACCGCCGAATAGCCGTGCTGGTGGCTGACCAACATCACGCCCTCGGTGCCGGGGAACGCGTATTTCATCGCCGAGAACCAGCGGCACAAGGCGTCCAGCTCGCTCTCGGTAAACTCGTAGCCACCGCGGTCGCGGCACGATCCGGCCGCTCCCGGCGCCGTCGCCGAGCGCCTCCTCAATGGGAAGCACACAACATTTGTCGTCTCGTACAACTGGTCCACTTTGCCCCCAATGATCGAGCCCTGCATCGCCGCAGGAGCCGTCCCCTCGCAATCCCCGGGAGCCCGCGGCTCCGCCACCGCCCGATAGCTATCGATTCGATAAACGCAAAAGCTGAGTTTTTACCAACTACTTCGCGTCGCTCGTCCCGATACAGTACCCATGCGGTGCATCGGCAAAGAATACAATCAATGGCCAATTCCAAGTCAATTGAACCGCGGGGCTGGAATGGCTTTTCCTCGCGGCCGTTGCTTTTCTGTCACAGTTGCAAAAACGAGACAGCCCGCGAAACCAGCGGTTTTGTTTGGCTCCAGAACAGGCTGCGGCATCGCGGTCGCGCCGATCGGGCGACCATGAGGAAAACCCTGTGTTTGTGGCTTTACTTGGTGTCCGGCGGGACTTCGACCACCTGCTCCACCTTGACCGGCACCAGGCCGGCCTCCTTCATGTGGAGCTCGTCGGCGGCGCGCGGCGACATGTCGATCAACAGGGATTCGCTGACAGGGCCGCGGTCGGTGACGCGGACGACAACCGAGCGGCCATTGGCGAGATTGGTCACCCGCGCCAGCGAATTGAGCGGCAGGGTACGATGGGCGGCGGTCGGATGGATCGTATCGAGCCGTTCGCCGCTGCTGGTGCGCCGGCCGACATAGCGCCCGCCATACCAGGCCGCGGTGCCCGTTTCGCTCTTGCCGAGCGAGCGAACCAGAATCGGCTTTGGCTCGGCGGCGGCGAGCTGTTCGCGGCGGGCAT
>Ga0182024_10006354_pt1 | contig 25995 bp, 22 predicted proteins | sample P32metaG_FD_120480 | JGI IMG/M metagenome (GOLD analysis project Ga0182024, IMG submission 120480) | Permafrost microbial communities from Stordalen Mire, Sweden - P3-2 metaG (Illumina Assembly) | ecosystem: Environmental > Terrestrial > Soil > Wetlands > Permafrost | place: Sweden: Stordalen... | reverse complement strand
TTCTCCAAGCCCGCATGCGAGGTACTCCGAGCATGCGGGGTTACTAACCCCGCATGCTCGGAGTACCTCGCATGCGGGCTTGAGGGTAATTATTCATACCGCAGCGCTTGCACCGGATGCAAGAGAGCGGCCCGCAACGCGGGAAGTACGCTGAACATCGTCGCAATGAGAATCGTGCCGAGGTTGACCATCACGACCATGCCCGGCTGAATGTCGATCGGGATTTCCTTGAAGTAATACGTCTCGCGGTTGAAGACTTCCTGGCCCGTCAATTGGGTCAGGAATTGCTCCACGTTGTTGATCCAGATGGCCAGCGACAACCCGAGCGAACTTCCCAGAACCGAACCGACGACGCCGAGGAGCAAGCCGTAACCCATGAAAATCTTCATGACGCCGCCATTGGACGCCCCGAGAGCCTTCAGGATACCGATGTCGCGCGTCTTCTCGGAGACGATCATGGTAAAGATGGCCAGGATGCCGAAGCCCGCCACGGCCACGATCAGGAAGAGCAGGATGTTGAGAATCCCCTTTTCGATGCTGATGGCCGAGAGCAGGGCGCCTTGCAGGTCCTCCCAGGTGTTGACGTGCAGTCCATCCAGCTCGAACATGTACTGGAGCCTTTCCTTGACTTCCTTGGCGACGCTGAAGTCCTTGATGCTGATGTGAATCGTTGTGACCCGGTCTTCCATGGTGCGCAGATGCTGCAGATGATCGAGCGGAACGTAGACGAAGTTGTTGTCATACTCGCTCATTTCGGACTTGAACTGATCGACGACGACAAATCTATCTTGGACCGGATTCGGCTTTTGTCCACCGATGGTTATTACTTCGATCTCGTCGCCATAGTCGAGCACCGTGAAGTCCTTGACTTTCTTGGTTTCCGGATCGCGAGGGCGCATGGTGGCGATAAGATGCCCGACAATGGCGCCGCGCGGCGTCTTCAAATCCTTGATCGCCGGAAAGGGAGTGGGCGCGGGCAGCGAAGGGCCATCCGCGGCGGCGAGTCTTTCGCGCTCTTTCTGGAGCCGTTCCATTTCCCGTATATCGCTTTGCAGCTTTTCGCGCATCTCGTAGCGCCGCTTGGCCTCGGCGGACAGCTCGAACGACGGCTCGGTGTGGTTCTGGTTGGCCAGGACCAGATGTTCCTTGAAACCGCCGATCCGCGAACGGGACTTGGGGTCCACGCCGACCACGCGCACGGTGCGAGTTCTGGGGCCCCAGATTCCCGCATCGTACTTGATGATTGCAAAGATCTCCATCGACGGCGCCATGGCCACGATATGCTCCTTGAGGAACGGATCGCTCATGATGCGGGCCATTTTCCCCTCAGGATCCGCGAAGCCGCGCAGGTCCTGGGTTTCGATGACGATGTCCGAGAGCAGGGCGTGCAGCCGATCGCGCAGCTTGGTGCTGAAGCCGCTCATGACGCTGTTGACGACGATGAGCGTGGCCACGCCGAGCATGACGCTGACGACGCAGGCCAGGGCCAGGTAGCGCGTCCGCAGATAGCGCCAGCAGAGAAGGAGCTTGTACATGATTCCTCCAGTGTAGTCCTCACGCTCCGCGTGAGGATAGGGCGCAGCCCTTGTTAACAGTCATCTCTCGCGGTGTGTACGCTCAAAGCGATGGGCCAAGAATCTCCATAGCCTCCGAATGAATGACAACTCAAGGGACGGCTTGCTGGTTACAAGGGCTGCGCCCTTTCCTCACGCGGAGCGTGAGGACTACACTGGCCTCAGCAATGGAAACAGGATCACGTCCCGAATCGTCTGCGTGTTGGTCAGCAGCATCACCAACCGATCGATGCCCACGCCCAGACCGCCCGCCGGCGGCATGCCGTGCCGCAGCGCTTGCACAAAATCCTCGTCCATCTTGGCCATCGAGTCTTCTTCCTTCAGGCCCGCCAGCTGCTGCCGGAAGGTCGCTTCCTGCGTGACCGGATCGTTCAACTCTGTGTAGGCATTGGCCAACTCCATGCCCAGGATGTACAGCTCGAAACGCTCGGCGATGTTCGGTTGACCTCGCTTGCGCTTGGTCAGCGGACACAGCGACGCCGGGTAATCGTGCACGAACACGGGCCCGGTGAGCTGATGCTCCACCTTCTCCTCGAACAGGTGATGCACCAGCACGTCGTGATGCTTGCCCTCTGTCGTCAGACCCATCGCCCGGGCCGCCTGCTCGACTCCGGATACGTCTTCCATCGCCACGCCAACGTATTCCAGGAACAGGTCGGCATATTTCTTACGCTGAAACGGCGGCGTGAAGTCGATGACCTTTTCGCCCCACGGCAGCTTGTTGCCCTGGCCTAGACATTCGACACAGGCGACGATCAACCCCTCGGTCAGGTCCATCATGGTCTCGTAGTTGCCGTACGCCTGGTACAGCTCCATCATGGTGAATTCGGGATTGTGCCGGGCGTCGATGCCTTCGTTGCGAAACACCCGGCCAATCTCGTAGACCTTTTCGATGCCGCCGACCAGCAGCCGTTTGAGGTGCAGCTCCAGGGCGATGCGCAGAAACAGGTCGATGTCCAGGGCGTTGTGATGCGTGGTGAACGGCCTGGCCGCGGCCCCACCGGCGATGGCGTGCAGCGTCGGCGTCTCGACTTCCACGTAACCTTTCTCCTCCAGGAACGACCGGATTTTTCGCACAATCTTGATGCGCTGCAGAGCCCGGCCCAGCGTCTCCGGATTGTAGATCAAATCCAAATAGCGATGGCGAAGGCGAAACTCCATGTCCTGCATGCCGCCCCACTTGTCCGGATGCGGGGCCAGCGACTTGCCCAGGTACGTCAACCCATCGGCGAAGATGGTCAGCTCGCCCATGCGGGTCTTGCCCAGGTTGCCATCGACTCCTAAAAGATCTCCTAGATCGAGCTCCTGAGCCAGCTTCCAGCCCTGTTCGCCGACTTGCTTTTGGCCGATCATGATCTGGATCTTGCCGGTCCAGTCCCAGATGTCGAGAAAGTAGGCCTTGCCCTGGCCGCGCCGCTGGACGATTCGGCCCGCGGCCCTGACTCGCTGCGGCGGCGTGGCATCGTGCGGCAGCGTGCGAATCTGGCCGATCGGCTGATGGCCGTCGAAGCGGCCGCCCCAGGGATCGATGCCCAGTTCCTCGATGTGCCGCAGCTTGTCGGAGCGGCTGGCGGCGAAGATGTCTTGTTCGTCGGACACGGGTGCACTGCTTTCGTTTTCCAAAGGTCGCTGGTAGGTCAAGTCACGGTGAGACTTGGATTCTAGTCAATCGCCAGAACCTGTCAATTGCAGTGGGACGCCGCCCCCTCTCCCCCGTACTCGGGGGAGAGGGTTGGGGTGAGGGGGCAATACCCGCGAAGAGGATGATTGCATTTGCAACGAACCGGGAGGATCATGATTCTTCGAGGGATACTGACCCCCTCACCCCAACCCTCTCCCCCGCGTACGGGGGAGAGGGGGCCGGAAACACGGAAGCCCTTGATCAGAAATGGCGCTAAGAGGTCAAGCATGAGACTTTTTCCACAAGAACTGTTCATCATGCGGCTCAAAGGCAAACTGCCAAAGCATCGAAGTCTCGATTGGATCCGAGATATGAGCAAGGACGAATGTTTGGCTGATCTCAGGGAACTCTCGGGGCTCGACCTTGGCCAGGACCCAGGCGCCTGGGAGAAGTGGTGGAAAGAAGAGCGTAAGAGACTCGACATCGATCCAGATTTTTGACGGTGGTGAAGCATAGTGACTATTCCCCAGCTTATCGATACCCACGCTCATCTCGACGATGAACGCTTCCACGACGACTTGCCCCAGGTGCTGGAAAGGGCCCAGTCTCAAGGGCTCTCCCGCATCATCACCGTGGCGACCACGGCGGCGACCAGCTTGATATCCATCGAACTGGCCGAGAAGTATCCGTTGCTGCTCGCCACCGTGGGCATTCAGCCGAATAACGTTGCCCAGGCTGGCCCCGGCGATTGGGACCAGGTCGTCGGCCTGGCGAATCGGCCTCTTGTTGTCGGTCTGGGCGAAACCGGCCTCGATCGCTACTGGGATCATACGCCGTTTCCACAGCAAGAGGATTACTTCGCCCGCCATCTGGTACTGTCGCGGCAGACAGGGTTGCCGCTGGTCATCCACTGCCGGGAGGCCGAGGCGGACGTCGTGCGCATGCTCAAGGAAGACTTCGAACGGCATGGTCCGGTTCGCGCGGTGATGCATTCTTTCAGCGGCGATCTGGATACGGCTAAGGCATGTCTGGCGATGGGGCTGTACATTTCCTTCGCCGGCATGCTCACTTACAAGAACGCCCAGGATTTGCGGGCGGTCGCCGCGCAGATACCGCTGGATCGCTTGCTGGTCGAGACGGATAGCCCGTATTTGGCCCCGGTGCCGATGCGCGGCAAACGCAATGAGCCGGCGTTTGTGCAGCATACGGCCCGGTGCCTGGCGGAGGTGCTGGCGATTCCGTTTGAAAAGCTGGCGAGCGCGACGACGGCGAACGCAACCAGGTTCTTGGCGAGCCGGGGGCGTTAGCCCCCGGATTGGGGATGCATGCTAACTCCGGGGGCTAACGCCCCCGGCTCGCCTTGGAAGGGACAGCACCATGCGAAAATTCGAGCTGATGGGCCATCGCGGCGCCCGCGGACTGCGGCCCGAAAACACGCTGCCCTCTTTCGAGTTCGCCCTGGATGCCGGCGTCGATTCCATCGAGACCGACGTGCTGCTGACGGCCGATCACGTGCCGATTCTCTGTCATGAGCCGATCCTCAGCGACAAACTGTGCCGGCGCATCAAGCGTGGTGCGCCGGCGCCCAAGGATAAGCCGTACCTGAGCCGATTGACGCTCGACCAGGTCCGCTGTTATGCGGCCGACGGCAATCTCGATCCGGTGCGCTTTCCCCGGCAGCGGGCCATGGTCACGCCGCTGGCGGAGATGCTGGCGAAGGAATGGGGCATCGATCCGTTCGCGATCCCCACGGTGGCCGAGCTTTTCGGATTGGTGAGGGCATATATCGGCAAGGAAGGCAAGAAGGCGGGCAAGACCATCGCCCAGCAGCGGCACGTGCGCAAAGTGATTCTCGACTTCGAGTTGAAGCGGGTGCCCTATCAACCGGAGCTTGTGGGCGATGATTTTCACGGCGACGGCCCGGGGCTCATGGAAAAGCTGCTGGTCGAGGAGATTCACCGGGCCGACATGCTGAAACGCAGCCGGGCACGCAGCTTCGATCATCGGGCTCTGGCCGGCATCAAGCTTCTCCAACCCCAACTGACAACCGCGTTGCTCATTTCGCACACGGCTCCGGTTTCTCCCGTGCCGATCACGCGGCAGGCGGGGGCGGATATTTACAGCCCCGATTATCGTTTCGTCGATGAGGAGCTGATTCGGCTGGCCCATGCCGATGGCATTCGCGTCATGCCGTGGACGGTGAACGAGTTGGCCGATTGGAAGCGGTTGCTGGCGTGGGGCGTGGATGGGATTGCGACCGATTTTCCGGATGCCCGATTTATCGTTTAAATAGCGTTCGCGGAAGCGAACGCTACGCCGCAAGCGGCGGGTCACGGGGCCGCCTTGACCTCGACCGTCAAATTCACCGTTTCCTTTTCCAGGCTGGTGTGAATGACGAGGGTCTTGCGCATTTCGAGCGCCTGATCGAGCTGGCAGCGGATGGTCAGGAAATGGGTGTTGGTGGTTTTGTCGTCGGAGACGGCGTAAACGCCCTGGCCCAGGCCGTCGATGCGCGTGATGCGGAATGGCTGGCTGCCGCGCACGATGACCTTGGTCTCTTCGGAGACGCCGACTTTCAGGCTGTTCATCGTCACCACGGAGGGAACGACGGTCAGCGGGGCCTGGACGTTGCCGATGATGTTGAACGACAGCGTCGGGCTGGCGGGGTCGTTGGTCTTGAGCAGGATCACTTCCGAGAAGGCGCCGGGAGCCGCGTCCGCCTTGAGCGTGGCGTGGATGCGGTAGCCGACGCGCTGCACCGCTCCGGGTTGGCGGTTGAGCTCTTCCACCTTGAGATCGAAGGGAGCGCTCGCGTTCTTGACAATCTCCGCGACGCGCCAGTTCAGGGCGCCGGCGTATTCCACATCAATGAACTGGCTCGGCGTGGAGCCACGCTGGACGACGCCGAACATGACCTCGCCGGGATTGAAGACCACGTCTTGCCGCGTGGTGGCCGAGATCTTCAGTTCGGCAATGGAAACGAACTGCGGGCCGACCGTGACGAAGCACTGCACCATCTTGTAGCCATTGAAGATGCCGGAGTTCATGGTGATATCGAGCGTGGTCGATTCGCCCGGCTGCATGAGCTTGCCTTTGCCTTCCGCCTGGACGCAGCCGCAGGTGACGCGAATATCGGTGATCTGGAGCGGGACCTTGTAGATGTTGGTCATGCGGAAGCTGTACTTGAGCTTGGTGCCCTTGGCGACGGTGCCGAAATCCTTGGCGAGGACGCCGCCGAAGATCTTGTTGGCCCAGGGCGGCCCATCGCCCTCGGCCGGTTGCTGGGCAAACGCCGAACCGCTCAAGAGCACGCCCAAAATGAAAGCGACCACCAGCTTTCGCATCGCATCAACCCTTTCCGAGTTCGCATCTCGGTTCTTGGCCCGTCCAAGACTCCCCATTATTTTATCGGCGAGGGATTGTAGCGTGTTTGCCAAAAAGCGCAAAGGCGGATTATCCGGCCAGAAAAACAACGGCAGGTTCGGTCGGCACGGCAAGATACGGAATTTGGGAAACCGCTGCGGAAACCGCGACGCGGAGCGTCGCACCACATTGTGGTACGACGCTCCGCGTCGTGTGCATCGCAAACGCATGTCACATGTCATGTCATTTCACGGGGCCCTGTCCCGTGACATGCGATTGTCGATTTTTCCAAAACCGACGGCGCAAGTATCTTGTGTTATTATAATTATGGCGATGGCATAGCGATGGAAAACGCATGTCACGATTTGGGGCGCCGTGACATGCGTTTCGCAAGTGAATGATGCATTGTTGGTTACGTCGTTTGTCTCAATTCGTGGGGCAGGTTGCCAACCTGCCGTCCGCCAGGCAGGTTGGCAACCTGCCCCACGAATTCGGACCCCCAATTTTGAAGTGCTGTACCTAAGCCGCAAGCGGAAGATGCGCCTTGGCGCCGCCAAGCCTGTGCTATGATACGACCATGGCGCACAACCTCGACCCACAACTGATCGAATGGGGCCTGGTGGACATCGGCGGCGATCTGGAGCCGGCGCGATTGCTGCAGGCCTATCGTCGCGGGATCTTTCCCTGGTTCGACGAGGACGGTCCCATCTGCTGGTGGTCGCCCGATCCGCGGGCCATTTTCGAACTGGACGGCTTGCACGTTTCCCGCCGCCTGGCCCGCACGATCCACGGCGGCAAGTTCAGCATGACCATCGACCGCGCCTTCTCCCAGGTGATGCGCGGGTGCGCCGATCGTGAAGAGGGCACCTGGATCACGGCCGACATGGTGGAAGCATACCAGCGGCTGCATCACCTGGGTTGGGCCCACAGTGTCGAAGTGTGGCACGACGGCGAACTGGCGGGCGGCATCTACGGCGTCGCCATCCAGGGCTTCTTTGCCGGCGAGTCGATGTTTCACGTCCAGCGCGACGCTTCCAAGGCGGCTCTGGCGTTCCTGGTCCAGCACCTGAGCACGCGCGGCTACCAGCTCTTCGACATCCAGCTGATCACCGAGCACACGCAACGGCTGGGGGCGATCGAGATTCCGCGCAAGGACTACCTAGGGCGGCTGCGGGCGGCTCTGGAACGCGACTGCACTTTTGGGAGTGGGCAAGCGAACTTGCCTGGCCAGCCGTATAATCTCAACGACCCTGTTGACCGCGGTTTCACGAGCCAAGGAGCCAGCCCATGAACTCCATGACGAATCGCCGGCAGTTTCTGGGAGCGGCTGGAATGGCAGCCGGCAGCGCGTCTTTCTTGCTGGACGGAGACAAGATAAATGCCGACGAGCCAAGGCCGCGTCCCAAGGTGGCGGTCATCTACACCGTTTGCTTTCACCGCTCGCACGCCCATGTCATTCTGGAAAACTTCCTGACGCCGCTGCTCTTCAACGGGAAGATCATGCAGCCCGCCGTCGAGGTTGTGTCGATTTACGCCGACCAGATTTCCAGGGAGAAAAGTCCTGCCGACCTGACCGAGGGCATGGTCCGCCAGTTCAAGCTGCGGCGCTGCAAGACGATTGCCGAAGCCCTTACTCTCGGCGGCAAGGAACTGGCCGTCGATGCGGTCCTCTCCATTGGCGAGCATGGCGACTATCCCACCAACAAGCTCGGCGTACGCGAATATCCACGCAAACGCTTTTTCGACGAGATCGTGGCCGTCATGCGCCAGAGCAATCGGTTCGTGCCCATCTTCAACGACAAACATCTGTCCTATCGCTGGGACTGGGCACGAGAGATGTTTGACACCTGCCAAAAACACCGCATTCCGTTCATGGCCGGAAGTTCGGTACCGCTGGCGCAGCGTCGGCCTGTGCTGGAGTTGCCCGCGAATTGTGTGGTTGAGGAGGCAGTGAGCATCCACGGCGGAGGGTTTGAGACCTACGATTTCCATGGACTTGAAGTCTTGCAGGCCTTCCTCGAAGCACGAAAGGGCGGCGAAACGGGCATCACGCACGTCGAGTTCTTGCCACGGGAGGCGCTCTTCCGTGCCGCCCAGCAAGGTCGCTGGTCGCTCGATCTGGCGCGCACGGCGCTGCGCGGCGAGTTCGGCGACAAATTGCCGGACATTACTCAGCCGATCAACAAGATTGAGCCGTGGGGCATTCACTTGACCTATCGCGACGGCACCAAGGCAACCGTGCTCAAGCTGGGGGACACCAGCCCCACGCGCTGGCACTTTGCATGCAAGCTGGCGGGCGAGAAGACGCCGCGCGTGACCAGCCACTACGTCGGCCCATGGGGCAATCGCTGCCTGTTCCTGGCGCTATCCCACGCGATCCAGCACTTCTTCGTGACGAGGGTGGCTCCCTACCCCGTTGAGCGTACTCTCCTGACAACAGGTGCCGTTGAGGCCGCCGTTCGCTCACGTTCCGACAAGCGCCGCCTGGAGACGCCGCACTTGCACATCGCCTATTCGTCCCGAGACTATCGTGCCATGCGCGAACAGGGAGAATCGTGGAAGGTATTGACGCAGGACTCCAAGGAAACGCGCGGCTTCGCGGAGCGGCCATTGCGAAGGTAGCCGAGACAGTCCGCACCAATCGCTGCAAGGGCAGTATCCGGTGAGCTTAGTCTGTCCGTCGCGGAACCGTTTCTTCTGCTGCGGGTGCCGTCCGGCGAGGCCTTTTACGCCTTGACCCCTTTAATGTCTCGGAAGAAACGGTCGGCGAAATCGCGCAGTGGTTCTGGCTCCGCGTTCATGGTCGGCTTTCCAGTTCCTCTCGCCAGCGACGCGGTACGGCAGCGAAAGCAGCCGCGTAGGTCGCTTCCAGCGGTGTCTGCACGTAGGTTTCGCGCTTCAGGAACAACGGCATTTCAGGCAACGATTCGCCGACGGCCACGGGCTGGACAAAAGCGCCAATCTTCTCGGCGCCGGCAACATAGCTCGCCAGCGTGAGCCGTTTATCGGATGGAAGTTCGAATGCGTCGTCGCTGATCTCGGACCAGATGGCCGCATGAATCCCTTGTGGATCGCGCCGACCGGGAGGAAAGAGATCCAGGACTAGCAAATGAATGTCGGCATAAAGCACCTCGAGCGTCTTGTTGACGAACGAACGCAAGGCATGGCGGCTGCCCTTATTGCCTGGCGAAACGATTTCGACAATAGCCACGACATGGTCGTCGCTGACGTGCCGGATGGCGATGCGATTGCGTTTCAATGCATAGCGTTCTGGCTCCGTGCTTGCGGTAAATTGCACTGCGGGGGGCTTGACCGCCAGCGCTATGCCTCCGTTGGACTCGGATGGCGCTGACGAGCCGTTACCCGTGATCGAGGATGGATCGCGGTGCTCCAGGGCCAACACGTCGGGATGCAGTCCTCCCGAAACCTGCTCGGACATGGCGTAATGATCCGGCGGCAAAACGCCCTGATTGAGCGCATTTTTGAGCGTGAAGATCCAGTCCGTGTGGAAATCGTGAAAAATCCCGGCTGCGACGCGGGTCCAATCATGTACGGGCATGGCTAGTTCTCCTCTTTCACTCCAATATTCATCTGCTTTGTTCGGCAAATGACGATAACGAGTGACTGACCTTCAAATCCTAATGGGTCGCAAGCCAATCATCAACCAAAGAGATAAGACTCGCCGAGAATGTGAACAAATCTGCAAACAGTCTAGAAAGCATTTCACCATTCGGCAAGAATCGATCGTTTAGTGCCAAATGAGCGATTCTTGGATCTGGACCACGCTTCGCTAAGAACTCCTTGTCTACAATACAAGTGCGATGAACTATTAAGTTTCGTAGCGCGGAGACTGCCTTCAGCGAAGGGTCTTCCCAGAAATCCTTACATGCAACGCGGCAATCGTTAGGGAACGCGGAGTGATAAGCTTCTTCTATGCCATCCAGTTTTGTAAATAAAAATCGATCTTTCAGCACGGTCCCCATATGATGTTCCAGGTTATAGCCGTGTTCTTCTAAATAACGGATTGGCAACTTCTTTGTTTCGTCTTTCGGACCACCGCGTGTGCCACGAAGTGATGCAAGTAAAGTCGGGTGAATATTGAGTGCTGTCTCCCACAAGTCGCCAGCCATAGTTTCAAAAGAAGTCCACACCAAAAGCAATTGCGATAGCATCAAGGTGTCGTACATTGAGCTAAATTGCTCGGCCGCGTGATCTGTGAAATGAGACGTAGCTATTTCGCCAGGAGCCAGTCGAAATGGTCCATTAACTGTTCCAGTTAACAAATCATTGAGCAACCCTTGATAGCGTTGGCCCATTTCAATTGGCATGCTTTGATTTTCATAGCGTGGATCATTGAATAGCATAAGTGATGCCGCGATCTCTGCCAGTTTTACTCTCTTACCAAGAGAGAAGAGGCTTGGCGGTATCGCCGATATGGACAAAGAACGTTCGGAGTTAGCTCGGAAAGCATCCGAGACTGGAACAAGCGCCGACGTGCGCAACACTCTTGCGAGTCGCAGCAACGGAGAATGTGGGCCAGGTGAGATAGCAAACCACGCACCAATCTTCTGGTCGTCCATTTGGGACCTTTGGCCTATCAGCATTTTTTGTCGTTGAACAATGTACGCGACGGTACGCACGAAGTCCAGGCAGGGAATCGCGACATTTGGAGGTCTTGTTGCCGAAACGGCGAAAGGTGGCGTTGAACGACCAATCGCATCCTGCAAAATTCCTGCCGTAGTGATCGTAGCGGACTATCGATTTCATGTCAACGGCGCGGCCCGTTGTCGATGAGAGTCATCTGACAACGGGCCGTGGTCATTCAACAGGATTATTATGCGCAGCTGGAAGCCATCTGGAGCAACTTTGTCAAGTTCCACGTCTCAACCGCCAAGCCAGCCGCAACCGCTGGCGTGGTCCCCAGCGTCGTGTGAAGATTGAGTTCTCGCGTCAACTGCCCGCTCTTCAGTGCATCGAGGTCGCAAACGAAGTACCCATCAATGTCGTTAGGATGGTCCTTATCTTCGGCAAAAGATCCATCGGTAAATACCTCCTTGATTCCTGCCTGCCAAAGCTGACGCGTCAGGATTTCCAGATTGTCCACAAGCTTAGCTCGCCACTCGGCGTCCCACGAGCTTGAGGTGCCCGACCCGAGAACTAGGACAGATTGGCGTATTTCGGCGAACGACGCTTCATAGTCACCCTGAGGCAGAAGGCCATCAGGTTCAAAAAGTGGGATTATTGCCATTTGTGCCGCTCATACGTGATCATTGATATCTTAGCAAATATGACACTAATGTCAAGCATAACTAGCATGTCACGGATGCGGCCCCGCTGCGCAAGGACGCCGTCCCCTCGCCAACCGGCTACCCCTTGATCACCCCAATCGGACGGGCAGTTGTTGCCTCTTGATGACACGCCGACCGATGCGCACAGGGGGGTATCATTTACTTCCGCGTGCGCGACGGTCCCCATCGCCGTCGTAACATCCTTACAATTCAATAGTTCGGCAGACAAGACCGTCGCGCACGCCATTTTCAATTTTGTGCGCAACGCCCCCCTCGCCAATCGGCTACCCCTTGATCACCCCAATCGGCCTCATCCTCGCCACCTTCCGCGACAGCCCCGCCTGATGCACCACCTCGACCACGTCATCCACATTCTTGTACGCTTTCGGTTGCTCCTCCGCCAAGCCCTTGTGGCTCTGGGCCCGCACGATGACTCCCCGCGCCAGCAGCTCCTTGTCGATGCGACGGCCCGCGGCGGCTTTCACGGCGGCGGTGCGGCTCATCATGCGGCCGGCTCCGTGGCACGTGGTGCCGAACGTGCGTTCCATGCTGCCTTGCTGGCCGACCAGCACCCAGCTCGCCCGGCCCATGTCGCCGGGGATGATGACCGGTTGGCCGATCTTGCGATAGAGCGGCGGCACTTCCGGATGGCCGGGCGGGAAGGCACGCGTCGCTCCCTTGCGGTGGACCCAGACCTTCTTCATCGTGCCCAGGACGTTGTGCTCCTCGAACTTGGCGATGTTGTGGCAAACGTCGTAGACCAGGTTCATGTGCATTTCCTGCCACGTTTGGCCGAAGACGTCGCTGAACACCTCGCGGGCCTGCTGCATGAGTAGCTGGCGATTGCACCAGGCGAAGTTGGCGGCCGCTCGCATGGCGGCGATGTAGCGCTGGCCTTCCGGGCTGTTGACCGGGGCGCAAGCGAGCTGCCGATCGGGCAGGACGATGCCGTACTTCTCGGGCGCCTTGCGCAGCCAGGCCAGAGCGTCGTCGCAGACCTGGTAGCCGAGGCCACGCGAGCCCGAATGGATCATGACGCAGATCATGTCCTTTTCCAGGCCCATGACCGCGGCGGCGTCGGGATCGAAAATGGAATCGACGACCTGCACCTCGAGGAAGTGATTGCCGGAGCCGAGGGTGCCGCACTGCTCGGCGCCGCGCGTCTTGGCGTGGTCGGTCACCGCGGAGTTATCGGCCTCGTCGAGCCGGCCCTGGGCTTCGGTATAGTCGATGTCCGATTGCGTGGCCAAACCCTTGCTCGCCAGGTACTGCGAGCCCTCGGTGAGCAGCCGCTCCAGCTCGGCCCCGCGAAACGAGTAGCGGCCCGACTTGCCGACGCCGGTTGGAATGCTCTTGAAGAGCGCCTCGACCAGCTCTTGCAGATGCGGCTTGACGTCGCGATAGAAGAGGCTCGAACGCATGAGCCTGACGCCGCAGTTGATGTCGTAACCCACACCGCCCGGCGAGATGACGCCGCCCTCGTCCGGATCGGTGGCGCAGACGCCGCCGATGCAGAAGCCGTACCCCCAGTGGATGTCGGGCATGGCGAGGCTCGCCATCTGAATGCCGGGCAGGAACGCGACGTTGGCGACCTGCTCCGCGGCCTGGTCCAGCTTCAGTTGCTGCAGCAGCTTCTCGTTGGCGAAGATCAGCCCATCGACGCGCATGCCTTGCTTGTAGCTTTTCGGAATGCGATAGCAGCAGGCGTCCACTGGTTCGAGTGGGCCGTTGAATACTTCTTTTCCCATATTATTCTCCAATTTCGTCGCCCATTATTTGGGCCCCCAAGCCGCAGCATTAGCTTACGCACCATGCAGCAATTTGCGCGGTAAACGTCATCACAATGACATGGATTCTTCAGCGCAGGTTCATGGCAGTGCAGTCCTCACGCTCCGCGTGAGGACAGGGCGCAGCCCTTGCTAACCTGCATCCCTTGTCGGAACAAAGCGAACTTCGCTCGCCCAAACGTGAAAAGCCGCCCGGCCTGCAGATTTTGTCTGTGCTTGATTGCCGCCGAAGAAATTTTGTTGCCGGGATTCCGCGTTCCCCTCGCGTCCTTGTTTCCGGGATAGTGGTACCGTAACCCCGGTGGATCATCGATAGATTTTCACACTCGGCAATGCCTTTTCCAGGCGCCGGGCTCCTTCAAGAGTCACGTGGTGTTGGCGAGCGTCAACTCACGCAGATTGCCGAGGCGGCAGATTTTTCGCACCCCCACGTCAGTAATTCGAGTGTTGGAAAGCTGCAGCCCCCCTCGTTCCTCTCCTGGAGCGCAAGGACTACCCTTCCCAAGCGGGCCGCGATAAACTAAAGCCATAGTCCTTCCTTGTTCGCCTTCCTGCTGGAGACCGTGGACATGACATCGCGCCTGCTCCTTGGGTTCATTTTGCTCAGCGGTTTCACACCTTGCCTGCTCGCCGATGGGCCGAGCCGAACCGTCGAGTTCAATCGCGACATTCGGCCCATCCTGTCCGACAACTGCTTCGTCTGCCATGGGCCGGACAACAATCTGCGCAAGGCGAAACTGCGGCTCGACCTGGATAAGGGCCTCTACGCCGACAACGACGGCGTCCGCATCCTCGTCCCCGGCAAACCCGCGGAGAGCGAACTGTTCAAGCGTCTCACCCACGCCGAACGCTCCCAACGCATGCCGCCCGCCAAAAGCAACAAGGAACTGACGCCGGCCCAGATCGAGCTGGTGAAGTTGTGGATCGAGCAGGGGGCGAAGTATCAGGGCCACTGGTCGCTGCTGCCGCCGGTCAAGCTCGCGGCGGCCGAGGTCAAGAACAAGGCCTGGACGAGTAGTCCCATCGATCACTTTATCCTTGCCCGGCTCGAGAAAGAGGGACTGGCGCCGACCAAGGAGGCCGATCGGCGTACGCTCATTCGCCGGCTGTCGTTTGATCTAATTGGCTTGCCGCCGAGCCTGGCCCAGGTGGATGCCTTCGTCAACGACAAGAGCCCCGCCGCCTACGAAAAGCTGGTCGATACGCTGCTCAAGTCGCCCCACCACGGTGAACGCATGGCTCTCTACTGGCTGGATCTGGTGCGTTACGCCGACACGGCGGGCTATCACAGCGACAACCATCGCGATGTTTATCTCTATCGCGATTGGGTCATCGACGCGTTCAATCGCAATGTGCCGTTCGATCAGTTCGCCACGGATCAGATAGCCGGCGACCTGGTGCCCAAGGCGACGGCCGAGCAGCGCATCGCCTCGGGGTACAATCGCTTGCTGCAAACCACGGAGGAAGGCGGCGCTCAGGCGAAGGAGTACCAGGCCAAGTATTACGCCGACCGCGTGCGCAATTTCTCAACCGTCTTCATGGGCATGACGCTCGGCTGCTGCGAATGTCACGATCACAAGTTCGACCCGTTCGCGACCAAGGAGTTTTACAAGCTCGAAGCTTTCTTCGCGGATATTCAGGAAGCGTCCGTGGGCCGGCAAGGGCAGACGCCGATTCCGCCCACGGCACAGACGGAAAAGGTCAAGAAGCTCGATGTGGACCTGGCGGCCTTGAAGGACGAAATCGCCAAGCTGGCCCCGCAAGTGGAAAAGGCCCAGGCGAAGTGGGAGGAAGAGGTCCGCGGCAAGGCGAACAAGAATGTGCCCAAGGACATCGCGGCCATCATCGCCGTGACGCCGGCCAAGCGCAATGCCAAGCAGAAGGAAACCCTGACGCACTATTATCGCAAGATCGATCCGGCGAGCGCTAAGCCGCAAGCGGCGCTCGATGCGCTGCAGGCTCAGAGAGACGCTCTTGCCAAAACGGTGCCGACGACGCTGGTTTCGACAGCCGGGCCGCCGCGAACGGTTCGTGTCTTGCCGCGCGGCAACTGGCTCGACGAAACCGGCGAGATCGTGCTGCCGGGCACGCCCGCCTCGCTGCCAAAGCTGGATGTGAACGGCCGGCGTGCCAATCGCCACGATCTCGCCCAGTGGCTCGTGGCCAAGGAAAATCCGCTTACGGCCCGCGTGTTTGTCAATCGGCTGTGGATGCTCTGCTTCGGCCAGGGCATCGTCAAGACGCTCGATGACTTCGGCGCCCAAGGGGCCTGGCCCACCCATCCCGAACTGCTCGACTGGCTCGCGCTGGAGTTCCAGGAGAAGGGCTGGGACGTCCGGCACATGATCAAGCTCATGGTCCTGTCGAACACCTATCGCCAGGCCTCGACGGTGTCCGACGAGCTGAAGCAACGCGATCCCCTTAACTACCTGCACGCTCGCCAGGCCCGCCACCGTCTGGAAGCCGAGATGATCCGCGACAACGCCCTGGCCATCAGCGGCTTGCTATCGTCAAAGATCGGCGGGCCCAGCGTCAAGCCGTATCAACCGGCGGGGTACTGGTCGTTTCTCAACTTCCCGACGCGCGATTGGCAGAAGGATACCGGCGACAATCAATATCGCCGCGGCCTCTACACCTACTGGCAGCGCACCTTCCTGCACCCGAGCCTCTTGGCCTTCGACGCCTCTTCGCGTGAGGAATGCTCGGTCGAACGGCCTCGCTCCAACACGCCGCAGCAGGCCCTGGTACTGCTCAACGATCCGACCTACGTGGAGGCGGCCCGCGTCTTCGCCCAGAACATCATCAAAAAGGGCGGCGAGACGAAGGAAAACCGTGTGGCCTACGCCATCCGCGAAGCATTGCAGCGTGATGCGCGGCGCGATGAGGTGATCCTGCTGGCCAACCTGTTCGAGCGCCACTTCAAGCAGTACCAGGCCGACGACAAGGCGGCCCAGGCCCTGATCCGCGTCGGCGACAGCCCGGTGCCGGCGGACATCGCACCGGCGGAACTGGCGGCGTGGACCAGCGTGGCACGTGTTATCATGAACTTGCATGAGGCGATCACGAGGTATTAGCATTACCTGTGGCACCGGAATTTGGGCGCACAACGTGGATCCTCTTTCTTACGACCCAAATCCGAAGCACGGCCAGCAAAGCCGGGGAACATCCAAAGGCGTGTCCAGCCCTGCTCCCGCAAATGGACAGGCGGCCCTGGACAATTCAGTGCAAATAAAGCCGTCTTCCACGCGACGGATAGGAGTTGATCGTGCGAACGGCGAAATCGTGGTCCTTGACGAACACTTGTCCGGTCGGTTTCACGGGCACGTTCGCTGTTGGGACGACCTGACAAGCCAAATGCAAAATGCCTTGAAGGATGCTGGCCTTGTGGACAACAAAGGGAAGATCGTATGAGTCTCCAATATGAAGATGTGGTGCCGGTGGACAAGGAAAAAGCTGCTCAGACGTTTCAAAGCAACGATTCTGACAAGATTGTGCACGCGATGCTCGGCGTAACCTATCATGAATCGGATTGGGAATGGGTTCAGGAATGGTGCTTGCGTTTCCTGGATTCAACCGATCCCGCTCTGCGCAACGTCGCCATAATCTGTCTGGGGCATCTGGCACGCATTCACAAGAAGCTAGATAAGACAAAAGTTGTGAGTGCATTGCGAAGCCACTTGAAAGAGCCAGAGTATGCGGGCCGAATCGAAAATGCCCTTGAAGACATTGAGATGTTTGCCAAATAGATGGGTGAAGGTAGGGTGATATCAGCACGAGTGATATCAACCGGGCCATCAAGATCCTGACGCAGTACGAGATCAGAAAAGTGAAGTGAGGTGGAGGTCATGAGTTACTTTCTCATTCTCGATCGCTGAAAGGAGCGAACGATGGCCGAGAGAATGCCGAATATTGAAGACTTATTGCTCGAAGGAATCGAGGCCATTGAAAACGGTGAGGTCAAGGAAATGACCACTGAAGATTGGCAGAAGCCTCGGGCCGAGTATCAGGGGCAATTGGCTGTCGAAAACACTTTAAGGAATCGATCATGAACCTTCGTGACACCGCAATGACATCACTCTCCCGCCGTGCCTTCCTCCAGCAAACTGCCGGCGGCATGGGCATGATGGCCCTCGCCTCGCTGCTCAACCCGGCCCGTGCCGATGAACCCGTGAGGCTGTCGCGCTGGCAGGGCGTGGTCAATCCGCCGCACGTGCAGCCGAAGGTCAAACGCATGATCTGGCTGTACATGGCCGGCGGACCGTCGCATCTGGAGACCTTCGATTACAAGCCGGAGCTGGCCCGGCGCAATGGCCAGCCGATGCCGGAGTCGTTCACGCGTGGCCAGCCGATCGCCCAGCTTCAGGGGCAGGCCCTGCGCTGCCTGGGGCCGCAGCACGCGTTTCGCAAGTGCGGGCGCTCGGGGCAGGAGATATCCGAAGTCTTTCCGCACCTGGCCACGGTCGCCGATGAGCTGTGCATCATCCGTTCGCTCAAGACCGAGGCGATCAATCACGATCCCGCCCACACGTTCATGAACACCGGTTCGACCATCTCCGGCCGGCCCGCGATGGGTTCGTGGGTCTATTATGGGCTGGGCAGCGACAGCGAAGACTTGCCCGGCTTCGTGGTGCTCACTTCCTCGGGCCGATTCGGGCAATCGCAGCCGATCGCCGCCCGGCAATGGCACAGCGGCCTTCTGCCCAGCCGATTCCAGGGCATTCATTTGCGCGGCACCGGCGATCCAGTGCTGTATCTTTCGAATCCGGCGGGAATCGATGCAACCCGGCAGCGCGACGTGGTCGAGATGGTGCAGGCGCTCAATCGGCTTGAAGGCAACATCGTCGATGATCCGGAAATCGCCACACGCATCGCCCAGTATGAAATGGCTTTTCGCATGCAAACGTCGGTGCCGTCGCTGCGGGATTTCTCGAGCGAGCCGCAGCGCGTTCTGGACATGTACGGCACGCGCGGGGCGGACGGCTCCTTCGCGGCCAACTGCCTGATGGCCCGGCGGCTGGCGGAGCGCGGCGTGCGCTTCATCCAGCTCTATCACCGCGACTGGGACCATCATGGCGGCGTGCGCGACGGCGTCCGCGGCAGCGCCAGTGAAGTGGACCAGGGCTGTGCGGCGCTGATTCGCGATCTGAAGTCCCGCGGCATGCTCGAAGATACGCTGGTCGTCTGGGGCGGCGAGTTTGGCCGGACGCCGATGGCCCAGGGCAATGGCCGGGACCATCACATCAAGGGCTTCTGCACCTGGCTGGCCGGCGGCGGCATCAAGCCGGGCATCACCTACGGCGCCACCGACGAGTTCGGCTACAACGCGGCCGAGAATGTGGTCACCGTGCACGATCTGCATGCGACCATGCTGCATCTGTTAGGCATCAACCATCTGCGGCTGACCTATCGCTTCCAGGGCCGCGATTTCCGTCTAACCGACGTGCATGGCAATCTGGTTCAGGGAATCCTGGCGTGAGTTGCCGCAAGCGAGCGCCGCATTCGCATTGTCTTTTTTTCGTGTGTTTCGTGTGTTTCGTGGTTAAAAGAATTAAACCACGAAACACACGAAATACACGAAAAAAAGACAGGAATAAAAACATGGATGCAAGAGAGTTTTCCCGGGTTGTGGACCAATCCAGGGTCGTCGATTGGCCGACGCTGCTCGAGTTGCGAGCGCGTTGGCGAAAAGAAGGGCGGGCGGTCGTCTGGACCAACGGTTGCTTCGATATTCTCCATGTGGGTCATTTGCACAGCCTGCGAGCGGCACGCGGGTTTGGTGATCTGCTCGTGGTCGGCGTCAACAGCGATTCGTCAGTACGGCAGTTCAAGGGGCAGACCAGGCCGATTTTTTCAGACGTCGAGCGGGCGGAGTTGCTGAGCGGGTTTGCGTGCGTCGATTACGTCGTCATTTTCGATGAGGTGACGCCGGAAGCCGCCCTGGCGCGCTTGCAACCGGACATCCATTGCAAAGGCGCCGATTACGCGCCGCCACACGGTAAGCCGATTCCGGAGGCGGCGGTGGTGCAGGCGTATGGCGGCCGGGTGGAGTTTCTGCCGCTGATCCCGGACGTTTCGACATCGGCGGCGCTGCTCCGCATGGGCGAGCGGGGGGCGTAAGCCCCCCAGTTGGAATGGCCGCCTCGTCATGGGGCTTACGCCCCCCGCTCGCCAAATTGGAGATTGCATGTCCCAAAACGAGATCGTGCACGCATTCGCCGGCAAGCACGTGCTGATCGTCGGCGACGTGATGCTGGATGAATACGTCTGGGGCAAGGTGCGGCGCATCTCTCCCGAGGCGCCGGTTCCGGTCATCGAATACGAAAGCCGTTCGTTCCGGCCCGGCGGCGCCGCCAACGCCGCGGCCAATGTTCGCAGCCTGGGCGGCAACGTGCTCATGGGCAGTGTGGTCGGCGCCGACGCCCAGGGCCGGCAGTTGCTCGAACTTTTGCAAGCTGGCGGCATGGATAGCCAGGGTCTCTTCCTGGCCCAGGAACGCTGGACAACGACCAAGACACGCTTGCTCGCCCATCATCAGCAAGTGGTTCGCATCGATTACGAGCGCATCGAGGCACTCTCCGACCAGCGAGAGGATGAGCTGCTCACCTGGGTCAAAAACAATATCCAGCGTGCCGATGCCTGCGTGCTTTCCGATTATGCCAAGGGCCTCGTGTCGGTGCGCATCGCCGAGGAAGTCATCCGCCTGGCCCGACAAGCCGGCAAGCCGGTGCTGGTCGATCCGAAGGGCGTCAACTTCGCCAAGTATCGGGGCGCAACGCTGGTGAAGCCGAATCAGCACGAGGTGGAACGGGTGCTGAACCACGAAATCCGCGCTGAGGCGGAGCTCATGGACGCGGGCCGTCGCTTGCTGGAGTTGCTGGAAGGAAGCGCCGTGCTCATCACGCGCGGAGCCCACGGCATGAACCTGTTTCGCGCCGACGCGCCGCCGGTCCATTTTCCGTCGCTGGCCCGCAACGTGTTCGACGTGACCGGGGCGGGCGACACGGTGGTCGGCGTCGTGGCCCTGGCGCTCGCGGCCCACGTTGACCTCGAAGCCGCCGCCCAGCTGGCCAACAAGGCGGCCGGCATTGTCGTGGGCAAGGTCGGCACGGCTCAGGTCACGCGTGCCGAATTGCTGGCGGATTCGTAAGGGGTCGAATCTTTCATTTCGCTTTAATTCCCTATTTGTTAAAATTCACACCCGGCAGCGGTGACGCTTCACCGACATGCTGAGCCACTCCGCGGGCCCAGGTCCGCGGCTACGAAGGAGACGGCCCGTGCGCTTATTACTAGTAGAAGATCACAAGCCCCTCATTCGCTCGCTCAAGCGTGGTCTGGAAGAGGAAGGCTTCGCGGTGGACACGGCCGAGGACGGCGAGGAAGGCGATTACAAGGCCCACTCGGCCAACTACGACGTGATCATTCTCGATCTGATGCTGCCCAAGATCGACGGTCTGACCCTGCTCAAGAACTGGCGGCAAGAGGGCCTGAAAATGCACGTGCTGGTGCTGACGGCCCGCGATGCGACCGACGACAAGGTCAAGGGGCTGGACCTCGGCGCCGACGATTATCTGACCAAGCCGTTTCAGCTCGAGGAGCTGCTGGCCCGCTTGCGCGCCCTGGTGCGCCGCAAGCATGAGGTGAAGGACCCGGTGCTGCGCGTGCACGATCTGGAGATCGACACCGCCGCACGCACGGTGCGCCGCTCCGGCCGAGCCATTCATTTGACGCCGCGCGAGTTCGCCTTGCTGCAGTTCCTGGCGTACAATCAGGGAAAGGTCGTGACGCGGTCGATGATCTGGGATCATCTCTACGATGAACAGGATGAAAATACGTCGAATGTCGTCGATGTTTATATTCGCTATCTGCGCACGAAGATCGACAAGGATTTCGAGCCACCCTTGATCCTGACTCGCTGGGGCGAAGGCTACATGCTCCGCGGGGTGAATGATTGAAACCCATGAAATCAATCCGCCTATCCCTGGTGTTGTACTTCCTGGTGCTCCTCGCGGGCGCCCTGGGGGCCGTTTCCTGGCTCGTCTACGAATCGACGTCCCGGACGCTGCGCAAGCGCGAGCTGCGCATGCAAGAACTGGTGCATGCCCAGTACCAGGCGAGTTGCCACGAAAAGCGCACAGCCCTGGATCAGCGCGTGCTCGGCCAGGCGCAGACCTTGGCCAGCATGGCGCGAACGACGCATCACCTGGAAAGTCTGTTGCCGCTCGGCATGCTGGGGGCGGCCACGATGCCGCAGGGACAATATCTCGTTCCCCTCTGGCTCGCGGAAGGGACCAATATCAAGATGATGACGGATCTGCGCTCGCCCGAGGTTCATCTGAAATCGGCTGAGGACCTCATTCCCGAGCCGCCCGACGGCAAGCCCCAGGAATATTACGAAGTTTTTCGTTCGCAGGGCCAATCGCTGGCACGTTCGAAGTCTCTGGCGGACCAGCACTTCTTGCTCGACGAGGACTTTCAAAAGAACGCCCCCGCCGAGGTGCCGCATTTCGACGACGTGGACCTGGGCACCGGTCCCAAGGTTCGGCGGGTGACGCTGAAGTTTCACGTGAAGCGGGAGCGCGGTGCCCAGATTGCGCTGCACTGGCTGTTGCAGCCGAAGCGGACTTTTTTCAAGGGGCCGTCGCCGCGCCCGGGCTCCAACCCGCCCCGCTTCGGCCTCGGCAATTACGAGTTTTCGCCCGCCTTGTTCGTCCAGTACGCCCGCGATTCCGCGCTGCTGGGCGCCGATCTTCAGAGTCTGGGGAAACAACGCGATGAGCAATTGGCCGCTCTCGAAGACGAGACGCTGGCCGACCTCGCCAACCTGCGCCAGAAACTGTGGTGGATCAGCCTGGCCACGTTTCTCGGCATCCTCACGGGCAGCCTGCTCTTGATTCATTTGGGCCTGGCGCCGCTGGCCAGGCTTTCCGATGCCGTCAGCCGGGTGTCGCCCCGCGATTTTCGGCTCAAACTCGACACCAAGAATCTGCCCAGGGAACTGCTGCCCATCGCCGATCGGCTCGGGCAAACGCTGGAGCAGCTCAAGCAGGCGTTCGCCCGTGAAAAGCAGGCGACCGCGGACATTTCCCACGAATTGCGGACGCCGCTCGCCGCCCTGCTGACGACGGTGGAAGTGGCCCTGCGCAAACAGCGAACCCCGGAGCAGTATCGCGAAATGCTGGAGGATTGCCAGTACAGCGGCCAGCAGATGATGCAGCTGGTGGAACGGCTCATGGCCCTGGCCCGCCTCGACTCGGGCGCCGATCGTCTCCAGACGGGGCCCGTGGACGTCGCCGATTTGGCCCGGAAGTGCGCCAACCTCGTACGGCCCCTGGCCGAGGCTCGCGGCGTGACCATCGCCCTTCACGCCGACAAGCCGGTCCGCGTCCAGGCCGATTCGGTCAAGATCTGCGAAGTGCTCAACAATCTGCTGCACAATGCCATCCAGTACAACAAGCCGAACGGCTCCATCGACCTGAGCGTGCACCGCGAAAACGGCCATGTGCTGCTGGAAGTGAGCGACACCGGCATCGGCATCTCCGCGGAGGCCCGCGGGCACATCTTCGAACGCTTTTACCGGGCCGATCCGTCGCGCCACTCCGACACGCCCAATGCGGGGCTGGGCCTGTCCATCGTCAAGAGCTACATCGATTTGATGGGCGGCAAGATCGACGTCGATTCGAGCAGTGCCGGCAGCACCTTTCGCGTGCAGGTGCCCGCCGTCGAGCCATCGCCGGAACCGATCATGCAAACGGGCATTCGGGCCGCCGTTTAGCGTATTGACAGCAAAACCGCCATGTAATTAGTTTGATTGAATGTCGCCTCAGCTTGCTGGGGGGCAATGGCCCCCACATTAAGGTAATAGCCCCAAAATGTGAAACCTGAACCAAGATCGTCTGACCAACTGCCGAATTCATTAAGAGGGGCTACGGGCGTGGGAATTCCGCCTGTCGATCCGTCTGTGGTGAATGTGGCAATTAACAATTCGTTGGCATATGTTGGTGTGATAGTTCCCGTGTTCATGGGATTACTGCCGACGCCCCATAATCTGCTGACCCATTGATCTATAATGGTAGCATTCTCAATTTCAAATGCGTACGCTTGGCTTGGGGTGTAGGTAGGATTACTGTTGGCAAATGACCATGCATCGCCTGTTGCCGGAGCGTTGGGGTAGTAGTAAATTGCTAAGTTGGGGCTGCCAGCGCTGCCGACAGTTCCCCAGTAAATCCATCCTGAAGGGAAAGTGTAATTCGTGTGGTCCGTATAAATGGCGTTGACGATGCACAGCAAAAAGTTTCCCGCTGTACTTGTTCCCGATCCACTCATGTTAATTGTGCTGCCGTATCCACCAGCGGTAAACGTCCATGACGTTCCCGTTATGGTCGGGGTACCACCGCCGCTACTCGATGAAGAACTGCCGCTGCTCGAAGACGACGAAGAACTGCTGGACGACGAATCAGGGAGAATCGCAAGAAACGCGGGAACGTTCATTCCGCCGCCCGACGCGATTATCGACGCAAATTGTCCACTCGAAAGATTGAATGCCGGCACGCCATATCCTTCGCAGTCGGCAACGTACAGCAACCCCGTCGCTGACGAAGCGGCTAATCCAATGGGCCGACTTAGAACTGGCCCCGAAAACACCTGGATAAACTGCCCCGTTGTCGCGTCATGCTGCTGTACCCGCGCGCTCCGGGGGACGGAATCTCCGTAGCCCACGACCGAAACGAGGAGGTAAACGCTATCTGGATTTTCGGGATCGCAATAAAAACAAAGGTCCGCCGGAATTGCGAGTCCATCGATGAATACGGACCTGAAGCTGCCATCGTCATTGAACAACAGCACCTGGTTCGACATCGAACTGGCAACGTAGAGATTGTCGTCGTCATCGACGGCAAGTCCGTACGGCCAGTCCATTCCATTCCCTTGAGCAAACACACTGACCGTGCCGGCAACCAAATTGAATTGGAGCACATTATTGGCGCCAGCATTGGCGACAAAGAGGTATCGCTCGTCGTTGCTGAATACGATTCCCTGGGGCGTGTTCACCAAACCATCGGGGTCGCTGAGGCTTGCGATAAATGTTCCGCTGGAAGTATACACGTTGATAGTGTAGGTGTCTGAGCTGGCAACATAAATATTATTATCATAGGCGCGGTACTTTATCCCCGCCGGTTTTGCCAAAATATCCGGTGCAGTCCCTTCGGAAATCAGCGCGCCAAGGAACGATAAGGTTGCCAGATCGAATTGAAGCACCTTGTTTTGCCGTTGACTTCCGACTAAAAGAGAGGGCATATCAACTCCGTTTGTCGCATCCATTGTCTTTTCGCGCCAATAACACCTCTGGTGGCACCTCGTTTTTCAGTCGCTCTTGTTCCTTTCAACTCCAATTGCCATTTCCAAGCGGAAGTTCTCCATTCGCAGCCTGTCCATTGTACCCAGGTCCGTCCGCCCTTCTAGGCGCATCCACTCTGGATCCATTTCTCGATCGGTGAGCTTAAGCATTTGTTCGTAAGTTTTCCGACGCTCCAAATTACTCTTACACACGTCAAGTTTCGCCTGTACCAACGCCGTTTTCGCCACGATATACTGGGGAACTGAGAAGCCTCCCTCGAGCGAACCATTGTATACCTTTGCAAGTTTTTCATGGATTTTCGTGGTAACTGTGATCCGTTCCTCGAGAAGCTTGCTGAGATTGTCCGATTGCTTCGTTTGAGACACAGATGTGCCTCTTGCAAATGCAACGAGAGCGACCGGTATCACTGCGAGAGCAACTAGGAATGGGCCTAGCAAACGATATCTCATGGTTTCCTCCGCTTTGAGCTACTAACCGACTTGGTCAGCGAACTGCAAATCGCCAAGAACTAGAACGTGTGCTCAAGGAGTTTGAAGGTACTCAACGGAGCACTGGTGCAACCTGAACTGTAGGTGTCCTCTTGGCGGTGGCACTGTAAGTGTGAGTTCCAAAAAGTTATCTAAGGTGGTGTCAATGGGGAACGTGGATCCCAAATTCTGGCCAGCCATTGACGGTCTGCCTGCACTCATCTCCGGACGCACTACGCCTCGCAAAAACCAGGCGTCGCAAATGCCCGACCCACCTATGTCCTCAGCGTTCACTGTTATTTGAGCGTAAAAATGCCATTCTACCAACGCCTCAATATCAGTATCGTACGTCATATTGACATTACGGGCTATGATCTTATTAGGATTAATTGACGCTCGGACGGCTCCTGCCGCGTCCCCGCCGTTGAAGAAGAAGTTCAATGTCGCATCTCGGACATTGGCATGCCCGAACGCACCCGCCGGAGCTCTGACTGGATTCCTGACGTCGCCCCACGCAAACACACGGATGATGTCACCGATTG
>Ga0182024_10006353_pt1 | contig 25996 bp, 26 predicted proteins | sample P32metaG_FD_120480 | JGI IMG/M metagenome (GOLD analysis project Ga0182024, IMG submission 120480) | Permafrost microbial communities from Stordalen Mire, Sweden - P3-2 metaG (Illumina Assembly) | ecosystem: Environmental > Terrestrial > Soil > Wetlands > Permafrost | place: Sweden: Stordalen... | reverse complement strand
CACGCTGCATGTCTACGCCAAACCGATCGACGCGTGTCTGAACTTCGACGAAGACGGCAGCTCGAGGCTGACGCCCTCGCGCTACGATACCGTGCCGCCGCGCGCGGACTTGGCTTTGTAGCACGCGGCGTCGGCCGCCGCGATCGCCGCGGCGGCGCTCGCGGTGGAGGCGTCGATCGACGCGATCCCGATCGAGGCTCCGACCGCGAGGACCTCGCCTTCGTGCACGAACTCGTGGGCCAGCACGGCCGCGCGAACTTTTTCGGCGACCCGCCGCGCGTGCCCGATGCGGCAGTTGCTCAGCAGCAGCACGAATTCGTCGCCGCCCAGCCGTGCGATCGCGTCGACCGAGCGCACCGCGCGCCCCATCACGCGCGCCGTCTCGGCCAGGACGCGATCGCCGACGACGTGCCCGAAACGATCGTTGACGGCCTTGAAATTGTCGAGATCGACGAAGGCGATCGCATGCCGTTCACCGCGTTCGCGCGCGCCGCGAATGGCGTCTTCGATGCGCTCGAGCACGGCGCGCCGGTTCGGCAGGCCGGTCAGCGGATCGTGCAGCGCCTCGAACGAGAGCCGCAGCGAAAGGCGGTGTTCGGCGGTCACGTCGCGCAGCGTCACCAGCGTTCCGGGCGGCATACTGTCGATCCGGGAGGTGACGTACGACACATCGACCGTGCCGGTGTGCGTGCGCAGGTGCCCGTTGCCGCTGCGGCTTCGATCGCTCTGCTCGCCTACGGGAAGGTCGATCGAGCGGCCGTTCGCATCGCAGAGCTGAACGACGTTGCTCACGTGCAGTTTCCGCGCGCGCTCGAGCGAGACGCCCGTCAATTGCTCGGCGGCGTCGTTGAGATACTCGACCCGTCCGCCGGCATCGAGCGTGATAAGGGCGTCAGGCACGGCGGCGAGCGTCGCGAACAGCTTGGTGCGTTCCGCCGCGATGACGGGCGAAACCAGGTGCGGCGGATCCTCTCCGCGCTCCGAGCAATGCAACATCGATTCGCGCGCTTCACGCATCAGCGCGGCCTATCGGCTTCATGATCCAACGTACCGCTCCGGCACCAAAAGGTAGCGTTCGGGTGCGAAAGAGTGCAGAAGCGTAACATTTTCCGTGCGGCCGACATCACGTCTGCATATCTCCTCTCCTTGGGATGCCCAAGCGCTCCGGAAACGATGCCGGCGATGCAATCGTGCGACGGGTGCGCGTTCGGTACGCCGCCTCCGGTTGTTCGCGATGCACGATGCGCGTCGTTGCGCGAAAAGGCGTGTACCCACGCACACTTGCATCCGAAAATCGTGTCCGGAATCGGCTCCTAACCAACCGTCCCCCAGCTATGCTTCGAGGAGGTGCGGAGTATGAGACGGCCCTCGCCCCCGCGCCAAGAAAAAAGGCCGAGCGGTAACATCGGCGCCGTCCGGCGTTCACGGTGCTGCGGTACCGTCAGCCGGATGTGCCGCCGTCCGCAGATCGATGCCAGCCCGGAGGCCACGGCGCGCATCGAGACGATCCTCGGCGGTTTCGGTCGCGGCGCGCTCCGCGCGACCGCTGCCGGCGGCACGCGGATCGTGCACCTGAACGACGGCGAGGGCTACGCTTCACGCTCGCGCGTGCTGCGCCGGCTCGGCGCGCGCGTCGACGATTGGCCGCTGCCGCCGGCCGGCTTGTTCGTCGTCGAGGAACGCACGATCTATCTGCGGTCGCTTTCGCCGATGACGGTCGCCCACGAGTTCGCGCACGCGCTCGACTGCGCGCTCGGCGGCGGCGTGTATTTGAGCGGCATCGACCCGCGGGTGCGCGAGGCTTTCGGCGCCGCGCAGCGCTTCGTCACACCCTACGCCGCCTGCGGACTCGACGAGTACTTTGCCGAATGCGCGCGGGCGTGGGTCGGCGCGAACGATCCGCACTCGCCGTGGCCGCGCGCGACGCGGGCTCGGCTCCGCGCGGTCGATCCCGCAATGGCAACGATTCTCGAGGGGATCTTCCGGCAGTACCTCGCCGCCTGACGCGGCGCGCCCATCAGCTCGCGCCCGGTGACGATTCTTCGTGGGCGGCGGCCAACTGCGGCGTTTTCGGACTGGTGACGCTGTGCAGCAGCGCGTAGAAACGGACCGCGATCAGCGAAGCGTATGCGGCGGTGAGTCCGCCGATGACGAAGGCGGTCGCGACGCCGATCAGCGGGATGTGCACGAACATCGCATCGGCGATGCGCCCGATCACGAACGCCGCCAGGATTCCGCCGAAGCCGACGGCGCTGGGGCCCGGATACCGCGCGGTCAGTCGAAACGACGAGCGAATCGCCTCGAGCCCGCCTTCTCCGCCGATCACGATCGCGGGCGTCACGAACATCAGAAAGAATCCCAGCGCAATCAGCAGCGGGATGCCGATCAGCACCAAGCACAGCACCAGCGGCACCAGCGACAGCACGCCGATCGCGACCGCGGCCGTCAGGAGCGACGGCAGGCGCGCGATCACGCGTTCGAACGCCGCGCCGAAATCCGGTTCGCCGCCCGCCCACGCCGCATCGGCGGCAGCGACGACGACCGCGTGCGAGACGGTCGAGATCACGATGACCGCGCAGATGGCCAGGACGACCGTGAGTGCGCCCGCGACGAGAACGCTCAGTGCCGCGTGCGGGCCGCCGATGAGGAGCGCGCCAAGGGCTGCCAGCACAACCCCGCCGATGGTGAAGAACACGATCGCGGCACTGAGCGCCGACCCGATGGCGGTCGGCAGCGCCAGCGTCCAGCGCTGGGCGAGCAGCCGTGCTGCGGCTTCAAGTTCGCGCGCAGGATCGAACGGCCGAGCAAGCACACCTTACTCTTGTGCTTCGGGGAGCTGCTCCTCTTCGTCGACGGCCAAAATCGCGCCCAGCAGCGCCGGCAAACCGGGGGTCTTCCGGCGGCGGTCGCCCTTGCGGCGTTCGGCCGGAAGCTCGGGTTCGCCGGCCTCGGCGCGGCGTTGTCCCCGCCGGCGTTCGAGCGCCGACGTCGTCTCGTCGGCCGGGTCGGCCGGCTCCCCGGTGTGGCCTGCGTCCGGCGACGAGGCGGTCGATTGGCCGGTTGCTGGATCAAGCTGCTTCATGGTCTGTAATCACTATCGGTTCGAGCACGACCCAATATGAGGCGGCTAGGCCGCATCGGCGGCTCGTTTCGGCTCGCTGGAGATCGCCCAGACCAGCGCGACGAGCAGGTAGTTGGTGACCAGCGAACTGCCGCCGTACGACACGAACGGCAGCGTGATCCCGGTCAGCGGAAACAATCGCAGAACGCCGCCGACGATGATCACGATCTGAAATCCGAACACGGCCGCCAAGCCCGTCGCCAGCAGTTTCGCATAGAGGTCCGGCTGGCGCTGCGCGACGCGCAACGCGCGCAGCACGATCGCCAGGAAAATTCCCAGCAGCGCGATCGATCCGAACGCGCCCCACTCTTCACCGTAGGCGGCGTAGACGTAGTCGGTCGCGACGCTGGGGATGTAATCGGGCCGTCCCAAGCCGAAGCCGGTGCCGAACAATCCGCCGTTGGCGAGCGAGAACAACGATTGAACCGCTTGATACCCCGCGCCCAGCGGATCCGCAAACGGATCGCGCCAAACGGCGATGCGCCGTTCGACGTAACTGTAGTGCGTAGCCGCCCACCACGCGGCCGCGCCGAAGATCGCGCTGGCGCCGACGACCAGATCGAATCGCCGCGTCGCGACGTACAGCATGGCGACGAAGGTGCCGAGTAAGAGCGTCGCCATGCCGAGATCGCGCTCGAAAACCAGCATCGCCATCGAGACGCCCCAGCCCAAGAACAGCGGGCCCAAATATTTCGCGTTCGCGCGCAGCGACCACGGGCGCGTCTGCGCGATCACATCGGCCGTCTCGGCGAGATACGACGCCATGAACAGCACGATGAAGAGCTTGATCAGTTCGACCGGCTCGAACTGTATCGGCCCGGCCCGTATCCACAGCCGCGCGCCGTTGACTTCCTGGCCGAACAGCGCCAACGCCACGAACAGGATGATCGAGCCGAGAATCCAGATGTACTTATACGCCGCCAGCACGCGGAAGCGCGCGAAGGCCGGCCCGGCGGCGATCGAGAGCACGAGCGAGAAGGCGACCCATACGATCTGCTTCTGGGCCAGATCGGGTTCGAGCCGTGCCACGACCGCCAGACCGATCGACGAGAGCACGACCGCCAGCGCCGGCAGCGTGTCGTCGCGCGTCACCGAGACCGGCCGCAGTGCGGGCCAGGCCAGCGCGAGCGCGGCCAGCGCGAACGGCAGCCAGACCGGCACCAGTGCAGCCGGCGGCGCTAAGCGCAGCGTCGCCGCGGCGATCGCCAGCGCCACGATCATGGGGGCGCAAGCGCGGACGCGCGCCGGCGCGCCGCTCACCCGGGGGTGAGAAATCCGTGCAGCAGCACGATGACGACGACCGCCGCGAACAGCATGACGGCCAGCGCGATCGCGGTCTCGCGAATCGGGCGGCGCGCGCCCTCGACCTCGGTCGCGAGCTCGTGAAAAGCGCGCCCGACGATCACGGTTCCCGCGCCCTCGCCGCGAATGCCGGCGATCGCGAGCAGTCGCGCCGTCACGTCCTCCGAGGTCACCGCGACGCGCAGCGCGTCGGCGATCTCATCGTCGGCGAGCAGCTCGTGCAGCGCACCGCTGGAGAGCAGCAGCGCGTCGCCGTGCATGAGCCGCAGGTGCGCCAGTGCGGGTTCGAGCGTCGGTTGCGTCCCGAGCGTGCGCGTCAGCACGCGCAGCGGGCCTTCCCCGAGCGCGTCGTCGCTGGTCAGCGTCGAAAGCGCGCCGGCGCGGCTCAGGTACGCGCGCGTACCGCCGACGTGCCCCACGAACGCGTGGTCGCCGACGATCAGCGCGGCGGTCAACGAGGTTCCGGAGGCAACGAAATCGTCGGTGCTGCCGGAGTGGGCGTAGATGCGCGCGTTGGCGGCCGAAAAGGCGGCCGAGAGCGCCGCCCGCGGATCGCGGCGCTCGCAGCGCACGCGCCGTTTGAGGTTGTCGCGGATCGCCTGCGCTGCGACTGCCGGCGCCGGCCGCTCGCGAATTCGCCCGAAGCCGTGAGCGACGGCCAGCAGCACGATCCCCGGCGCGACGATCTCGGCCACGAAGGCTTCGCCGTCACCCTGCTGCGGGGCACCTGGGCGCGAGCCAACCGCTATCTCCATGCTCCCACTCCTCGGAACACCAAAGCTGCCGGTCCCACCGTCAGTTCGTCGTCGACCTCCAGCCGTCGGGGTTCGCTGATCGCACTCCCGTCGACCAGCGTCCCATTGCGGCTGCCGAGGTCTTCGACGTACACGCCGTCGTTCCGCATTTCGATGCGGGCGTGAAGCCGGCTGATCCGCGGATCGCCCAGCCGCAGGTCGGCACTCGGCGCGCGTCCGACCAGGATCCGCCGTCCGAAGCGATACGTCTTGATCGAACCCGCATGGAAGACGGTCAGCTCGATCCCGGTCGGGATGGCGGCCTCGATGGCCGGGGCCGGCGGCGCGCCGCGCCGGTCACGCACCAGCGCGACGAACGTGAGGTAGGCGCACGAGAGCCCGAGCGTGGCCAGCCGCGGGTCGGCCGCGATCACCGGCACGGCGAGCGCGTCGCGGGGGCTGCGTGGGTGCCGTGCACGCGTGCGATCATGCGATCTTGCCTCCCAGGATGCCGAACGGGATCAGCCTGATTCCTCGGACTCTTTTCTTACCACGCCGGGCTGGTAAAAGCGCCGGTTTCGGCCTGTTGGGGCAGCCGCCGGGTGCTTGGCAAGGGAGGCCTCAGGCACCGGTCAGGCGTCGGCGATCCGCAATGAGGTGTCGCCGACCGTCAGGATCGCGCCTGCCCCCAGCGGCGCCCGCGTGACGCGCGTCCCGTCGATGAAGGTGCCGTTCGACGAGCCGGTATCCTCGACGAACCACTCGGCGCCGTCGGCGACGATGCGCGCGTGAAAGCGCGAGGCGCGTCCGTCTCGCACGACGACACCGTTCTCCTTGGCGCGCCCCAGCGTCAGTCCGCTCGTGACCGCGATGCGGGTGCCGTCGCTGCGCTCGAGGACCAATGCCGGCCCCAGTTCGTCGACGATCGCCTCGATCGCAAGCGATCCGGCGACGATCGCGGGATCTTCGGCGATGACGACCCGTGCCGCGCCGCGCTCGGCAGCCGAAGTCTCCCGCAGCATCGCGCTCCAGCGCCCTTCCAGAAAATCGCGATCCGGGGCCAGGCGCGCGTAGTCGCTCGGATGGACGCGAACCAGATACAGGTCGCTCGGACCGGCTTGCGCCGTCGCCACCAGCCGGCGCCCGATTTGGGCCGGATCGAGCGCGCTGGGAAAGACGCGCGCGAACGCGTCCTCGACGATCCGGGCGCAAGCGCGCTCGATCCTCGCGAACACGTTCACGGCATCGGCACCGCTTCCGCGCGCGTCAGCCGCGCGATGAAGAACCCGTCGCGGCCGGCGATCCCGGGCGGAACCAGCAGGTCACCCGATGCGGCGGCGAACGGCGCGTAGCGGTCGGGGAGCGGCGCGCGCGCAAACGCGGGTGTCGCAGCGAGAAATGCGTCGACGACGTCCTCGCCTTCGCGACGGTCGGTCGAACAGACCGCGTACACCAGGACACCGCCGGGCCGCACGCAGCGCGATGCCGCCGCCAACAGTCGCGCTTGCAGCGGCGCCAGCCGCGCCGGATCGTCGGGGTGCTTGCGCCAGCGCGCTTCCGGTTGACGGCCCAGAATGCCGAGACCTGAACATGGCGCGTCGAGCAGCACGGCGTCGGCGTCGGCGGGCGCGCGCAGCGTGGTCGCGTCGGCCGTCACCAGCGAGACCCAGGCAATCCCCGCCGCTTCGAGCCGGGCCGCGTTCTCGGCAATCTTTCGTGCGTCGGCGTCGAGGGCGAGCAGCGAGCCGCCCTCGCCGATGCGGGCCGCAAGCTGGAGCGTCTTGTTGCCGCGCCCGCAGCAGATCTCGACGACGCGAGCGCCCGGCTGCGGGTCGAGCAGATCGACCGGAAACGCCGCCGCCTCACCGTGAAGGTGCCAGCGGCCGTCGCCCAGCGCCTCGATCGTGCTCGACGAAACACCCGTGTCCAGAATCAGCACGTCGCTCGCGAACGGGCTCGGCGTCGACGCGAGCCCCGCGTCGGTAAGAACCTGCCGCGCTTGGTCGCGGGTCACCCGGCGGCGGTCGACGACGATGGCCGTCGCGGGCGGCGCGTTGACGCCGGCCAAAATCGCTTCGAGCCGCGCCTCGCCGAAACGTTCCCGCCAGTGCGCGACCACCCAGCCGGGCAGCGACGCGCGCGTCGCCAAGTCGGCCTCGCGCGGCGGATCGACGGCGACGCGCCGCAGCACCGCGTTGACCAGTCCCGCGGTGCCTTTGTGTCCGTACTTGCGTGCGAGGCCCACGCTTTCCGAAACCGCGGCATACACCTCCACACCCTGCATTGCGCGCAGCTGATAGGCGCCCAGGCGAAGGATCTCGGCGATCGGGTGCGGCAGCGATTTCGTGCGCTCACCGACGTAGGGCTGCAATTCGAAATCGAGGTACCGGCGCATTTTGATCGCGCCGTACGCGAGTTCGGTCGCGAAAGCGCGATCGCGCGGCTCGAGCCGGCTCGCGCGCAGCCGGTAGTCGAGCGATTCGCGCGCGCCGCGCGGCTGCACGCCGAAGACGTCGCGGCAGACTTGCAGCGCGACCTCCCGCGCGGTCGTCGCCGGCGCACGCGGGCTCACGGCGCGCTCGCCTGCCGCAGCCTGCGGCCGGACCAGCTGCGTGCGAAGTCCTCGCCGCTGGCGGGAGAACGGCCGGGGGCAACGACGCGCTCGATCGCGACCACTTCGCCGTCGCCGCACAGCGCACCGAAAAATGGATGCTTTCCGTTCCGCACGAACGGCCCGGGGACCGCGGGGTGCGGCTCGGCAGCGGGATCGCGCGCGTCGACGGCCCGCAGCGCGGCGATCTTCAGCGCGCCGGCCGCGGCGAAGTCGGTGCGCGCCAACGGCTGCGGCGAAAGCGCGCGCACGCCGTCGATCACGCGGCGGCGCGGCGCGTTCCAGTTGATGCGCAAGTCGTCTTTGCCGAGCGGATGCGTCGCGGTGGCGGCGATCTCGGCAGCCGTGATGCCCTCCTGCGCGGCGATCAGTTCCTGCGGTATCCGTTCCAGCGTTCCGGCCGCGTAGCGCTCGAGCGCGGCGATCAGCAGCTCGGCTGCGCGCTGCGCGAGACGGTCGTGCAGTTCACCATAGGTCTCCTCGGGTCCAATTGCGGCGCGTTCGCGCAGCACGACCTCGCCGGTGTCCATCCCGGCGTCCATGGCGATGACCGTCACGCCCCCCTCGCGGCGGCCGTCGCGAATCGCGGACTGCAGCGGCGTCGCACCGCGATACAGCGGCAGCAGGCTGGGATGCAGGTTGAACGCGATCGGCACGACATCGAGCAAGACTTGCGGCACGATGCGGCCGTACGAAGCAACGACGAACGCATCGGCGCCGTAGGTTCGCGCCTCGTCGGCGAATGCGCGCAGCGCGACCGGCGTCACCACCCGCAGACCGCGCGCCTCGGCGGCAGCTTTCACCGGCGATGCGACCACACGCTGACCGCGGCCCGCCGGGCGGTCGGGCTGGGTGACGACCGCCACCACCTCGTGCCGCGCCGCAACCGCCTCGAGCGCCGGGACGGCGAACGGACTCGTCCCGAAAACGATGAGCTTCAGCGAGCGCCGGCGGCGACCGCTTCGGCCTCCGCCACTTCTTCATCGGTTCGCGCGGGGCGCAGGTCCTTCGCCTTGTCGATGTAGAGGATGCCGTCGAGGTGATCCATCTCGTGCTGCAGGCAGCGCGCGAACAGACCGCCGGCGTCGACCGAGAACTTCTTCCCGCGCCGGTCGAGCGCGATGCAGACGACGCGGCTGAACCGGGTCACGTCGCCGACCATCCCCGGGACGGAAAGGCAGCCTTCGATGGCCTCGATTTCGCCCTCCCAGAGGGTGAACTTCGGGTTGATGAAGACGCGCGGCCCCGCCTCGGGCTTCTCGTCGTCCTGAAGATCGACGGTGAAGAGCCGCTTCCCGACCGCGATCTGCGGCGCCGCCAAACCGATACCCGGCGCGTCGTACATCGTCGCGAACATGTCGTCGATCAACTGCTGGAAGATCGGATCGGCGATCTCGGCCGGATCGACTTTCTTCGCGACCTTGCGCAGCGTCGGGTGCCCCTCGGTGAGGATCTCGCGGAGATACGGCATGGCAGTGCTCCAAGTATAACCGAACCGCGGCAGGCCGGGTTACCCCGCGGCCGCGGTCGAGGGAGCGAGCTTCCTCCTACTTCTTCACGTAGGCAGTACACCAGCCGTTGGGGCTGATCTTGCCGGTCACGACTTGGCAGCTCGAAGGCGGTCTGAAGAGCCGGCAGCCCGAGCACTTCTGGCCGTGCACTCCGGGCTTGTCCTGATACTTGAATTGCTTCTTGTTATCGGCGGCTTGGGCGGGTGACATTCCGGCGGCAACGCCCAGAGCGGCCGCGGGCACGATGGCGAGCCGTTTGATCGCCTCGCCGCGCGAGACCGACGATTTCTCCTCCGACGACATGAGAACCACTCCTTCGTAAGCGTCCGGTAATCGGGTTCGGGTATCGTGCCCAATCATGCGCGTCCGAAGCACGGCCCTCCTCGCTCCGCGCGCGTTCGGCTGCGCCGTTTTTCGCCCCCAACGCGCGGCGCGCATCGCGATCGGGTTCTGGCCCGGCGTGCTGACGGCGCTCGGCTCGCTCGGGATCGGGTTGGTCGCCGCGTTCGGCGCGACGCTGATCGGCATCGTCGCCGGCATCTTGGTACTGGGCAGCGTGCCGTCGACCGAACCCGGACATCTGGTCACCGGCAGTGCGGAACTCGTGTTCTACGCCGCCGGCGGCTGGTTCGCGTGGGTGATCCTGCGGCGGCAGCGACCGGGCGCGCTACGCCCGCTGCGCCGCTCGGAGGGGCGGGTCATGCTGATCGGGCTCGGAGCGCTGCTGGTCATCCGCGTCGCCACCGCCGCCGGCCTGCTGCTGACCGGACAGAGCGGTCACGTGCAGAGCGGCTTCGAGAACTTCGACGTCGTCAGCACGGTGCCGGCCGTCACCGCACTCGCCGTCGCGCTGGCCGCGTTGACGATGGTCGTCGCCGGCCCGGTCGTGGAAGAGATCGTGTTCCGGGGACTGCTGTTCGGAGCGCTCGCGCGCCCGCTCGGCGTGCTCGGCGCCGCGCTGATCTCAGCGGCGCTCTTCGCCGGCGTGCACGGCGACCCGGTGCTCTTCCCGACGCTGGCCGCGCTGGGTTTCGTCTGTGCGCTCAGCTACGCCGCGACGGGTAACCTCGCGGTCCCGATCGTCCTGCACGCCGCCAACAACGTCCTCGGAACCCTGGTGCTGATCGCCGGCTCGTTCGCCCGATAAGTGGGTTCGGCTCCGCCGCGGCGGCTTTGGGCGAAGCCCAAAACGCGAAGGGTTCGGCCGAAGCCGAACCCACTATAGGATGTAGCTCGACAGGTCGGCGTTGCCGACGATCGCGTCGAGCCGCTCGCGCACGTAGGCGGCGTCGATCGTGATCGCGCCGCCTTCTTCGGGGGCGCGAAAGGCGATCTCGTCGAGCACGCGCTCCAGCACCGTGTGCAAGCGCCGCGCCCCGATGTTTTCCGTTTCTTCGTTGACGCGCATAGCGATCCGGGCGATCTCGCGAATCGCGTCCGGCGTCACGCTGAGGTCGACGCCGTCGGTTCCAAGCAGGGCGCGGTATTGGCCGATCAGCGCGTTCTCCGGCTGGGTCAGGATGACTTCGAAATCATCGGCCGTCAGCGAATTCAGCTCGACGCGCACCGGGAAGCGCCCCTGCAGTTCGGGGATCAGATCCGACGGTTTTGCGACGTGAAACGCGCCCGCAGCGATGAACAGCACGTGATCGGTCGAGAGCGGACCGTGCTTCGTCTGCACCGTGCTGCCTTCGACGATCGGCAGAATGTCGCGCTGCACCCCCTCGCGCGATACGTCAGGCCCGCGCGTGCCTTCGTGGCCGGCGACCTTGTCGATCTCGTCGATGAAGATGATGCCGTGATCGCCGGCGCGGCGCAGCGCTTCACGCTTGACCGCGTCCATGTCGATCAGTTTGTCGGCCTCCTGCTGGGCGAAGATTCGGCGGGCGTCGGCGACGGTGACTTTCTTGCGCACCTTCTTCTTCGGCAGCAGGCCGCCGAGCATCTCGCTCATGTCGCCGCCGCCCATGCCGCCGTCACCGCCGAGCACGCCGATCGGCAACTGCGCCTGCTCTTCGACGTCGATCTCGATCAGCCGGACATCGTAGAATCCGCGCTCGACGTCGGCCCGCGCGGCCGCGCGCACCCGCTGCACTTCGTCGTCGGGCAGCGTGCGGGTCGCGGTCGCGGCGGCCTGGGGCTGCGGCTGCTGCTGCGGGAAGGCGTTGCCGAAAATCGATCCCAGCGACGCGGCAAAGCCGTTGGGTGCCGAGGTTTGTGCCGCCGCCGTTTCCGGATGGAGGATGTCGACGATCCGTTCGACCGCGGCCGCGTCGGCCGCCTCGCGCACGTCGGCGCGGCGCTCGTCGGAAACCATGCGCACCGCGGCTTCGGCGAGATCGCGCACCATCGACTCGACGTCGCGTCCGACGTAGCCGACCTCGGTATACTTCGTCGCTTCGACTTTGATGAACGGGGCGCCGGCGAGCGTCGCGAGGCGGCGTGCGATCTCGGTTTTCCCGACGCCGGTCGGACCGATCATCAGGATGTTCTTCGGCGAGACTTCGCGCCGCACTGCCTCGGGCAGCCGCTCGCGCCGGTAGCGGTTGCGCATCGCGACCGCGACGGCCACTTTGGCGTCGGTCTGTCCGACGATGTAGCGGTCGAGTTCGGCGACGATCTCGCGCGGGGTCAACTGTTGAGGATCGGCGTTCGGCATACTGTGTGAGCCTGCGATGCGGCGCCCTAGAGCGCGAGCACTTCGACGTTGTCGTTGGTGTAGATGTCGATCCGGCCGGCGATCCGCAGCGCTTCGCGGGCGATCGCGGCGGCGTCGAGGTCCGAATGGGCGAGCAGCGCCATCGCTGCGGCCTGCGCGTACGGCCCGCCGCTGCCGATCGCCGCGACGCCTTCGTCGGGTTCGATCACGTCGCCGGTCCCGCTGAGGATGAACAGGTGCTCGGGCGTGCCGACGATCAGCAGCGCCTCGAGCCGCCGCAGCGCGCGATCTTGGCGCCAGTCCTTGGCGAGTTCGACCGCGGCGCGGAGCACGTTGTCCTTGTAGGCGTTCATCTTCGCCTCGAACTTCTCGAGCAGCGTGATGCCGTCGGCTGCACTGCCCGCGAACCCGGCCAGCACCTTGCCGCCCGCAACGGTGCGGACTTTCCGGGCGCCATGCTTCATCACGGTCTTGTCGACCGTGACCTGACCGTCACCGGCCATGGCGATCTTCCCGTCGCGGCGGACGGCGCAGATCGTCGTCGAGCGTATTCGCATCTGGTAGTTCTACCGGGAGCGGGATGCGGAAGTTGCGAGGGCCGCCGAGGGTTCGGTCGCGGGGGCGACCGCCTCGGCGAAGGCGTCGATGCGCTGCAGCGCGCGTGCCGCCAAGCGCCCGCGCCGTTCGCGCTTCTCGCGGATCACTTCGTCGAGCGGAGCAAAGTGGGTCCAACTGACGTTGGCGGGCTGGAAGTCCGGGCTCTGCGCGTTCTGCAGGTGCGCGATGACGGCACCCAGCGCCGTGTCGGTGGGAACCGCAACGGGGGCACGGCCCAGCGCGGCGCGGGCCGCCGCAATCCCGGCGATCACGCCGCACGCTGCCGCTTCCACGTAGCCCTCGGCGCCGGTGATCTGGCCGGCAAAAGCGATGCGCGGGTCGGCGCGCAGACGCAGCTCCGCGTCCAACAGCCGCGGCGCGTCGACGAACGTATTGCGGTGCATCACTCCGAGCCGCAGCCATTCGGCGTTCGCCAGGCCGGGAAGTTTGGCGAACGCTTCGCGCTGCGCCGGCCAGGTGAGGCGGGTTTGAAATCCGACTAGGTTGAGCGCGCTGCCCGCGGCGTTTTCCTTGCGCAGCTGCACGACGGCGTAGGGCGCGCGGCCGGTGCGAGGGTCGCGCAGGCCGACCGGTTTGAGCGGCCCGAAGCGCAGCGTGTCGTCGCCGCGCGCGGCCAATTCCTCGATCGGCAGACAGCCCTCGAAGTACGGGACGTCGCCGCCGGCAACATCGCTTTCGAAGCCTTTGGGCTCGTGCTTGGGGAGCCGCTTGAGATCCTCGACGAAGGTCAGATACGTCTCGCGATCGAGCGGGATGTTGAGGTAGTCGTCCCCTTCGCCTTTATCGTAGCGCGACTTGCGGTACATCGACTCCAGATCGAGCGAGTCGAGGGCGACGATCGGCGCGGCCGCGTCGTAGTAATGCAGCCGGCCGCCGACCAGTTCGTCGATCGCCGCGGCCAGCGGACTCGACGGCAGCGGACCGCAGGCGATGATGACCCGGCCGTGTTCGGGGATCGCGCCGACCTCCGCGCGCGTGATGCGTACGTTGGGCTGCGCGGCGAGCCGCGCTTCGACCAGCGCGCCGAACCGCTCCCGATCGACCGCCAGAGCGCCGCCGGCCGGGACGGCGGACGCGCGCGCCGCGTGCACGATCAGGGAATCGAGCCGCGCGAGTTCTTCCTTGAGCAGACCGACGGCGTTTTCCAGCGCCACGCCGCGCAGCGAATTCGAGCACACCAGCTCGGCCAGCATCGCGGTATGATGCGCCGGACCGAAGGTATGCGGACGCATCTCGAACAGCGTGACCGATGCGCCTTGGCGCGCGGCTTGCCACGCCGCCTCGCAGCCGGCCAAGCCGCCGCCGATGACCGCGACGTCCGACATCTTCGGTTACACGGCCTCCGGCTCGGTCTCGGCCTCGGCCTCGTCAGGTTGACCCAGACCGGTCGCGTGGGTCCGGTCGGTATGGCACAGGTAGGTGACGTTTCCGCCGCGCTTCACCTTCTCGACGACGTAGTCGCCGCACACGGCGCAGCGTTCGGGTGCGACCTTGTCCCACGAGACGAAGTCGCACGCCGGATAGTTCGCGCAGCCGTAAAAGGTGCGGCCCCGGCGCGATTTCCGTTCGGCGATCATGCCGCCGTCCTTGGGACAGATCGCACCGGAATCTTTGAGGATCGGGCGGGTCGTCTTGCACTCCGGATACCCGGTGCACGACATGAAGCGGCCGAAACGGCCCGTTTTGATGACCATCGGCTTGCCGCAGTTGACGCAGATCTCGTCGGTCGGCTCGTCGCGCTGCTCGAACTTGGGAAGTTTCCGCTCGGCCTCCTCGAGTTCGCGGGAAAAGTCGACGTAGAACTCGCGCAGCACGTCGGCGGTCGCGCTCCAGTCGCCGCCGCCGTCCGCCAACGCGTCGAGCTTGCCCTCCATCAATGCGGTGAACGACAGGCTCACGATGTCGGGAAAGTGCTCGGCCAGCAGGTCGTTGACGGCTTCGCCGATTTCGGTCGGGAAGAAGCGGCGTTCGCGCTGCTCGACGTAGCCCCGGGCCTGGATCGTTTCGACGATCGCACTATAGGTCGACGGGCGGCCGATCCCGTTTTCTTCCAGCGCGCGGACCAGCGTCGCCTCGGTGAAACGCGGCGGCGGTTCGGTGAAGTGCTGTTTGGGCTCGACGCTACGCGCGTCGAGCGGTTCGCCCTCGGTGAGCGCCGGCAGGATCGGCGTGCGCTTGGGCGCCTTCCCGTTCTGCGCGCCGGCCGCCGGCGCGGCGGTGTCGTCCAGGCCCTCTTCGTAGACGGCGGTGAAGCCGGCGAACTTCAAGACGCTGCCGGTCGCGCGGAACGTGTACCGTTCGGCGGCGGCGATGTCGACCGTGGTCTGGTCGTAGACGGCGGCCGCCATCTGCGAGGCGATGAAGCGTTCGTAGATCAGCTGGTAGAGCCGCAGTTCGTCGCGCTTGAGGACCTTCGCCAGCGATTCCGGCGTCCGCAGCGCGGAGGTCGGACGGATCGCTTCGTGCGCATCCTGAGCGCCCGCTTTCACGCGGAAGGAACGGCCGCCGCCGTAATAGGCTTCGCCGAATCGCCCGACGATGTAGTCGCGGGCCGCATCCCGGGCCGAGTCGGCGATGCGGGTCGAGTCGGTGCGCATGTAAGTGATCAAACCTTGCGTCCCGTCGCTGCCGCCCAGATCGACGCCTTCATACAATGTCTGGGCGACCTGCATCGTCTTGCGGACCCGGAACTTCAGTTTCCGCGAGGCTTCTTGCTGGAGCGTCGAGGTCGTGAACGGTGCCGCGGCGTTGCGCCGTGTCTCGCGCTTCTTGACCGAGGCGACCCGGAACCGCGCCCCTTCGAGGCCGGCCATGACGGCGGCCGCCTGATCGCCGTTGACGATCTCAGCTTTCTCGCCGTCGATCTGGACCAGTTCGGCTGCAAAGACGATCGGATCGGGAGTCAGGGCAGCGAGCTGGGCGGTAATCGACCAGTACTCGCGCGGGACGAAAGCCCGGATCTCGCGCTCGCGATCGACGATCAGCCGGACCGCCACGGACTGCACGCGGCCGGCGGAAAGACCGCCGCGCACCTTGGCCCACAGCAGCGGCGAGATCTTATAGCCGACCAGCCGGTCGAGAATCCGGCGCGCCTGCTGTGCGTTGACGCGCGGCATGTCGATCGGATGCGGGTCGCGCAGCGCCGCCAGCGCGGCTTCTTTGGTGATCTCGTGCAGCTCGACGCGCATCGGATGATCGAGCTTCAGCAGCTCGGCGAGGTGCCACGCGATCGCCTCGCCTTCGCGGTCAGGGTCGGTCGCCAGATAGACCTCGGAGGCTGCTTTCGCCGCCGCCTTGAGGTCACGAATGATGTCGCCCTTTCCTTTGATGGTCAGGTAGCGGGGGACGAAATCGTGTAAAACGTCGACGCCCAGCGACGACTTGGGCAGGTCGCGGACATGGCCCACCGAGGCCTTTACGACGTAGCGCGCCGGTAAAAACTTCTTGATGGTCTTGGCTTTCGTCGGCGATTCGACGATGATCAGCGGCTTCGCCACGGGCGTCTCCAGGGGTTCGGCTCATCGGGGACGAGCTTCGGGCCACAGTATAAACCCGGACGTCAAGCCGCTCCAAAACATCGCCTGCCGGCGCGCGCGCGTAACCTGCGCTTGGGCAGAGTGGTTGCGCGATTGCGAAAATCTGTGTATTCTTGCGCTTAACTGCGCCGATTCCGTCGGCGCTACACCGTTACGACACTCCGTCCGCGCGGACGAGGAGGTTGAATGGACCCCGATACCACGAGCGGCGACTCCGCAGCAGCGCCGGCACCGGCGCCGCGTCGCAAGAAAGCCACACGCAAGAAGAAAGCGACCGCCGCGAAAAAGACCGCCAAAAAGGCCGGCGGACGCAAGAAAAAAGCCGCCAAGAAGTCGACCGGCACGCGCAAGAAAGCCGCCAAGAAGACCGGCGGGCGTAAGAAGAAAGCCGCCAAGAAGACCGGCGGACGCAAGAAAAAAGCCGCCAAGAAGGCAGGCGGACGCAAGAAGAAAGCGGCCAAGAAGACCGGCGGACGCAAGAAGAAAGCCGCCAAGAAGACCGGCGGACGCAAGAAGAAAGCGGCCAAGAAGGCCGGCGGACGCAAGAAAAAGGGCGGACGCAAGAAGAAGAAATAACGGTTCGCGCTTATGGCGCCGGGGAGCGATCGACGATCGCTCCCCTTTTTCTTTTCTAGGCGACGACGGCCGAGCCGGCGGTCAAATCGGGCGCCTTCCCGCCGTGCTCCTCGACCCAATGGCACGCCGCGCGATGGCCCGGCTCGTACTCGTTGAAGGCCGGCACCTCGACGCTGCAGCGCGCGAACGCGACCGGGCAGCGGGTATGAAAGCGGCAGCCCGACGGCGGGTTGACCGGCGAGGGGATGTCGCCGGTGAGGATGATGCGCTTACGGCGCCGTTCGATGTCGGGATCGGGGATCGGAATCGCCGACAGCAGCGCCTGCGTGTAGGGGTGCAGCGGGTTGTCGTAGAGCCGGTCGCGGTCGGCGATCTCAACGATCTTTCCGACGTACATCACGGCCACGCGGTTGGAGATGTGGCGCACGACCGAGAGGTCGTGCGCGATGAACAGGTAGGTCAGGCCGAACTGCTGCTGCAGGTCTTGGAGCAGGTTGATCACCTGGGCCTGGATCGACACGTCGAGCGCCGATACCGGCTCGTCCGCGACGATGAACTTGGGGCCTACCGCCAGCGCCCGGGCAACGCCGACGCGCTGACGCTGACCGCCGGAAAATTCGTGGGGGTAGCGGTTTGCATGCTGCGGCTGCAGGCCGACGAGCCGCAGCAGTTCTTGAACCCGCTCGTCAGCGGCGGCGCCGTGGGCGATGTTGTGGATTTCCAGCGGTTCGCGGATGATCGAACCGACCGTCATGCGCGGGTTCAGCGACGCGTACGGATCCTGGAAGATGATCTGCATCTCTTTGCGGAGCGGCCGCAGCTCGCCGCGGTTCAACCCGATCAGCTCGCGTCCTTCGAAGGTCACGCTGCCCGCGGTCGCGTCCGCCAGGCGCAGGATCACCCGTCCGGCGGTCGTCTTCCCCGAGCCCGATTCGCCGACGAGCCCCAGCGTCTCACCGGCGCGGATTTCGAAGTCGATGCCGTCGACCGCCTTGACGTCGGCGACGTGCCGCTGCAGAATCCCGGCCGTGATCGGAAAGTACTTCTTCAGGTCGCGGACGACGACCAGGTCGGGCGCTTTGCTCACCTTCGCGTTTCCTGCGGCGGAGCGACGGCGGTCCCCGGAATCAGCGTCGCGTTCTCGGCCGGGATCGTCTTCTGACCCTCGGCCCGCTGGTCGTACAGGAAACAGCGCGCCAGATGGCCGGCGCCGAAGTCGTAGAGCGCGACCGGCTCCTTGCAGATCGGCATCCGGTACCGGCAGCGCGGCTCGAACGCGCAGCCCGGCGGCATGCGCAGCAGATTCGGCGGCTGCCCTTCGATCGGCACCAGGCGCGAGCCGGCCTGGTCGAGCCGCGGCAGCGACTCGAGCAGTCCCATCGTGTACGGCATCTTGGGCGCGTCGAAGATCTGCCTGGCCGTCCCGAACTCGACCATGTTGCCGCCGTACATGACGAGCACGTTTTCGCACGTCTCCGCGACCACGCCCAGATCGTGCGTGATCAGCACGATCGCCGAGCCCAGCCGCGCCTGCATCTCGTTCATCAGCTCGATGATCTGGGCCTGAATCGTCACGTCGAGCGCGGTCGTCGGTTCGTCCGCGATCAGGACGGCCGGATCACAGGACAGCGCCATCGCGATCATTACGCGCTGGCGCATCCCGCCCGAAAACTGGTGCGGGTAGTCCTTTAGCCGCTTTTCGGCGGCCGGAATCTTCACCAAGCGCAGCATATCGACGGCCTTGGCCGTCGCGTCGCGATTCGACAGGCCGAGATGCAGCCGCGTCGCCTCAGCGATCTGCTCGCCGACCGTCAGTACGGGGTTGAGCGAGGTCATCGGGTCCTGAAAGATCATGGCGATGTCGCGGCCGCGGATCTTGCGCATCTCCGCTTCGCTCTTGAGCAGCAGGTTCTCGCCCTTGAAGAGGATTTCGCCGGACTCGATACGCCCGTTCGAGGCCAAAAGCCGCATGATCGACAGCGACGTCACCGACTTGCCGGAACCCGATTCGCCGACGATGCCCAGCGTCGAGCCCGGTTCGACCGCAAACGAGAGGCCGTTGACCGCGGCGACGATGCCGTCTTCGGTCTTGAACGTCGTCTTGAGGTTGCGAACCTCGAGCAGCGCCAAGACGAGGGTACCCGAGCCTAGATTCCGGAGAGGCTGATGACGGTCGCGAGCACGACGAACGCGATGGCGACCGTCTGCGTCACGCGGGCGATCTGCTGATCGAGCCCGAGCCGCCGCGTCGCCGACTCGACGCGCCCGCCGAGCGTTCCGCTCAGACCCTCTTGCTTGGTGGTCTGCAGCGCGAGCAGCACGACCAGCAGGATGCCCGAGAGGACGAATAGCGAGGCGAAGGTATGCGTGAGCCAGCCGGCATGCGTCGCGAGCCACGAGTGGGGCGTCGTATCGAACTGCAGGTTCGGCGGCACGGTGAACGGCAGCGTCGTCACCTTGGAGGCCGGGGCCGGTGCCGCACTCACGGCCGCCAGCAGCGCGGGAAACACGATAGGAAGGCTCCTACAAAGGAAAAGAACCGCCGAGGCTTGTCCCCGGTCGCGCGAAGCTCCTCTTGCTCAGGCGGTTTGCGAGGGGCACAGCGCCCGAACGCGGGCCGCGACGTTCTCGGCCGAGAGGCCGCACTGCGCACGCTGCACGGCTTGGCTGGCGTGCTGGACGAAGACGTTGGGAACGCCGATCCGCTCGACCGGGATCCCCAGCCCGCGGTCGTTGATGACCTCGACCACCGCCGAGCCGAACCCGCCGGCCAGGCTGTGCTCTTCGAGCGTGATGAAGCGTCCGTGACGTTCGGCCAACTCGATCAGCAGCGTCTCGTCGAGCGGCACGACGAAGCGGGCGTTGACGACCGTCGGGCGGATCCCGTGTTCCTCGAGCAGGTCGTACGCGTCGAGTGCGACGTCAACCGTGTTGCCCAGCGCCAAGATCGCCACGTCCTGACCTTGGCGCAGCACTTCGGCGCGGCCCAGCACCAGCGGCGCAAGCGGTTCGTCGTGCTTGCCGCTGGTCGACGCGCGGGGATAGCGGAGCGCGGCCGGCGTACCGAGCGACAGCGCAAGATCGAGCATCGGGCGACCTCGAACTCGTTGCGCGGGGCCATGATCGTCATACCCGGCAGCGTGCGGAGGTAGGCGACGTCGTAGAGGCCCATGTGCGTCGGCCCGTCGTCGCCGACGAAGCCGGCCCGGTCGAGCGCGAACACGACCGGCAGCTGCTGCACCGCGACGTCGTGCACGACTTGATCGTAGGCGCGCTGCAAGAAGGTCGAATAGATCGCGCAGACGGGCTTGATGCCGCGCGTCGAAGCGCCGGCACCGAAACAGACGGCGTGCGCTTCAGCGATCCCGACGTCGAAGTAGCGCTGCGGAAAGCGCTTGGCGAACTTTGCGAGACCGGTGCCGTCGGGCATCGCGGCCGTGATGCCGATGACGCGCGAGTCGCGCTCGGCCGCGGCGATCAGCGCGTCGGCGAACGCCGAGGCGAACGTCGGCCGGGTCGCTTTCTTCTCGACCTTCCCTTCATCGGGATGGTACGCGTTGGGGCCGACGCCGTGGAACGTGCGGCTGTCGAGCTCGGCGATGTCGTAACCCTTGCCTTTGACCGTTTTGACGTGCAGCAGCACAGGACCGTGGATCTTGCGCGCGTTGGAGATCACGTCGGCCAGCGTATCGAGGTCGTGTCCGTCGATCGGCCCGATGTAGCGGAAGCCCATCTCCTCGAAGATCACCGGCGCCTTGTGTTCCGGTGAGACGAAACGCATCGCCGCCATCTCGGCGGTCGAAAGCGCGCGGCGGGCGGTATCACCGAGCGGCACGTGGTCGAGCAGCCCTTTGGTGAACTCGCGTCCGCGGGTGAAGAGCGGCTTCGAGCGCAGCACGCCCAAGTAGGACGCGATCGAACCGACGTTCGGCGCGATCGACATCTCGTTGTCGTTGAGGATGACGATGAAGTTCGTTTTCAGCAGGCCCGCATTGTTGATCGCTTCGTAGGCCAGGCCGCCGGTCATCGCACCGTCGCCGATCACGCCGACCACCGTCTCCGTGCCGCCGGTCAAGTCGCGCGCGGTCACCATGCCCAGCGCGGCCGAGATCGCCGTGGAGGCGTGACCGGCGCCGAAGGCATCGTATTCGGACTCGCTGCGCATCGAGAACCCGCTCAGGCCGCCGCCCTGGCGCAGGGTCGAGAAACGGCTGGCGCGGCCCGTCAGCAGCTTGTGCACGTAGCTCTGATGGCTGACGTCCCACACGATGATGTCGCGCGGCAGGTCAAGCACGCGGTGGAGCGCGATCGTCAGCTCGACGACGCCGAGGTTGGGGGCGAGATGGCCGCCGTTGGCGGCGCAAACGCGGATCAACGTCTCGCGTATCTCACGCGCCAGCAGATCGAGTTCGGGGCGGTCGAGCCGCTTCACGTCGGCTGGGGTCGCGATGCGCTCGAGGATCATCTGAGGGGGTTCGACGGCCCAACCCGAAGGCCCGTTCGCGTGCACCCCGTGCCGGTGAGCCCGCCCCCCGCCGCACCGAGTTCGCTGCGCATCCGCAAGCGCGTGTGGACCGATACTGCGCGCATCCTCTCGACGGTCTGCAATCCCTTCATCACCGCGCTGGCGCTCTTCGTGATCCTGGCCGGCGCTCGCGCAAACAGCACGGCCGACTTCCTGATCCTGCTGCTGAACAGCGCGTTCTTTACTTCGATCGCGCCGATGCTCTTCATCTTCTACCTCTACGCGACGGACCGCATCTCCGATCTCGACATGTCGATTCGCAAGGAACGCGAGCGGGTGTTCATCGCCTTCGTGATCCTCTACGGATTGGGCGCGGTCGACCTCTGGCTCATCCACGCGCCGGCGATCATGACCGCCTCAATGGCCGGCTACGCCGGCAGCGCGCTGATCGTGCAGTGGATCACACGCTACTGGAAGATCTCAACCCACGCCCTCGGCATCACCGCGCCGCTGGTCGTCCTGACGGTGCTGTTCGGCGAACGTCCGCTGCCGTTCTACGCGCTGATCCCGCTGGTCGGCTGGTCGCGCATCTACTTGCGCGCCCACACGCTGCTGCAAGTCTGTGCGGGCACGCTGCTGGCGATCGTCAACACGCTGATCTTCTTCCGCGTCTTCCACGTCGTTTAGGGGATTCGGCTGTCGCCGAATCCACCTGACGCGCACTAAGGCGCGACGAGGGCGGTGACGCGGGCCTGCGGATCGCCGATGCGCCGCACGGCAGCTTCGAACGCGCCCGGGTCGCCGTTGGTGAAGTAGGCCGTCGTTCCGCCGCCGGGCGGGATGCCCAGCCGCGCAACCAGTCGCTGCGTCGCCGCGGCTTGCTCGCGCGCCGGGTCGATCCGGGTCACGTCGCGCGCGAGCACTTCGGCGAACCAGCGGTCGAGCAGCGGATAGTGCGTGCAGCCGTACACCAGCGCGTCGACGCCGCGCGGCAGCGTCGCGACGACCTCGCTAACGGCATCGCGCGCGGCGAGCGACGCGGCAGCGCCGCTTTCCACCAGCGGCACCAGCGCCGGGGCTGCGCGTTCGACGACCTCGGCATCCGGAGCCGCGGCATGGATCGAACGCGCGTAGGCACCGCTGCGCACCGTCGCCGCGGTCGCGATCACCGCGATGCGGCGGTAGTGCGTGCCGGCGAACGCAGCCCCGGCGGTCGCGATCAAATCAAGCACCTCGAAGGGCGTCTCGGGCCAGCCGAGTTTCTGCGCCACGGCACAGCTCGAATTGCAGGCCGTCACGACCGCGTCGACCTGCAGGCTCGCCAGCAGCGCCAGATTGTCGCGCAGAAAGCCGAGGATGTCGGCGTCGCTCTTGTCACCGTACGGCACGTGGGCCCGGTCGGCGAAATACACGATGTCCTGATCGATCCCGGCCGCGCGCAGCGCGCGCAGCACGGTCAGTCCCCCGACGCCGGAATCGTAGAGCCCCAGCCGCCCGGCGGGCGCGCTCACTGCGCGCTCACGCTCGAGGCCGGCGGCGCGCCGGCGAAGGCTTTGACGCCGTTGGCGATCCCTTGCGCGATGTTCTGCAGAAACGACGGCTGACGCAGCAGCTCGACGTCGGCCGGGTTCGTGACGAAGGCCGTCTCGATGAGGACGGCGGGCATCGTGGTGTGGCGCACCACGTAGAAGTTCTCGTGACGGGTGCCGTCGTCTTGCGTGCCGGCTGCCGCGATGACGCTGCGCTCGAGGGCCTGCGCGAACGGCGCATCCTGCGGTTTGTACCAGTAGAACGTCGTGCCGCGCGCGCCGCTGAAGGGCGCGCTGTTGACGTGGATGCTGATGAACAGCCGCGCGTTGACGGCGTTGGCGACATCGCAGCGCGTCTGCAGGTACGCACGGTCGTCGGCATTCGGCTTTCCGTCGGCGCGCATACGGGCCAGGTTGTCGTTGCTGACCGGATCGACGTCGGCATCGCGCGTCAGCCGGACCGTCCAGCCTTGCGCCGTCAGCAAGGCGCGCAGCCGCTGCGCGATGTCGAAGCTGATCGTCTTTTCCACCAAGCCGTTGTGCGCGGTCCCGGTGTCGTCGCCGCCGTGGCCGGGGTCGATCACGATCGTGCGCGAGCCGTTCGGGGAGGAACCGAATTTCCAGGGCGTCGGGCTGGCGACGGGTTCGTCGGTCGGCGCGCTCGCCACGGCCGGAAGGCCGGTGCGGCCCGAGCCGGTGCGCTCGGCGTCGAGCGCGCTCACGTTGGTCACGACGATCGTCAGTCCGGTATCGTCGGGTTCGATCGCGATCTGCTCGTCGGCCGCCAGCGTGAACGCGATCCGAACCGCGGGCGCGTCGCTGGTCCCCGTTTGGCGCACGCGCACCGACTGCACGGTGCCGAAGGAGGGGTGCTCGTCGCGGCCGGGGCCGGTCAGGGTCGTGTCGCTCAAATCGAGATACCAGCGATGGTCGAGCAGCCGATGCCACTCGAATGCGGCGGGCGAGCTTAGCGTGATGCGCACCGAAAGCGCGTCGTCCGCGCCCGGCGCAATGGTGAGGTCGGTTACCGTCGAGCGGCCGAGAACGATCGGCGGCGCTGCCGTCGGCCCAGGCGCCGGCACCGGGCTCGGCGACGCCTGCAGCCCCACGTCGGTGCTGCCGCCACGGGGTTCGAAAACGACCGTAAACGCATCCGGTCCGTCACCGGGAATGATGCGGTGCGTCGTGCCGGGGACGCCGGTGAGCGTGAGCGTCGTCATCGGGACGCGGGCCGAGCCGCCGACCCCAACGTTCACTTCATCGAGCGCGCTGCCGGCCTGCTTGCGCACGCCGGCCAGCGATGAGCCCTGGCCGACGAAGGTGATCTGCAGCCGCTCGGCCGTCTCCGCATTGGTGGTCGTCACCAGCGGCATGGCGGCGCGCACGGTGACGAACGTGCGCGGACCGTCGGAGCGCACGTCGAGCGCTCCTACGCGCGGCTGGAGTACCGTTTCAGCACCGTTGGGGACCGCCTCGACGTAGAGCGCACGCGCCAGCGCGAAGAACGGCAGCACCGCATCGCTGCCGTCGGCCTTGGCGGCGAACGGCGCCCGCAAGCGGACGCCGTCGACGGTGTAGGACGCGTCGTCGATCGTGAAGACGATCGTGCGGCGGTCTTGCGCGGTGACGATGACGTAGCGGGACTGCGGTTCGAACGCGACCGTCGCGCCCAGGCGGTCGAGAAACCTTCGCAGACCGGCGTCGCGCGTCGAGACGGCGAAATCGCCGCGTTCGGGCATCGCGTGTTCGAACACCAGGCGCGTACCTTGAAACCAGAGCACCGGCGGCGGCGCCTGCGCACCGGCTGGGACCGCGAGCACGGCCAACGCCAGCACGGCCGCGCCGAGGCGATTAAAAAGACGCACGCGAGAGCGCCTCATCGAGTTCGAGGTGGCCACCGGGCAACGTCGCGACGCGCGCACCGTCGATGCGAACGTTGACCGACGAGATGCCGAGCGACGGTTGGGTCAACGTCCAAACGAGCGCTTTGAACTCCGCACTTTCGGCAAAGCTGCCTTCGGCCGACGAGCCCGCGACCTCATGCGAAAGGTCGACCGTCGCGCTCGCTCCGGCAACGTCGACGGCCAGCACGCGCGTACCGGACGGAAAACGCACCGCCGGCGTACCGGGCGGCGGACCGGCGATGCATTGCGTCACCGCGTAGAACGCCACGCTGGTGCGGTCGCGCGCGGGGCCGAGCGAGACGCGCCACGGTGCGAGCGTCACGCCGTCGGTTTTGGTGTAGTACACGGCGATCGTATCGCCGACCGTTCCCGGACGGTGTCCGAAGAACCACCACGCCGCGGCGACCGCAACGACGAACAGCACCAGCAGCCCCAAGGCGCGCGACGCTCGCATCTTGGGTCGATAACGTTCGACACGCCGCATGCGTCGCCCGCTCGCGACACATCCGGCTCCGTCAAAGAACGCCTAGGTCGTTGTCATACGGCTTTTTGAGCGGCGCTCAAAAAGCGCGAAGGCGGCTTTTCGGACGCAGTCCGAAAAACGCGAAGGATTCGGCCGAAGCCGAATCCACCTATGCGTTGCGTCCCTGGCGGCGATAGGTGATACGGCCGCGGGTCAAATCGTAGGGCGAGAGTTCGACGTCGACGTCGTCGCCGGGCGTGATCCGAATGCGGAAGCGGCGCAGGCGGCCAGCCAAACTCGCGAGGATCGTGTGACCGTTCTCGAGTTCGACCTTGAACGTCGAGCTCGGAAACGTCTCGACGACGCGACCGACGAGGCTCAGGGTATCTTCTTTGATGACGGGGGTCAGGGGCTCGCGGCGTTTTTTGCCGCCGCCCCGCCGTCGACGCGGAGGGGGAATACTGGCTCCTTTTTAGCGGTGGGCTGGCTCGCTCGTACAGACGTGTCGGCGAGGCGATTCGTTTCGCTCGTGCGGGCAACTTTCCGTGCTTGGAGCGGGTTGCAGACACGCAATGATCACCAGCGCTATCGTAATCGGAATGGTCGGCGTCGCAGCCGGCTTCACCTGGGACTACCTCATCAAGCGCGACCGCTAGAGACCGGCCGGGCCCCCGTCAGGTACCCCTGAGGGACCTTTTCGCCGGCCGTTTGCACCCATTTCGCCCCAATGTGTGTTATCGTGGGCGAGCCGGACGACTCGAGGCGTCATTCGTCCGGCTGATAGAACTAGTCGTGTCCCGGTCTGGCGCTAGTAAGCGTTTCTGTGATTCAGGTACATCGCACAAGTCTTCACCACCACGACGCCGGAGTCTACGATGTATACTGATGAAACGCTGAATTGCACCGATTGCAATGCCCCCTTCACCTTCTCAGCGGGTGAACAGGAGTTCTTCGCCGCGAAGGGCTT
>Ga0182024_10006352_pt1 | contig 25999 bp, 17 predicted proteins | sample P32metaG_FD_120480 | JGI IMG/M metagenome (GOLD analysis project Ga0182024, IMG submission 120480) | Permafrost microbial communities from Stordalen Mire, Sweden - P3-2 metaG (Illumina Assembly) | ecosystem: Environmental > Terrestrial > Soil > Wetlands > Permafrost | place: Sweden: Stordalen... | reverse complement strand
TGGCGTGCTTGGCCATCGTGTCCAGAACATAATTGGCGGACACGAGCAGGGTCTTGTCAGGTTCAGATCCCAAGTGGTCCTTCAGGATTGTCTTCAAGTGGTTCCTGTTTTCCGAGGTAAACCAGCCTTCTTTCAGCGTGGTCGGCCCGATTTCGATGCGCAGCTTGGGCGGGTTCTTGGTGATCAGCAAGTAGACGCCGTCGATTTCAAACGTCTTGAACCGGTCGATGGCCCATTGACTCACGAATTTGTCGATGGCTGCCGGGTCCTTGACGCCTTCAGGAAGCGGCACGTTCGGCACGGTCTCCACAAAGAAATCCTTGTGGCTCTGGCTCTTGATCTTGGCAATAATGGTGTTGGCCTTGTCCTCGGCTTCCTTGGAGAACAAATTGGCGTCGTCGAGCACAGGACGAGCGACCGTAGACCTCTTGCCCTGGGCTACGGCGGGGGCCCACGTCAGCAGGCTGAGCACAAACGCCGCGAGAATCCAGGTAACTGAGCGCATAGAAAGCCTCCTTCACAAGGATCGCACGTTCCGAAATGGAACTGGATCACCTTTCCTTTATTCTACGCAAAAAAAGCCCACGGGTCGCGGCATCCTATAAAAAGGATGGTGAGCGACCGACCGCTCGTTCCCAGGCTCTGCCTGGGAACGAGATCCATCGGCCGGTCGTCTTTATTATTATTCGTCGGCGGAGTTGCGTTATTTGGAGGCCCGTAATCGTGCAAAAATGGCGTGCCACAACGATTTTGGCGGTGCAGCAGCACGGCAAGGTAGCCATCGGCGGCGATGGCCAGGTGACTCTTGGGGCGGTCGTGATGAAGAGCGACGCCCACAAGATTCGCCGGCTCTATGGCGGCAAGGTCGTGACCGGTTTTGCCGGGTCGTCCGCCGACGCTTTCGCCCTGCTGGAGCGGTTCGAAGCGAAGCTCAAGGACTTCCAGGGCAGCGTGCCCCGCGCCGCCACGGAATTGGCCAAGGACTGGCGGCTCGATCGCGCCCTGCGCCGGCTGGAAGCGATGCTCATCGCCGCGGACAAGGATCATCTGCTGCTCATCAGCGGCACCGGCGACGTCATCCAGCCCAGCGACGGCGTCGCCGCCATCGGCTCGGGCGGAGCGTACGCCACCGCCGCCGCCCGCGCTCTGCTGGCCCATTCGCAGCTGAGCGTTAAGGACATCGTGCAAAATTCGCTCAACATCGCCGCGGATTTGTGCATTTACACGAATCGCAATATCGAGGTCGAAGTGATAGAGTAATGCACCGATAACCATGCACCAAGCCCGCATGCGAGGTACTCCGAGCATGCGGGCTTATGACCCCGCATGCTCGGAGTACCTCGCATGCGGGCTTGCATCAAACCTTCAACCCATAAAACCGTACCGCATTGTCATGGAATAGCTTGCGCTGATCCGCCTCCGGTCGATTGCGCACAATCGACTTCAGCGCTTCCACCCACTGCCGAAACGTGCTGGCCAAGGTGCAAACCGGCCAATCGCCGCCGAACATGACGCGGTCCCAGCCAAACGCTTCGATCGTGTGATTGACGATCGGGGCCAGGTCGTCGGCGCTCCATTTGCCGGGCCGGGCTGAGGCGACAATGCCCGACACCTTGCAAACGACGTTTTTGCATTTGCCGAACTGGGTCATGTCGCGCTGCCACTGGGCGCGATCCTTGGCCTGAACGTTGGCATTGCCGCAGTGGTCGAGAATGAAACGCGTATCGGGGCAGGCCTCCGTGAGCTTGATGCCGTCGCGCAGATCGGTCGAGCGCAGGCACAGATCGAAGCTGAGCCGTCTTTCCCCGAGCAGCCGGATGCCGCGCACGAATGCCGGTTCGAGGGAGTAGCCGGCGGGAGTGCCCTGGCCATGCAGCACCTGGCGAATGCCCTTGATGTAGGTGTTGTCCTTGAAGCGATCCAGATACTTGGCGAACTCCGCCGACGAAGGCCGGCCGGAAACCACCGCGGCCTTCATGGGCGTCTTGTCCTGCCGGCAAATGTCCGTCACGTAATTCGCCTCGGCCACTTGCTGGGCCGGATCGACGTCTACTTCCATGTAGACCGTCTTGACGACGCTCAGCCCATTCACCGCCGTCAGGTAATCTTGCATGACGAAGTTGCGTGCCAGGGGCGAATCCTTCTGAATCCACGGCAGCTTGAAGCGCTGCAGGTCCCAGAGGTGCTGATGCGTATCGACGATCGGCATCGGCTTGGGTTCCTGGACTGCCGCCGCTGTCATGGACCCAGCCAAGGACGTGGCCGCGGCGGCTGCCAGGCTTTGGTGCAAGAAATCTCGGCGTGTGGATGCGAACATGGACGCCTCCGAAAATGGGCTGTAAATCGCGACCCTGAGCCATATTGTATCGGACGGGAAGCGCCGCGACTCTCCCGTAGCCGCATTCGCAAGAATGCGGGCTTCGCTCGCCTCACCCGCATTCTTGCAAATGCGGCTACAGCATATAGAGGTCTTTCATGTTATTCGGCAATCTCTTCGACGAACTGGGCAACAAGGGCGTCAGCGCCATTCTCGGCGTCATCATCGGCGGCCTGGGCGCCTGGATGTTCGCACGCTGGAAACGCTACAAGGAACGTCAAAACATCCTCAAGGGCGACGCGCGGGATACGGTCGTCATCCATCATCATCTCATCGAATCGAAGCAAGAGTCCACAAGCGACGGCACGGTGACGGTGCCGGTCACGATGCGCATCCGTTCCCTCGGCCAAAACGAGCTGAATCACGTCGTCCCCAACGGCCATCTCGCCTCCGAGATGCTGCGCCGGGCCTTCCGGGTCACGTCGAACGACACGCTCATCTCCATGGAAGGGGCCGAGGGATCGTATCTGCTCGAAACGTTGACCAACTACGTCTGCGACCGCGTCGCCAACGGTTCGTTCGAGCATGATCTCTACGTGCTGGCCCCGTGCTGCGAACCGGCCGAGCTGGCGACGCATCAGCCGATCACGCTCATCTTGATCGCCATGAAGGACCTGGCCCTGTTCGAGAGCTGGCCGGCCGTCAAGAAAATCCAGATCGAGCACGGCTCCGAGGGATCCCGCATCCTTACGCTCATGGAGATGGCCCGTCGCTTTCGCGCCGAGCAGGAGAAGATCGCCAACTTGCGGCATCAGGGCAAACGCACGAGGTTCGTGGAGACGATGTACATCCTCGACCTGGCTCTGGACAAGCGCTCGGCGTACTTGCCGGTCAAGGAGGTGCCGTGGAACCGCTTCGAGGAGGTGCTGAAGCAGCGGAATCTGGAGTAGACCAAAGCTACAGCGTCTAGTTGCGCAACTGTTGAGGAAGTCTGGATATCTTCAGCCCCGAAGGGGCGAAACATGACAGCCCAGGGCAACGCCCTGGGAAGGAAGGGAGATTGAGACCGTAGCCCTGAAAGGGCGTGACAACCTTCGGCATCCGCTTGCTGTTACGCCCTTTCAGGGCTGGATTCCTTTTTGCCTCGCATACCCAGGGCGTTGCCCTGGGCTATCATGTTCCAGCCTTTCAGGCTGAAAGCGGCTTGTCGATTATCGACTTTACGCATCTTTTCACTCTTCCCGCGACGCCTGTTCCTTCGTGCGCTGCCACTTCTCCATGTATGCGGGGGCGTGCTCGGCAAGATACTGATCGATCACCGGTATCTCGATCTTGCCGCGCTTGAGCAATTCGACAAGGTCCGCCAGATCCTTCTGCCGGCTCGCTTTCAGCTTCATGTAGACGAGCGCCGTGAGAGGCACGATAGGAATCCGTTCGCTCCACGGCGGGTTGTCCACCGCCGGGCGCAAGCGCTCGGCTTCCCCTGGAACTGGTTCGATGGAAACGAAATCGACGCGCACATTTCCGACCGCAATCAGCGGGACCTTGAGGGTGACCACGCCGCCAGCATGCTTGATGAAGGCTTCATCGCCGACGAGAAATGTCACTTCCGCCGTGGTGGAGGAGGGATAGCCATACGCCCCCACCGCCAGTCCCCCGGCCAAGGCATGCGGAACGCCAGCATCGCGCAATGTGCGCGAGGCGACCTCCGCTGCCGCCAGGATCTCGGGGGCGACGATTCCGCGGAGACGGGCCAGGTCGGGATGATCGCCCACGGGATACAACCTTTCCGCGATACCACGTAACTTGACATTCTGAATCTTGTTCCAATCCGGTATCAAAGACGTATCGCTTGCCGAACGGAGATGTTCGCGAAGCATGTCGGCCAGCGAGAATTCGCAACACCAAGTTGCTGTCCCGATGAGCCAGGCTATACGAGACCGAGGTCCAAGCCAATGCTCAAAAACCTCATTTCCAAATGGTCGATTCGATGCGACGGTCTGAATACTATCGATTATGCCTATGATCACCACGTCTATTGTCTCGTCATCTCCCTCACTGAGACATCGCTCCAACATGGCAAAGGCAGCCGGTAAATCGGACAAGTCGCCAAGTTCGTACCGATCTACGATGTAGTCCCCAATGACGTTGAGATCGCTGTAGATGCCACGTGCACTTGCGTCAACCCAAAATGCCAGGTACGCGCGCCATACAGTCATCATCTCGGGGCAAACGCCGAGGAAAGCGGGAACGATGTCAACAGGCGCCATGCGTCTCCCTTCTGCCTGGCCGGATTCTTGGTTAGCACCGAAATAAAACGACGTGACCACGTGCCCCTATTGGTGTCCAAGACCACTGAAGAGCCCGCCGTATATTGCCGCGGCGGCGAGTATGCAGGCAAAAAGTGTTCCCAGCACAAATATGAAGGCCCGCACAGCGTGACGGTCTCCTGCGAGCATGGTGAGCCACCCTTCCGCCCAGGGCCCGACGCAAAAGCACACGTTGGCCGCGAAGCAGCAGTAGGCCAGATTCCACCAAAACCTCATGTTTCCGAACTCCGACCAGCCGAAAATGCAAGCGCATGTGACCAGAACTTCACAAAGCAAAATGGTGTTGTACACCAATCGCAACTTCTCCCAGGCCAGGAATGCCGCGTGAGCGGATTCCGGTGGGCGATTCTCAGAATTCTCTTGGACTTGTTCGTTCATAGTTTGACCACCGAAGTCATTCTATGCCGCGTGTTGCCGATACAGGGAAACAAACCGCTCATAATCCGCCGGCGTATCAACACCCCGCCCCGCGTGCCGAACGATGCCGACCTGAATCGCCCTCCCCGCCGCAAGCACGCGCAACTGTTCAAGCTTCTCGACTTCCTCCAGCGGATGCGGCGGCGTGCGCGCAAGCTGCAACAGAAATTCGCGCCGGTAGGCATAGAGCCCGAGGTGCTGCAAGAAACGCGGCGGCTTCTGGCTGAAATCGGGCATGCCGTCGCGGACAAACGGAATCGGGCTGCGGCTAAAATAGAGGGCCCGTCCACGGACGTCGCACACCACTTTCACGCAAGCCGGGTCGCGCCACGCCTCCAGCGACGTGATCGGCGCCGCCAGGGTCGCCAGGTCGGCGCCCGAGTCTTGCACCAGCAACTCGGGCAAGAGATCCAGGGTGGTCGGGTCGATGAGCGGCTCATCGCCTTGCAGATTGACGATGATGTCCGCGGTGAGCTCCGCCGCCACTTCCGCGACGCGATCGGTGCCGCTGGGATGGTCGCCGCGCGTCATGACCGCCTGGCCGCCGAAGCTGTGCACGGCGCGGTAAATCCGTTCGTCGTCGGTGGCCACGATCACGGTCCCGGCCCCCGAGCGGCGGGCCTGTTCGTAGACGTGTTCGATGAGATACTTGCCCGTGGCCCTGAGCAGCGGTTTGCCCGGCAATCGGCTCGACGCATAGCGCGCGGGAATGATGATCGCAGTTTCCATGATGACCTCCTTGTCTTCAGGTGATCCGTCTCCGTCCGCGATGGTGATATCGTGGTGGAATGCTTTATGCCGATTAGAATGGTTCCTGGTATTTCAGGCAAGATCAAGATGCCACCGTGGGACGGGCTTCCTAGCCCGTCCATCCGACGTCGCAAGGGGTATAGAGCGTTTCACGTTTGCGTGTTTGTAGCTGAAGTCGCAAGACTTCAGGGGGCGTCGCCAGAACTCTTGCGAGTTCTGCTACGGGTTTGTGAACGAGCGACTCCGAAACGCTGCGGATGGACGGGCTAGGAAGCCCGTCCTACAGGGTCCTCCGTTGCCGCTCGTGCCACCGACTCGATGGTGATGGCTGCCAGAGCGGCCCCGTAGTCGAGGTCGATCAGCTTCATGTCATCGTGCGTATCGTGATAGCCGACGCGGTTGATGTCGTAATTCTCCATGAATAATACGACCGGAATGCCGACGTCGGAAAACGCCTGGCCATCCGTGTTGAAAAGCGTGCTTCGCTGGTCGAAATGGGGCCGTACCTCGCCATGCAAGGGCAAGTACCGACTCAGGCACGGGATCGTCTTGCCGTCGGCGCAACGACGGCCACGGCTGGCTTTCAGGCGTGCGGGTTGACGGTTCCACGTCGCCGTGGCCAGGTTCCAGTTTTCGTTGGCGACATGAGCCTGATACGCCAGCCAGAGTGATTCGCGCGACGCTCCCGGGGCGATCTGGAAGACGTTGCGGTCCTTGGGATTGTTGTGAGCGATCATGTCCAGAACGTAGACGCCCTGGATCCGGACATTCGACAGGTCTTGCCGGCTACCGCCGTGCGCAGCAAGGGCGAGCGAACCTTCAACCAACCACTGGCACATGCGGCATGCGCCCTGGCCCTCGGCCGGGTACTCTTCGCCGGTCAGATGAATGAGCCAAACGTCGCAGTCGAGCCAGCCTTTTTTGCTCAATTCGAAAAAGGCCGGAGCGCCGAGCATCAGGGCCGCGGTTGCCGAGCAGTTGTCGTCGGCGCCCGGAGCGGCCAGGCGAGCCCCGGTGCCGCCATGTTGCTTTTCGTACCAGTCGTACATGTACGCCGTGTCGTAGTGGTCCGCCATGATGACGGCTCGTGATCGATCCCGGCCAGGAATCCTCACCATGAGGTTGCGTTCGTGCGTTTTGCCATCCTGGTTGTGGGCCCAGCCGCCCATCCAGGGAAAGGGGTAATCGGTGTGCCAGTGGAACGGCAGTTCGCCGATCTGCACCGCGCCTTCCACGTCGTGATCGGCGACGAGCCGGGCGTAGTAATCCAGCAAGTGATCGCCCATGATCTCCAGATCGCGATGGTGATGCACCAGGGCCTCGTGCGTCGGCTTGTCTTGCACGCAGTCGGCGTTGTTCTTGTTGACGAAATCGCCCGCGGACAGGAAATAGATCGTATTCCAGTAGGCCTCTTCAAAGGAACGGCAAGCGGTGTGCTTGAACGTCAGCGACGGCGGCACCGGCTTCTTGCGCGGCAGTTTCCGGCCGGCATCCGCGGGTTCCAGGCAGGATCGCAGCCGATCGGCGAGCGCCTTGGCCCGATCGCGCTCCTTCGCCTTGACCTGGAGCGGCAGCCAGTTCAGCCAGCCTTCGAGAGTTTCCTTCTTGCCGATGGTGAGCAATTGCCGGGCGAAGGTTCGAGGTACTGGTTGCCGTCCGCGCCGCTCCCACGCATCGAGCAGCTTGGCGACGTTGATGATCGTCTTTCGCGGCGGATGTTCCTCCAGGCACCGAAAGAGATCAACGTTGTCCGCATGGCCGTCGCGCCGCAGCAAGCGGGGCCAAAGCTCCAGGGGCCGATCGAATTGTGCTTCATCCTGGCGGTAGGCCGTGAGATAGCCGAGCGGAGCGTTTTCGACCAATGCTGGCCGATTCGTCTTCCGATCGAGATAGGCGACCAGCGGCCGATGCCAGAACAGCTCGTGCCGGCCGACGCACATGGCCGGAAACAGAAAGCGGTAGCCGAACAAGCCCCCGGCAGCAACGGTGTCGGCGGCGGTGTGAATGTCGGCGGCGGTGGCCCTGGGACCATCGAGCATGGGGCGAAAATCATGCGACCAGAGCTGGACATTGCGGGCCATCGGCTTGTGGTAAAGGTCGATGTCGTGCGGCTTGGTGCTGAACAGGACGTGGGCGAGCCGATGCTCGTGGGCGGTCACGTAACAGTCATCAAAACGATGGGCCCTGGCATTGCGAAAGGTCCGCTTGTAGGTATCGCGGATGGGCAGACGATCGCCCGCCCGAATGCCGACGGCGGACCCGGCGGGCCCGTGCTCCTGGAACCAACCGGATTGCGGCACACGGATCCGGCCGGGCCATTCATGTCGTTCGACCAGGTGCAGCAGCGGGGTTTGCTGCGCCAACCGCAGATGTTCCGCCAGCCGCACATACGCGTCAATGCCCCAGAAAAGCAGGCTGCCGGGAAATGGCAGCAGGTTCAAGTCCCCAGCCAGGTACTTGCGCCTGACCGTGGCCGGCAGATCGCGAAAGGGACGAAACGTCAGCAGATACTTCACGCCACGCAAGGGGCCTTCGTCACCCAGAAGAAACTCGGCCGTCCAGCTCGGCAGCGGGCCTTCATCGCGATGGGGCTTCCCACCCTGGCCCAGCGGCAGAATGCGAAAGCCGGCTTTGAACAGGTTCGTTAGCCGTTCGGGCGGTTCCTCATAGGCCCCGGCCAACAGCGTGCGGAAAAAGTCCTTGGCCTGTTCCGCGGGAAGCTCCTGGCCCGGCGCCGTCAGAAACCCCTTCCAGAAAGCGCGCGACGGCCCCTGTTCGCTGTTGCCGAACAGGGTCCAGCGCACATGGGCATGGTCGTCCTGGGTCATCGAGAGCGCCATGGGAAGCAGCAAGACGAAGCGTTCCTGTTCGAGCGTCTTCGACCGTGAGGCCAGCTCAGCGGGCCAGTACGGATTGTCCTTCAGCTTGTGCTGGCCGATGCCATGCGACTCATCGCCGCGGCACAGCGGTACCAGCCGATCGAGCACATGGCGGGCAAGGTCCATCAGGCCGGGCTGCAGCGTCAGCGATTCCTCATATTCCGTGATGGGCCAACCCCAGGGGTCGTCTTCCGAAACGGGCACGGTATCGCGGCTGCCGTAGGGCCTGAGCAGCAGCCGAACGGGCGGCATGAACTCGGAGTTGGGCTGGACCGGAAAGCGTCCTTCGCCGTGAAACCACGGCCAATCCTCAATCAGTTGTTTCCAGCCTTCAGCCATGGTAAACTCACTAGACAGTAGTCGGCCGAAATACGTTGAGCGTTCGCGCCGGCGAGACGGCATGATCATACCGTCTCGCCGGCGCGAACGCTCAACGAATTTCGGTTAGCCGCTATCATACTGGTGCTGGAAAGGGAAAGCCATGATTCGTCCGACCGTCCCTGAAGATACTCCCGAATTGTTGAGCATCACGCAAGGCACCAGTCTCTTCTTGCCGGCCGACCTGCAAACGCTCGAAGAGGTGCTGTCGGACTATCACAAAGAGAACGCCGCCCAGGGCCATCGCTGCTTTACCGACGAGGTCAACGGCAAGGTGATCGGCTTCGTCTATTATGCCCCCGCCGCCATGACGGATCGGACGTGGTACCTGTGGTGGATCGTGGTCAGCAAACATACCCAGGCGCGCGGCGTCGGCGGCAAGCTGCTCAAGCACGCCGAGGACGCGGCTCGAGCGGACAACGGCCGGCTCATGATGATCGACACATCCTCTTTACCCACCTACGATCTGACCCGGCGTTTTTACCTCAAGCATGGCTACGAAATCGCGGCCGTGATCAAGGACTTCTACGCCGACGGTCACGATCTGGTCATGTTTCGCAAACGGTTATCAGGAAATCAACCATGACAACGACGATTCTGCGCTCCTTATTGGCCGGTGCCTTCCTTTCGTATTTCACCGCCGGATCCTGCCCAGCTTCCGCTGCCGATGCGACATCCGAAGGCATCGAGTTTTTCGAAAAACGGATCCGCCCGATCCTCGTCGGCCATTGCTACGAATGCCACAGCACCCAGAGCAAGAAGCACAAGGGCGGCCTCTGGCTCGATTCGCGCGAAAGCATCTTGAAAGGCGGCGATTCCGGCCCCGCCCTCGTGCCCGGCGATCCGGACAAAAGCCTGCTCATCCGTGCCGTGCGCCGTACGGACAAGGAACTGCAAATGCCGCCGAAGGAAAAACTCGCCGATTCCCAGATCGCCGACCTCACGGCCTGGCTCAAGATGGGCGCCCCCGATCCGCGCAAGTCCGGAAAGGAGCCAGGCACGGTTGCCAAGTCCGGCATGAGCCTCGAAGAAGGCCGCAAGTTCTGGCCGTTTCAACCGATCAAGGATTCGCCCGTACCGAAGGTCAAGGACACATCCTGGCCGAGCACGGCGCTGGATAACTTCATCCTGGCACGTCTTGAAACAACCGGCGTCACTCCGGCCGCAGTCGCGGACAGCCGGACTTTGCTGCGGCGCGTCACGTTCGACCTGACCGGGCTGCCCCCGACGCCCGCCGAGATGGCCGCGTTTCTTGCCGATTTATCGCCGCAGGCTTTTGCGAAAGTCGTCGATCGTCTGCTCGAATCGCCGCGCTACGGCGAACGCTGGGGCCGGCACTGGCTCGATGTGGTTCGCTACGCCGACACCTGCGGCAACGCCTCGGATTATCCTGTGCCGCAAGCTCACCTATATCGCGACTGGGTCATCGGAGCATTCAATCGCGATCTGCTCTACAATCAGTTCTTGCGCGATCAGATTGCCGGCGACCTGATAGCCGGGGGCAGCGATGCCGAACGTAACGACCGTGTCATGGCCACGGGCTATCTGGCCATCGCCCGGCGTTTTGGCGGCGACCGCGTGGGCGAACACCATCTCACCCTGGAAGACACCATTGATAATCTGGGCCGAGCTATTCTCGGTTCGAGTATCTCCTGTGCCCGCTGCCACGATCACAAGTTCGACCCATTCACGACGAGCGATTACTACGGCCTCTACGGCATCTTCAGCAGCACTCGCTATCCGTTCCCCGGCGCTGAGGTCGGCGGACGCCAGGAGGATTTCGTGCCGTTGATTCCGCCGGCGGAAACCGCGGCGCTGCTCAAAGCACACAAGGAGACGCTCGCTTTGATCGAGGCCAACGTCAAAACGCTGGAACTCGCGGAGGCTGAGGCGAAGAAAAGCCCCGATGGCGCCGACAAGAAAGCGCGCGTCGCTGCCGCCATCAAGGCCGTCGCCGAAGCCAGAAAAAAACGGGCGGACATCCAGGCATCGGCCCCCGTCCTGCCCAACGCCTATGCGGTCGCCGAAGCCAAGCCGGCCAACGCGAAGACGCACATCCGCGGCGATCCCAAACGCCTCGGCGACGAGGTGCCGCGCCATTTCCCCGCCATTCTCGGCGGCCAGCAGTTGCCCAAGGACGCAGGCAGCGGCCGCATGCAACTGGCCGAGTGGATCGCCGACCCGAAGAACCCGCTCACGGCCCGCGTCATGGTCAATCGCATCTGGCAGCAACACTTCGGTCGCGGCATCGTGCAGACGCCGAACGATTTCGGTCGGCAAGGCAAAGCGCCGACGCATCCCGAATTGCTCGACTTCCTCGCCGCCCGCTTCATCGAAAACGGCTGGTCCATCAAGAAAATGCACAAGCTCATTTTGCTTTCGAAAACCTGGCAACTCGCCAGCTCGGACACGCCTTCCGGCACGAAGCTCGACCCGAACAACGACCTGTTCTGGAAGTTCACCCGCCGCCGTCTCGACGCCGAGGCGATCCGCGACACCATGCTGTTCGTCAGCGGCGAACTCGACGAAAAGACCGCCGGCGGCCATCCTTTTCCGCCGGCCAAGAATTGGGGCTTCACGCAGCACGCCCCCTTTGTGGCTGTGTACGAGACGCGCCGCCGCAGCGTTTATCTGATGCAGCAACGGCTGCGCAAGAATCCGTATCTCGCCCTGTTCGACGGCGCCGACCCAAGTTCCAGCACCGGCACAAGATTGCCGAGCACGACGCCGCTGCAAGCACTGTTCATGATGAACGACCCGCTCGCCCACAACCTGGCGACGAAGTTCGCCCAGCGCGTCCTCACCGACGCGAAGGATGAATCCGGTCGGGTTGGCGTAGCGTATCAACTTGCCTTGAATCGGCCGCCGAGTTCCGAGGAATCGCAGGAGTGCGTCGAGTTTTTGCAGCGATACCGCGCCCGCCTGCTGACGCTCAAGACGCCCGCCAATCAGCAAGAACTTGCGACCTGGGCGGCGTTTTCACGGGCGCTGATGAGTGCGAATGAATTTGTGTTCGTCGATTGACTGGCGAGCCTCCCGCGTAAGCGGGGGGAGTGAACAGTTAGCGTCGCTAGTACTCCCCCCGCTTACGCGGGAGGCTCGCCCTAAAATATCATTGCAGGTTCCTTACAAAGGCGATGACATGAAAACCAACCCGTTTCTTCCCACCCGCCGTTCCGTGATCCGCTCCCTCGTCGGCGGCTCCCTGCTGCTGCCCGGCATTCTCTCCGAGCTGCTCGCCGAGGATCGCCCCGCGCCGCCCGCCGACGCCGATCCGCTGGCCCCGAAGCCGCCGCATTTCGCGCCGCGGGCCAAGCGCGTCATCTTCATGAACCTGAGCGGCGGCGTTTCCCACGTCGATTCGTTCGATTACAAGCCGAAGCTTTTCGCCGATCATAATCGCTCTTACATCGTGCCGCAGCGCATGCTCGAGGCGTTTGCCCCGAACAATCGGGTCGTCGAGAAGTATTTCAAAAGGCCGCAATGGGCGTTCAAGCAGCGCGGGCGGTCGGGGCTGTGGATCAGCGATCTCTTTCCCAACGTGGCCGAGTGCGCCGACGATCTGTGTCTCATCCGCTCGATGCGCAACGATCATCCCGACCATTTCCAGGCCACGCTCGGCATCCACACCGGCTCGGTAACCTTCGCCCGGCCCAGCATCGGGGCGTGGGTCAGCTACGGGCTCGGCACGGTCAATCGCAATCTGCCGTCGTTCATCGTGCTGGCTCCGCAGTTGCCCTATGCGGGCGGCCAGGTGTGGGCGTCGGACTTTTTGCCGGGCTGCCATCAGGGCACCCCCGTGGCGCCGGGGCCGGAGCCGATGCCGAACATCCAGCGACGCCAACCAGTCGAGCTTCAGGAAATGGAGCTCGGGCTGGCCCAGGCGTTCAACCGCCGGCACCTGGCTCAGCGGGCGGGAGACCCCAACTTGACGGCCCGCATTCGCAGTTTCGAAACGGCGTTCGGCATGCAGGCGGAGGCTCCCGAGGCGTTCAATCTTTCACAAGAAACCAACGAGACGCTGCGGCTCTACGGCCTGGAGCGCGGCAGCACGCGCGGCTTCGCCTGGCAATGTCTGGTGGCCCGGCGGCTGGCGGAGCGCGGGGTGCGCTTCCTGGAACTGATCGATACCGGGGCGTCGAATAACTGGGACTCGCACGGCGACATGAACGATCATGGCCGGCTCGCGGTGAATGTTGATCGGCCGATCGCGGGGCTGCTCAAGGACCTCAAGCGGCGCGGCATGCTCGATGAGACGCTCGTTGTGTGGACGACGGAGTTTGGCCGCACGCCGTTCAACACGGGCCGGGATGCGCGCGGCCGGGAGCATCATGCGGAGGTGTTCGCCTCGTGGATGGCGGGCGGCGGCGTTAAAGGTGGGTTCAGCTATGGCGAAAGCGATGAACATGGCTGCGCGGTCGCGTCGGATGAGGTGCACATTCACGATTTCCATGCGACGATTTTGCACTTGCTCGGGCTGGATCATGAACGGCTCACGTATCGGCACGCGGGCAGGGATTTTCGATTGACGGATGTGGCGGGGAACGTGGTGCGCGACATCATCGCGTGATTTATCGGGATTTGTTTAGCCGCTCGCCTCCGGCGAGCGCCGCGAATCGTGGGTCAGGATTCCGATCCTGACCGGATCAATACGTCAGGATCGGAATCCTGACCCACGATTCGCCAGGCGAGCGAATCAACGGAATATCGGCGAAAACTCCTTCATTGGATAAGCATTATGAAACGCAAATTGCTTGTGACATTCGTGGCCGTGCTGTTGGCTCCCGCCACCCACGCCCAGGAGCCCGCCGGCGACCTCGCCAAACGCCTGGCGAACGTGAAGTTCGAACTCTACGCCGAGGCCCCCGGTTATTCCGAAGGCCCCACCTGGCGCAATGGCGAAGTGTTCTTTTGCAGCGGCTCCTTGCTGCGAGTCGATGCCCAGAAGAAGGTCCACAAGTATCTCTCGATCAATCCCGCCGGCACCGTCCTTCGCGCCGATGGCCATATGCTCATCTGCGACAACAAGTATCGGGCCATTCTCGATGTGTCGCCCGAAGGCAAGGTCGGCGTCGTCGTCGAGCAGTTCGAGACCAATTCGCTCCGCAGCCTGAACGATCTGACCATCGACGCCCGCGGCAACGTTTACTGGACCGATCCGGAAGGCTCATCGTTGAAGACGCCCGTTGGCAGCATCTTCCGCGTCCGCCCCGATGGCCGCGTCGATCGCCTGGCCACCGGGTTGGCGTTCCCCAACGGCCTCGACGTCGATCCCGCCGGCAAGTACCTCTACGTGATCGAATCGCAGTCGAAGAAGATCCTGCGCTATCCCGTGCCCGGCGACGACAAACTGCTGGGCAAGGCGGAAATGTTCTACGACCTCGGCGGCTCCGGCGGCGATGGCTGTGCGTTCGACGCCGCCGGCAATTTCTGGGTCGCCGACTTCCATCGTCCAGACACCGGCAAAGGGCGCATTACGGTGCTCAGCCCCGAGGCGAAGGTGCTCGCCTATCTGCCGCTGCCGGCCAAGGTCGTCAGCAACATCGCGTTCGGCGGGCCCAATCACGATGAGATCTTCTGCACAACGGGCGATCCGCCGGGCGTCTTCCATGCCCAGGTAGGTGTGAAGGGTTTTGCCGGCCATCCAGGCAAGCCGATGCCGATCGTGCGTACCTTGAACCTCGTGGCCATGCGGCCCCATGCAGATGCGGCGACGCTTGCCAAGATCGCTCAGGCCGTCGAAGCCGGCAAGGATGTCGGCGAACAGGTACAGAAACTGATCTTCGGGTTGACCGACGAGCGCGTGTGTGCCGACGTGGAGAAACTCATCCCGTCATGTGAAAAAGCGGCCGTGCGTTACGCCCAGGACCGCACCCTGCTCGCTGAGATCAAACGTCTCGGCGGCAAGGCGATCATGGAAGTGCAGGCCCCGGACTGGCTGCGCTCCTACGTCGGCGATGAAGGGCTGCAAGCGTTCGGGAGGATCGTCGAACTCGACATGAACGAACGGACCGATGGCCACAAGGAGCCGACGCCGAAGAAGCTCACGGATCGCGTAACCGATGACTGGCTCAAGAATCTCGCGGAGCAGACGGAGTTGCGGCGGCTGGAACTTTCCGGCACCGCCATCACCAGTGCCGGGTTGGTGCATCTCAAGCCGTTGACCAACCTGGAGCGGCTCAACGTCTGCCTCACCGCCGTGGATGATCGCGGCTTCGAGCACCTTGCCGGCCTGACGAAGATGCGGCGCATGGTCATCTGCGCCTCGAAGATCACCGGCTCCGGCTTCAAGCATCTGCAAGGCATGAAACAGCTCGAATCGATCAACCTGCACTCGGCCCCCGCCAGCGACGAAGGGCTCGAAGCGATCGGCAAGCTGACGAGCCTGAAACGGCTGGAGATCGTCCACACCAAGGTGACCGACGCCGGCCTCAAGCATCTCGCCGGCCTGGTCAACCTGCGGCAGTTGCACATCCACGGCCCCGAGACGACCGAGGCCGCATTGCCGTTTCTGGGGAAGCTCCAGGAACTCTATCAGCTCGACGTCTACGACAAGGCGGCCAGCAATCAGACGCTGGAACAAATCGGCCAACTACCGAAGCTGCGATTCCTGATGCTTACCGGCGGCCCATGTGACGACGCCGGCATTCAGCACCTCGCCAAGGTCGTGACGCTGGAGGAGCTGATTCTCGATTCGCCGAAGGTCACCGACGCGGCTATCGAGTCCCTGGCCGGTTTGCGCCACCTCCGCAAGCTGCAAATCAGCCGGACGCGCATCACGGCGGCGGGGCGGGAACGCATCAAGAAGCTGCTGCCAACCGTGGAGTTGGTGCCGTGATCGTTTAGCCGCGACGCGACGTACTCGGAGCGGAGCGCGACTCCCGCGCTCCGCTCCGAGTACGTCGCGTCGCGGCTAAACGGGTCGTCAAATCATTTCTTATCCTGCACACCCGTGTACGCCCCGAGACCGCGCATGATCTTCTGTAAATCCGCCACATCGATGACGAACACGCTATCGCCGCCGGCCACGCTGGCGTAGCGCCGCTGGGACGAACCCTCCGGCGCCCCAATGAGCAACGTTCGTTTGCCGGCCGGTGATTCGACTTCCACCTTGAGCGCGGGCGGAGTCAGGCCGTATTGCTGCAAGTTGGCCTTGGCGTCCTCCACGTAGCGCAAAGCCTTCAGCCTTGCCAGCGTGTCGAGCGTGTCGATCACCAGCTTGGCGTCCACCTTGAGGTCGAACTTGTCGAGCACCAGCCAGCCGGGGCCCTGCTTGAAGAGCGCGAAAGTCTTGCCGGGCCCTTCGAAGGAAAGCTTCGCAACCTGGGCGACGTCGAACGGTTGCCACGGCTTGCGGTTGCGAAATTCTTCCTGGATCTTGGCGCTGATCGCCGGGCTGAGCAGAAAGACAACATCCTTGCCGGCCAGTTTCGCGTAGAGCCGGCGGGTCTTCTCATCGCCCGGTTCCGCCGAGCCGACGGCCAGGTCCAGGACGATCTTGCCCTGGGCGAGCAGTTTGCATTCGATGTGCGGACGATCGAGGTCAAACAATTTTGGATCGGCTTTCTCGGCGATCATCTCATCGGCCCTGAGCCGCGACAGGCCGCGCACCAGGTTGGTCAATTCCTCGGTTTCCGCTTCGGAGCGGATCGGATCGACCATGGTCCATTCGCCCGATTCCTGCAGGAAAACGGCCTTCCGCAAGCCGTGCCGCAGGATCACCTGATCGACGCCGGCCGTATTGACAAGATTGCGGTCGCCGAAGTTGAGCGCCGACGACAGCAGCAGCCGGGACAGCTCGGGGGCCAGAACGACGACGGTATTGCCCTTATCCACAATGGCGTAATGGCCGGCGTTCTTCTTGGGGGACGGGCTGGGTAGCCCGTCCGCTTGTTTGCCGATGCGAATGATGTGCTCGCTGGTCTTGCCCAGGTCATCGGCCAGCTTGACGTTAATGACGGCCGCAGGCTTGTCCAAACCGAATTGGGCGAGGTTCGCTTCCTGCACAGGATAACCAGCGACACTTTGGCCACGCAAACGGTAGAAATCATCCAAAATCTTCTCGATGGTCGCGGTGTCGGCGGGGCGATCGGGTTTGAGCAGAGACCAGGTGTCGCCCTTCTTTTCGACGGCAAAGTCCCCGCCGGGCATCTGCCGGGACAGCCCGGCCACGCTGTCACGCGCGAACTTGAGCACCAGGGGGCTGACGAAGTCCAAGTGCGACTTGGCCAGCATCTTCACCAGGAATCCATTCAGCACGATCACTTCCGGCTTCTGATCAATGCGGGCATAGCGGTCGCCGCGTTCGTTGGGCGCTGCCGCATCCTTGCCGAGGTAAAGGGCATGTTCCGTCGGTTTGCCATCCTTGTTGTCCGCTTTCAGCACGACGGTGTACACGGCCGCGGGCTTGTCGAGGCCATAAACCGCCCAATCGATCTTCGGCCCATAGGCGACGATCTTGTCGGCCCGCAGGTTGGCCCAGGCCTGCAAATAGTTGTGGGCGGCCTCCTCCTCCGCGAGGAAGGGCGGCGCCGGCGAATCGATCACGTGCCAGCCATCCTTCTTTTGCTCCAGCGTAAAGGCCGGCTGCCCCTTGACGCCGCACTTGACGATTTGCCCCAGGTCGATGGTCAGGACCTTGCGATCGAGCAGGTCGAACGCCGACAGGTCGAGGCCGGCCACCACGGAGTTTTCCAGAATGAACAATTCTCCCTTGCCGGCGATTATGGCAGCACGGCCGGCGTCGAGTTCCTTGCCGATCACCAGCGTTTGCTCGCCGGCCGACGACAGCACCTTGACGCTCAGATAGGGCTTGTCGAGCCCGTAATTGGCCTGGTTCTTGTCCGGCCGGGGGACGTAGCTGAGCACCTTGAGCCCGGACAGCTCCTTCGCCAGTTTCTCGCCGTAAAAGCCGATGGCGTCCGCGCTGAACGGAGCGACGATCTTCCAGGCGTCGCCGGTCCGCTTGAGGTGAAGCTCCTGATCGTTCTTGCGGATAGCCACTTCGGTGATGGCGTCCGCCTTGAGGTCCCAGGGCTTTTCGGAGCGATAGGCCAGGTCGTCCTTCATCAGCAAGTCGCGCAGGTCCTTGCGGATGACGAAGATCGGCCCCTGATCGATGCGGGCGTAGAAATCGTCCTTGCCATGAGCGTTGCCGACGTAAAGGCTCTGAATCTTCGCATCCTTGAAATGCAGCGTGGCCGTGAGCCTGGGAGCGGCCAGGCCGTACACCTTGTCGAGGTCTTCGTTTTTGGGTTGATCGGTGATGAACTCCACGGCGTCGAGCTTGACCAAAGCGCGGGCCAGATCGTTGACCTTGCTCGCATCGACGTCGGCACGGACGGGCGTATTTAGCCGCCAGGTACTGCCAATCTGCTCGAGGGAGAAGGCATCGCCGCCGTGCCGCAACTGAATGGTCTCCAGCTGGGCCAGGGGCACGTCGATCAGCTTGCGGGCGCGATAGGCGATGGCCGGGCGTTCGACGAGTTTGAGGACGGCGTCGTCCAGCACGTTGATGCGCGGCCAGCCGGGCGTCTGGATAAACAGCTTGCTCTTTTCCTTATCGCTGACGCCGAGATGGAAGATGTGAGTGATCTCTTTGAGCTGTTTGGACTCTTTATTGTCCTTGGCATCCTTATCTGGCGGAGAGTCCTTGTCTTCCTTATCGGCTTTTTCCTTCACGGTCACCTTCACGACGGCAGCGGGATTGTCCAAACCGTAGCTTTTTGGATCGGCCTTGTCGATAAAGTCCTTGGTCTTCAGGTCGGCGAGCTTGGCAAGCAGTTCGCTGACGACGCTGTCCTCGGCATCATACCCGCCGCCCTGAAGTTTCCAGACCTCCTTGCCCTCGGGGCCTGACTTGACGAGGGTGACGAAAAAGAGCGAGTTGCCCTTGGCGTGAATCTCCAGCCGGCGCGCGTCATCCGCCTTGAAATGAGCCAGAACCTGGTCGCGCAGCATGCGAGCGTCGCGCGGCAATTGATCGTCGAGCGCGTCGGTCTTGACCTCGAAGATCAGATCGTTGTCCGAGAGCTTGGCATAGCGGTATTCCGTTTTGATCATTTCGATGCGTGGCTGCCCGGGGCCGCCGAACGGATCGGGCTGGGCCGGCTTCATTTCCTTGCGGAAATCGAGCTTGGACACTTCTCCGAGCTGCAGTTCCAGGTTCGTGCCGCTCGGCCTGGTCACGGCCACGGTGAGATAAGGCTTTTCCAGGCCGAGTTCCGCCAGCGATCTGCCCCTGCGATCGACGAAATTCTCGACCCAGACGCCGGCGAGCCCGGTCAGAAGAACCTTGAGCTTTTCCGGGTCAAGGCGGTCGCGAATCGGTTCGGCCATCTCCCAGGAATCGCCGGCCTTGATAAGGCGATAGCGTGGGCCGTCCTTCGCCTCGTCGGCGCTCTTGTCGAGCTTCTCGAACGGCGAAGCAAAGTCCGGCTGCTTGGCGCGTGTGACGACGACGGCGGAGGCCAGGAGCTGATTGACTTTCTCGGCCGAGTTGTCCTTGGCGACGCGCTCCCTGGGAAAGATGCGGCGCGTGCGAAAATACTCTTCGTCATGATCGAGGGCCGCCACCAGGCCGGGGGCGAGGCGCAGGACCTCGTTGTTTTCGTCGAGGCGAACGTAGGTCGGCCGGGAAAAACGATCGGCGGTATCCGCTTCCTCGGCGGCGTCCGGTTTGGGTTTGGCGTCCGTTGCCTCGGCCAGGGTCAAAACGTGATCGGTGCCGCCGAGCCGGAGCTTGAGCGTGAGCGGCTCCTTGTCGAAAATCGCCTTCTTTTCCTCGAGGCTGTAGGGCGCGAAGCGTGAACGCATGTCGGCGATGGTGCTGACGAGTTGCTCGACCTCCTTGTCACGGGTGGGCCATTTGCCGGGCAGGGACCATTCCTCCTTGGCCGAGGCGCGTTCCAGCACCAACGACCTTGGACCGCGCCGGATTTCGATGCGCGTCAGGCCGTCAGCGTTCAAATCGGCGTCGAAGAACTTGGCCGAGGCGCTTTCGACGGTTGGCGGCGTGCGCTGGTAATGCCAGTAGTAGCCGCCCGCTCCCGCGGCGCCGACCAGGACCAGAAGCGCGATGGTGGTTTTGAGATTCATAGCGATGATCCTTGGTATCGAATGCCGATTCCCTGTCTCCGATTTCTTCGTTTAGCGTTCGCCGGATGTGGCGAACGCTAAACGAAGAAATCGGAGCGCCCCCCGCTCGCCTTGCCTAGCGCATGCGGCGCACCAGCCACACCGCGATGCCGAGATAGACGAATGCCAGCGGCATGGCCGCCCGCGCGATCCATTCCCAAACAAGATAACTTGTATCGCTGAAGTGGACGCGTGGAAATTGCCAGACTTCCCTGTCCCTGGCCAGCAAATCTCGGTTGAGCAGCCAGTTGCACGTGTCGAGCAGCAGCTTTTGCTGGACCGGATTGAGCTGCTTGCCGACGAAGACGTTGCCGTTGCCGATGACGGCCAGGCGATCCGTCGTCTTGTCCTCCTTGCGCGGTTTCACGGCGCTGCTGGCCGCCAGCAGGGAGCCGGACGGACTGCCGGCCAGGGCGACGACGCTGGCGGCCCAACCTTCCTGGGACCGTTCCGGGAACCACTCGGCGGGAAGTTCCACATCGGCCACGGCAGCGATCGGGAACGAGCCCTGGCGTTTCTCCGCGAAGGTGCCGAAGGTCGGATCGCTGGTCTTGGCAGGTTCGAAGTGCGGGATGCGTTCCGGGTTCGCGGTCGGGAACGGCTGATCTTCGTTCCAGCCCGTGGGGTCGGAGACCAGGATGGTGCTGCCTTCCACGAAACGCGGCGTGGTGTTTTCCTGCCACAGCGCCGGTGCCGCCCAGATGTTCGCCGGCAGCGCCAGCGTGGCCGCCAAGCTCGCCACGCGGCCCGGATCGATTTGCGGCTTGACGTGGTAGACCGGCCGGGGATAGCGAAGTTTCAGGTCGAAGTCCTTGTTCGCCCCCAGGCTGCGCTGAAAGAGCTGCAGGCTGTCGCGCAGCGGGTTCGGCGACTTCATGCTCGTCCCGGCCTGATCCTCGCGAAACAGCAGCGGTTTGCCCGCTCGCCCGGCCAGGTTCAAACCGGGCTTCCACTGGAACGTGGCCGGCGGAATCTCCACCTTGGTATTCTCGGACCCGGAAAAATCGCCCTTGGCCTGCTGGGCGTAGGCATCCGTTTCCACGCTGAACAGCACGGTTTGCTTCGGCAGCTTGAAGCCGAGTTCGTCCAGCAGCTTTTCGATCGAATCGTCCGCACTGGGAGGTTCATCCGGGAAGTCGTTGGACGGCCCCAGACAGAACAGTACCGGCTTGCCCGACTTGATGAAGTCCTTCAAGGCGTCGAACTGCGGATCGTGCAGCTTGTGGACGAAGTTGGGAACCGATCGAGGAATCACCGTGTCCTCGGGAATATCGACGAGCGTGACGCGTGGGATCACCAGCAGATCGCAATCGGCCAGGGTCCGATTCATCTTCAGGCGCACGTCCTTGATGCGCTGTTTTTCCTCCAGCTCATCCACGTTGAGCCCCTTGAGCCCCTTGACCGTCGTCTCCAGCTTGGCATTGATTTCGTCCAGGTTCCTGTGCAGGGCGACGGCATCGTCTTCGAACGCTTCAAGCTCCCTTTTGCGATCTTTCTCATCCACGTCGGAGGTTTCGAAAACCTGGCCCGCTTTCTTGGCGGCCAGGTAACTTTTCATCTTGACGAAGCTGAAGAATTGCCGGCCTGACTGGCGGACGTGGATGTAGTCTTCATTGAGTTTCTTGAGCGAGGCGTTCCGCAAATCATCCAGAAGGGCGTTGACCCGCTCGATTTCCTTGCGAACCTGCTTGGTCCCCGCCTCGAGGACGGTGCGCAACCGGTCCAGGGCTTCGAACTGGCTCTCATCGTAGGTGAAGGCGTCCGCTTCCCTCAGGTTGCGCTTGCGGAGGATGATATCCACGGTGCTGAACCCATGAGTTTCGAGCACCTTCTTGGCACCGTTCATCGAGTAATAGTCGATCTTGTCATCTTTAAGGCCGAGCACCTTATGGATGACAGCCACGGCGATGCGTGGCTTCTTTTCCTCGACGTTGAGAATCTTGCGGGCGATGGGCCCGACGCCCTGATAATTGAGGACCAGGTTGCCGCGTTTGTCGTCGGCGCTCTTCGACGCTTGCCGGTCGAGCTGGTACACATCCTGAAACCCGAGCCGTTGCACCTTGCCGGCGGCATGCGGCTCCTTGCCCGGAGCATAGAAAAAGATGCTGTTTTCCGGAGCCTGCCGGATGGCGTCGGCCAGGTCCGGGGACTTATTGTGAATCGCTTCCACCTTCTCCTCGTAGCCTTCTTCCTCGCTATCGAGCACCTGGACGCGGAAGCGCGGGCCCAGCTCCTCGAACTGTTCCACCAGGTCCCTTACTTTCTCCACGATCTTGCGCTCGGCGGCGGCGTCGTAGTTGTCATGCTTGGAGCCGGCGGATTGGCCGAAGGAAATGTGCTGCTGCAAAAGGACGATGTCCGTCACGCCCTGGAGCTTCGCCAGTTGCTCGCGAATGCTGGGGTCAATGGTGAAAATGCGGTCGCGCGTGCAATCGTAGCGCTCATAATGTTTGAAGGAAAAGAGGTTGGCGCCGACGAGCAGTGCGGTGGCAAGCGCCACCTGGACGGCGACGTTGATGCCGACGGCGCTGCGCCGCGACGAGCCCATGCGCATGAGGCCGAGGATCTCCGGCACCAGGCTGAGCACGAAGACGATGCCGGCCCCGATGAGGATTTTCAAGCCGGTCGCTTTATCGTCGAACGAAAACCACGCCACCGCGCCGACGATCGCCGCCACCAGCGCCGTCAGCCCCGCGAGGCGACTGAAAAAGTGCCAGATGGAAGAAGCGTTTCGTGTCGCCATGGTTCACTCCGCATATTGTAGGGGCGAGCGGGGGGCGTTAGCCCTATTGCCGCCAGCGCCGGCTTTCCAAACTGCGAATCGTCAGAAACAAGAAAAACAACGTCAACGTCGCGTAAAGCACCAGTTGCCGGGTATCGAGAATGCCGCGGCCAAAGTTCTTCTCGAAGTGCAACGGCACTGTGAAGAACGACAGCATGCGATAGACGTCCGCATCCATTTCCGTCGGCTTCCAGAAGCCCGCCACCAGAAAGATCAGCCCCAAAAACAGCGAAATCAGGGCCGCGACCATCTGGCTCTTCACCAGGCTGCTCACGAACAGTCCCATGGCCAGGAACATCGCGCCCGCCAGGAACAGTCCCAGATAGGTCGTCGCGATCGGCCAGGGATCAATGCCGGAAGTGACGGTGCCGGCTTCCCAGTCGGTCAGCACCGGCAGGTACGCCAGCGTCGGCAGCCAAAGAAGGACGTAAAACGCCAGGCAAGCCAGGTATTTGCTGATGACGATCTGCCAATCGCGCAGGGGAGCGGTCAGCAGCATTTCCAGGGTGCCGGTGCCGCGCTCCTCGGCCAGCAGCCGCATGGTGAGGAGCGGCGGAATGAACAGAAAGACGAGCCAGAACCACGGATCGGTGACCATGAGCTGCATCGGGAAGTAGATCCCTTGCGGCCCCTTGGCGACGAGCTGCACCATCGTCAGCCAGAAGAGATGCCCGGTGAACGCCAGGAACACCGCCAGGACGACGTAGGCGATCGGCGACAAGAAGTAAGCACTGAACTCGCGATGGATGAGACTCAAGGTGGAACGCATACCAATCGACTCCGCGATTTTTCAATGGTGAGGAACATCAACCGCGTGCCCGAAGCTTGTCGAGCAACCGCTTGCCGAGACCGGGCTTCACAGGACGTGTTTGCCGCGTCAATTCCAGCACAGCGGTTAGCAACATATTAGCGTAGGCCCCGGCTTGCTGCTCGGATAGTTCCGTATAATTGATTCCTTCATGAGCTTCTATCTCGCTGAGAATGTGCAAGGCAAGCGTGCGTCCCGCTTTCGATGCCTCACTGGAAAGCTGCCTCTTTTCATGCATGGCACCTACGGCAAAGTAAGCAGCTTCCACCACAATTTCACGAGGTTCGGGAGCGAGCAGCGACTTCAACCAATTCGTCTTCGACGCTCGATTCGGTTTGTGTTTTACTACCATGGCTACTCCTTTTATTCGCTTTCAATGTATTTCTATGACGTCAAATGCCGACCGTTCCAGGTCTTCAAGGATGTACTCCTCGGAAAGTGGATGGGCGCGATCCCTTATTGGGACTGGCTTGATGTCCTTGGCGACTGGCGCAAAGGGAATGACGAGCAATAGCGGAGAATAATCGCGAAGGTCAGCGCACTCCACAATCGTGGTGATTTCGTCGCGTTGCATCTGAGTGATAATCTTGTGCTTCCGCTTCACATCGGCTCCACGGAGAATCCCAAATTCAATATGGGCGATCTTTAAACTATGTCGATCGCCTCCCTGAATTTCCTTATACAGACTCGTGTAAATCTCTCGCGGACTCGACGTTGGCGGCACGGCTGATGCCCCGGAAAACCTTGAATTTGGATCAAAATGAGGCGTGCACCAAACATAATGCAAATCCTCATAATACGCCTCGTTGATCATATATGCCAACCAGGTGCAACACGAGTAAAGTACGAGCGGCCTTGACATTTTTCGCTCTCACTTCACGCCCCGGGTTCGCCGGTAATCTGCACAAACAAATCCTCCAGCGTGCGCCGTTCCGGATGCACCGCCCGGATGCGCCAGCCTTGCTGCGTGGCCAAACTGCACAGCCGCGAGGCCAGTTCGTTCATGTCGGGTGCCGTCAGCCGAAAGCGCGTGGCGTCGTCGGCTCGTTCGCGGACGATGCTGGTCAGGCCCGGCAATTGCTGCACCGCATCCTCATCCACGTCGCCTTCCAGCAACGCGATCAGGCACGCATTTTCGCTCGCCTTCTTGGCAAGCTCCGCCAGCGAATCCGCCGCGACCACCCGGCCCCGGTGAATGATGATGACACTGTCGCAGGTCATCTCCACCTCGGGCAGAATGTGGGTCGAGAGCAAAATGGTATGCTCCTTGCCCAGTTCGCGGATCAGGGTGCGGGCCGAGCGAATCTGCGTCGGATCCAGGCCCGCGGTCGGCTCATCCAGAATCAGCACCGGCGGCGACGTCAGCAACGCATCCGCCAATCCGACACGCTGACGATAGCCCTTCGACAAGGTGCCGATGATCTGCCGGGTCACGTCGGTCAGCCAGCAGCGCTGCTGCACAAAGTCGAGCCGGGTTCGCCGTTTTTGCCCGTGAAGCCCCTTGATGCCGGCCCGGAAGCGCAGGTACTCGGAGACGCGCATCTCCTGATAGAGCGGACAGTTTTCCGGCATGTAGCCGATGCGCCGCCGGGCCTCGACGGGGTCCCAGAACACGTCCATGCCGTCGATGGTCGCGTTGCCGGACGTGGCCGTCAGATACCCGGCCAGGATGCGCATGGTGGTCGATTTGCCGGCCCCGTTGGGCCCCAGGAAGCCAACGATCTTGCCGGCCGGCACATCGAAGGAGACGTTTTGCACGGCTGGGTAATCGCCGTAGTATTTGGTCAGGTTGCTAACGTGAATCATGTTGCTTGCCAATTGTGGATTGCCGATCAAGCATTTGGCGAGCGGGCGGCGTTAGCCCCCTGACTTACCGTGCAGGATCGTGTCGCCGTTTGCTCCATCAGGGGGCTAACGCCCCCCGCTCGCCTGATCCGCAATTAACTGTTCTATTCCTTCGTCGTCGGGTGACAACAGAGGACCATGCACGCCAGTGCATCCGCAGGCCGGCGAATGGCGTAACCGTAATGCCACTAATAGCTTGTGAATCTCATGTCACGGGAGCCCAAACAGTGACATGAGATTTTCTCGGTCGCGCCGATGCTGCAACCTATTTCCCTGGCGATGGTTACGACGTTGAATTCTGAAAAACACGCAATCTCATGTCACGAGAGAGGGCCCCGTGAAATGACATGACATGTG
>Ga0182024_10006351_pt1 | contig 25999 bp, 18 predicted proteins | sample P32metaG_FD_120480 | JGI IMG/M metagenome (GOLD analysis project Ga0182024, IMG submission 120480) | Permafrost microbial communities from Stordalen Mire, Sweden - P3-2 metaG (Illumina Assembly) | ecosystem: Environmental > Terrestrial > Soil > Wetlands > Permafrost | place: Sweden: Stordalen... | reverse complement strand
GAGAGCGTCGTCATGCGCGCAGCGCGTAAAAGCCGGCCAACGCGATCATGAGCGTACCCGATACCACCCCGCCGGCGGTCGTGGTGCCGAGCCGCGCCAGCGCCTGCATGCTGCGCGTGCCCAGCGCGACGGCAGCCGCGATCGGAAGCGCATGCCCGGCTGCAAACGCCGTCAGCAGCAGCATCGCCTCGATCGGGTGTCCGTCGAGGCCGGAGAATCCGGCGATCGCCGCCACCACCGGTGTGCAGCACGGCGAGACGACCAGCGCGCTGGTCGCGCCCAGCAGGTAGACGCCGCCCGCGCTTGCCGGCGCGCAGGCAGCGTGCCGGTGAGCGCGCTCGTCGCGCCATAACGTGACGCCGCCCGCGATCGCAAGCGCGACGGCCAAGCTCAGGTCGATCGCGGTCGACCACGCGCGAAGGGCGCCGAGCACGCCGGCTCCCATCCCGATCGTGACGTACGCGGTCACCACGCCCAGTCCAAACGTCGCCCCGATCCGCCACGGCCGGCGCACGCGCTGAGCGAGTGCAGCCAGAGCGATGTAGCGCGGCGCGACGCACGGACCGATGCCGGTGATCGCGCCCAAAGCGAAGAACGCCGGCAACGCGAGCGGCGAGCGATCTGCGAGCAGGCGCATCGCGTCACCGGCAGTGTCGATCATGGCGCGGCTTCCAGACCGTCGCCGGCGATGTATTCGATCTTGGAGGCGGTGCAGTTCGCGCCGCAGACCGCGCCGCCGGCACCGCCGGCGAGCGCGAGCTTGGCCAACGTCGAACCGACATGGACGCCCGGGCACACGATCGTGTAGCCGGCGGGGTTGCCGCCGCCGGCCTGAACCGTCGTCAGCGTGTAGGTTGCGGCGCCGGTCTGCGCGGCCGGATCCTTGGGCGTGGTATTGAGATACGCCACGCCATTCGCCGTGAACAGCGCCGGCTGGACGGGTGCTCCCGATGCGCTCGGGTACACTTGGTTGTCGGCGTAGTAGAGTTCGAGTGCGGTCGCGATCGAGCGAAGGTTCGACTCGCAGGCGGCGGTTTGCGCCTGCGCACGCGCGTTCACGAAATTCGGAATCAAGATCCCGGCCAGGATCGCGATGATCGCAACGACGATCATCAGCTCGATCAGCGTAAAGCCGCGCTCGTATGCGCGCGAGTCGTTCGTCTGCACCATCGTACTCCGGAAAGCTGCATCGGAGGCGGTGCCCGAAGCGCTGAACGACTATGCGGGATGCTGCCGCGAGCGCAGCCTCGCGCGGGCACGTGATTAAGGAACGGTAAAGTTCCTCAAGGGACGGTAAAGGAGAGGTTCAAATTTGGTGAGGACGTCCCAGACCGCGAAGGGATGATCGGCCGGGTGGGAATGCGTCCTCCATGATCGATCGGCGAGGACTTCCACGCATCGATGGGTATGGCAACCCGCTCGGCCGCGAGTCAATCTACGACGCCCAGATGCGCGTGGTGACGGAGCGCCTGATGTTTCCCTGCGGATGCTCCGCGACATGGGTGAAGATCGCCAACTGCTGGCGATTCGACTACGACAAAGCCGTCTGCCCGGAACGCGCGCACGACCCCCGGCCGGACCTGCAGCAGCGGGTCAGCTTCGAGCTGAATGGCAGCGGCATGACGGCGGTCGCCGAGCGCTGAGCGCCGCACGCGCTCTTCCTCGCTCGCCGCGACGAGGAAACGCGCCCACTTTTCGCTGACATGGACGGCGATGGTTCGCCGCTGGATCTATCGGGCGGTTGTGTATGCCGGCCGTCTTCTGAGTGCGGTCGGAATCCTCGCGCTCCTGTACGGCGGCTGGATTCTCTTCAGCACGTCGACCGGCGTTGCGCGCGTTGACGGCGCGCAGCGCGGCGTACCGGTCGACGCCGCGACAACGATCGCGCGTGACGAACGCGGGGTGCCGCACGTGCGCGCGGCGTCAGTCCACGACCTCTTCGTCGCCGAAGGGTATGCGATGGGGAGCGACCGGCTGTTTCAAATGGATCTGACGCGGCGGTATGTCGACGGCCGTCTGGCCGAAATGCTCGGGCCGCCGCTCGCCGCGCTGGACCGCCGGATGCGGCGCTATGCGATTCGCGATCTCGCCGCGCGCGTGTACGCCCGGGTGGCGCCCGACGAACGCGCCGAACTGGCGGCTTTCGCGGACGGCGTGAACGCGGCCGCTGCGACGCAGCCCGCGCCGCCGGAGTATCATGCGCTGTTCTTCAGCTTCGAAACCTGGCGGCCCGAAGATGGCCTGGCGGTCGGCTTCGCGACCGTGCTCGATCTCGACGATTCTCCCGACGATGTCATTTTCCGTGACTACGTCCGCAATCTGCTCGGCCAAGCCGGCACCGACGCGTTCTATCCGCTGACCGACCCGCGTTACGACGTGCCGACCGACGGCAGCCCGCCGGGGAAGGTCGCGCCGCTGCCGGCGCTCGGCGGCGCATCGCAAGCCGTCGCGTTCGCGCCCGCCGACGAGAAGCCGCCGCTCGGAAGCAACGTCTGGGCGGCCGGCGCCGCGCGGACGTCGGTCGGCAAAGCGGTGCTCGCGAACGACCCGCACCTCAGCATCACCATTCCGGGGATTTGGTATCTCTTCGAAGGCAGCGCGCCCGGAATGCACATCGCCGGCGCCGCGCTGGCCGGAACTCCGGGCGTGACCCTCGGGCACAACGAGCATCTGGCCTGGGGCGTCACGGCCGGTGAACCCGCCGCCATGCGCGTGCTCAAGGAAGCGCGTCGCGGAAGCGATCAATTTCTCGAGAACGGCCGTTGGATCACCGCGCACCATCGCCGCGAACGCGTCGGCGTACGCTTCGTCGGCAGCACCGATTTCGACGTGCTCGAAACGCCGCGCGGCGTGGTGATCCAGAACGGTGCCTCGTCACCGAACGCGTACCTGATGCAATGGCGGATGCAGACGCATCCGGTCTCGCCGCTGGCACCGTTCACGCGCCTGCTCACGGGACGCTCCGTGGCGGACGGCATTGCCGCGATGCGCGCGCTGCCCGAACCGGCGCTCAACGTGCTTTTCGCCGACGACACCGGCGAGGTGGCGTATCACTTCGCGGGCCTGGTGCCGTTGGAACCGTCGTGGGGACGCTGGGCGGCGGCCGGCGACGCGCCGATGCCGGCGTTTCTCTCGTATGATGACGCGCCGCACGTCGATCCGTCGCGCGATGCGTTCGTCGTTACGAGCAACAACCGGCCCGACGGCCGCGCCGCGCCGCGCTTGGCACCGTACTGGCCGCCGCCGTATCGCGCGTACGAGGTGCGCGCGGCGCTGGCCGCAGCGGCCGATCCGCAGAAGAAGCTGACGCCGTACGCGCTCGCCGGCGAGCAGAGCGATGCCGCGTCGCCGGCCGAGCTCGAGTTTGCCATGCTCGTCCTCGACGCGCTGCGGCGGTCGCATGCGGACATGGAACCTGCGCTGCGGCCGCTCGTCGACGCCCTCAACGGTGACCTCAAGATCAACGGCAAGCTGGTTCCCGAATCGACCGGTGCGACGGCCGTCGTCGCCTTGCGGCGCGACATGCTGGCGCAGCTCGCGGCCGAGCATCTGCCGCCGCAGCTGGCCGGCGCGTACCCCGGCACCGGACCCGGCTTCGAAATCGTGCTGCGCGCGCTGCGCGAACGACCGCGCGGCTGGGTTCCCCGCGACGACTACGACGCGTTCGTCACGGCCTCGATGCGGCGGGTGCAGCATCGCCTCTCGGACACGATCCCTCCGTTCAGCTCGTATGCGGCCCAACCGCTCACCCATGCGCTGGCGGCATTCGGCTTCACGCTCTGGAACGGACCGACACTCCCCGGGCGCGGCGGCAGCTTCGCGCCGGCGGTACAATGGAACGGACACGGCCAATCGTTCCGCGCGCTGTGGATCGCCGGCGACTGGGACGCCGGGACGATCGACATCGCCGCCGGCGAGTCCGGCGAACCGGGATCGCCGCATTATGCCGATCAGACGACCCGCTGGGCGCAGTTCGCACGTACAACGCTCCCGTTCTCCGATGGTGCCGTCAAGGCGGCCACCCGAGCGACGCTGACCCTGACGCGGTAGCACGTCCTGATGGCCGCCCCGCGCGGCGGGCACCACCACCGGCGCGATGCGCACGGAACGCGGGTTCAGCCTGATCGAAGTGATCGTCGCCGTCGGCGTGGTCGCATTGATCGCGCTGGGCGGCGCCGGGCTTACCCTTTCGTCGCGCTCGCTCGCGGTTTCGTCGTCGGCGCTGCGTTTCGACGCACTCCTCGACGCGGCGCGCACGACCGCGCGCGCGTTCGAGTACGGTGTGACGATTGCGTTCGTCCCCGACGCCTTCGGTGACGGCTTCCGGGCGCAGCTCTACGAAAACCGCCCCGGCACCGCGCCGCTCCTCGCGAGCACGATCCCGGCGCTCGAGGCGCGGGTCGCGCTGCGCGAAACCGAAACGCTCGGGGTGCCCGCGTTCGCGCTGACCGTGCACGCCGACGGCGACGTCGCCGGAATCCCCGGCGACGTGTTCAGCGCCGCCGCCGGCGAGACGCCCTGCCCTCCCAGCGGCGCGTATCACTTCGTCTTTTCGTACGGGCCGGCGGCGGCCGAGCGCTACGTGTCGTGCCGCATTGCGACGGCAGCGACCGGACCGCCGGCACTGGCCCCCGTCCCGCCCGCCGTTCCGTTGCCGCCGCCGACCGCGCCGCCATGCAGCGGCGCCGCGTGCGCCGCGCTGCCGACGCCGCCCGCAATCCCCGGCGCAACCCCGATCGCGGTCGCGGTCTACTTTGCCGGACCGACCGCGGTGCAGCAAAACGCGCAGCCGGCGAGTTTCCCGCAGCCGTGCGAAGGGTTCCCGCTCTACTTCCATGCCGGTTCGACGAGCGGCGACGGCTCGAGCGGCGGTTGGTTCGAGGATGATTGGTATCTGGAGACGCTGACGACGACGGCGGGCGTCTTCGTTGCCCAGCACGCGGCGCCCGCCGGCGGCTGGTGGACGTTCGACGGCGACAGTTTCGGGAAGCCGAACGGCACCTATCTCGACCCGACGCAATTCGGCACCGTCTTTCACGCCTCGGGCACGTATGGATACGGCGCCGACATCAGCGCCAGTGCCGTTGCGCCGGCGGCGCTGATCGCGGCATCGCCGGCGACCGCGATCGTCGAGAGCGACTACCTGCACGAATCGTGCTTCGCCGCCTGGTCGGACACGCCGGGCGGCGGCGGCTGAATTAAGAAAGTTTAAACTTCGCGGTCGAATGTTGCCTTCATTCGCGTCGCGCGCCTGGCGATGGCTCCAATACCGGGGACGCCACGGGTGTGCGTTCCGTCGCGTGACCCGGCCCCCGCCTGCCCTCCGAGAGGTCACGCCATGGCGCTCATCCGTCCCGACGGCGCTCCGCCGGCATTTGGTTTTCCGGCGATGCGCGAAGCCGTCGCGCGCGTTCCGCGCGAGCTCGCCTTTACTCACGACGTCCTGCCGCTCAACATCGTCGAGGGTATCCTCGTCGTCGCGCTGCCCGATCCCGATGATGCCGGCGTGCTCGACGTCCTGCGCGCGGCGACGCGGCTGCGCGTACGCGCTCTGCCGATGGAGCGCGAAGCGATTCGCGATCAGCTGCGGCGCGCGTACGGTGAGGCGTCAACGCCGGCGCCTCGGCAGGCCGGACGCGACGCGCCCGCCGTGCGCGCGCTCGATCACATCTTCGCGTGCGCGATCGCCGCCCATGCGAGTGACATCCATCTCGAACCGCGCGCCGGCGGCAGCGGGCAGGTGCGGGTGCGCATCGACGGCGTTCTGCGCGCGCTGGAGACCGTGCCGGGCGAGCTCTTCGCCGCTGTCAGCTCGCGGCTGAAGCTGATCGCCGGCATGAACATCGCCGACCGGCGGCAACCGCAGGACGGTCGCTGCGCGATCCCGTTCGAGCAGCGCGAGATCGATGCGCGCGTCTCGTCCGTCCCCACGGTCGACGGCGAGAAGCTCGTCGTGCGTCTGCTCGACCGCTACGGCGCGATGCCCGATCTCGGCCGGCTCGGGATGCCGCCGGCGATGCTCGAACGGTATCGCGCGGCCACGCGCGCCCCGTGGGGCTGCGTCGTCGTCGCCGGTCCCACCGGCAGCGGCAAGACGACCACCCTGTACGCATCACTGGCCGAACTCGACGTCGCGTCCCGGAACGTGTGCGCGGTCGAAGATCCGATCGAGATGCGGGTCGCGGGCGTGACCCAGGTTCAGGTGAATCCGCGCGCTGGGTTGACGTTCCCCAGCGTGCTGCGCGCGTTCATGCGCCAGGACCCCAACGTCGTCATGGTCGGCGAGATGCGCGACCGGGAAACCGCGTCGGTTGCGATCGCCGCGGCGCTGGCCGGTCAAACCGTCTTCACCACGCTGCATGCCAACGACGCGCCGCGCACGATCGAGCGTCTGGTCGAGCTCGGCGCAGCCCGCCAGGCCCTGGCGGGCGCGCTGACGGCGATCGTCGCGCAGCGGCTCGTGCGGACCCTCTGCGAACGCTGCCGTGCGCGGGAAGCGGTGCCCGAACACGTGCGCACGACGCTGGGCTCCGCGCCGGAAGGCTGGTATGTTGCGCGCGGCTGCCGGGCGTGCGCGGGAACGGGCTACGTGGGCCGCACCGGTGTGTACGAGCTGATCGACGTCGACGACGCGACGCGCGACGCAATCGCCGGCGGTGCCTCGAGCGTGCAGGTCGCGCACGCGGCGCGCACAGCTGGATTTCGCCCCTTGATCGCAGACGGTTTGGCCAAGGTCTTCGGCGGCGTCACGAGCTTCGACGAGATCGTGCGCGTCGTCGCCTGGAGCGCGCCGTGATGGGTGTCGGCACCGTGCGCATCGCATCCCTGATTCGCGCTGCCCGCGACCGCGGCGCGTCCGATCTCCACTTCGGCGGCAGCGACCGTCCGGCGCTGCGGGTTGACGGGCGTCTGGTGGCGCTCGAGACGACCCCCATCGACGAAGCCGCCGCACGCGCCTTCCTCTCCGCAATGCTCTCCGGCGTGCAGCTGGCGCGCCTCTACGCGGACGGCAACGCCGACGGCGGCGCGCCGCCCGCTGCCGACGGCGCGCCGTTTCGCGTGCACGCCTATCGTCATGCCGGTGGTCTGCGGGTCGCAATTCGGCTGCTCGCCGAGCGCGTGCCCAGCCTGGAAGAACTCGAGCTGCCGGCCCAGATCGCAGGGTTCGCCGAACGGCCGGCGGGGCTCGCACTCTTCACCGGGCCGACGGGCAGCGGCAAGACGACCGCACTCGCCGCGCTCGTCGATAGCATCAATCGTTCGGCCGACCGCAACATCGTGACCGTCGAGGACCCGGTCGAGTACGTCCACGCGCCGTTGCGCTCGTTCGTGACCCAGTGTGAAGTGGGCCGCGACGTGGCCTCGTTTGCGGAGGCACTGCGCGGCTTCATGCGCGCCGATCCCGACGTGATCGTCGTCGGCGAGATGCGCGATCGCGCCACGATGGAGGCGGCACTCACCGCGGCCGAGACCGGTCACCTGGTCTTCGCGACCTTGCACACCAACGATGCGGCACAATCGGTCGATCGCATCGTCGATGCGTTTCCGCCGGACGCTCACGTGCAGGTTCGCGTGCAGCTGGCCTCGGTGCTGGCCGGGATCGCAGCCTTGCGGCTCGTCCCGCGGCGCGAAGGACGCGGACGCCGGGCCGCGGCGGAGGTTCTGATCGGCACCGACGCCGTTCGCGCCCTGATTCGCGACGGCAAGACCCACCAGCTGCGCAACACGATCGTCACCGGCCGGGCGGTCGGAATGCAGACGTTGGAGAGCCATCTTTCCCAACTGGTCGTCCGCGGCGAGGTGAGCCTGACCGATGCCCAGGCAGTCACGAATCGCCCCGCCGACGTGCGCGGCTTCGAGCGCACCGCGTCGTGAACGGCGTGTATCGGTATGCCGCCCGAACGACCGACGGCGAGTTGATCCGCGGTTCGATGGAAGCACCGACCCGCGAAGCGGTGCTCGCCAGCCTGGCCACGCGCGCCCTCTTCGTGACCGCGCTCGATCGCGAGCATGCGGTGGGCAGCGCGGTGCGGCGATCGCTGCACATCGGTGTCCCGGCGCGCAGCGCGCTGCTGGCATTCTTCCGGTCCTTTGCGACGCTCGTGCGCGCCGGCGTACCGCTGCGCCGCTCGCTCGAGATCTGCATCGCGCGGACCGGCGACGGGGCCTTGCGCGAGGCGCTGCGTGCCGTCGCCGCCGACGTCGATCGCGGCGGCGCGATCGGGGATGCGCTGGCCCGCCGCCCGCGCGTCTTCGGCCGCCTGCAGATTGCCATGATTCGGGCCGGTGAAGCCGGCGGAATCCTCGACGACGTGCTCGAGCGATTGGCGTCGCTGCTGGAGCGCGATGCCGACGTTCGCAAGAAGCTGCGCGCCGCATTGGCCTATCCCGCCGCGGTGTTCACCGCGGCCAGCGTGCTGGTCGTTTTCCTGTTGGCCCGGATCGTGCCGATGTTCGCGCAGATGTTCGTGGCGTTTCACGTCGAGATTCCGCTCACGACGCGGCTCTTACTCGCGCTCGGCACGGCCTTGGCGCAGCCGGCACTCTGGGCCGGATGCGTCGCCGTCGCCGTTCTGGGCGCCGCCGCCCTGACGCTGACCGCGCGCACCGAGCGCGGGGCGGTCGCGCTCGACCGCGCGCGCTTAACGTTGCCGCTGTTCGGCCCGCTCCTGCGGCGCTCGATCACAGCCCGCATCGCGCGCACGCTGGCGACCCTGCTGCGCTCCGGGATGGATCTGGTGGCAGCGATCGGGGTCGTGCGGCCGGTCGCCGGCAGCCCGGCTTACGCGCAGGCGCTGGAGCAGGTCGATGTCGCCCTGCGCGAGGGCGATCCCTTGACCGCGCCGCTGTTGAAGTCGCCGCTGTTCGATCCGCTCGCCGTCGCGCTGATCGGCGTCGGCGAAGAGACGGGCCTGCTCGACGAGATGCTGCTGCGTGCGGCGACCTACTTCGAGAGCGACGTCGAGGCTGCGCTGGCAACGCTCGGCGCGACGCTCGAGCCGGCGCTGATCGGCGCGCTCGGGATCGTCGTCGGCTTCATCGTCTTCTCCGTGTTCATCCCTCTTTACAGCCTGATCGGGAGCGTTTCATCATGATGCTGAATCGGGAAGAGCTCGTCGCGCAGTATTGCGCCGACCGTTCCGTCGAACGGCGCAACGCCGTCGTCGACGCCTATCGTCCGCTCTGCGCTCGCGGAGCGCGCAAGTTCAAACGGGCCGGAAACGATCGCGCCGACCTCGAGCAAGTCGCCGCCATCGGCCTGATCAAGGCCGCCGATTACTACCGGGCCGAGATGCGTACGCGATTCGAGTCCTACGCCTGGATCATGATCGTCGGCGAGCTGATGCACTACGTGCGCGACCACGAGCGGCTGGTGCGGGTGCCGCGCTCGCTGCACGCGCTCGAGAAACGCAGCGCGCAGACGTGGGACGCGTTCTGCATTGCGCACCAGCGCGAACCGAACACCGCCGAACTGGCCGAAGCGCTCGGGATCAGCGGCGGGCTGGCGGCCGAACTCCGCAGCCTGCGCCGGACGGACCGCACGCCGCTCCCCGAGCCCGGTTCGCCCGACGGTCCCGAACGGGTGGAACTGCTCGCCGATCCGCCGCGCGGCGTGACCGTGGAAGAGCGCATGCTGCTGGGCTGGGCCCTCGATGCGCTCGGCGAACGCGAGCGGACGATCGTCGTCGGAACCTACGGCGCGGGTCTGACCCAAGCCGAACTCGGCCGCCGCCTGGGCCTCTCGCAAAGCCACGTCTCCAAGCTGCTCGCCCGCGCTTTAGACGAACTCGGCCGCCGCGTCGCCTGACCCATCGGTGGAGGTCGGTCCGGGCGACGAGGTAAGCTCTCTCCGGGCGTCTGACCGATACCGCTCGGGCGCCGGCGGCCTTGAGCGAAGACCCCGCTTCGTGGTATGATGTCCGTCTGTGCCCTTCGGCCGATCACGCGGACCACAGGGACGCTGGACCCGTAACCCCTGAGCGCCGGTCACCTTTTCAAGTGACTGCTCAGGCCACCCGGTGCTCTACGGCGTTGCCTCGCCGCCTCTGTCTTGCCGACGCGCTGAGATAAAAGGAATAGATGAACCTCCTCGACGTCAACAATTTCGACGCGATGCGCATTGGCCTCGCGTCACCGGAACAGATTCGCGCGTGGTCGTTCGGCGAAGTCAAAAAGCCGGAGACGATCAACTACCGGACCCTCAAACCGGAACGCGACGGCCTCTTCTGCGAGAAGATCTTCGGGCCGACCAAAGACTGGGAATGCCACTGCGGCAAGTACAAGCGCATCCGCTTCAAGGGGATGATCTGCGACCGCTGCGGCGTCGAGATCACCCGCGCCAAGGTGCGCCGCGAGCGGATGGGCCATATCGAGCTCGCCACGCCCGTCACGCACATTTGGTACTTCAAAGGCGTGCCGTCACGAATCGGCATCCTGCTCGACATGTCGCCGCGCCAGCTGGAGAAGGTCATCTACTTCGCGGCCTACGTCGTCACCGAACCCGGCGACACGACGTTGACCAAGCGCGAGATCCTTACCGAGCAGAAGTACCGCGAGAGCCGTGAAAAGTACGGCACCCGGTTCAAGGCCGGCATGGGCGCGGAAGCGATCCGCGAGCTGCTGCGCGACCTCAACCTGCGCAAGCTCCAAGAAGATCTGCGCCGCGAGTTCAAAGAGACCTCGGGCCAGAAGCGGATCAAGGCGATCAAGCGCCTCGAGGTCGTCGAAGCCTTCCTTTCGAGCGGCAACAAGCCGGAGTGGATGATCCTCTCCGCCGTCCCCGTGATCGCGCCCGAACTGCGCCCGATGGTGCAGCTCGACGGCGGCCGCTTCGCCACGTCCGACCTCAACGATCTGTATCGCCGCGTCATCAACCGCAACAACCGCCTCAAGCGGCTGCTGGAGCTGAGCGCGCCTGAGATCATCATCAAGAACGAGAAGCGCATGCTGCAGGAAGCAGTCGATGCGCTGATCGACAACGGCCGCCGCGGCCGCCCGGTGACGGGCCCGAACAATCGGCCCCTCAAGTCGCTGTCGGATATCCTCAAGGGCAAGCAGGGCCGCTTCCGCCAGAACCTGCTCGGTAAGCGGGTCGACTATTCGGGCCGTTCGGTCATCGTCGTCGGCCCGAACCTCAAGCTGCACCAGTGCGGGCTGCCTAAAGAGATGGCGCTCGAGCTCTTCAAGCCGTTCGTGATGAAGAAGCTCGTCGACCGCGCTCAGGCGCACAACATCAAGTCGGCGAAGCGCATGGTCGAACGCGTCCGTCCGGAAGTCTGGGACGTGCTCGACGAAGTGATTCGCGAGCATCCGGTGCTGCTCAACCGCGCACCGACGCTGCATCGGCTGGGCATTCAGGCCTTCGAGCCCGTGCTGGTGGAAGGCAAGGCCATCCATCTGCATCCGCTCGTCTGCACGCCGTACAACGCCGACTTCGACGGCGACCAGATGGCGGTCCATCTGCCGCTCAGCGCCGGGGCGCAGGCGGAAGCCCGCATCCTGATGCTCAGCTCGAACAACATCCTTCAGCCGAGCTTCGGCAACCCGGTCTCCATCCCGACCCAGGACATGGTCCTGGGCCTGTACTGGCTGACCTTCAACCCCGATGAGTACAAGGGACCGGCCAAGGCCGTGCTCTCCGACGACGCGCTCTATTCGTCGCCGGTGTCGCGCAACGGTCACGGCCGCAAGAAGCCCGACGGTTCCGACGCGCTCATCGCGTTCAAGGACGGCGAAGAGGCCGTTACCGCCCTCAACCATCGCATGATCGGCCTGCACGAGTGGATCGAAGTCCGCGTCAAGGGCCAGCGCATCCGCACCACGGTCGGACGCGTGATCCTCAACGAGGCGTTCCCGGCGGATTGGAACTACCCGTTCCTCAACCACATCCTCGACAAGAGCGCGCTCAAGAAGCTGATCACCGAGTGCTATCGCAAGTTCGGCAACGCGGCCACGGCCGAGTTCCTCGACGCGATCAAGGCGCTCGGGTTCCGCTACGCGACGCAGTCGGGTACCACGGTGTCAATGAGCGACATCATCGTTCCCGAGGCGAAGCACCAGCTGCTCGACAAGGCGCAGGCCGAGGTCGATGAACTCCACGGTCTGTTCGACCAAGGCTTCATCTCCGACGACGAGCGCTACAACAAGACGATCGAAGTCTGGCAGAAGGCCGGTGACGACGTCACGCTCGCGATGCAGGCCGCCCAGAACCCGCTCAACCCGGTGTTCATGATGGCGACCTCGGGCGCGCGCGGTTCGATCGCGCAGGTCAAACAGCTCGGCGGTATGCGCGGACTGATGTCCGACCCGTCGGGCCGCATCCTAGAGATCCCGGTCAAAGCCTCGCTCAAAGAAGGCCTGACCGTGCTCGAGTACTTCATCTCAACGCACGGCGCCCGCAAGGGCCTCGCCGATACCGCACTGCGCACCGCCGACTCGGGCTACCTCACCCGGCGTCTGGTCGACGTTGCGCAGGACGTGATCATCCGCGAGGAAGACTGCGGCACGTCCAACGGCATCACCGTCACCGATATCACGGTCGGCAAAGAGACGATCGAACCGATCTACGACCGGATTATCGGCCGCCGCTCGGCCGAAGATATCAAGGACCCGGAGAAGCCGCGCGGCGAGAAGCTGATCAAACGCGATGACGAGATCGACGAGGAGAAGGCCAAGGCCATCCTCGCGGCCGGCATCACGACGATCAAGATCCGTTCCGTTCTGGCTTGCCAGGCGAAGTACGGCGTCTGCGCGATGTGCTACGGACGCAACTTGGCCACCGGCCTCAAAGTCGACATCGGCGAAGCGGTCGGCATCATCGCCGCGCAGTCGATCGGTGAACCGGGCACGCAGCTCACGCTGCGCACCTTCCACACCGGCGGCGTCGCTCAGGAAGACATCATCACCGGCCTCCCGCGCGTCGAGGAGATCTTCGAAGCGCGCAAGCCCAAGGGCGAAGCGCCGGTGGTGGAGTTTGCCGGAACGATCAAGTTCGGCGAGGAGAAGAACAAGCGCGTTGTCTACGTGACCGACGCCGACGGTGTCGACCACGAAGTCGACGTGCCGGCCTCGACGCACCTCAACGTACAGGAAGGGCAGCAGGTCGTCCCCGGTCAGCCGGTGACGGAAGGCTCGCTCAACCCGCACGACATCTTGCGGATCAGCGGTGAAACCGCGCTGCAGAACTACCTCGTGCGCGAAGTGCAGAAGGTCTACCGCTCGCAAGGCGTCGACATCAACGACAAGCACATCGAGGTCATCGTGCGTTCGATGCTGCGCAAGGTGAAGATCGTCGACGGCGGCGACACGCGGATGCTCCCCGGCCAGCTGGTCGAAGCGGCCGTGTTCGCCGAGGAGAACGCCAAGCTCAAGGAGAGCGGCGGCGGAAAGCCCGCCGAAGGCTCCCCGGTGCTGCTCGGCGTGACCAAGGCGTCGCTCGCGACGGAGTCGTTCCTGTCGGCGGCCTCGTTCCAAGAGACCACGCGCGTCCTCACCGACGCCGCGATCAAGGGCAAGCACGACCCGCTGCTCGGGCTCAAGGAAAACGTCATCATCGGGAAACTGATTCCGGCCGGTACGGGGATGTCGCGGTATCGCAATCTCAACATCCAGCCCGAAGGTCAGGACATCGATGACGAAGGCCGCCCGCGCAACGTCTTCCTCGACTTCAACCCGAACGAAGATGGTCTCTCGAGCTACGGCGACGTCGTGGCACCGAACGGCCAGGAGATGAATCCCAAGGTGCTCGGCCCGTACGAGCGCCAGCGGATGGCCGACAACGCCGTCCAGTACGAAGGCGACTACGAGCCCGAAGTAACCGTCTCGGCGCCGTCGGCCCGGACGCAGTACAAGCCCAAGGGAATCAACCCCGAGGACCTCTAGTCTCCACGCCTCCGCTTGCGAAGCAAAACGGGTCCGGCAGCACTGCCGGGCCCGTTTGCTTTTTGTACCTCCGGCGCGTTGCGAGGGCGCTCGTCGCTCCGGTTTCTGTTGGCTTACTTCACAAGGGTCATCGACGCGGGTCCGACACCATTGACCTGGACGACCGTCAGGCCGTGCGCCATTGCGAAGTGCGGCGTTCCGGCTGGAATGGAAACGTAGTCCCCCGGCTTGAGCGCGAGCATCTTCGCCGCGTCGAACGATGTGCCCACGCCGACCAGAAGCGTGCCGCTGATAACGGTGACGTTCTCGGTGTCGCCATGCGTGTGCACCCCGATTTTGGTCCCGTTGACGAGCTTGAGCCGAACGGCGTAGTCCGAACCCGCCTTTGACGGATCGCCGGAAAGCACGGCCATCATCGCGCCGGCGGGATAGGGTGCCGGCGCCGGCCCGTATTTGGCTTGATCGGCACGAACGATCGTCGGGGCAGCCCCGCTTGTTTGGGCCGCGCCCATGCTCGGTATCGCGATGAAGCAGCACACGGCGCCCAAACGAAGGCCCGCGGCGAAGCTCTGAATCATTGACTCGATCCCTTCGGTTGACAGTGGCCTTGACAATACCGAATACTTGGAAGAGCCAACATAGACAATTTGGGCGGTCGCAAGGTGACTGTACCGGCCCGACGACCGGGCCAAGCAATCTCAAGCCGAGGCAATATGCTATCGCTTCCTATCAGCAAACAAGATGAACGGCCGCTGGTCGACCAGATCGTCGCCGGCGTCTGCCGCCAGATCCAGGACCGCCGCCTACGCACGGGCGCGAAGCTGCCCTCGATCCGCAGCTTTGCGAAACTCCACGACGTCAGCCGCTTCACTGTTGTCGAGGCCTATGACCGGCTGGTCGCGATGGGATATCTGCGATCGCGGCGAGGGGACGGCTTCTACGCGACGGCCCACGGACTCGCGCCGAACCGAGAGTACTCGTCGACCGAGCGTACGCACAACGAAGATCTCGTTTGGCTCGTTCGGCGATTGCTCGAAGCGGACGGGAGCATGATTCTTGCGGGCGGCCCGTGGCTTCCGAATGCATGGCTCAACGAAGCCGGCATACGGCAGACGCTAAACGCGCTCGCACGAAAAAGCGGCGATTATCTCGTTGAATACGGCAACCCCTACGGCTACCTCCCGTTGCGCGAGCATCTCGCCGTCATGCTCGGGGAGATAGGTATTAGCGCGGCCCCGTCACAGATCGTGTTGACCGACGGAACGAGCCGAGCTCTCGAGCTGGTGATCCGGCAACTCCTCGCACCGGGCGACGCCGCGCTCGTCGACGATCCCGGCTACTACAACCTGTTCGGGAATCTGCGGCTTAGTAACGTGCGGATGCTGGGTGTCCCGCGCAATTCCGACGGACCCGACTTGCCCAGCCTGGAACGACTGGCCGCCGAGCATCGACCGAAGGTCTATTTCACGCAGTCGGTCATGCAGAACCCGACGAGTACCGACATGAGCTCGCATGTGAGCTTCAAAGTGTTGCAAATTGCCGAGCGTTACGGCTTCTATGTCGTCGAAGACGACATTTTTAGTGACCTTCAGACAAAGCATACGCCGCGACTGGCAGCGCTCGACCAGCTCGACCGGGTCATCTACGCGCGCAGCTTCTCGAAGACGCTCTCCGGCAGTTTGCGCGTAGGCTTTCTCGCTTGCTCCCAGCAGCTGGCGAACGATTTTGCCGACGTCAAGATGTTGACCAGCATCACGAGTTCCCAAGTCACGGAACGGCTTATTCACCTCATGCTGGTCGATGGACATTATCGCAAGCATCTCGGTCGCCTGCGACAACGGCTGGAAGAATCACGCGCCAATGTCGTGCGAGCGTTCGAGCGGGCCGGCCTCGAGCTCTTCGTCGAGCCGCAGGCCGGAATGTTCTTGTGGGCACGGTTTCCGCATATCGATGACTCGATGGCGCTGGCCGAGCGTGCCATGAGCGAAGGCATCATGCTTGCTCCGGGCCATGTATTTCGCCCGCACTTGGAACGCTCGCCGTGGATGAGATTCAATATTGCGGTCTGCGATGACCGGCGCGTGCAGCAGTGGCTCGAACGGACGGCGGCTGATTCGACCGTGAAGACGGCGGTTTCCGGCCCCTCGTAACCGCCTGCGCAACAAGCGAAGGAAGCGTTGTCTCTGGTACGGTTCGTCGTTCGGCGTCGAGCAATGCCACCCGTGTGGCACCCGGATGCGGGATGCTGCCCGGTGATGACGACGCTCACGCGTGAAGCGGCCGCGCGGCAATGGTTCCTGGACGAATCGCTGCGCATCGCCGTCTGGGAGCTGCTCTTCGGCACCGGGTCGCGCCGGCGGGTCGAAGAACTGCTGCGTGAAGGTGCGCGGTGGCAGCGGGATGAGCCGGCCGTGATGGAAGGTCAATGCCGTGCAGCTGCTCGCTGACGCAGCGGCGTTTTCCGCTACCGACCTCAACAATTTCCTCGCCTGCGAGCATCTGACCGCGCTCGATCTCGCGGCGCTGCGCGGCGGCACGCCGCGTCCGACCGAGCGGCCGCGCCAAGCCGAGCTCTTGGCCGAACTCGGCGAGGAACACGAGCGGCGTTACCGGGCCAAGCTGATCGACGACGACGGCCTCGATGTCGTCACGATCGAGCGGGGCACCGGCTACGAGGATGCCGCGGCAGCGACGGAAGCGGCGATGGCGCTCGGTATGCCGGTCATCTATCAGGCGACGTTCTACGACGGCACCTGGCTCGGTCACGCCGACTTCTTGCGCCGCGTCGACGCCCCGGACGCGGGCGGGCGCTGGCCGTGGCACTATGAGGTCGAGGACACGAAGCTGGCGCGTCACACCGAGCCGTACTTTCTGCTGCAGCTGTGCTATTACAGCGAGCACGTCGCACGCATTCAAGGTGTGTCGCCGCAGCGCATGTACGTCGTCCTCGGCGACGGAACCCATCATGAGTTCCGGGTCGATGAGTTTTCGGCATACTATCGAAGCGTCAAAGCGCGCTTCCTCGAGCGCATACACGCCGAGAACGTCGCGACGTACCCGCTGCCGGTTCCGCACTGCTCGTTCTGCGTGTGGAACCCCGCCTGCGAAGGGCGGCGAGCAGCCGACGATCACCTCAGCGGCGTCGCGGGAATGACGCGTTTGCAGACGGCGCGTCTGGGAACCGGCGGTATCACGACGCTGCGCGAGCTCGCGCTCGCAGCGGGCGAACGCGTGCCCGCCAAGATGGCGGCCGAAACATTCGAAAAGCTGCGCCGTCAAGCTCGGCTGCAGTTCGAACAGCGCGAAGCGATCCGGCGCAACGAGCCGGATCCCGGCCGCTACGAGCTGCTGGCGGAAGGTGCCGTCGCCGGGCGCGGATTCGGGCTGCTCCCCGAGCCCTCAGCCGGCGACATCTTCTTCGACATGGAAGGCGACCCGTATTACGACATCGGTACGGGTTTGGAGTACCTCTTCGGCGTCTTCACCTCCGACGACGACTACGTCGCGTTCTGGGGCTGCGACCGCTCGATTCTCCCGCTCAACGACCGGCTGGCCGAGAAGCGTGCGTTCGAAGACTTCATCGACTTCGTCGTCGAGCGGCGACGGCGCTTTCCCGACCTGCACGTCTATCACTACGCGCCGTACGAGAAGACCGCGCTGCAAAAGCTCGCGCAGCGCCACGCGACGCGCGAGAGCGAGGTCGACCTGCTGCTGCGCGAGGAGGTCCTGGTCGACCTCTACCGCATCGTGCGACAGGCCGTGGTGGTGGGACAGCCGAGCTATTCGATCAAGAAGATCGAGGAATACTACGGCAAGCGCGGCGGCGCGTCGGGGATCGCCGGCGGCGGCGACTCGATCCTGGCCTTCGAGGATTGGCTGTCGATCCGCGGCGGTGCCCGGCGGGACGACGACGAGCTCGACAAGCTTCAGCAATACAACGAAGACGACTGCATCTCGACCCAAGGTCTGCGCGACTGGCTGCTGCAGCTGCGCGGCGACGCGATGCGGTCGTTCGAGACCGAGTTCGGATGGTATACCGGGAAACCGCACGCCGAGCCGGCGGACGACCCCGACGCGCTTGCCGACCTCAAGCGGCGCCTCGACGACGCCCTCCCGCAGGATGAGGATCCGGCCGCGTTCGAGGGCGATCCGCGCGTGTGGCCGCTGTTCCTCGCTCGTCACATGCTCGAATACCATTGGCGCGAGGATAAGCCCGTGCATTGGCAATTCCACGACCGCTGCGCGAGCTACGCCGACGATCCAAAAAGTTTGACCGACGATGCCGAAGCGATCGTCGGACTGGAGTTCGTCCGCGGCCCGTGGGCGGTGCGGCGGTCGCAGGCCTACGAGTTGACGTTCCCGCCGCAGCTCCACAAGATCGACGGCGGCGACTGCTACGACGCGCTGACGAAGCTGCGCACGGGCACGGTCGAATGGATCGAGGACGGCGACGGGTTCGGGCTGCTCCATCTGGTGCGCCACGGAGCACTCAACGATGCGCCGCTGCCGTCAGCGATCACCACGAAGGGCATCGTTCCGGCGGGCGCGGTCCGCGCGGCGCTGGCCCGGTTTGCCGAAACCGTGCTGGCGGGGAATGCTCCGGCGCGGTATGCCGCCGCGTACGACGTGCTGGTCGCGCGTGCCCCGCGCGTCCGCGGGCGTCCGGCGTTGACGCTCCAGCCGGACTCGCCCGATGAAGCGTCGCTCGCCGAGCTAGTGGCGCACCTCGACGAGAGCTACCTTTTCATCCAAGGGCCGCCGGGCGCCGGGAAGACGTACATCGGAGCGCGGCTGATCGTCGACCAGCTCGCGCTGGGTCGGCGCGTCGGTATCACGGCCAACAGCCATAAGGCGATTCACAACCTGCTCGACGCGATCGAACCGGTTGCGCGCGCGCGCGGCGTCCCCGTCACCGGCATCAAGAAGTGCACCAAGAACGAACGCGCTACGTACTACGACACGGCGACCGTGAGCAGTTCGAGCGATGCGTTCGATCTCGAGCGCGCGAACCTGTTCGCCGGCACTGCCTGGGCGTTTGGCCCGCCGGCGATGGATCAGCAACTCGACGTCCTGTTCATCGACGAAGCGGGGCAAATGGCGCTTCCTGTCGCGATCGCGGCGATGACGGCGGCGAAGAACACGGTCTTGCTCGGAGATCCGCAGCAGCTCGCGCAAGTCAGCCACACGCGGCACCCGGGGAACGTCGGCGCGTCGGTGCTGGCCCATCTGCTGGGCGCGAAGCAGACGACCATCGCGCCTGAGCGGGGCGTGCTGCTCACCGACTCGTGGCGGATGCACCCCGATGTCTGCCGGTTCGTCTCGGAGACGATGTACGAAGGCCGGCTTCATTCGGCGCCCGGACGCGAACGGCAAGCCGTGCGGAGCAGGGGCCTCTCGGGGACGGGATTGCGCTGCATTCCGGTCACCCACGCGCTCAACACGCAGCGCTCGGAGGAGGAAGCACGGGTTATCGCCGATGCGATCGACCAGCTGCTGGCCGGGACGGTCACCGATTTCGACGGCGCGACCCGCCCGCTGACGGCGGCCGACATCATGGTGGTCTCGCCGTACAACGCACAGGTGACGTGCATTCGACGCAGGCTCGTACGGCGCGGCGGCGAGACGGCGCGCGTCGACGTCGGTACGGTCGACAAGTTCCAGGGCCGCGAAGCTTTCGTCGTGCTGTTCTCGACGGCGGCCTCCACGCCCGACGCCGCGCCGCGCGGCGCGCGCTTTATCTTCGATCGCCAGCGTTTCAACGTCGCGGTCTCTCGCGCGCGGGCACTGGCGGTGCTGGTCTGCTCGCCGGCACTGCTCGAGCTGGGCTGCTCGTCGATCGACGACGTCCGGATCGCGAACGGCGTCTCCCGGTTCGTCGAACTCGCGGCACGGTATCCGTAGCGGATCGCAGCAACCCTCCGCGGTACTACCCCGCCGCTCGACGCCCCCAACGGCCCGCCGGGGACGTTCGGTTCCGGACCGCGGGCCGAAAGGTTCTCCGACGTCCGGCTCCGCACCGATACCGCCTATGCGCACGCTCACGGACGTCTTCGCGCCGGGAACACCGCCGCTGCCCGAGGGACTTCGCACACTCCACGTCTCGCCGAGCCGATTCGTCGAGCCGGGGATGACGGTTCACGCGAACTTCACCTTTCGCAACCTGGGCGGCGGAACGGCAACCGGGTTCCGCGTGCGCTTCCGCTTGCCTGAAGGGCTGACGTATCTTGTTGGGACCGCGCGGATCGACGAGTCGCCGATCGACGAGCGCGGCGGTCTGACGTCGCTCCTGCAGAGTTCGGGCGCCGATCTCGGCGATGTGCCGCCGGGCGGCGAGCGGCGCGTGTCGCTCGCGTACAGCGTCGCTCCGACGATCGAGAACGGGACCCAGATCGCACTGCAGGCTGCGGTCGCGTCGTTCGAAGTGCCGCTGATCGGTTCGAACGTCGTCCGGCTCGTCGTGCGCAGCCGGCCAACCTTGGCGGGCGCGTCGACGAAGTTGTCGCTGACGCCGGTCCGCGAAGCGATTCCGGGCGCCGAGCTCCAGCTGGCCGTGCAGATTCACAACTCGGGTCAGAGCAGCGCGCACGACGTGATCGTGCTGCTGCCGGTCCCCCCGAACACGACCTATGTGCCGCAGAGCGCACGCGTCGACGGCCGCAGCGCGCCGAGCGGTGCCGACGCCGAACCCTTTGGCAGCTCGCGACCGGCGATCGTCGCGCCGGCGCTCGGACCGGGCGCGACCCTCGACGTCGCGTATCGCGTCCGGGTCGATGCGACGCTCGAGGACGCGACGCCGATCGTCGCGCAGGCCTCCGTCTGCACGCAGGAACTCGCGGAATTCGCACTCCCGCCCGTCACCCTCAAGATTCCCTCGAAACCGGCCTTCGATGACGACGCGACCGCGTTTCGCGCCGAATGCGACGACGAAGTCGTCGCGGGGCAGCGGATTCGGCTCGTGGCCCAGGCGCGCAACGACGGTACCAGCCGCGCTCGCGCCGTCAAGATCAAGATCACGCTGCCCGACGGTTTGGCCTACAGTCCCGGGACGCGTTCCATCGACGGCGCCCCGGCGGTCGATCGCGAACGCGAGCCGGGTCTTTTCGAAGTCGGGGACATCGAACCGGGCCGCGCGGTCGAGGTCTCGCTGTATGCCGTCGTGCGCGCGCCGGCCGCGCACGGGTACGAGCTGCGGTTGGCCGTGCGCCTCGAGTGGTCGAAAGGCGAACGAACCTTCGAACGGATCGTCACGGTTCGCTCGGCCCCGGCCTTTCCGGCCGCGTTCAACCGTGTCGATCGCGATCGCGCACGGCAGATCGCTCCCGGCGACGCGGCGGCATTTACGATCCGGCTCGAAAACATGGGTGCCGACAGCGCGACCGACGCGCGGCTGCAGCTTGAAGTCGACGAGGGACTCGAACGGCTTCGGGTGACCGAGCGCGACGGCGAGTTAACCGTCGGCGACGACGGTGTCTTGGCGCTGGGAACCCTCGATCCGAACGCGCGCCGGACACTGCACGTCGAGGCGACGGTCGCGTCTGCGCTGGCCGATCAAAGCCCGCTGCGCCTTCGCGCGACGCTGCGCACCGCGCAGCTGGGCGAGACGGATCTCGGCGCCGCGTCGTACGTCGCCGCGTCGCGGCCGCGCTTTTCCGCAGCGCAGTCGCGCCTGACGCTCGAGAGCAGCGAGGTCTTGCGGCCGAATCGAACCACCGTCTGCCTGCTGGTGCTCGTCAACGAGGGCACCGATCGGGGCCGTGACGTCCGCGTGCGGCTGCAGCTGCCCGACGAACTCCGTCTCGAGAGCGTCGAGGGTGCTTCGCGCGACGGTGAGACCGTCGTGTTCGGGGAGATCCCCGCCCAGGCGAAGCACGAAGCGAGCCTCAACGTGCGGCTTGTCGGCGCGATCGGAATCGGCGACGTGCTCGAAGTCGGCGCCCGCGTGTCGGGCATCAACGTGGTGCCCTTTTCGCTCGCTCCCATGCAGCTCGCGACGCACGCGGAAGCAGCCTTTGCCGAAGGTGCATCGCTGACGTCGCTCCCGGCGGAGGCGGTCGATGCGGGCGACGACATCCTCTATACGCTCGCGCTGCGCAACTGCGGCGATGGTGCTGCGCGACGACTGACGGTGCGGCTGGAGCCTCCGACCAACAGTGTGTACGCGCCCGGGACGACGACCGTCAACGACGTTCCGCTGCTCGATTTCGCCGGCACGTCGCCGCTGCTCGCGCCGGGCGGCCTGACGCTGGCCGACGTCGGCCCCGGGGTCGAGGTCGGGGTGCGGCTGCGCGCGATCGTCAACACCCCGCTTCCCGCCGGAAGCCTGATCGAGACGCGCGCCGCGGTCAGCTTCGACGAAGCGGCGGAGTTCACGCTGCGCTCCGAGTCGCTGCGCGTGCGATCCGCTCACGCGCTTCCGATCGTCGATCCTCAGCTGCCGTTCTCCGTGCTCGACGCCGCGGCCGGCCGCGCCGCGTCCGGTTTCCGTTTCGCTCCGCCGGAGCCGCTGGCGGGAGAGATGACGTACATCGCGCTGCCGCCGGCAACGCCGGTTCGGACGAACGGCTCGCGCGAAACGGACGCGCTCCCCCATGCCGATCAGGTTCGGCTCGCGGCCCCACCGATCGCGGCCGCGGTGCTGTCGCTCGCTCTTCCGCCTGAGCGGCTGGATTGGATCGTCGAATATCTGGAAGAAGCGCGCTTCCGTGGATTGATCGCACACCTCATGGTGCTGCGCGCACTCTTTCCGACCAGCGCAGCGAGCCGCGAAGGCACGCTGCAGCTGCAGCGGTACGGCGAACTGCTCGGCGAACTCGTCGACCGGCTGTTCATCAAACTGCGCCTACCGGCAGTGGCGCTCGAACGCGAAGACCTCGAAACGGAACAGCTGCGCGACTCCCTGCGCACCCTGCTTGATACCTTGGCGCGCGAGCCGGCGCCGGAGCGCCTCGACGACAGCGGGCTGCGGCTCTTCGGGGCCGTCGAGGCGGAGCGGCTGGGCGCGCTTTCGGCGTCGCTCGAGCGCGAAAAGCTGGTGACCGCCGCGCCGTGGCGTGCGCTCACCGCGCTCATGGGCACGTCGCTGCGGCGCGACGGCGTCGTGGTCGCCGATTTCCGTGCGTATCGAGACGCCGTCGGCGCGGCGCTCGGCGCGCTGACCGATCTTTCGCCGACCGCGTTCGAAGCTGCGCTGCACGAGCCGGGCGGCGTCGACCTCGAGGTCGAGCGGGAATCCGTCCTTCGCGTGCTGGCGGAACAGCGGAACGTCCCCGCCTAAACCGTGCCCCTTACCATCGTCCTGGTGGTGATCGTTGCTCTCGCGGCAGCGCTCGCGCTGATCGTACTCCAGCGGTCCGCACGCGCCGGCGAGGTTCCGGTTCCGGTGCGTCCGACCGGCGATGCGGCGGTCCTTGCCGACGACGACTTTTCGAGCACCGGCGAACCGTTCGCGGTCGATTCGACCGCTGCGGTCACGACCGTTGCCGCCGCGGGCGACGAGGGCACGAGCATCGCGGCTGGGTCCGCTGGGGACGTGCGCCCCGAAGCGCCGCCCGAACCGCCCGTGCCGGCGTGGCCGTCGCAGGTTGCCGGCGCCGAACCGCTCGACGACGAGGCGCGCCAGCGGCTGCTCGGTGACCTCGGGATCGTGCGGGCACCGTGGTGCGTTCCGATTCTCGCCCAGGCCTACGCCGAAGAATCGAAATCAGCCTTGCGCTGCGCCGCGCTGCTGGCGCTGGTCGGTTTGCGCGGTTCGGCGGAAGCGCGCGCGGTGCTGGCACAGGCGGCGGAATCCCCGGACGCGAGCGAGCGCGCCATCGCCGTCGCTGCACTTGCGAACACCCAGCCGGCGGCTGCGCCCTAACGGGAGAGTTCGCGCACCGCGCGTTCGACGGTCGCAGCCGGAGCGTCGGGCGGGAGCGGCGCGCCAAGGCGTGCGCGGACGATCCAGCCGCGCGCGGTGCGCTCGTAGCCGAACCCGAGCGGCACGAGGTGGAGATCCAACGCCGGGTCTCTCGCCGCGAGCATCGCGAGCGTCCGGAACCCGCCTGCGAAGGGAAGAAATCCCTGCCCGTCGCGCACCGGCGGAGTGCCCGCGCCCGGATGCGCATCGATCACGGGAACGCCTTCCGGAAAAATGACGACGACGCGCCCTTCGCGCAGAAGCGCGACCGCATCGCGTCCGCCGGCCCGCAGGTAGCGGCGGAACTCGGCCGGATCGTACGCCGCCGACGCGGTCAGCTGCGCGCGGCGCAGGATGACCGGCCAGCGCGCCGACCGGCAAGCGCGCTCCATCCAGACGCGCTGCGTGCGGCTCGGCACCCAGTCCAATGCGACCAGGATGTGGACCGGGCGCGCGAGCCGAGCCAACAGGACCGCGCCGTCCAGGAGATGGTGATAGTGGTGCGCGACGATCAGCACGGCCCCGTCGCGCGGCAGATGGCCGGCGCCCTCGATCGACACCGCGGCGCCGTGCCGGCGGAGCGACCACGCCGCGAGCGTCCGCACACCACGCACGCCGGCCGGCGGGTAACGCGTCAGGCGCTGCTTTCGTCGACGAGCAGTCGGCCGCGCCACATCTGACGGCGCCGCAGCGCGCTGCGCGCGAGCAGCACGACCGCGGGGAGATCGGCGAGCGGCGAGAGCCAGTAGACCCCAGAGACGCCGGGATACGCGCGGCGCGTCCCGGCCAGCACGCCGAGCCGTACCATCAGCAGCGCCAGCGCAATCGCGCGCGCGATGCGCGGCGCGCGAACACGGTCACCGGCGACCAGCAGCAGCACGAAGGACGGCAGCGGAAGGGCCTGTGCGAAGAGCAGCTCGGCCAGCGCTAGCCACGTGCGCGCCGGAGGCACGAAGCGGTCGCGCAACGTCAGTGAGCGCGGCCAATTGGCGACGCAGTCGCGCCACGAATCGTACATCCGCACCACGGCGTCGCCTTCGTAGAAACCGACTCGCCCGCCGTTGGCGGCGATCGCGCGCGCGGTCGTGACGTCTTCGCAGCGCGACGCGCGGGCGGTACGAAACGCGCCGGCGGAAACGAGCGCTTTCCGCCGAGCGACGAACACTTGGCCGTTTGCCTGTACCGCAGTCGTGCTTCCGGTCGCGACGTTCGGAAGACCCGCGCGGTAGACGAGCGTGGTCAGCAGCGCCGGATGGAGAAGCGCCGAGCCGAGGTCGGGCAGCAGCTGCCGCGTCGCGATGCTCAAGGCCGCTAAACCGTCTCGGGACGCGCGTGCCGCCGCGTCGGAGATCAGCGTGGGTCCCACCCGCACGTCCGCATCGACCGTGGCGACCCAGACGGCGTCGACCGCCTGCAGCCCCCGCTCGAGGCTCCACGCCTTGCCGTTCCACCCGAGCGGTGCGGGCCCGGCGTCGATCAAGCGCAGCCGGTGATCCTGCGCCGCGGCGGCCAGCACGAGGTCGCGCGTGCGGTCGGACGACCCGCCATCGACGACAACGATCTCAGCAAGCGGACCACGGCTCGCGGCCAATGCGCGCAGACACGGTGCCAGCCGTGCTGCTTCATCGAGCACGGGAACGATGACCGCGATCGTCCCATCCGGTGGAGCGGTCGCTGCTGCGATCGGCGCTCCGCCCGCGGTACGCGCCAGACGCAGCACGACGCGAAGGCACGCCAGCGTTTCGAGCGCGAGGACGAAAAGGACGAACATCGAGCCCTCGATGGTAGCCCGTGGGAAGCGGATCTCCTCTCGTGCGCTCGCGTCGCGATGCGAGCGTTCAGGCGAGCATCCACGGCTCCGGCACCCGCCGGCGCCGCCCGCCGACGTAGAGGTAACGTCCGCCGCGGGTCGAGCGCGGGGGCGCGGTCAGCAGCGCATCGTCGCGCTCGATCGTGAACACGGTTTCGCCGCGCAAGACGTAGCGCAGCCGCCGTTCCTGTCCGTCGACGAGCACCGCTCGCATGGTGGCCTGGTCGAACCAGAGCTGCGTCATGCGCATCGTCGCGAAGCCGCCATGCTGCTGCGGCGGGACCAGCGCCCAGCCGTGCAGCGATGCGAGACTATAATAGGCGCGCAATATGCCGGCCACGCGCAAGCGGCTCGATACCGAGGGGACCGAAATCGTGAGCAGGCACGGCCGCTCCGACCACTCGGCCAAT
>Ga0182024_10006350_pt1 | contig 26005 bp, 23 predicted proteins | sample P32metaG_FD_120480 | JGI IMG/M metagenome (GOLD analysis project Ga0182024, IMG submission 120480) | Permafrost microbial communities from Stordalen Mire, Sweden - P3-2 metaG (Illumina Assembly) | ecosystem: Environmental > Terrestrial > Soil > Wetlands > Permafrost | place: Sweden: Stordalen... | reverse complement strand
CGTCGGCGTGCCCGACGTAGATGACCGCGTACTTCTCCGGCTTGTTCTCCGGGTCGGGCTTGCAGAGGATCGCGTACACGGCGGCCACCGGCGGCGGGGTCCACCCGGCCAGCACCCGCGGGCCCTCGAACGGGTACCCGGCCAGCGACCCGAGCCGGATCATCCGGCCGCGTCCTCGTCCTCGCTGACCGCCTCGGCCCGCACCACCGGGCCGGGGGGCAGGCCGGCCCGGGCGGCGGCCTGGCGCAGCTCCCCGGTGGCCTTCTCGATCGCTTCCTCGCGGCTGCTGGCCTCCACGACCAGCTGCGCGCCGTAGCGGTCGGTCCCGATCCCGGTGGCGATGCCGCTGCTGGCCGCGACGGCGTCGGCCAGCTCGACGACTTCCTCGCGGGTCAGCACCCGGTCACCCTGGGCCTCGACGCCCACGCTCCACCGCACCGCGCCTCCTGGTTTCCGGGTTTGCCTGGTTCAGGGTTGCCTAGTTCAGAGTAGGCAGCAGCGTAGCGAGTTCCTCGAGGCTGCTCAGATCGTGGCCGGACAGGATCAGGTCCACGCTCGGGGCGGCGGCCAGCATGCCGAGCGTGGTCGGCCGGAAATGCGGGTCGTGGCCCTTGTGCGGGTTCATCCACACCACCCGGTAACTGAGCCGGGACAGCCGTTCCATCGCCTTGGCCAGCGTCTCCGGATCACCACGGTCCAGGCCGTCGGAGCAGATGACCACGATGCCGCCGCGGCACAGCCCGCGGCGGCCCCAGTTGCGGACGAAGGCGTCCAGGCTGGCCCCGATCCTGGTCCCGCCCTCCCAGTCGAAGACCGCGCTGGCCGCCCGCTCCAGCGCGTCGTCGGGCTTGCGGTGATCCAGGGCCCGGGTGATCCGGGTCAGCCGGGTCCCGAAGCAGAACACCTCGACCCGGGCGGTAGCGCGCTTGGCCGAGTAGGCGAACTGGAGCAGGTGCCGTGAGTAGTCGGCCATCGACCCGGACACATCCAGGATGAGGATCAGCGGCCGGAGCCGGACCTTGCGCCGCCGCCAGGCCAGCTCGGCCGGCTCGCCGTGCATCCGCAGCGACTGCCGCACCATCCGCCGCAGGTCGGGGGAGCGGCCCGAGGCCGCTGCCGTGGTCCGCCGGGTCCGCCGCCGGGGCGGGGTGAGCCGGATCCGGGCCATGATCCGCCGCAGCGCGGCGAGCTCGTCCGGGGTGCAGGCGGGAAACGACTTGCGCCGCAGCGTCTCGGCGTCCGACGCCATCAGCCCCAGGCTCACCTGCTCCTGCAGGTCCTCGCCGGGATCGGTGGCCGGGATCTGGAGTACGCCCTCGGCCCGGGTGCGCTCGGGCTGCTTGAGCTTAAGCAGCTCCCGGACCGGGTCGCGGGTACCGAGGAAGAACCGGCGGAACACCCGGTCGTAGACTCCGATGTTCTCCCGCCGGGTCACCAGCGTGGTCCGGCCGCCCCAGTACAGGTCCACCAGGTCGGTCGGGTCGAGTGCTCCCACGGCCGCGCAGTAAGCCAGCACGTCGCCCGAGCCGACCGGCAGGCCGGCCGCGCGCAGCTCCGTCGTGAAGTTCACCAGCAGCGCGACGAAGGGAGCGCCCCCGCCTGCCGGCGGGCCGTCAGCCGCAGGCGCGCTCGGGGTGCCAGGCGCGCCGCCGGTGGCGGGCGCGCGGTCAGGCACCGGAGGTGATCTCTTCCAGGTTGTCGCGGACCATCTCCAGGTCGTCACGTTCCTTGACCACCGCGCCCAGGGTGTCCCCGGCGACCTCGGTGCCCAGCTCGGTCTCGCCCAGGAAATCCAGGGTCCGCACCCAGTCGATGGTCTCGGCCACCCCGGGGGGCTTGGCCAGCTCCATCTCCCGGAGCCGGTTGACCGCCGCGACCACCTTGGCTGCCAGGGCCTCGGACACGCCAGGCGCCCGGACCAGGACGATCTCCACCTCGCGCTCCGGCGGCGGGTAGCCGATCCAGTGGTACAGGCAGCGCCGCTTCAGCGCATCGTGCAGTTCACGGGTCCGGTTGGAGGTCAGCAGGACCAGCGGCGGCCGCTCCGCCTTGATGGTGCCGATCTCCGGGATGCTGATCTGGAAGTCGGAGAGCACCTCGAGCAGGAACGCCTCGAACTCGTCGTCGGCCCGGTCCACCTCGTCGATGAGCAGCACCGCCTGGTCACCGGCCCGCACCGCGTCCAGCAGCGGCCGTTCCAGCAGGAAACGGGGGCCGAAGACCTTGTCGACCGCCTCATCCTCGGCCACCTGCCGCTCGGACAGGGCCCGGATGTACAGCATCTGGCGGGCGTAGTCCCACTCGTACAGGGCCTGGTTGGTGTCGATGCCCTCGTAGCACTGGAGCCGGATCAGCCGCCGCCCGAGGGTGTCCGCCAGGACCTTCGCGACCTCGGTCTTGCCTACCCCGACCTCGCCCTCCAGCAGGACCGGCCGGTTCAGCGAGAGGCCGACGAACAGCGCGGTGGCCAGGCCGCGGTCGGCGAGGTAACCGCCCTCGCGCAAGGTCGCGGTGAGCTCGCTGACGGTACCCGGATACTCCATGCAGCGGTCAGTGACTCTCGGCCCGGCCGAGGACCAGGTCGGCGACGCTGCCGTTCTCGGCGTTCAGCTTGCCCTCGCGGGCCAGCCGGTTGCGCCACGCGGTGCGCAGGTCCTCGTCGGGGCCGGCCATGCCGCCGAAGCCGACGTCGGCCATCCTCTTGCACGTCTTGGTGTCGCCGCAGTCGTCATCGAGGTCGGCGGCGGTCTGCTGCTGTGCGCTCCACACCCCGCGCAGCACCTCGAGGGCCTCGCCCGGCTGATCGTTCATAGTCAGGTACCTTCCCGGTGTCCTCCGCCCGACTCTAATCCGCTGGCCCCGTTCGGGCGACTTCTGATTAAGCGTTCTCTTATCGGGCGCCGCCGCTCCCGGCCGGACACCGCCGGCTGAGAGCCGGTGGCTGCCGGGCTCCGCCTCGCCCGGCGTGGTGTCCAGGGCTCAGCCCGAGGGCAGACAATGAGACAGTGATCGACGTCGAGCCAGCCCAGTTCGAGGACATGGTCGCGTCCGCGCTGGACAGCCTGCCCGAGGATCTCGGCCGGCTGATGCGCAACGTGGCGGTGACCGTCGAGCACGGCCCCGGCCGGCCCGGCCTGCTGGGGCTGTACCAGGGGATCCCGCTGACCAGCCGGACGTCGCAGTACGCCGGGGTGCTGCCGGACCGGATCACGATCTACCGGCGGGCCATCTGCGCGATCTGCTCCACCGAGGAGGAGGTGGTGGAGCAGGTCCGGCGGACGGTGATCCACGAGGTCGCGCACCACTTCGGCATCGACGACGCCCGTCTCACCGAACTCGGCTGGTGAAGCTGGTGCAGGGCGTAGTTGCTGTCACTTCTGCGGTCAGAATCCGCCCGCCTCGCCTGCTGTCAAGGGAGATCATCTCGACATGGCCGAGCTTTGGTTCCCGGTACCGCCGCTGGCTGGTGATGTGGTGCTGCTGCGTCCCTGGCGCGAGGCCGACGTGCCGGGCATCGCGGCCGCGTTCAGTGACCCGGTGATGCAGCGGTTCTCCTGGCGTGCTGCTCCGTTCACCGAGACTGATGCGCGCGGCTACTTCGCTGAGCAGGAACAGGCCCGCTTGCGGGGCGATGAGCTGAACTTCGCGCTGGCCGGACCGCACGACCAGGACGTGCTGCTCGGCTGCGTCTCGCTGCATGAGGTTCGCCTGGATCAGGGCTGCGCGGCGGTCGGGTACTGGCTCGCCCCCCGGGCCCGCGGCCGGGGTGCCGCGACAGCTGCGGTCCGCCTGCTCGCCCGGTGGGCGTTCGCTGAGCTGGGAGTGGCCCGGCTGGAGCTGACCTGCGGTCCCGACAACCAGGCGTCGCAGCATGTCGCCGAGCGTTGCGGGTTTTCCCGAGAAGGCCTTCTTCGTTCCCACGTGCCCTTCAAGGGAGCCCGCCGCGACAGCGTGATCTACAGCCTGCTTCCCGGTGAGCTGCGGTAGCCAAGGTTGGAGACTGCGGCCAGTGCCGGTTCCCGGCCCGGAGAAGGGGAGGGGCAAGGGTGTGACGTGGGTGGGCCTAGATGGACTTGAACCATCGACCTCCGCCTTATCAGGGCGGCGCTCTAACCGGCTGAGCTATAGGCCCTTGCCTGCGGCACCCGGGGCCGCGGCGTAGCGCCAAACCGCCCGGGAATTGCCGCCGCGTAAGGCTATCGCATTTTGCGGCTGACCCGCGTCAGTCAGTCTCCCGCAGGGTGATCTCGATGCCGCCGCCCAGGTGGGTGACCAGGTTGTAGATCATGGCGCCCACCGTGGACAGGGCCGTGATCAGGACAATGTTCACCGCGCCGAGCAGCATGGTGTAGCCCAGCACCCGGGAGGCCGAGAACCAGTGGCTGAGATTGGTCCCGGACGAGCCCGAGCTGGAGGTGACGCTGCTGAGCGTGTGCTGGATGGACGTGAACACGCCCAGGCTGGACAGCACGAAGTACAGGAACGCCACGGCGACGAACAGCACAACCCAGGCGACCAGCGACATGAGGAAGCTGAACTTCATCACCGACCACGGCTCAAGCCGGGAGACGACCAGGTCCGCCCGCCGGGCCGGGGTCTGGGTACCCGGCCGCGCCGCCGCGGTGGCGCCACCCAGCGCCGCACCGCCGGCCGCAGCCCCCGCCGGGGACCCTGAGCGTGCCCGGTACCGGCCGCGTGACACCGCCGAGAAGGTCGTGCTGCGGTTACGGCCGTCGTCCTTCGCGGCTGACGGGCTGTCCCCGGACCCTGGGCTCTTGGACTCGCTGCCCCGGCCCGTGCCCGACGTGCCCGGGCTGGATGAACCCGGGCCCGGCGAACCGGTGCCGGACGTGCTCCCAGCCGGCTCGGTCAGCGAAGCCGGGTACGGCGGGACGGCCGCCGTGACGTCCCCGGCCGCGCCGGGGTCATAGCTGTAGCCACCGGCTGTCGTCCCCGTCTGGCCATACGTGCTGTCCTGGCTGTCCGGATACGACGTGGTCCCGGAGAAGCCGTATCCGGCGTCGTCGTCATCATCGTCGTCGTCGTCCGCAATCCCCGCCGCGGCCTCGTCGGCCTCGGGGTTTCGCAAATCGGCAGCCGCGCCGGTCCGTGGATGCCCGCTGTCGGGCAGCCAGGATGGCGGTTCCGCGCGTTGTTCCACCCCGTCCTCCTCGGAACGCTTTCCTTCGAGGTTATCCCCGTATGGAGGGTACGTCCTCATTCGGGGTTTGTGAGCGTCGTCTGAGTGGATACTCATTAGACGTCACCCACCGTCCCCACGTTGCGTCCAACAGCCCGTCTGTCATCGCACCGTGACCTTCCGTGCGATGATGCCGGGTGACCAGATCCTTACCCGGACACCCCGGAATCATCCGCGGGCCCCTCAGGACCATCGTTCCCGGGCTCAGTTTCCGGCTCCGCGCCGTCCGGAACGTCCGCTCCGTCCGGATCACCCAGCCCCGTACCGGCGTCCGCCGCAGGTCCGGTCCCGGCCTCCTCCTCGTCCTCATCCACAGAGTCGGCCAGCGTCTCCGCGTTGCGGGCGATGGCCACCACGCTGTCCCCGGCGGCCAGGTTCATCAGCCGAACGCCCATGGTCTGCCGGCCGGACAGCTTGACCTCGGCAGCCGACGTCCGGATGACCCCGCCGGAGGACGTGATCGCGAAGACCTCGTCGTCCGGATGCACCATCAGCGCCCCGACCAGCTCGCCGCGGGCGTCGGTGATGCGGGCAGTCAGCACGCCGCGGCCGCCGCGGCCCTGGAGGGGGTACTGGTCCGACGGTGTCCGCTTGGCGTACCCGAGGCCGGTGGCCACCAGCACGTCCGCACCCTCCCGGACCACGTGCATGTCGAGCAGCACATCGCCGTCGGTGAACCGCATGCCGATCACGCCGGACGTGGCCCGGCCCATCGGGCGCATGGTGTCGTCGCTGGCGTGGAACCGGATGGACTGGGCCTTCCGGCTGACCAGCAGCAGGTCGTCCTCGGCGGAGACCAGGCTGGCCGCGATGACCTCGTCGTCCTCGCGCAGGTTGATTGCGATGATCCCGCCGGAGCGGGGCGAGTCGTAGTCGGTCAGCAGCGACTTCTTGACCAGGCCGGAGCGGGTGGCGATGACCAGGTAGGGCGCGACCGAGTAGTCGGGGATCGCGAGGATCTCGGCGATCCGCTCGTCCGGCTGGAACGCCAGCAGGTTGGCCACGTGCTGGCCCCGGGCGTCCCGGGCCGTGTCTGGCAGCTCATAGGCCTTGGCCCGGTAGACCCGGCCCTTGTTGGTGAAGAACAGGATCCAGCGGTGCGTCGTGGTCACGAAGAAGTGGTCCACGATGTCGTCGGTGCGCAGCTGCGCGCCGCGCACCCCCTTGCCGCCCCGCCGCTGCGCCCGGTACAGGTCGGTCCTGGTGCGCTTGGCGTAGCCCCCATGGGTGATGGTGACGACCACGTCTTCCTCGGCGATGAGGTCCTCGTCGGTCACGTCACCGTCGAAGGGGATGATCCGGGTGCGCCGCTCGTCCCCGTACTTGTCCACGATCTCGCCGAGCTCATCGCCGACGATCTGGCGCTGCCGCACGGGCGAGGCCAGGATGGCCTCGTAGTCCGCGATCTTCGCCATCAGGTCCTCGTACTCGTCCGTGAGGGCCTGGCGCTCGAGGGCGGCCAGCCGCCGCAGCTGCATGTCGAGGATGGCGCGGGCCTGCTCCTCGTCGATCGCCAGCAGGTCCATCAGGCCCTGCTGGGCGGCCGACGCGGACGCGCTGCCGCGGATGAGGGCGATGACCTCGTCGATACGGTCGATGGCCCTGAGCAGGGCGCTGACGATGTGCGCCCGCTGCTGTGCGTGGCGGAGAAGGTACTGGGTGCGCCGGACGACGACCTCGATCTGGTGCGCGACCCAGTACCGGATCAGCTGGTCCAGCCGCAGCGTGCGGGGCACGCCATCGACCAGGGCGAGCATGTTGGCGCCGAACGTGTCCTGCAGCTGGGTGTGCTTGTACAGGTTGTTCAGCACGACCTTGGCCACCGCGTCACGCTTCAGCACGATGACCAGGCGCTGGCCGGTCCGGCCGCTGCTCTCGTCCCGGACGTCGGCGATCCCGTTAACCCGCCCGTCCTTGACCAGCTCGGCGATCTTCGTAGCCAGGTTGTCCGGGTTGACCTGATACGGGAGCTCGGTGACGATCAGGCACGGGCGGCCCCGGGCATCCTCGTCGATGTCCACCACGGCGCGCATGGTGATCGAGCCCCGGCCGGTCCGGTACGCGTCCTCGATGCCGCGGCGGCCCACGATCAGCCCGCTGGTCGGGAAGTCCGGGCCCTTGACCCGCTCGAGCAGCGCTTCGAGCAGTTCCTCGTCGGAGGCGCCGAAGTTCTCCAGGTACCACCGGACGCCCGAGGCCACCTCGCGCAGGTTGTGGGTGGGGATGTTCGTCGCCATCCCGACCGCGATACCCTGCGACCCGTTGATCAGCAGGTTGGGGAACCGGCTGGGCAGGACGGTGGGTTCCGGCGTCCGGCCGTCGTAGTTGGGCCGGAAGTCGACGGTGTCCTTGTCGATGTCCCGCAGCATCTCCATGGCCAGCGGGGCCAGGCGGCACTCGGTGTACCGCATGGCGGCGGGCGGGTCGTTGCCGGGGGAGCCGAAGTTGCCCTGCCCGTCGATCAGCGGCATCCGCATCGACCACGGCTGGGCCAGGCGGACCAGGGCGTCGTAGATGGCGCTGTCACCGTGCGGGTGGTACTGGCCCATGACGTCGCCGACCACGCGGGAGCACTTGAAGAACCCGCGGTCAGGCCGGTAGCCGCCGTCGTACATCGCCCACAGGATGCGGACGTGAACCGGCTTCAGCCCGTCCCGCACGTCCGGCAGGGCCCGCCCGACAATGACGGACATCGCGTAGTCGATGTAGCTGCGCTGCATCTCTACCTGGATGTCGACCGGCTCCGTCCGGTCGTGGCCCCCTCCGGTGTCCAGGTCAGTCACGTAAAACAACCTTTCTCATAGCCGCAGCCCCGTTGCTGGTACGCGGTCGATCTCATGGCGGACGGCCGCGTCAGATGTCGAGGAACCTGACGTCCTTGGCATTGCGCTGGATAAAGGCCCGCCGTGCTTCCACGTCCTCGCCCATCAGCACGCTGAACAGCTCGTCGGCCTGGGCCGCGTCGTCCACCGTGACCTGCTTCAGCACCCGGTTCGCCGGGTTCATCGTGGTTTCCCACAGCTCGTTGGCGTTCATCTCGCCGAGGCCCTTGTACCGCTGTACCGAATCGCGGGGCCGGGGGTCCTTGCGGCCCGCGGCGATGCCCGCCTCGATCAGCGCGTCGCGTTCCCGGTCCGAGTAGGCGTACTCGGGCTCGACCCCCCGGCCCTCCCACTTGATCTTGTAGAGGGGCGGCTGGGCCAGGTACACGTGGCCCGCCTCGATGAGCGGCTTCATGAACCGGAACAGCAGGGTGAGCAGCAGGGTGGTGATGTGCTGGCCGTCCACGTCGGCGTCCGCCATCAAGACGATCTTGTAGTAGCGGAGCTTGGTGATGTCAAAGTCGTCGTGGATGCCGGTGCCCAGCGCGGTGATCATCGCCTGGACCTCGTTGTTCTTCAGCACCCGGTCGATCCGGGACTTCTCCACGTTGAGGATCTTGCCGCGGAGCGGCAGGATGGCCTGGAATTCCGGGTTCCGGCCCTGCTTGGCCGAGCCGCCGGCCGAGTCGCCCTCGACCACGTAGATCTCGCACCGCTCCGGGTCCCCGGACTGGCAGTCGGCCAGCTTCCCCGGGAGCGAACTGGACTCCAGCAGACTCTTGCGCCGGGTCAGGTCGCGGGCCTGCCGGGCGGCGACCCGGGCCCGCGCGGCCTGGGCGGCCTTGGTGATGATGTCCTTGGCCTCGCCGGGGTTACGGTCGAACCAGTCGCGAAGGTGGTCGTTGACCGCCTTCTGCACGAACGACTTGGCCTCGGTGTTCCCCAGCTTGGTCTTGGTCTGCCCCTCGAACTGCGGGTTAGCCAGCTTGACGTGGATGATCGCGGCGAGCCCCTCGCGCACGTCCTCGCCCGTCAGGTTGTCGTCCTTCTCCCGGAGCAGCTTCTGCTCCTTGGCGTACCGGTTCACGATCGTGGTCAGCGCGGCGCGGAACCCCTCCTCGTGGGTGCCGCCTTCCGCGGTGTTGATCGTGTTGGCGAATGTGTGCACGGACTCCGCGTAGGACGCGTTCCACTGCATGGCGATCTCAGCCGAGATCCCCGCGCCTTCCTCGCCGAAGTCGATGACGCTGGCGTGGACCGGGTCCTTGGACGCGTTCAGGTGCCGCACGAAGTCGGCGATACCGCCCGCGTAGCGGTAGCGCACGGCCCGCGGCTCGGCGGGATCACCGCCCTCGGTGGCGGCGGAGTGATCGGGCCGCTCGTCGACCAGGTTGATCGCGAGGTCGCGGTTGAGGAACGCCATCTCCTGGAGCCGGCGGGACAGCGTTTCCCAGTCCCACTCCGTGGTCTCGAAGATGATCTGGTCCGGCCAGAACGTGATGGTGGTGCCGGTCTCGTCGGTGGGCTCGTCGCTGGTCAGCGGCGTGGCCGGGTGGCTCTGCTCGTAGCGCTGCCGCCACACGTACCCGTCCCGCCGGATCTCGACGTCCAGCCGCCTGGACAGGGCGTTCACCACGGACACGCCCACGCCGTGCAGGCCGCCGGAGACGGCGTAGGACTTGCCGTCGAACTTCCCGCCCGCGTGCAGCGTGGTGAGCACCACCTCGACGGCGGGCCGGTGTTCCACCGGGTGCTCGTCGACAGGGATACCGCGGCCGTCGTCGGTGACCCGGACCCCGCCGTCGGCGAGCAGGGTAACGTCGATGCGGTCGCAGTAGCCGGCCAGCGCCTCGTCTACGGCGTTGTCCACGACCTCGTACACCAGGTGGTGGAGGCCGCGCTCGCCGGTGGAGCCGATGTACATACCGGGACGCTTGCGTACCGCCTCAAGGCCCTCCAAGACCGTGATCGAACGTGCGTCGTAGGACAAGAGCAAGCTCCTCTTGAAGAGATAACGCGCCGCCGGGGCGACAGCAGGCCTGACCCGCGTTGCTGCCCAGCGGCACAGTCCTATTTTACCTGGGAGAACCTTCAGTCTCAGCCGTACGTGTCGCGTGGCCCCCGACCGCCTCGCACCCGCCACCCACCGGCTCGCCGGGGCTGCTCCGGGCCGCGGACCTTGACCCTGGTCACCGTGCCGTCACCCAGCTCGCTGTTCAGCCTCCGCACCAGCGTGGCGGCCAGCAGCCGTACCTGGGTGGCCCAGGCGGTGGAATCGGCGATCACCAGGAGCTCGCCGTCGGTGAACTTGTCCGGGCGGGTGTGCGCGGCGAGGTCGGCGCCGACGATCTGCGGCCACCGGCCGAAGACCGAGCCGACGGCGGCCGCGGTCTGCCAGCCCTGGTCCCCGATCAGGCCGTGGATGGCCGCCGTCAGGGGCTGCGGGTCGTCGCGCCGGGGCCGGCGCGGCCGGCCGCCCGGGCCCCCGGCCCCTCCCCGGGCGGGGGCCCGCGGTGACATCCCGCCGCCGGGGGCGTCACCGCGCTCCCGGGCCGCCGCTTTTGCCCGGGTGAGCGCCTCCCGGGCCAGCTGCGCCGGGGTGAGGGCGGCCGTCCCGGGCTGGCCGGGCTCGCTCCCGGCGGGGCCGGGGCCGGCGGGCCCTGGCTGAGCTGGGCGGCCCGGGTCATCCGCCGTCACGGGTCACCGCCCCAGCCGCAACGGAAAACCTCGCGCCCTGCAGCGCCGCCGGGACGTCCTCGGGGACCGCGGCGGTGACCAGGACCTGCTCCGCGCCGGCCACCAGGCTGGCCAGCCGGTCCCGGCGGCCCGTGTCCAGCTCGGCGAACACGTCGTCGAGCAGGAGAACCGGGTCGTCGCCGTCGGCCCGGAGCAGCTCGAAACCGGACAGGCGCAGCGCCAGGGCCATGGACCAGGATTCGCCGTGGCTCGCGTAGCCGCGGGCGGGCAGGCCGCCGATGCTCAGCTCCAGGTCGTCCCGGTGCGGGCCGACCAGGCAGACCCCGCGCTCCAGCTCATCCGGCCGCGACCGGCCCAGCGCCTCGCGCAGGCCCTGCGCCAGCTGCGCACGGTCGGCGGCCGGCTCGCCGCCGTCCTGCTGCCCGGCGGCCTCGCCGGCGGTGGCCTCGCTCTTCGCGCTGGCCCGCTGGCGGTAGGTGATGGCGGCGGCCACCTCGTCCCCCGATACGTCGGCGTAGCTCCTGGTCAGCAGCGGCCGCAGTGCCGTGGTGAGCTCCAGACGGCCGGCCAGCAGCTCGGCGCCCTTGACCGCGAGGTGCTCGTCCCACGCGTCGAGGGCTCCCGCCAGGCCCATCCCCGCCGGGCTGGCGGCCTCGTCACCCTGGGGATCGCCGGACAGCTCCGGCCCCGGCGGCCGGGCCGGGCGGCCGAATCCCCGTGACCCCAGCCGGGACCGGGCCGACTTGAGCAGCGCGGTGCGCTGCTTGACCACCCGCTCGTAATCGCTGCGCACGCCGGCGTACCGGGGCGCCCGGGCGACCAGGAGCTCGTCGAGGTAGCGGCGGCGCTGGTCGGGGTCCCCCTTGGCCAGGGCCAGGTCCTCGGGGGCGAAGAGCACGGTGCGCAGGATCCCGAGCACCTGGCGGGGCCGCGGCACCGGCACCCGGTTCACCCGGGCCCGGTTGGCCCGTCCGGGGTTGATCTCGATCTCGACCAGGCTGTCCCGCTCGGCCGAGGTGACGGCGGCCCGCAGGATGGCCCGCTCCGCGCCGCGCCGCACCAGCGGCGCATCGGTGCCGACCCGGTGGCTGCCGAGGGTGGAGACGTACCCTGCGGCCTCGACCACGTTGGTCTTGCCCTCGCCGTTCGCACCCACCAGGGTGCTCACGCCCGGGCCCAGGACCAGATCCGCCGCCGCGTAGGACCGGAAGTCGGTAAGCGCGAGGCGGGTCAGGTGCACAAGGAGCAGGCTACTGTTGCTGGCCCGGGGGGGCGACCCCCCGGAACCCCCCGATCGGCGCTTCGCGCCGGGCGCGGCACGCCGCGCGTGGGTTGCGGGCGGGTCGGGATCCCCCAGGTTCTGGCCCTGCTAACCCGGGGGGACGACCCCCGGCTGGTCGCGGGCGCGGCGGGCGCGGCGCAGGCGTGTCCCCTCCGAGCCTGTGACGCAAATCGGGTATGCGGGCGGGCCGGATCCCCTTGGCTCCAAGACCCCGACCGGACCGCAACTCCCGGCCGCCGAACGCGCGCCAGAACGGACCTTCTTCAAGCCGACGAGCACAGTGGTTCCCGGGGGCCCCGGGAACCACTGTGCTAGCCCAAGCGGATGGGCATGAGCAGGTAGCGGAAGTCGGGCTGCTCGTCCGGGGCCGGCTTGCCCGTGATCAGGGCAGGCTTGCCTGACTCGGTGAACGAGATCCGGGTGGTGTCGGAGTCCAGCGCGGTCAGCCCGTCCAGCAGGTACTGCGGGTTGAACGCGATCTGGATGTCGTCGCCCTCGAAGCTCGCGTCGATGACCTCTTCGGCTTGCGCCTCGTCCCCTGTCCCGGCCTCGAGCACCAGCTGTCCCGGCGAGAACGACAGCCGGACCGCGGTGTTGCGCTCGGCGACCAGGGCGACCCGCTTGACGGCCTCGGCGAACGGCGCGGTCGCGAGCTCGGCCACCGCGTTCACCTGCTTGGGCAGCAGGGACTCGTAGCGCGGGAAGTCGCCGCCGAGCAGCCGGGTGGTGGTCCGGCGGCCGCCGCCCTCGAACCCGATCATCCCTTCGCCACCGGCGCCCTCCTCGCCGGGCAGCGCCAGCGCGATGGACACTTCCGCGCCGGCGGTCAGCGCGCGGGCCGTGTCGGCCAGGGCCCGGGCCGGGACCAGCACCGCCGCGGACAGGTCGGGCCGGGCCGGGGTCCAGCGCAGCTCGCGGACCGCGAGCCGGTAGCGGTCGGTGGAGACTAGCGTGAGGGTCTCGCCCTCGATCTCGATCCGCACGCCGGTCAGCGCGGGCAGGGTGTCGTCCCGCCCGGCCGCGGTGGCGGACTGGCCCACCGCCGTCGCGAACGCGTCACTGCCGATGGAGCCCGCCGGAGGGGGCATCTCCGGCAGGGTCGGGTAGTCCTCGGTCGGCATGGTCAGCAGGGTGAACGTGGCGCTGCCACAGGTGAGCGTGGCGCGCGCGCCGTCGGTGACGATCTCCACCGGGCGGGCAGGCAGGCTCCGGGTGATCTCCGCGAGCAGCCGGCCGGAGACCAGGGCCTCGCCTTCCTCCTCCGCCTCGACCGGCACCCGGGCCTGCGCCGAGACGTCGTAGTCGAAGCTGGACAGGGTCAGGTCCCCGGCCGCCTGCAGGCGGATGCCCGCCAGGACCGGGACCGCGGGCCGGGCCGGCAGGGCCCGGGCCGTCCACGCCACGGCTTCGGCCAGTACATCGCGTTCTACCTGGATCTTCACCGGAAGCTGCCTCCCCTTCTGGAGATTTGTCTGCTCAGGCTCGGGCACCGGTTTGGAGCTGCCCACCGCGTGGGTATCTGTTCCGGCGACTGGGTCGGAAGGGCTGCGGCAGACGCGTTGGCGTGAGCGGCCCGGGACTTGCCTGTTGCGTTGTTGCTTTCATTGATAGATAGAAGTACGTAGTCGCAATAGGGTCGGTGGACGCTGGGGACAGACGAAGTTTTCCCAGCTCAGGGCCGGAATGCCCGTCCACAGTAGCTGTGCCTGGCGGGTGCCCGGCGGGGGACGCGCTGGGGACGGCGGGCCGATTCCCGCGGATTCCCCGGCGGCTTCCCACCGCTTTCCCCGCGTTGTCCTCTGTTCGTCCCAAGGCTGTCCACAGAGATTTCCACAGCCTGTGTGTACTTATTGTGACGGACAGCGCTGTTCTGTGGTTGTTCACCCCGACCGCGCCTGCTGTTTGATCCGGTTAGTGAGTTCTGTCACCTGGTTGTAGATGGACCGCCGTTCCGCCATCAGATTCCGGATTTTCCGGTCCGCGTGCATCACGGTCGTGTGGTCGCGGCCGCCGAACTGCTGGCCGATCTTGGGTAGCGAGAGATCAGTGAGCTCGCGGCACAGGTACATGGCGATCTGCCGGGCGGTGACCAGCACCCGGGACCGTGAGGTCCCGCACAGGTCATCGATGGACAGCCCGAAGTAGGAGGCGGTCTGCCCCATGATCGTGGCTGCCGTGATCTCCGGGCCCTGGGCCTCGGGGATGAGGTCCTTGAGCACGATCTCCGCAAGCTGGAGGTCGACGGACTGGCGGTTCAGGCTGGCGAAAGCGGTCACCCGGATCAGGGCGCCTTCCAGTTCCCGGATGTTGGTCGAGATGCGGCTGGCGATGTACTCCAGCGCCTCGGGCGGCGCGTTAAGCCCTTCCTGGACCGCCTTCTTCCGCAGGATCGCGATGCGCGTTTCCAGCTCGGGCGGCTGGACGTCGGTGATCAGTCCCCACTCGAACCGGCTGCGGAGCCGGTCTTCCAGCGTGACCAGCCGCTTGGGGGCCCGGTCACTGGAGATCACGATCTGCTTGCTCGCGTTGTGCAGGGTATTGAAGGTGTGGAAGAACTCCTCCTGGGTGCCTTCCTTGTTCTCCAGGAACTGGATGTCGTCCACCAGGAGCACGTCCACGTCGCGGTACCGGCGGCGGAACCCGTCCTGCTTGCCGTCCCTGATCATGTTGATGAAATCGTTCGTGAACTCTTCGGAGCTCACGTACCGGACCTTCACGCCGTGGTAGAGGCTTTGCGCGTAATGGCCGATCGCATGCAGCAGATGGGTCTTGCCGAGGCCGGAGTCGCCGTACACGAAGAGCGGGTTGTAGGCCTTGGCGGGCGCCTCGGCGACCGCGACCGCAGCAGCGTGGGCGAAACGGTTGCTCGAACCGATCACGAAGGTCTCGAACGTGTACTTGGGATTGAGCCGGGCCTGCGTGGGCCGGGGTGCGCCGGGCAGCGGCCCGGGCGGCCCGGCGTGCTGCGGCCGGCCGGCCAGCGCATCGAACGGCCCGCCCAGAGGCGCCCCGTCCACGGGGGCCAGGCCCGGCCGGGGCGGCGGGTATCCCGGCGCCTGGGCGGGGGGATTGGCCAGGCCCGGGTGCCCGGGCAGGCCCAGCTGCCCGTCCGCCGGCCGGTTCCCCGCCTCCGCGCCGCCGGGCAGGCCCGTGCTGCGCAGAGAATCGGTGCTGCGCAGAGAATCGGTGCTGCCGAGCGAGTCGCGATCGTCCAGGGGTCCCGCGGCCCGCGGGATCCTGCCGTCGATCGGGCCGCCCGCTGCACCGGGCATCCCGGCCCGGCCATCCTGCCCGGCCGTCAGGCCGGGATCGGCCGGGGCGGGGGGGAAGGCCGTCGCCGCGGTGATCGCGGTGGGATCGACCGTCACGGCGAGCTGGATGCTGCGGCCCAGTTCCCGGGAGAGCGCGTGGGTAATGAGCGCCCGCAGGCGGGTCTCCAGCTGCTCCTTGACGAACTCGTTCGGCGTGGCGATGAGCGCCGTGTTCTCGACCAGCCCGAGTGGGCGGGTCAGTTTGAGCCACGCCCGCTGGTGCGGCTCTATCTGCATGGTCGCGAGCTCGTCCAGCGACCGGGCCCATACCTCCGCGAGGTCTGTTTCACTCATTGGCCGTCCACCCCTCGCGCCCCCAAGTCTGATCAAAGTCAGTGTGATCAACAGCTTTGTCCACAGGTTGTGCACGCCGGATATCGCGGTGTGCACGGATCGCGCGGGAAGGATGCCTGTGGATGGGACCCGCGTGCCCGGCTCCGGCCACCCCCGGCCGGAGCGTTGTCCACAGCCTAGGGGCCGAGGGTGGCGAGCGTAAGCAAACCGTGGGTTCTGACCGATGTGCGGGCCCCCGCTGGTTTGACCGGTGGCCATGGGGGCGCGTAACGTGAGCAGGCCCAGCCACCTCTACGGTGGCCAGTCCCGCATGCGCGCCTACCGCCCCCGCGGGTCCCAAGCCAAGATCGGTACCTGGAGTTCCTGTGAGCAAGCGTACGTTCCAGCCGAACAACCGACGGCGTGCCAAGACGCACGGGTTCCGGCTGCGCATGCGGACCAGGGCGGGCCGCGCGATCCTGTCCGCGCGACGGCGCAAGGGCCGCGCGCGCGTCAGTGTCTGACCTGCCCTCCCCAGCCGGAGACCAGGGAGGTCACTGTGCTTCCCGCAGCGGCCCGGATGCGGCGGCGTGAGGATTTCGCCGCCGCCATACGAGGCGGCAGCCGGACCGGCCGGCCGCTGCTGACCGGGCACCTGCTGGTCCGCCCCGGTTCGCAGGAGCCGGCCCGGACGGGATTCGTGGTGAGCCGGGCGGTGGGCGGTGCCGTGGTCCGGAACAAGGTCCGCCGGAGACTGCGCGCACTCATGGCCGGGTATATGGAGTCGCTGCCGCAAGGTAGCCTGCTTGTGGTTCGCGCCAATCCGCGGGCCGCAACCGCACGCCAGTCGGATCTTGCCGCTGAGCTCGACCTGGTGATCAATACATTGCTGCGGCGGCAGGTGGGGGCGCTGAACAGATGATCAGCTCACCCGAGACCAGCCCAGGCGGCCCGGCGGTTACACCGTCGGCAGTCGCCCGGGTCCTGCTGCTGGTGATCGGTGCCTACCGGCGTTTCATCAGCCCGATGCTCGGCCCGCGGTGCCGGTTCGAGCCCTCGTGCAGCGCCTATGCCCTGGAGGCAGTCAGGGTGCATGGGGCGCTGCGAGGTTCGTGGCTGGCGGTCTGCCGGATTGGCCGCTGCCATCCTTTCAACCGGGGCGGTTTTGACCCAGTACCGCCCCGCCGCGCAGGGCGGCTGACGCCCCCAGCACAAGGAGCGAGGTCGTGACCAACCCGCTTACCCCACTGTACGACGCGGTCGCGTGGGTGATCATGCGCCTGCACGCGGGGCTGGGTGCCATCTTCGGCGACTCCAGTGGGGCGGCATGGGCGCTGTCGATCGTCATCCTCGTCGTGCTGATGCGGCTGATCCTGGTGCCGCTGTTCATCAAGCAGATGCACGCGACCAGGAAGATGACCGCGCTCGCGCCGCAGGTCGCTGAGCTGAAGAAGAAGTACAAGGGCGACAAGCAGAAGCTCAACGAAGAGACCATGAAGCTGTACAAGGAGAACGGCGCGAACCCGCTCGCCGGCTGTCTCCCTGTGGTGGCACAGCTACCGGTCTTCTTCGCCCTGTTCGGCGTGCTCCGGGCCATCGCCGAGGACCAGCCGAAGTACGGCCTGACCCCCGCGGTGGTGGCCAGCGCGCAGCACGCCAAGATCTTCGGGGTCGTCACCGTGGCGGACCGGCTGCTGACGTCGATTCTCCCGCCCACGTTCTCGTCGATCGGGGCGGGCCCGAAGATCGTCATCCTGCTGACCGTCGTGGTCAGCGCGACGACCACGTTCATGACCGTACGGCAGAGCATGAAGCGCGGCATGACCCCGCAGGTGGACCCCAACAACCCGATGGCGTCATCGCAGAAGATGATGCAGTACGTCGTGCCGGTCTTCGCGCTGTCCGGCCTGTACTGGCAGTACGGCCTGGTCCTGTACTGGGTCACGACCAACCTGTGGACCCTCGGCCAGCAGTACGTGCTGTTCAGGAGGTTCCCGCCGCCGGCCACAGCGGCCGCTGGCGCCGCCGGCGCCCCGGCCACCGCCGGCGGCAAGGCCGCGGCCAGGCCCGCAGGCAAGGGGGCACCGGCCAGGTCGGCCCCGAATGTGACCGCCGCCGGCCGGGCCGCCGCACGCCAGCAGGCCGCGGCGAAGGCCGCCCGGACCGAGAAATCTGACGGAACCCAGACGGCGAACGGCGGCGCGGCGCAGCAGTCCAAGCCGGCCGCGCAGCAGTCCAAGCCGGCCGCGACCCCGCAGTCCAAGCCGGCCGCGGCGCAGTCCGGCCGGGCGATCAACCAGCTGCGAAAGTCGCCGGCCAAGTCGTCGCCCGGGAAACCAGCCCCCGGTAAGCCGGCCGGCAACGGGGCGGCCAAGCCCGCCACCGCGGCGGCCCCCAAGGGGAGCGGAAGCGGCTCGAACGGCAGCGGCGGCGGCCTGCGCAGGCTCGTCAAGGGCCGCACCGAACCCGAGCCGCCGCCCGCGCCCGAGCCCGAGACTAAGATCGTCAGGCAGCAGCCGGTTCGGCAGCCCCGCAGCCGTCGCTCGGGCAAGCGATAAAAGCCAAGGCCAGCCACGACCCACGCGTGTCGTGGCGGCATATGTGCACCCGGAATGAGGAGGAACCCGGTGGTGAGCCAAGCGGAGAACGCGGGCACCGTTGCCAGCGGTGACACTGCAGGCCAGGCACTGGCGGGTGAGAGCGCCGGGGAACCGGCGGCCACCGGGGCGGCCGGCCTGGACGAGCAGGGACCCGAAGACCTGGATGTGATGGCCGAAGACGACACCGACGCCGATGCCGGCGGCGGCGAGGACGAGGATTCTGCGCCGTCCGACAATGGGGAGGTCCCCGCCGAGGTTGACCCGGCCGACCTCGAGCAGGAAAGCGAGATCGCCGCCGACTACGTCGAGGGCCTCCTCGACGTGGCCGACCTCGATGGCGACATCGACATGGACGTCGAGGGCGACCGTGCAGTGGTTTCTGTGGTCGGCGCGACCCTGCAGGAGCTCATCGGCCCGCGGGGAGAGGTCCTCGAGGCCCTGCAGGAGCTGACCCGCCTCGCGGTACACCGGCAGACGGGGGCCCGTACCCGGATCATGCTGGACGTGGGCGGATACCGGGCCCGCCGCCGGGTCGAGCTCACCGAGCTGGGCCGCGACGCGGCCGACGAGGTCAAGACCAGTGGAGTGCCCCAGCGCCTGGACGCCATGACCCCGTTCGAGCGCAAGGTCGTGCACGATGCGGTCGCAGCCGCCGGGCTGCGCAGCGAGTCTGAGGGCGAGGAGCCGAACCGCCGGGTGGTCGTCTTCCCTGTGGGCTGACCCCATCGTGCCCCCCGGTGAGGTGCCGTCGCCTCCCGCGGAGGCAGCGGACGTGTTCGGAGCCACGCTCCCGCTCGCCGAGCGGTACGTCCAGCTGCTGGCCGCGCCCGGGGTCATCCGGGGACTGCTCGGGCCACGGGAAGTACCCCGGCTATGGACCCGCCACGTGCTTAACTGCGCAGCGGTCGCGGACCTGGTGCCCAGGCCGTCGGCGCTCATCGACCTCGGCTCAGGAGCGGGGCTGCCGGGAATCGTCCTGGCCCTGCTGCTCCCCGACGTCGAGGTCACCCTGCTCGAGCGGATGGAACGCCGCTCCCTGTTCCTCGACGAGTGCGTCCAGGAGCTGGGCTTGCGCAATGCTCAGGTCTACCGGGCCACCGCCGAGGAGGTGGCCGGGAAGCTGGCCGCGGACGTGGTGACCGCCCGCGCGGTGGCGCCGCTGGACCGTCTCGCTGGCCTGGCGGCTGGCCTGGTCCGGCCCGGCGGGCTGATACTGGCCGTCAAGGGTGCGGCCGCCGAGGAGGAGGTCGCCCAGGCCCGGCCGGTGTTGCGCCGGCTGGGTATGCGGGACGTGGCCGTAGTGCGGGCCGGGGACGGTAAGGTCGATCGGGCCGCGACAGTCGTGCGGATGGTCGCTGGCCGGTAGCGGGACCGGAGCGCGCGGGCATCGGGCAGGGAGAGGAGCGCGGCGGTGGCTTCCGCAGCGGGCCTGGGATGGCCAGACGAAGCCGGAGCTGGCTCCGGGAACGGCGCGGCGGACGGGACGGTACCGTGGCCATCGCGGGCCTTGGGGCTCGGCTGGCCGGCTGGCGCGGTTTCACGTGAAGCACAGGTGCCGGTCCCGGTCGGGGCCGACGTCTATCCCGATGGAAACGAGGGGGACATGGGAAGGCGCCGGGGGGCCGCGGTGCGGCCCGGGGGAACCGAGGTGCGGACGGCCGCGTCCGCGGGCGAACCGCGGGCGGCCGGCAAACACGAGGGCCAGGCAGGTGCGGCCAGCGCAGGCGTGGGCGATCCAGCCCCGGGGGACATAGGCACGGGGGGCTCAGGCACGGGCGACGCGGGGGCGGGCGTGGTCAGCGGCGGCGGAAGGCATGAATTGGTAGTTCCCGCGGCAAGGCAGCCCGGTGAGGACATCGTGGCCGGACAGGCCAGCAGCGCCACCGTTGGCGCGAGCCGGCCCGAACGCGCCTGGCCCCGGCCTGGCTCCTGCCGGGTGATCACGATCGCCAACCAGAAGGGTGGGGTGGGCAAGACCACCACGGCGGTCAACCTCGCGGCCGCCCTGGCCCAGCACGGCTCGAGGGTGCTGGTCATCGACCTGGATCCGCAGGGCAACGCGTCCACGGCGCTGGACGTGGAGCACCGCGTCGGGACTACGTCGATCTACCATGTGCTGGTCGAGGACCAGCCGCTGGTCGGGATCATCCACGCGGTCGAGGACATCCCCCTGCTCTACTGTGCTCCCGCCACGATCGACCTCGCCGGTGCGGAGATCGAGCTGGTGCCCATGGTGGCCCGCGAGGGCCGGCTCTCCCGCGCCCTCCGTGCCTACGACGAGTCACAGCTTGACTACATCCTGATTGATTGCCCGCCGTCCCTGGGATTGCTGACGGTGAATGCCCTGGTGGCCGCGGCGGAAGTGCTGATCCCCATCCAGTGTGAGTACTACGCGCTCGAGGGACTCGAGCAGTTGCTGCGCACGGTGGACCTGGTCAAGAGCCACCTGAACCCGGACCTGACCGTCTCCACCATCCTGCTCACCATGTTCGACGGGCGGACCCGGCTGGCCACGCAGGTGGCGGATGAGGTCCGGGAGCACTTCGGAGAGGTGGTCCTCCAGTCGATCGTCCCGCGGAATGTCCGGGTCTCTGAGGCACCCAGTTACGGGCAGTCGGTCATGACGTACGATCCCGCCTCGAGCGGCGCGGTCGCCTACCTTGAGGCCGCCCGCGAAATGGCACACCGATCCGCCCCGGGCCAGCCCGCCGCGGGCTAGCGTCCTGGTCACCGGCCCGGCTGACTCCCGACCTGGGTCGCCTGCACGGGTCACCGGCCGCCGCGGCGCGCAGGCCTGCGACCCAGCCCCCGGCCGCGGCCACCCGCACGAGGGCTCCCGCGGCCAGGAAGACCGGGCGCGGGTCACCTCCCAGGGCCACCGTCGCGGCGCCGGCCGTCACCACCCCCAGCGGGTCGACCGCGAGGAACAGCACCCGCACGGTGCTGGTCACCCGGCCCAGCAGATCGCGGGGCACCCGGCGCTGCCGCTGGGTGCGATTGACCAGGCTCGCCGCCACCAGCGCCGCTCCGTAGCCCAGGTTCGCCACGGCCAGCGTGACCGCGGAGGAGGCCAGGGACATGGCGGCCACGGCCAGGCCCGCGGCGCCGATCGCCAGGACCACCAGGCGTATCTCTCCGGCCCGGCGGGCCAGCGGGGCGGCGCCGATCGCGCCCGCCAGGCCGCCTACGCCACCGGCGGCCACCACCGCCCCCACCAGTAGCGGACTCAGCCCATCGGGGGCCATCGCCACCCGGTCATCCGCAGGCCGGGCGCCAGCCGCCGGCCCGTGTCCGGCGGCCAGCGCCGTCCGCTCACAACGCCGCAGGGTACGGGCTGAGACTCAGGAAACGGAAGCCTCCTGACCGCCACGCTCCGCGCACCACGGCCCGGGCCTGCCGCCGGAGGCAAAACCGCTCATCGGTAACGAGCGAACCGGGTGCCCGCAGCTCATTGCGGCCGGATGTCCCGGGCGGCCCTGCGGAGTGGCATGCTCATGTGCGGGCGCAGGCCGCCCGGACGCCCATGACGCCAGCCGGGATGCTCGATGGCACGGCAGACCGCAGTCAGCCGGGCGGGCGGCCTGTGACACGAAACGCAGCGGCAAGGAGAAGGCGATGGCTCAGCAGAAGCGGGGGCTTGGCAAGGGGCTCGGTGCTCTGATCCCGACCGGCCCGCTCACCCCGCCCGGCGGCGCCGTCCCCGGCGGGTCCGGGAGGGCCGGGGGCGCGGCGGCCGCCCCGGGGAACGGGGGCCCGGCCGCACCGGTTGGGGAACAGACCGCGACCGTCGGCGGCGCCTACTTCCAGGAACTGCCCATCAGTTCCGTGACCCCGAACCCCCGCCAGCCGCGGCAGGAGTTCGACGAGGAAGCCCTCGACGAGCTGGTGGCCTCCATCCAGGAAGTGGGGCTGCTGCAGCCGGTCGTCGTCCGCGAGGCAGGGCCCGGCCGCTACGAGCTGGTCATGGGCGAGCGGCGCTGGCGGGCTTCGCAGCGCGCGGGTCTCACGGAGATCCCGGCCATCGTCCGGGCCACCGCGGACGATGACCTGCTGCGCGACGCCCTCATGGAGAACCTGCACCGCCAGCAGCTCAACCCCCTGGAAGAGGCGGCCGCTTACCAGCAGCTGCTGGATGACTTCGGGGCCACCCATGAGGAACTCGCCCGCCGGATAGGACGATCGCGCCCGCACATCTCCAACACGCTCCGGCTGCTGAACCTCCCCGCCGGGGTTCAGCGCCGGGTCGCGGCGGGAGTGCTGACCGCCGGGCATGCGCGGGCGCTGCTGGCGGTGGAGGATCCGCAAGCCCAGGACCATCTCGCGCACCGGATCGTGGCGGAGGGACTATCGGTCCGGGCGGTGGAGGAGATTGTCACCATGGGCGTGCGGCCGGCCAAGGAGCGGCGCCCGGTAGCCAAGCAGCCATCGCCGCCCGAACTGAACGACCTGGCCGACCGCCTCTCCGATGCCTTCGACACCCGGGTCAAGGTGGAGCTGGGTAAGCGCAGGGGCAAGATTGTGGTCGAGTTCGGCTCCCTCGAAGACCTGGAACGCATCGTCAGCACCATGTCGCCAGACTGGAGCGGGTCGCTCAGCGCTTAAATGCGCCGGCGTTTCACGTGAAACAGTGCCTTCTGCGAGGGGCAGCCAATTCCACCGGCTCCGCCGCCGCACTGTTTCACGTGAAACAGTGCGGCCGGCCTCACACCGGGGAGTGGCTGGCTTCGCGGACCGCGGCCAGGAACACGTCAACATCGGCAGCATCGGTGTCGAACGCGGCCATCAGGCGGACGGTGTGCTGCTCGTCGTCCCAGACGTAAAAACCCCAGTCGTGCTGCAGCGGCTCGATGACGCCCGGATCGAGATCGGCGAATACCGCGTTGGACTGCACGGCCTGGGTCACCGAGACGCCGGGGATGCCGCGAAGACCCCTGGCGAGCCGCTGGGCCATCGCGTTGGATTGCATGGCGTTGCGCAGCCAGATCCCGTCCTCCAGCAGCCCGTCGAATTGCGCGGCCAGGAAGCGCATCTTCGAGGCCAGCTGCAGGAGCTGCTTGCGCTGGAAGGGGACAGCGTCCAGCAGATCCCCGTCCATCACCAGCACCGCCTCGGCGGCTACCGCCCCGTTCTTCGTGCCGCCAAAGCTGAGCACGTCGGCCTCGGCCGCGATGTCGGCTACGGTGCAGCCCAGGTAGGCCACCGCGTTCGCGAGCCTGGCGCCGTCGATGTACAGCCGTAGATCCTGGGCTCGGCAGAATTCCCTGAGCGCCCGCAGTTCCGGAAGCGAGTAGCAGGTGCCCAGCTCCGTGACCTGAGTGATGCAGACCGCCCGGGGCTGGGCGCGGTGCTCGTCGTGGCGGCCGCCGAGGCGCGTGGCCACGAGATCGGGGCTCAGCTTGCCGTCCGGGGTGGGCACCGTCAGCAGTTTGCTGCCCAGCAGCCGCTCGGCCGCCCCGCACTCGTCCACGTTCAGGTGCGCGGTCTCCGCGCAGACCACCGCCTCGTAGGGACGCAGCATCAGGCTGAGGCCGAGCACGTTCGCGGCGGTCCCGTTGAACACGAAGTAGGCGGCGCGGGCGCCGGACAGCTCGCGAAGTTCGCGGGTTACCCGCTCGGTCCAGGGATCGTCGCCGTAGGCGTGCGCATCGCCCTGGTTCGCCTGGGCCATCTTGCGGAGGATCGCCTCGTGGGCGCCGGCGTGGTTGTCGCTGCCAAAGCTCTTCCGTGAAGTCACGCTTGGAAAGCCTAATGACTGAAGGATTGACACCGCTTCGCGGGCAGGGGTGCCCGGCTGGTGGGTGGCGGGCCGGCCATCGAATCCCGCCACCATGCCCCCGGGGGCTCGCCTGCGGCGTCGCAAGACCGCCGCTCGTGACCAACCCCCGCACGCCGGTGACCGGCCACATTGGGCTTGGCTTAGATCACGATCCTGGAACTCGGGCTGCGATGGCGTGCCGGGCGGGGTGGGTGACGCCGGCGTGATCTGCCAGATGCTGCGCACACCTGCCCAGCATCACCAGCCCAGACCGTGCTCTTTCAAGAGTAGCGGCCGGATCCCAGGACGTAGCAGCGCACTGTAGCGAGTGAGCCGGCGGAGAGTAACGAAGCCACGTTCGGCAGGCGGGCCGGGCCGGTCATCTTGCTCGCGGCGTTTATTTTGCCGCGAGCAAGATGATCCGCCCGGCCCGTCGTCAGCGGATAAATGTCCCGTCGGTAACCCTCGCAAGGTGGTTACCATGTCAGGGCACGGGCCCCGGATGCCCGGCGGGTAGCGTTTCCGTTTTCTGAACCCTGGGGTGCCCGTGCCGCGCCGAGTCGTCAGTGTCACCCTGGACAACCTGGCCGATCTGCCGCACCGGTGCCGGCGGTGCGTGTTCTGGGAACTCGACCCGGTGGGCCACGCCCGGGCCCAGGAAGTCGGCGACCCGGCACTGGAAAAGGAAGCCTGGATCTCCTCAACCCTGCTGGACTGGGGCAGTTGCGGGAAGATCGCATATGTGGACGGTGCCCCGGCCGGTTTCGTGCTCTACGCGCCGCCGATGTACGTCCCCCGCTCGCTGGCCTTTCCGACCAGCCCCGTCAGTGCGGACGCGGTCCTGCTGATGACCGCGAGCATCCTCAGCGAGTTCACCGGCGGCGGCCTCGGCCGGATGCTGGTCCAGTCCGTCGCGAAGGATCTCACCCGGCGCGGCGTGAAAGCGATCGAGGCGTTCGGCGATCTGCGCTCGGAGGGCCTGTCCTGCGTGCTGCCCGCCGACTACCTCCTGGCGGTCGGGTTCAAGACGGTCCGGCCGCACCTGCACTACCCCCGGCTGCGTCTCGAGCTGAAGACCGCGGTGTCCTGGCGCGAGGACGTGGAAGTGGCGCTGGAACGACTGCTGGGCTCGGTCAGCCCGGAACGGTCCCTGCGCCTCGCCTGACCGGCCACAGCCCGCGTGTGGCGCTTACGGGGCCGTTCACGAGGGATTGCGGGCGGACTCCTCATGCAGCATCAGGAGTGAGTAGGCGGCGACGGTCGAGTCGTCTGTGATGGTCCCGTCGCGGATCATGGTCTTGAATTCGCCCCGCGGTACCCACCGCTGCTGCATGTCCTGCTCCTCGGGCTCCCGGTCGGGATCACCCTCGGTCAGCCCGGTGGCCAGGTACACGTGGAATCCCTGGCTGGACATGCCGTGCGAGCTGTGCAGGAAGCCCAGTGGAGTCAGCTCCCGGGCGCGCAGGCCGGTTTCCTGGGCCAGCTCGAGCCGGGCCAGGTCCTCCGGTGCGCCAGTCTGCCCGCCAGGCCAGCCGCCCTGCGGGAAGGCCCAGGCGCGGCGGCGCACCGGGTATCGATACTCCTCGACGAGGCAGAACCGGCCCGCGTCAGCGGGAATGACCAGGGCGAAATGCGGCTTATCGACCACCGCGTAGAAGCCGCGGCTGCCGTCCAGCCGCTCGATCTCGTCGCGGCGCAGTGACATCCATGAATCCTGGTAGATCACGCTGGTGGTGACCGTGCGGATGTCGGGTACCCCGTCGTGGCTCATGGCTGGGCCGGTTCTCCTCGGCTGGTACCCCGGGCCGCCCCCGCACGACAATCCCGGGCCCGCCGCGGCGCGCTGGGGCTGGCAGGCACCGGGCTGGCCAGTACGGGGCTAGCAGGCACAGGGCTAGCAGGCACAGGGCTAGCAGGCACAGGGCCGGCGGCCCCGGGACGGTAGCGGGTCAGATGAAGTCGGCGAGCTCCTTGAGCAGCGCGGACTTCGACTTGGCCCCCACCACCTGCTTGACGACCTCGCCGCCGGAGAACACGTTCAGCGTCGGGATCAGCATGATCCCGT
>Ga0182024_10006349_pt1 | contig 26006 bp, 23 predicted proteins | sample P32metaG_FD_120480 | JGI IMG/M metagenome (GOLD analysis project Ga0182024, IMG submission 120480) | Permafrost microbial communities from Stordalen Mire, Sweden - P3-2 metaG (Illumina Assembly) | ecosystem: Environmental > Terrestrial > Soil > Wetlands > Permafrost | place: Sweden: Stordalen... | reverse complement strand
CTTATCAACTTGTGGCCAGCAAGACGATTGCAAACACGGATCTGAAACTCACGCTCGGCCACGTCACCACAAGTCAGGAACTGGCGAAGATCGACCCCGACACCGGCTTACAGGAAAACCAGGGTCCAGGACGCCTGAAATTTCTTACCGCTGCGGTGCGCCATAGCTTCACTCAAGGATCGATTCTGGCGACCTTTTCCAAAGCAGACGCGCGCGACATCGATTCCGGACAGCCGACTCCTGAAGCACCAAGAACCATTTTCGATCTATTAGCAAATACACAGCGATTGCCACTTGGGCTTCAGGCCCGGGGCGAATTCGAATATGTGGGCAGAAAACCATTGGGCACGGGGTGCGAGCCGGATTTGAATGCCCAGTGTGTCGGCGTTTCAGTGAAGGAATTTCGAGCAGCGGTGGTACGTCCCTTCTTGAACGACCGCCTCGATATCGGAGTCAATATGCTGGTTGCCGGGGGTTACACAGGTCAGACAATCGAGAATTTTTACCCTTCGCCGATACAGGAGGTGGTTGGAGTTCGCATTCCTTCCTATGCGAGCGTCAACGTCAGCTATAAATTCGGACACTAGTGCTTATGCGTCTTGAGATCCTTGCCGGAGTTGGTCAACACGAGTTTGCCTAACTCGACTCCACGCAGGGCCAACATACGATCCGCGATCTCCTGCAATTCCCTGCTCTTGCCCTTCATGATGATGACTTCCAGGCAGTAGTGGTGATCGAGATGGACGTGGGTAGCGGCAAGAACCATGGCGCCGGCGGAGTGCTGCGTAGCCGTCAACTTCTCCGAAAGATTGGGCACGTGGTGGTCGTATACCAGCGTCAAGGTGCCGACAACAGGCTTGTTGGAGTCGACCGTCTCCGATAAAAGCGCTTCCCGGATAAGATCGCGGAACGCCTCGGAGCGGTTCTTGTAGCCGCGCTTGGCAATCAAGCGGTCGAACTCATTTAAGAGGTCCTCTTCGAGCGAAACGCCAGTCCTGGCCAGTTCTGACATCGTGTTTCTCCATCCTGCTAACTCACTCAGATGTTCGAAGTAGCCAGATCGTCGTCTTTCGTCTCCCGGATCGAGAGTAGTCCCAGGAGCGTCAGGACGGCGGCCGCCGAGAGATAGTAGCCGACATATTGGAGACCATAGTGCCTGGCGAGCCAGGTGGCAATGTACGGCGCCAGCGAGGCGCCCAGAATGCCGGCAAAGCTGAAGGCCAGCGAGCTACCCGTATAACGTACCCGGGTGGGGAAGAGTTCGGAAATCACCGTGCCCAGCGGTCCGTAGGTGAGGCCCATCAAGGAGAGACCCAGGACCATCATCAGCACCGCGCCCGTGGTTCCAGCGGTGAACAAAGGCGCCAGCACCAGGCCGAAGAGAACAATCCCTACCGTCACCCCGAGCATCACCCGCCGGCGCCCGCGCTCCGCCAGCAACGCGGAAACAGGAATGAACAGCGCGAAGAAGCAGATACCGAACAGCTGGATGAGCAGAAATTTTGATCGGCTATAGCCAAGGGCGGTAGTGCCCCAGGAAAGCGCGAAAACGGTCATCAGGTAGAAGAGAACAAAGGTTGCCAGGCTGACCAGGATGCCGGCAACCAGCGCCTTGGTGTAGTCCCGAAAGACGGTCAGCATCGGCAGCTTCACCTGATCGCCTCGGCTCAGGGCTTCGCGGAAAACCGGCGTCTCGGTGATGGTCAGGCGCACGTAAAGGCCCAGGAAAACCAGCACGGCACTTGCCAGGAAAGGAAGGCGCCACCCGAAGGAGAAGAACTGCTTGTCAGTAAGCCATCGGGAGAGGAGCAGGAACGTTCCTCCAGAGAGCAGGAAACCTGCCGGCGCGCCGAGTTGGGGAAACATTCCGTACCATGCGCGCTTGTTAGGAGGCGCATTCTCGATGGCCAGCAGTACCGCTCCGCCCCACTCGCCTCCCAAACCTAGCCCTTGGCCAAAGCGGCACAGCGCGAGCAGCAGCGGCGCGGCAAAGCCAATGGTTCGGTAAGTCGGCAGTGCTCCGATGGCAACGGTGGAGATACCCATGGCCGACAATGCTATGACCAGGGTGGTCTTGCGGCCGATGCGATCGCCAAAGTGACCGAAGAGTGCAGCGCCAACTGGCCGAGCCAGAAACGCAATGCCAAACGTAGCCAGCGACTCGAGGGTGGCGGCCGCCGGATCAGACCCAGGGAAGAATAACTTGGGAAACACCAGGACTGCGGCGGTCGCGTAAATGTAGAAATCGAAGAACTCAATGGTGGTGCCGATCAAGCTGGCAAATAGCACCTGGCGCGGGCTGTTCACGAGCGTGCCTATCCTGGGGTGGGTCGTGCTCATCCAATCTCCGGTCTAGAACCTAAGCTTTGCGTGTTTTCGCTATCTTCTATGCTAACCTGTCCGCAACGTCCATGGCCGAGTCTGCCTACATCCTCGGGCCCGCAGTCCACACATCCGACGCCGTAATTCTGCCTCGCCACTCTGCCATCGTGCGCATGACTCACTGGATCTTCACCTTCAGCTTTTTCGGACTGGTGCTCAGCGGCCTCGCGATTACCCTGGCTCATCCTCATTTTTACTGGGGAGAATCCGGCAGCATGGGCGCTCCCTCGCTCTTCGATCTTCCCCTACCTACCAAGCGGGGCGGACCTTCTGGTTGGGGCCGTTCGCTTCACTTTCAATCCGCCTGGTTTGCCGTGCTCTCAGGCTTGGTCTACGCCATTTCCGGCATATTCACACAACACTTTCGCCAGCGGCTTTTTCCCGCCCGGGCTGACTTATCCTGGCGCTCTTTACGTGCTGTCTTGCTCGATCACCTGCGATTCAGGCGACCTGTCGACGCCGGCTCCTATAACGTTCTTCAGCGCCTGTCCTATCTGGCCGTCGTCTTTCTCTTCTTCCCCCTGATCATCATCACTGGACTCGCCATGTCTCCCGCCCTCACCTCAGTTTTTCCGCAGCTAGTGACGGTTTTTGGCGGCCAAGAGACCGCGCGCACTCTGCACTTCTTCCTGGCGAACTTTCTCGTTCTCTTCCTTGTTGTCCATGTCGTCATGGTGATCCTTGGTGGATTCAAGAGCCGTATGCTCACCATGATCACTGGCCGCCCTGCGGCTTCCCGGAAGCATGCTTTATGAGCGATATCGTTTCCCGTCGCAGGCTCATCACCCGCGGGCTGGCCGCAGCCGCAGGCGTATCCGGCCTGGCCGTCGGGGCCCGGATCGCGTCGCATTACGGACTGATCCCGCCCGATGGCGGAGGGATTTGGGGAGTGGGGGAGACGCTCACGTATGCCACCCAGCGCCTGCTGACGTCTCATCACTCACTGGCCCGCGAATTCAACCCCAGTCAAGTCTCGAAGGTGGTGCCGGTCAGTGGCGATCCTCCGCAGACCGAGCCGTACGCACGACTTCGTGCCGGCGGCTTTGTCGATTGGCGCCTCGCCCTGGGCGGCATAGTCGCCCGTTCCTACGCCTTTTCTTTGGCCGAGCTTAAGCGCATGCCGGCTCGCTCCCAGATAACCCATCAGGCTTGCGAAGAAGGTTGGTCGTTCATCGCCCAATGGACTGGTGTGCCCCTGGGTTACGTGTTGAACCTGGCGGGAGTCAGCTCCAAGGCCAAATACGTCGTCTCCTTTTCCTACGACGGTGCCTGGGACAGCCTGGACTTGGCCGACGCCTTTCACCCTCAGACGTTTCTTGCCTACGGCCTCAATGGCCAGGATCTACCGGCACCGAACGGTGCTCCCATTCGTTTGCGGGTCGCGCGCCAGCTTGGTTACAAGAGCGTCAAATTCCTTTCCCACATCACCGTCACCGACGATCTACAAAGCATCGGCAAAGGGCTGGGTACTTCAAAGCGCGGCTACTCCTGGTATGCCGGCATCTGATCGAACACAGCTGGGCCGGTAGTCCGTCCCCTTGCATCAACTATCATAAGGAGCATTGCCATGAGTCAAACCCAAGCCATCTCTGCCGCAGCCGCCGGAACCATCACCCTGGGCGGTGACCTCACTGTTAACCGCCTGGGCTATGGAGCCATGAGGATCACCGGCAAAGGAATCTGGGGGCCGCCCGAAGACAAGGCCGCGGCACTCGGCACTCTGCGCCGCGCCGTTGAGCTGGGCGTCAACTTCATCGATACCGCGGACTCCTATGGCCCTTATGTCTCCGAGGAACTGATCGCTGAGGCCCTCTATCCCTATCAAGCGGGGGTAGTGGTCGGCACCAAAGGCGGCTGGGAACGCTGCGGGCCCGGACAGTGGCTCCACAATGCCAGCCCCAAGCACCTTACCGAAGCAGTCGAAGGTAGCCTCAAGCGCTTGCGTCTCGACCGCATCGATGTCTACCAGCTCCATGTTCCCGATCCGGCTGTCTCCTACGATGCCTCGATGGAAACCCTGGCCAAACTACGGGAGCAGGGTAAGATTCGTCACGTGGGCCTCTCCAACGTGACCCAGGAACACGTCGAGCGCGGGCGCAAGATCGTTCCCATTGTCTCGGTACAAAATCGCTATAGTTTTGCTGACCGGGAGTGGGACTACCTGGTCAATTACTGCGATCAGCATGGCATCGCCTTCCTGCCCTGGGCTCCGCTGGGACAAAATAGGAAGGCGCTTGAGGTTCTGGAGAAGGTGGCGCGGGAGTTGGGGGCGACCACATTGCAGACGGGGCTGGCGTGGTTGCTCAAACGCTCCAAAATTATCCTGCCCATTCCAGGAACTTCTTCCCCTGCTCATGTGGAGGAGAATATTGCTGCAGCTGGGTTGGAGCTTCCTGACGCCGCCTTCAAGGAGCTGTCCAGCGTTAATCCCCCGCCCGTCAGCTACCGCGGCTAATCAGGACCAGTCATGAAGACCTATCGCATCGCCACCGTACCGGGAGATGGAATTGGTAAGGAAGTAGTGCCAGCGGGCCGGCAGGTCATGGAAGCGCTTGGCGGTGGTTCCTTTGCCTTCCAATTCGAGAATTTCGATTGGGGCGGAGATTATTTCCGCCAGCATGGCGTCATGATGCCGGAGAACGGACTCGACAGCCTGCGCGGCAAAGATGCCATTCTGTTCGGCTCCGCCGGCGATCCGCATATTCCCGACCACATCACGCTGTGGGGTCTGCGGCTCAAGATCTGCCAGGGCCTCGATCAATACGCCAATGTGCGCCCGACGAGGATTCTTCCCGGGATCGATGGACCGCTGAAACGCTGCAGAGCGGAAGACCTGAACTGGGTGATCGTGCGCGAGAACACCGAGGGCGAATATTCGGGAGTCGGTGGGCGGATGCACCAGGGCCACCCTATCGAGGTAGCGACGGATTTATCTCTGATGACTCGAGCGGGGGTGGAGCGTATACATCGCTTCGCCTTCCGACTGGCGCAGTCCCGTCCGCGCAAGCTGTTGACCGTGATCACCAAGAGCAATGCCCAACGGCACGCGATGGTGATGTGGGACGAGATCGCGGCTCAGATCGCCAAAGAGTTTCCCGACGTCGCCTGGGACCGGGAGCTGGTCGATGCCGCAACCGCGCGCATGGTGAACCGCCCGGCGTCATTGGATACCATTGTTGCTACCAATTTGCACGCCGACATACTGAGCGATCTCGCGGCTGCGCTGGCCGGCAGCCTGGGGATTGCGCCTACCGCCAACATAAATCCGGAACGGCTCTACCCGTCCATGTTCGAACCGATCCATGGATCCGCCTTCGACATCATGGGCAAGGGCTGGGCGAACCCGGTGGGCACCTTCTGGTCGGTAGTGATGCTGCTTGAACACCTGGGCGAAATCGACGCTGCGGCGCGGGTGATGAAGGCCATCGAACACGTCACCGCGAACCCCTCCCTGCACACCCGAGATCTTGGTGGCACCGCTACGACGGCCCAGGTGACCGAGGCGGTCTGTGCGCAGATCGCCGCCACCGCCAACAGTACCCTGACGATCGCCTGATCTGCGGCGCTGATCGGTCTAGCTGACCGTCACATCTTGACAATCAAGATGAAGGCGTACTACTGTTGCGTTCATGGATCAGTTCACGGAGCAAGCGAATACCGACGTTATCCAGGGTACGCTCGACATGCTCATTCTCAAGACGCTGAGCCTTGAGCCCATGCATGGCTTCGGCATCGCCCGCCGGGTCGAACAGATTTCGCGTGGGGTATTCAAGGTAAACCCGGGATCGCTGCTCACTGCGTTAGAGCGGCTCAAGCGGGCCGGATGGCTCGATGCCGAATGGCGCCAGACCGAGAACTCCCGCCGAGCGAAGTTCTACACCCTCACCCGCGCCGGCAAAAAGCAGCTCGAAGTGGAGACAGCAGACTGGACGCGTCGAGCATCGGCCATTGCGCGCCTCTTGAAGGCGGAGGGCTAGCCGCGTGTCTCTTTGGCGCCAGCTTACCTGCGGTATGCGCGTACTTACCCATAGACAAGACACCGACCGGGATGTCGCCGAAGAGGTGGAGCATTACCTGGAACAAGCTACTGACGCGCTCGTATCCAGTGGACTATCTGCCGAGGATGCGAAGAGAGCCGCACGCCTGGAGCTGGGTAGTCCGAGTGTTGTCCGCGAAGAGGTGCGCTCTTACGGATGGGAACATACGATCCATACTTTGCTCACCGATCTGCATTACGGAGCACGTCAACTATTCCGCAATCCCGGCTTTGCGGCTGTGACCACACTTACCCTGACGCTGGGAATCGGCGCCAGCACGGCGATCTTCAGCGCGGTGAATCCTATCCTGTTCGAGCCGCTTCCCTATCCGCATGCCGCTCAGCTCATGATGATCTGGGAGATGCGCAACGATGGCTCTGCGCAACCCGTCACCTTTGGTACGTTTCACGGGTTGCAGGAACGGAGCCGCTCGTTCGACGCGATGGCAGTCATGAAACCCTGGCAACCGGCGATGGTCGGAACCGGCCTTCCCGAACGGTTCGAGGGCCAGCGGGTCAGCGCGGACTACTTCCGTGCGCTGAATGTATCGCCCGTGCTGGGACGAGATTTCCAGGCAGCGGACGACCAGTTCCACGGTCCCAACGTGGTTGTCCTTAGCGACCGGTTATGGCGCCTACGCTTCGCTGGGGACCGCGCCATTGTTGGCCGGCAAATCAAGCTCGATGACAATCTGTTCACCGTTATCGGTGTGATGCCCAGCTCATTTGAGAATGTACTGGCTTCCGGCGCGGAGCTCTGGGCGCCTTTGCAATACGACCCATCACTGCCACCGGACAGCAGGGACTGGGGACATCACTTGCGGATGGTGGGCCGGCTCCGTCAGGGTATCAGCAGGAACGAGGCCAGGAATGAGCTGAATGTCATCCTGCACCCCTTCACGCAGATGTATGCCAAGGGGTATGAGAGCTCGGGTGGTCCCCCGGACGGAATGTTGGTCAATCGACTGCAGGATGACATCACGCTCGGCGTCAGGCCGGCCCTGCTGGCGATTCTTGGTGCGGTCGGACTGGTACTTCTGATCGTATGTGTGAACGTTACCAATCTGTTGCTCGCGCTTGGCGCCCGCCGCCGCAATGAATTCGGGATGCGCGCTGCACTTGGCGCCGGACGAATGCGCATGATTCGACAGGTACTCACGGAAAGCCTGCTTCTGGCCGCAATCGGTGGTGTTTTCGGGATGGCGGTTGCGGAAGCCGGCGTACGGGCATTGGTGGCACTCAGTCCGCCCGATCTACCCCGCGTCGGAGCGATTCACGTGGACGGCGCTGTCTTCGCCTTCGGACTGCTCATCACCACGGTGATCGGCCTCACGGTGGGACTGTTACCGGCCCTGCAAGCGTCGCGTGGCGACGGACAGCAACAGAGCTCACGGACCACCACCGGCGGGCGTCACTCCATGCGCCGCACGCTGGCTATATCGCAGGTCGCGCTCGCCCTGGTGTTACTGGTGACCGCGGGATTGGTATTGCGCAGTCTCGAACATTTGTTTGCGATCGATCCTGGTTTCCATGCTTCACACCTGCTCAGCATGCAGGTGCAAGAGACAGGTCACCGACTCGATAGCGACGAAGCTCGTGCCCGGTTTCTTACTCAGGCCCTGGAAGCAGTGCGCCGAGTTGGGGGCGTCACTTCCGCTGCTTTCACCAACCAATTGCCGCTGAGTGGAGACTTCGACGTATATGGAGTGCAGTTCGAGCGGTATACCGCCGTTGCCGAAGGTGCCCTGCGCTACTCCGTGAGCCCGGACTATTTCGCGACCATGGGCATTCCACTTCTGCGCGGGCGGCTGCTTGGCGAACGCGACACCGCAGCCGCTCCTGGAGTGGTTCTGCTCAGCGAATCTCTTGCCAAACGTAAATTCCCCCATCAGGATCCGATCGGTCAGCGGGTTCGTGTTGGCCCTAATGCTTTGCATGCTGATCTGCCCTGGGCCACGATCGTCGGCGTGGTCGGCGACGTGAAGCAGGCATCCCTGGCAATGAGTCAATCCGATGCGTTCTATACCCCCACATCACAGTGGTCCTTGGTTGACGCCGCGCCGTCGCTGGTAGTGCGCACGCACGGGGATGCAGCGACACTTGCCCCTGCCATCAAGAAGGCGATCTGGTCGGTAGACAAGGATCAACCGATCGTGCGGGTAGCCACCATGGGTACCCTGCTGGAATCATCGGAGGCGCAGCGGCGTTTTGCGCTCACTTTGTTTGAAGCGTTTGGCATGGTGGCGATGGTGCTTGCTGCAGTCGGCATCTATGGTGTTCTCTCCGGCGGTGTAACGGAGCGAATGCGTGAGATTGGAGTGCGGACTGCACTGGGCGCGTCCCGCCGCTGCATACTTATGCTGGTCATTCGTCAAGGCATCATGCTCACCGGGCTCGGTGTCATGATCGGGCTGCTTGGTGCGGTGGCTGCGAGCCGAGTCGTGGTTTCGTTACTGTATGGCGTATCGCGGTTCGACCCGGTCACCTATCTTCTGGTGATCGCTCTGCTCACGGGTGTGTCAGCGATCGCAAGTTGGGTGCCGGCATGGCGCGCGGCGCAGGTGGATCCATCGATCACCTTACGGGCGGAATAGCGACCGATTCTGAGCTTCTCTTTGCAACAAAGCCTGGGTGCCCCATATCTCGCTCGTTTTTCGCGAGATGTGGGATACCACGAACCTTGACTTTATGTCTGTGGAACTTGCAGGTGGCGCGCAGTGGTATCCCACATCTCGCTAAAAACGAGCGAGATATGGGGCACCCCGGTCTTGTTGAAGGGAAAAGCTTACGGGTACGCTAGTCGCTCTTCAGCACAAGGTCGCGGTGTTCGAAGATAGCCGTTCCTGCGGCAAAGAGCAGCGCTGCCCCGAGGAAGATCAGGACGAAGCCGCTAGGGTGCCGCAGCATGCGCGCGGCCGCACCCAGGTCTCCCTGGGTCAAGACAAACAATAGCCTCGCCGGAGCAAAGCCCGGCCACTCGTAGCCCGCAAGGCCCAGCAGAGCGAGCAGCCCCAGCGAAGCCGTGGAGGCCAGCATGGTGGGGAGCCAGGTGGCGAAAAAGAGAGCTCCAGCCGCTGTCCACATACCCAGCACAAGTTGCGCCAGTGCCAGGGCGAACAAGAGCGGCCATGGTCGATCGATGGCCGCAAAGAGCGCAATTCCGCTCACCACAAAACTGAATACATAGAGCGCCAGCGGAAGCCAAGCCGCGCTGGCCAGGGCGAAGAAATACTGCCGCCGGCTCACCGACCGCGAAAGCACCATGGCGATACGGCGGGAACGCTGCTCATTGCCCAGCAAAGCGCTCCCGGTGAAGGCTACGAGCCCCAATCCGTAAAGGCATTCCTGATGCAGGATCGAGAGCACATCGTCGATCTCGGGCTTGGCCGCAGGCACCAGCAGTATCGCCGCCATACCAAAGGGCCAGAGCATCAGAAACAGATAAATCCAGCGATTCTGGTAGAGCAGGCGGCGCGTGATCAGCCAAATCTTCGACATGGTCGCAATGTTCATGGACTCTGCCTCTCGTCTTCAGAAGCGGTAGCGCCGCTCCATTCGAGAAAGAGGTCCTCCAGCCTGCGCCGCAGCGGCGCAAGACTCACGATCTCGCCGCCCGCACTCCATACCGCTTCGATCGCGCGACGCTGCTCCTGCGCCGGAACCGTTATGCGTATCAAAGCGGGATCGGCGCCCACGCTGGCAGCCGCGGGGTAGATGCGGTTCAGATCGGCCAGAGAGAGTCCGCGCAACTCGATCTCCACCCGATCCGACTCGCTCTGAAATTCCCGCAGCGACCCACTGCGAACCAGGCGGCCTTGGTTGAGAAAGGCGATGCGGTCACAGATATGCTCGACCTCGGTCAGTTGGTGGGAGCTGAAAAAAATGCTCTTGCCCGCGTGACGAGCGTTGCGGAGCAACTCCCGCACTTGCTGCACCCCTGCCGGATCGAGAGCCGCAGCGGGCTCATCGAGGATCAACACCTCGGGATCGTTGATCAATGCTTGCGCCAGAGCGAGCCGCTGCTGCATACCCCGCGAATACTGCCGCGCATCTTTTCGGTCGTCAGGCAAACCGACCGCCCCGAGAAGGTCGCGAATATCCTTCGCCAGGCGCTGGTCAGTCACTCCGTTCAGGCGCGCCGCCAACTCGACGCTGCGATAGCCGCTCTCGGCAAAAAATACCGGGACGTCCGGCACGAACCCAAGCCGTGCCCGCGCCCCCGCATCCCCGAACGGTTTGCCCAGCAGCGACCCGCTTCCAGAGGAGGGGCGCAGAAAGCCCAGAGCAAGATGGATGGCAGTCGTCTTCCCCGCCCCATTGGGACCCAGAAAGCCAAGAATCTCTCCCGGTTCGAGGCTCAGGGTCAGCGGGTGGAGAGCGGTGTACCTGCCGAACTGCTTCGAGATTGCAGAAAACGTCAGGCGAGGAGCCATGTCAGGAAAAGGAGCCTAAAGCAGAAAGAGATCAGGACTCCTTTTGAGGCCTGATCTCTCTGCTTGTAAGTGTGCCGGGCCGCTGATCAGTATTGGACCTTCAGGAAGATAATGACCAGCGTAAAGAGCGAGAGCGACTCCATAAACGCCAAGCCGAGTGTGAGCAGTAGCAGGATGCCCGCGCGGGCTCCAGGGTTCCGGGCCAGCGCTTCCGTTGCTGAAGCAGTTGCCCGGCCCTGACCGAGACCGCAGAGTCCAGCGGCAAGCCCCATCCCAAGACCGGCTGCGATGGCGACGAGTCCATGCCCCGCCCCGTCCCCACCCGAAGTTTGGGCAAAGGCTGGGGTGGCGAGGAATAAGACTGACAATGTCATGAATAGATATTGCAGTTTACGCATACTTTCTCCTTGCTTCCTTAGGATTGCCGCCAGTGGGTGGTTGAGGCTCACCGTGCTGGCCCCCTCACGCTTGCGGCGCCCGCACCGGGGTGAAGCATAGCCCCCGGGACAGGAAAACTATCTAGTGGTCGTGCGCTACTGCCTGGGACACATAAATCATCGTCAGCAGCATGAAAATGTAGGCCTGGATCAGTGCGACGCCCAGATGCAATGCCATAAAGATGATCGGGATGCCAATGGGTATCAGGGAGAAGAACACCAGCGTCACTTCTTCCCCGGCAAACATGTTGGCGTAAAGACGAACGGTGAGCGAGAGGATGCGCGCCAGATGCGAGATCAGCTCGATGGGCAGCATCATGGGGGAGATCCACCAGATCGGCCCCAGGAAATGCTTGAAGTAGCTCACCGGCCCCTGCTCGCGGACGCCATGGTAGTGGTAATAAAACCAGCACCACAGCGCGACACCCAACGGAACAGTGGCGACGGACGTGGGCGCGATCAGTCCCGGCACCATGCCCAGCAGATTCGAGCTCAACACGAAAAGCAACACGCAGGTCGCAAACATCACATAGCGCTGCGAGCCCGGCCCGATGATCGAATCCGCCTGACCGGAGACAAACCCGTGAATCATCTCCGCGATCTGCTGGATGGGACCTGGATTCTCGACATTCAGCGAGAAGCGCACCAGCAGGAAAAATACCAGCAGCAGGCCAAGTACCAGGACCTCCATGGCAAACGTCTCGGTGATGGGAGCCTGCGGGTTGTAGGGCTGAACGTGCACAGCGTGCAGAACCTGGGTCGCCAGATTCCCAAAGTATTTGTTCAACGTAGCAGTGATGGGGTCTAATTCATGCATACCAGTGGATCAAGCCTCATGCGGACCAGCCGCGGAACAGTCGAATTGCCTCGATGAACAGGGCGATCACTGCCAGGGCAATGCCCAGTAACAGCGCCGCGACCTTCCCGTCCAAACTCCTCAGGCTAACATAAAGCACGCCGGCGGCGGCTACGAGCCGGACAAAAAACCAGAACAAAACCGGCCCCAGTGGCCGTGGGGTGGGGTGGTTGCCGCCTGTATCCAGGCGGACGAGAACCGCGGCCATAAGCTGCCGCCACTCCAGGATTCCCGTGGCGGCAATGGAGCCCCCCACCAGGAACATCAACATGGAGCGCCAACCCCATGCGAACCAAATCACGGGAATCCCCACCAGGATGGCGATCAGGACGCTGCGCAGCGCCCGGTTTAACACCAACCGTAGATCCTGATCGCTGAATTCCATTCATTCCTTGCTGTGCGACATAACGATGCGAATGGTCTGTACAAAGCCTGCAATCGCTCCCGCGATCAGGCCTGCAATGTTGATCCAGTGCTGATTTAACCAGCGATCGAGAGCCAGCCCGATAGCCCAACCGATCACTACGCAGGCAGGCAACAGCAGGCCCAGCTGAATCAGGCTTTCCACCCGAACCAGGGACTGCAGCGATCCGTCCTTTGATGTGGATTTGGCCGGCTTCTCTGGCGGATCGGACATACCCTTGGCAACCATCTCTGTGCTTATCCTCGGCAGTTATACACCATGGCGAATCTTGCTGGTCTCTGGAAGGGGCGGGGCTTGAGTATGTGCGTGAGAACCGGTTGGATTGCAGAATGAGTGAGCAAACTAGAGCGATCGTTGGGCTGCCGGTCCGGCACGGCTGCTGAAGCCGTGCCCTTCGTCGACATTCGTTGTGGTCCTGTATGACGCGAGTAAAAGCCCATCCACCTCGATAGCAGAATCGGGCGAGGCAAACGTTATACTGACTTTTCGAGGCATCCATTGTTTGAGTCGGAATTCGAGAGCAATCTCTTTGCACTTCGCCAGGAGAAGCTGCGCCAGATTGCGGCGCTTGGCCAGCAGACATACCCTAACCAGTTTGTCACTTCGCACACGCTCTCAGAAGTGCGCCAACAATTCGGAGAGATCCTGCCAGAGGTGTTGGACGCACAGCGGACGGTGGTCACCGTCGCGGGTCGGATCATGGCCATCCGGGCTCAAGGCAAGGCTGGTTTTGCTCAGCTGCAACAGGGCGGTGAACGGTTACAAATCTACGTCCGCCTGGATGCGGTAGGAGAACAAGGTTTTCAGCTCTACAAGCTGCTCGATCTGGGCGACCACATCGGAGTTTCCGGCTATGTCTTCCGCACCCGCACCGGCGAACTGACAATCCACGTCGAGAAGATGACCTTCCTGGCCAAGGCCATGCTCGCCCTGCCGGAGAAGTATCACGGCCTGGCCGACGTAGAGCTTCGCTACCGCCAACGTTACGTGGATCTGTTCATGAACACCGATGTGCGCGCGGTCTTCGTCAAGCGGGCCGAGGTGCTCAAGACGATTCGAACTTTCTTCGATCAGCGCGGATACATCGAGGTGGAGACCCCGATGATGCAGCCCATCGCCGGAGGAGCAGCCGCCAGGCCCTTTCGCACTCACCATAATGCGCTGGATCTGCCGCTGTACCTGCGTATCGCGCCCGAACTCTATCTGAAGCGGCTGGTGGTGGGCGGTCTGGACCGGGTCTATGAGATCAATCGCAACTTTCGTAACGAAGGTGTTTCGACCCAGCACAATCCTGAGTTCACCATGCTCGAGTTCTACCAGGCCTACGCCAACTATCACGACCTGATGCAGCTGACCCAGGACCTCATCGAGCAGGTGGCGTTGGCGGTGAACGGCTCCACGGTGACGAACTTTGCCGGGCACGAAATAGATCTGTCAAAGTGGCGGCGCTTCTCCATGCGCGAGGCGATCCTCGAGTTCTGGCCAGAGGCAGCGGGAGCCAAGCCGGCGCTCGAAGATTTTGCCAGCAACCATGCGGTCGAGCAAATGGCGCACAGACTGAGAGGTGCCAGAATCTCTCTCGAGTTCAAGCCCGGTGAACCCGCGGGAAAGACCATCGCCAGCATCTTCGAAGCGGTCGCCGAGGACCACCTGATCCAGCCGACCATCATCTACGACTTTCCCGTTGCGGTCTCCCCGCTTTCCAAAAACAAGCCGGACGAACCGGACTGGGTGGAGCGGTTTGAGTTTTATGTGGGAGGGTTTGAGCTAGGCAATGCTTTTAGCGAGTTGAATGATCCGGAAGAGCAGCGCAAACGCTTCGAGCAGCAACTGGCCGAGCGGGAGCGGGGCGATGCAGAAGCTCATGCCATGGATGAAGACTACGTGCGCGCCCTGGCCTACGGACTACCTCCGACGGCCGGAGAAGGCATCGGCATTGACCGGCTAACCATGGTGTTAACCGGCGCCAAGTCCATTCGCGACGTGATCTTCTTCCCTCTCCTGCGTGCCCAGTCGGGCGATCAGGCAGGTTAGAAAAACCACGACGGGCTCTCCGCGCAATGAGGAGAGTGGGCACCCAGACACCCAGCAGATCAAGAGCTGATTGGCTCTATTTTCTGGATGTCTGTTTGCCGACCCGCTTCAGTACCTGGCTGAGACTCGTTTTCTCAAACTCATCCAGCAGCGCTATCATGGAGCCGGAAAAGATTTTTTCGAGTGCGCCATTTACCCGCAACGCCGCGGCAGCGCGGACACTGGGAGTGTGGAACAGGGAGCCAGTCTCGACAGCCTTGTAGACGTCCGCCAGAGAGATAGCCTTAGGAGATTTCAAGAGTCTTGAACCACCCGTGGGCCCCTTCTGACTTTCGATCAGCTTCGCCTGCTGAAGAGAGGCAAGCACCCGGCGAACGACGACTGGGTTGGTGTCCAGCTTGAGTGCGATATCGGTTGATGTTTGCAATGTGTCCGGCTCTGAAGCGAGCAGAACCAACACATGAACCCCGGTAGCAAATCTGCAGTTGACAGCCATCCTCGAACGCTAACATACAAGAGCCAAAAACGGCATGACCCTGTGACTGCACGTTAGTCACTTCCAAGGTTGCAGAACCACTAACAGGTAACCATGATCATTTCGAGGAATATTTCGTACCCGTCGCAGGATCATTTGCCGATAGACGTCTAAATGGAGGCTTTTTGCGTATTCTCTTTGTCGGTGACGTATTTGGCCAGGCCGGCCGGCGTATTGTCAGCGAGCACCTTGGCCAGGTGATCGAGCAGCGAGGCGTCGACCTGGTGGTGGTGAACGCCGAGAACGCTGCCGGGGGGTTTGGGTTGACCCCGGGGATTGCCGAAGAGCTGTTCGACCTGGGCGCGCACGTCATCACTACCGGTAACCATGTCTGGGACAAACGCGAGATTATCGAATACATGCAGTCCGTTCCTGCGGACAGCCATAGTCGCGCCCGCCGCGTGCTCCGGCCGGCTAACTACGTCGCTGGTACACCAGGATATGGATATTACGAGGGAGAATTACCGCAGGGTCAGAAATACGCAGTCATTGATCTGCAGGGCCGGGTTTTCATGGCCAGCCTGGACGATCCCTTTCGGGTGGTGGATTCCCTGCTGGAAAAAATCAAGGCCAAAGTGATCTTTGTGGACCTCCACGCCGAGGCCACTTCAGAGAAAGTCGCACTCGGATGGTACCTGGACGGAAGGGTTACCGCGGTAATCGGAACCCACACGCACGTACCCACCGCCGATGAGCGAGTGCTGCCCGGCGGCACCGCCTACCAGACCGATGTGGGAATGAGCGGGCCGTTCGACAGCGTCATTGGTGTGGAAAAAGAGCAGATTATTAATCGCTTCCTGACCGGGATGCCAGGGAAATTCGAGGCCGCCAAGGGCGATCCCCGGATGTGCGCGGCGCTGATCGAGTGCGACGGCGCCACGGGGCGGGCCATCTCTATCCAACGCTTGATGCTCGGCGAGTAGCGGTTTTGGGTTCGCTTTGTGCGCGTCCGGTTTTAAGAGGGATTCGCCGAAAACATGACTTCGGCGGATACGAAACGAGAAGCGTACCTCAGGGGCTAAAGAGCGTGTGTGAGAACCAGGATTTCCAAACTCAGTCCCCGCAGGGACGGCTGAACTTAGCCCAGGACGTTAGTCCTGGGTACATCACGAAACATGATTAAGTCCCGCAGGGGACGGCTGAAGGTTGTCCAGGATTGCGTCGCGGCCTATTTTCAGCCGTCCCTGCGGGACTCGGTCGCCCTTTGAAATCCAACCCAGGGCTAGCGTCCTGGGCTAAGTTCAGCCGTCCCTGCGGGGACTAAATTCGTAAATCCTGGTTCTCACACACGCTCTAAAGCCCTCGCCTGTGTTGGCGCACGCTCATCCTTGCCCCGAAACTGGCCTGGCAAAAATGCTCTTAGGGCTTTAACGCTATGACGTTGGGCTGCCGCACCGGGCTCCGGCTGGTGGAAGTTATCTGGCCGTGGCGGTCGAAATGCAGAGTCCAGTTGGTCGTGAGGGTGGGCCGGGAGACGTCGCTGAAGGTGACATCGACACTCTGATCGGACCCTATCACCATTTGTGGCTGGTTCGCGTCCAAGCGGAGCATGTCCAGCGTCGGCTCGGGGCGCGGAATGAAGTTGAGCACCTGAACGGGATATCCGCTTAGCTCGGCGTAGCACATCGCGATCAGCAACCAGTTAGGTGCGTGGCTGAGGGGAGCTGTTCCACGCTCCTGACGCAGCATGCCGTTGAAGACCTCGAAGGTGCCCGGCCTGTTCCAGGAGGCTTCAAACGGCAAGAGCCCGTGGGCGTACGTGGAGACGATGCGCACCTGGGCATCGTTGCGTGGCAGCAGGGCCGCAAACCGGGAGGAGCCGCTGTCGTCCGGACCATGGGTGAAGGACAGGAAGACGTAATCCGGAAATGCCGGGCACACGATCTGCTGGTAGTGCCACGCAGGACTGCTGATATCGAAATTCGCCAACGCGGCCTGTTTGGAAAGTTCGGCGCTCAGGTTGGAGACGACGTCGTAGTCCGCATTGCTCATTTGGGTCGGCTCGAGGTGGTCGAGCGCAATGACCGTGGGCGAAGAAGAGAGCGGAGTGGTCCCGATGGGGACCGCCGCGACCCCGGGAAACGGAGTTTTGGTTGCGGTCGCCGTGACCCCGGGAAAAAGATCCTGCGCGGGTGCCTGCGGCACTTGCGCCACAGCGGAGAAGCCTTGGAAGGCGAGACAGACAAGCAGGACAGGCCGCAGCATGGGGGGCATCGACTTCCTCACTCTAGCATGCGGGCTAGCGGCGTTTCCTCCCTCTTATCCGCTGCTGAGCTTTACTTGATACGTCAGCGCCGGAAAGAAGAAACCGCAGACCTCTCCAATCCATAGCGGAGTGGAAAGATCTGCGATTTGTGTTTCCCAGGGGTGGCAGCCCGGTTTCCGGGGCTGCCTTGGTCTTGCTTTAGCGAGCGCGGCGATGGGCTGCGGGCGCCTTAGCTGGTGGTTCGCCGTCGCTGAGGGTGATCATCGGCGGGTTAGGTACGTAGGAATCGAACGTCGCGTCATAGGTTACGGTCGAGCCGATGGCGGGAACGGTCTTCAGCGGGGTCTTCATGTTGACCGTGAAGTCCGCCTTCTTACTCTGCTGATTGTCCTGGGTGACGGCGAGCTGGACGGAGTCAGCCGTTGCCGAGATCACCTGGCCCGGCACTTCGACACGGTGTCCCTTCATCACGTCCCAAACCTTCTGCGCATCCTCAGGCTTACCGTTGAACAGGATGAATTCCTGATCGGAAAGGCTAAGCGTCTTGAGGTCCGGGGTGGAGGCAACGGTCTGCGCGGCCAGATCGGCTGGCGACGGTGGCGGCGGAGCCGGAGTGGGGTTGTATTCCGCTGGCGGAAAGAGGTTCGCCTGAGCCAGCGTCTGGACAGCTGGATAGCCGTCCATTTTTCCGTGGTACTTGTTGTAGAAGTACTCTGCGGCCTTTTCGATCTGCGGCTTGGCCTGTGGGGGGGCGAACTGAGCTGCCCGGGTCAGAAACCACGCAGCGTTCTTCAGGTCCGGCGGGGTCTGCTGCGCATAGGCCTGTCCCAATAGGTAAGTGTCATTGAGTCCGGGGCCGCTCTGCGTCGCGGCTGGGTCCGGATAGGCTTTCAGCTCATTGTTAAAAGCCGCGATGGCGCCGGCAAAGTCCTTCTTGTTTGCGTCATCCTGCGCGATCGCGCTGTCGAAGATGGGCGACGTCGCCGCCTTTAATTTCTGAAAGTCGGCATCCGACATATTGCCCGACTTGGTGGCACTGAGGCCGGTCTGGGCCTGGGTTGCGGCCTTGTCCAGGATTGGCTGAGCGTCGGCTGGGGTGGTCTTGGTCGCAGCCTGGGATTTCTCGATGTAAACCGAAATGGCCAGGGCTCTCAAGTTCCCCGGGTCGGCCGCGAGCAGCCGGTCCGCGGTGCTCAGCGTCTTAGCCATGTCGCCCGTCTGCTGGTAGGTGGCCATGAGCACTTCCAGTAAGTCGTTCTTGACCACAGAGTTGGGGTATTTGGTCAAAAAAGCTTCGATCGCCGCTGACTTGGCAGCGGGGGTGGATTGTCCCACAGCGTTGGTGTAGTCGTTGTATTCCGTGGGATCTTTGATGGTGATCTGACCGGACTGAGCGGCGGCTTGGCCATAGACCATAGAGACGCTGCCTGGAAAGATGATGGCCAAGGCCAACAAGGAAGCAAGGACGGACTTCTTCATGCAACGCTCCTAGGAGATGCGAGAATCAGGAAAAAGCAGAAATCAGAAATCATTCTCATTTAATGGGATGCAAGCCGGAAAACTCTTGTGTGAGCTAAACGCTTTGATCCTTCGCCCAATGGTTCGATCTCATTGAGAAAAACCAGAGTCTTTCCGATGAGCTGTGGAAGGATTATAGAAACCGTTGTCGTTTCTGACAAGTAAAGGAAGAGTCAAGTGCGGAAAGCAGCGAATCACTAAGGAGTAGACGATGACGGAAAAGAGAAGTGAGCAGGTCCTGGCCGCTCCTTTACGCGATCAAGTCGCGGTGGTCACGGGTGCGGCGCGCGGTATCGGTGAGGCCATCGCCTTTCGGCTCGCAGGCATGGGCGCGACTGTAGTCCTTACCGCCCGCGACCAGGCCCGGTTGGCAGAGGTAAAGGCCGGCATCGAGCAACACGGCGGAAGGGCCGTCGTGCTGCCCTGTGACCTGACGGAGGAGAAAGCCATAGCCGCCTTGGGAGAAAAGATCGCAAAGGAACACGGCCGCTGCGACATTCTGGTAAACAATGCCGGCGTGGGCATGTTGCGCAAACCACTTGTCGATCTGCCGGTCGAAGAGTGGGACAAGATGATGCATACCAACCTGCGAGCTCCCTACCTGATGATCCGGAATTTGGCCCCGTTGATGATTGCCGCCAAGTCTGGTCACATCATCAATATTTCGTCACTCGCGGGGAAAAACATCCTGCCCGAGGGCGCCGCCTATTCCGCGTCTAAATGGGGCCTCAATGGCCTGACATATTCTGTAGCGGAAGAATTGCGCCAATACAATGTCCGGGTATCGGTCATCGCCCCAGGTTCGGTCAACACGCACTTTGGCGGTGGCGGCAGTACCAAGGATCCCTCCCGAATGATCCAGCCTGACGATGTAGCCCAGGTGGTGGCGATGCTGGTGACCCAAGCTCCTACGTCCTTCGTCAGCGAGGTTCTGCTCCGGCCCACCATGAAGCCGTAAGATCTTATCTGTCGCTGTGTCTAAGTCGGGCGTGGCCCAGGAAGAGACGTACCTCAGGGGCTAAAAGCCCTCATCAGCTCGAGTCCAGTGCGGCACGGCTGAAGCCGTGCCCTTCGTCTGGAAGCGTGCGAATGCGGGCGGCGCTATTATCTTTGCAACGGTTCCGGCTTACGGGCCAGCGAAACTCCCGGCATCACCGGGAAGTGGAATCAATTAAGGACCTGTTTTCAGCAACTTACCCGGCCACAACGGAAGCTCCACCGAAAACACGTGCCCCAAACGTTACTTGTAACGTTTGGGGGGTAGGTCTAGCCTCTAAAGTGTGTCATTTTAGGGAAATCCGCTGTTCCTGCTGTACCGGGCGGCCCAGAAATGGGGACGCGCACAATCCACTTATGACCTATGCATTGGGTTGTGTACGGTTTATCCACAACATGTTGGGGTCGCCATGTTGCTTCAGGGGAACGCGATCGCTAGAGTCTTTTCTAAGGCCAAAGGAACACGTCCATGCTGAAGCTTAAGAAGATCCAGATGCTGGGATTCAAGTCGTTCTGTGATCGCACAGAGGTGACTCTCCCGGGTCAGGGCATCGCGGTCGTGGTGGGTCCGAATGGCTGCGGCAAATCGAACATCCTGGACGCGGTGAGCTGGGTGCTGGGCGAACAATCTGCCAAGAGTCTCCGCGGGGCCAAAATGGAAGACGTCATCTTCGCCGGAACCCGGGAGCGCAAATCCCTGGGAATGGCGGAGGTCTCGCTCTCGCTTATCGATCCCGAAGCTTATGCGGAAGGCCCCCTGCTCGATGCGCCGGAAGCAGCCGATAACGGCGAGCCGGAAAAGGCCGACTGGGATGAAGAAAAGATCCGGGCCGAGCGGGCCGCGGAGACGGAAGAGATCATCGCCGAGGTGCAACCCGGTCCGGTAATCGAAGGTGCGGACGGTTCCTTAGTCGAGGGGTCGGCAATAGAAGGTTCCGCAGGAGAAGCCCCGATCACGGCAAGCGACCAGCCGCCCACGGACGCTATTGAGCCGTCGAATCAAAGCCCTGTGGTGCTGAAGGTTCGCCGCAGGCGCTTCCAACGCACGGCTGCGCGGCAAGGCGAGATCGTGGTCACCCGTCGCCTGTTCCGCACTGGCGAAAGCGAATATCTGCTGAACGGCAAACTTTGCCGCCTGCGCGATATTCAGGACATCTTCATGGGCACCGGCCTCGGTCCGGAATCCTACGCCATCATCGAGCAGGAGCGCATCGGGCAGCTACTGAGTTCCAAGCCTCATGACCGGCGCGCGATTATCGAAGAAGCGGCGGGAATCACCCGGTTTAAAACCAGAAAGCGGCTTTCTGAGCTGCGCCTGGAGCAAGCCAAACAGAACCTGGCGCGAGTCGACGACATCTTCGAAGAAGTGACTCGGCAGATGGGCTCGCTCAAGCGACAAGCGGCAAAGGCTGAGCGCTACGCTGCGCTTCGGGACGAAATGCGGAGCCGGCTGCGGGTGGTGCTGGCCAGCCGGATCGCGCAGATGGATAGCGAGCAGGCCACGCTAACGGTAGAGATCGCCGAACTGGGAACCCAGATCGAGCAGGGCGCCGAGCACGTGGGTGCGCTCGAGGGTGAGTACTCAACCGGGATGTCGCGCGGCTATCAGTTGGACTCGAGCGCAAAAGACGCCAACGCGCGAGCCAACCAGGCTTCCGTGGACCTGGAGCGCGCAACCACGCGGGAAATAGCTAACCAGGAGCGCATCGTAGAATTGAAGACCCGCGCAGCTGCCGGTTCGGCAGAACTGGAGCAGGCACGGCTTCACTTGCAGGGGCTGATCGTCGAACGCGAGTCTCACCGGAATTTCCTGGAGACGGCCGCGGCCGAAGCTGCAGGTGTTCGTGAAGAATCAAGGGTGCGCCAGGAGCAGGCACGCGAAGCGGTGACAGCCGTCAACGGAGCAGAACAGCGACTGGAAGCGGCACGCCGCTACGCCATGCAATTACTTAGCCAAGCGGGGCATGCGCGAAACCAAACCATGCATGCGGAAGAGTCGTTGACGGCGCTGGAGCAGGATGCCGAACGGCTAGCCGGGGAGATCAGCGCCGCCAGCGGTGAGTTGGCATCGCTGGGCTCAGAACGGGGCCAGGCTTCGCTCAAGTTTGAATCCGTCACCGAGCAGTTGCAGCGTCTCGAGACCGAGATGGTCGCCCTGCGGGCAGAAACCGAGACCCGGCGTAGCGAAGAGAGCGCAACCAAACTCGAGGTTGACCGGTTACGCGCCGAAACGGCGACCCTGACCGGGCGGCGCAACTCGCTGCAGTCGCTCATCCGCGAACACAGCTATTCCACCGATACTGTGCGCAAGCTGCTCAAGTCGAACTCACTGGGCGGAGGATTGGCTCCGGTAGGCACGCTGGCGGACTTCCTGGAAGTGAGCGGTGAATACGAAACCGTGGTGGATGCTTTTCTGCGCGATGAGCTGAACTACATCGTGGTCAAGAGCTGGGATGCGGCCCATGAAGGCATGCGGCTGCTGAAGAGCGATGTCGATGGGCGGGCTACGTTCCTGGTTCATCCCGATGATTCCCAGGCCAAGTTCTCCTTTGCCGGAGACGCCCTTGACGCGGAGCACAATAGCGTCGGCGTCAAGCGGCTGAAAGACTGCATCCGGGTGCTCGATGGCTTTGGCCGTTCGCTGGAAGTGATCTTGCCCAAACTGCGCGACGGTTTTGTAACGCCTGATGCAGAGTCGGCAAAATCGCTGGCCCTGGGAAATCCAAACGCGTTCTTCCTTGCCCCGTCGGGCGAATGCTTTCACAATGTCACCGTCACCGGGGGTAAGCCCAGAGCCGAGGGTCCGCTGGCGCTGAAGGGCGAATTGCGCGAAACGCAAAAGAGGCTCGACCTGATTGAGGCTGAGTTGGGCGGTGCGGAAATCACCGCCGCTTCGCTGGCTCGGCAGTTAACCGAGCTGGCGGCCCAATCGGAAAGAATCAGCGAAGAGCGCCGCCACGCAGAGCGGGAAAGCGCCAACCAAAGCGCTGCCCTGCGTCAGATGGACGCGGAAGTGGCCAGGCTGGAGCGGCGCCTGGATGACTGGGTGGTGCAGAGCGAGCGCAATAAGGACCTGCGCAGAGTTCGCGAGGCGTTGATTGAAGAAAAGCGCGAAGAAACATCGCGCCTCGAAGCAGAGCATGCTTCGGCTGAGGTCAAGGTCAACGAGCTGCAGCAGAACATGGAGGAGTTGCGCTACCAGCGCGAAGAGGCGCAGCAACAGGCAGCAGCCGTCTCCGCAGTGCTGGCCGGATTGGAAGAGCGCAGCCGTGGGGCGGAAGCGGCCTTCAGCCGCATTGATCGCATGTACGGCGACCTGGAACGGCGGGTCAATCAACTGGAGCAGCAACTGGCCTCCGCCACCGCGGAAGAACAGCAACGCACGCGTGAAAACGAACAACTGGCGGTGGAGCGCGAGCGCCTGACCGAAGCCCGCAGAGGCGCACTGGAAGAAGCTGCGCAATCTACGGAAGAAGCCAGGTTGTTGCGCGAACAGCTGAAAGAGCTGGAGCACAATCTCAAGGTCCTGCGTTCTGAAATGGATGCTTTCCGCGAGGCACGCAGCACCCGCAGCGCTCATACGGCCAAGCTGGCGGTCGAGCTCGAGTACATGGAAGCGGCCTGTGTGAGCGACCTGGGAATCGAAGCCTCTGAACTTCGTCAACAGCAGGATGTACCCCGGCTGGAAGGCGAAACGCTGGCGGAAGAAGACGATGCTTGCCGCGGGTTGAAACAGAAACTCGAGGCCATGGGGCCGGTCAACATGATGGCGCTGGAGGAATATAAGGAAACGGCGGACCGCCACGGCTTCCTCGAAACCCAGCGTAAAGACCTGATAGATGCGATCGAGAACACGCAATCGACCATCCGGGAACTCGATCAGATTACACACCAGAAGTTCGACGAGGCCTTCGCCCGTATCAACCAGAATTTCTCCAAAACGTTCGCCAGTCTGTTCGGAGGCGGTCAAGGCTTCATGCGCCTGACGGATGAAGAGAATTCGGCGGAAAGCGGCATCGACATCGTAGCCTCACCTCCGGGTAAGAAGCTGCAAAACGTGTTGCTGCTTTCGGGCGGTGAGAAAGCGCTCACCGCGCTGGCACTGCTGGTGGGAATTTTCGAATACGCGCCCAGCCCATTCTGCGTGCTGGATGAAGTCGATGCTCCGCTCGACGAGACCAACGTGGGCCGGCTGGCGGAGATGATCAAGACTATGAGCGCGGAAACACAGTTCCTGCTGGTAACCCACTCCAAACGCATGATGACCGCGGCTGACCTGATTTATGGGGTAACCATGCAAGAGCCGGGAGTCTCCAAGCTGGTTTCGGTGCGCCTGGGCGGCGAGGAAGTTACCCACAACCGCACCCGCGAGCGGGTGCAGGAGCGTCGATTGGCAATGGCGTAACCCCCTCGGCGGCCATATTCTGCCAAATGAATCATCGCCATCCACTTTGACAGTCGATTGTCCAGAATGCGATGTTCGTCGCGCTGCCGGAAGAGTACTGACTTTTCCTGCGTTGACAAAGCGGTCGGCACCTCGGACAATCGGAAAGTCATTCCTCTCCCGAGGCGAAACCTTTGCCGACACTCATCGCAACCGAATTCGAAGACCTGCAACTGTTTGCCAGGGGTAAGGTCCGCGATTTGTATGCGGTGGGGGACCTTCTCTTGATGGTAGCGACCGATCGAATTTCGGCCTTCGATTATGTGCTGGCCACGGGAATCCCAGGCAAGGGCCGCGTATTGACTCAACTTTCCCTCTTCTGGTTTGAGTACCTCAGCAATATAGTACCCAATCATCTGGTTACCGCAGAGGTAGAGAAATATCCCGCACAATTGCATCCTTACGAAGATGAGTTACGCGGCCGGTCCATGCTGGTGAACCGCGCCCGGATGTTTCCCGCTGAGTGCGTGGTCCGGGGATACCTTTCCGGCTCCGGCTGGAAAGATTACAAGCAGACCGGACAAATTTCGGGGATTACTTTGCCGGCAGGTATGCGTGAGTCAGACCGCTTGCCGGAACCTATTTTTACCCCCGCGACCAAGAGCATGAGCGGCGAGCACGACGAAAATATTTCTTTCGACCAGATGGTGGCCCGGGTTGGCGGCAACCATGCAGAAGAACTGCGCCGGCTGAGCCTCGCGATTTACGCCAAAGCGTCTGCACATGCCCTGGAGCGCGGCCTGATTCTCGCCGATACCAAGTTTGAATTTGGACTGACTGCGAAAGGCATCGTGCTGGCAGACGAGGTGTTGACGCCAGACTCATCTCGCTTCTGGCCCAACGAAGGATATCGTCCCGGAGCCGCGCAACCTTCGTTCGACAAGCAGTTTGTGCGCGACTATCTGGAGGCAGTGGGTTGGAATAAGCAGCCGCCGGCGCCGGAGCTCCCAGAAAACGTAGTGCGCAAGACGCAAGAAAAATATGAGCAGGCGTTACATTTGTTGACCGGCCCCGCGCTTTAGGAATTGTAAGAATGAATTTGGCCGACCTGCTGATCGTGATTGTTCTGGTAGTATCTGTGGTCTCTGCTTTCGTGAAGGGCTTTTTTGTCGAAGCCCTCTCCCTGGCCGGTGTCATTCTTGGGCTCTTCATCGCTGCGGCAAACTATGGAGGATTCGCACCCTGGGTTCTGCGCGTGGTCCACAACCGCGAGGCGGCGAACTTGATTTCGTTCTTGCTGATTGCGTTTCTGGTGATGTTGGTGGCTGGCCTTGTGGGTCGTTTGCTTCGTGGCTTGTTTCGTGGCGTGGGCTTGGGTATTGTAGATCGACTGCTGGGAGCAGTTTTTGGGCTGGTTAAGGGTTGTGTGGTGGTGACGCTAGTCCTGATGGGCATAGTGGCATTTTTGCCCCGGCAGGATTGGTTGGGTAACTCCCGCCTGGCTCCGGTCTTTTTGACCGCGGCGCACGGCGGCTCACAAGTTGTACCGTTTGCTTTAGGGGAAGAAATCCGTCAGGGCTTGCAAGCGCTCCGGATGGGTCAACCTAACTGGTTGAAACCGAGTTCGGAAGTGCATTTCAACACTGCGCAAACACAAACCCGGCAGTCGAGCGGGTAGGAAAGAGAAAGAGGTTTTCGTGAAACGTGAGCTGGATAGTCTTGTGACGCAGATGCACGCCGGCGGCATTCATTACGACGAGGCAGT
>Ga0182024_10006348_pt1 | contig 26008 bp, 26 predicted proteins | sample P32metaG_FD_120480 | JGI IMG/M metagenome (GOLD analysis project Ga0182024, IMG submission 120480) | Permafrost microbial communities from Stordalen Mire, Sweden - P3-2 metaG (Illumina Assembly) | ecosystem: Environmental > Terrestrial > Soil > Wetlands > Permafrost | place: Sweden: Stordalen... | reverse complement strand
GGCTTCGCGAAGAACTGGGACAGCGCTATCACGTCATCGGCGAAAGCGTTCCGATGAAAGCATTGCGCCAGCAAATCGCTCTGGCGGCGCCCACCAATGGCCGCGTGCTGATCTACGGAGAGAGTGGGACGGGGAAAGAACTTGTGGCGCGAGCGCTGCACGCCGCCAGCTTGCGCAGCACGGAGCTTTTCGTAGAACTGAACTGCGCCGCCATTCCCGAGGAACTGATCGAATCCGAATTGTTCGGCCACATGAAAGGCAGTTTCACCGGCGCCAGCGAGGACAAGGTTGGAAAATTTCAAAAAGCCGACAACGGCACGCTGTTTCTCGATGAGGTGGGCGACATGAGCCTGCGCACCCAGGCCAAGGTGCTGCGGGTTCTAGAAGAGCAGCGGCTGGAGCGGGTAGGCTCGAACCAGCCGTCCGCGGTTAATGTGCGGGTCATCGCCGCTACGAACAAAAAGCTCGAGGACCAGATCACGCGCGGGCAATTTCGCGAGGATTTGTTCTATCGGCTGAACGTTATTCCGTTTACGGTGCCAGCGCTTCGCGAGAGAACAGAAGACATCCCCATCCTCGCACGCCATTTCCTCGCCGAATTCAGCGCCGCCTATGGACGCAAGCCCAAGGAACTGAGCGATGCGGCTCTCGGCGTCCTGATGCGTTACCACTGGCCTGGAAATGTGCGCGAGCTGCGCAACCTGATCGAGCGTTTGATTATCATTTGTCCGTCGGAACGAATCGATCCGCTGCATTTGCCGCCGGAGTTCTTTCGTGGCGCTACGGGCATGGCTTCGCGTCTGTATTCTTCGTTGCACGAAGCTCGCAGCGCGTACGAACGCGAATTCATCCTGCGGAAGCTGGAGGAGAATCAGTGGAACATGACGCGCACGGCCATGGCGCTGGGACTTGAGCGCAGCCATCTCTACCGCAAAATGAAATCGCTGGGAATTTCCGGGGAGCCGTAAAGTTTACCGAGCGAACTATTCCTCGCTCAATTGCTCGAAGTGCCGGCGCCAGTCCAACTGGCGCACCCGCCTGGGATCCTCGCGCCAATCCGGCTGCACTTTGACGTGCAACTCCAGGAAGACTTTGACGCCGAGGATTTCTTCGAGTTCCTTGCGCGCCGCGGTGCCGATTTCCTTCAGCATCTCCCCACGGCGGCCGATGAGTATGCCCTTCTGACCTTCGCGTTCCGTGTGAATGGTGGCCCGGATGCGGGTAAGGCGGTCACCCTCTTCGAACGAGTCAATCAGCACGGCCACCGCATGCGGCACTTCGTTGCGGGTCGCCTGCATGGCCTTTTCGCGAACAATTTCCGCAGCGAGAAAACGCTCGGGCTGGTCGGTGACCTGATCGGGCGGGAAATGCGGCTCACCGATCGGCAGATAGGCGATGAATCGGTCGAGAGCGATTTCGACGCCGTCGCCGGTGAGCGAGGATATAGGAATCATTTCGGCGAACTCGCCTTCGCGTGCGCACGCTTCGAGCAATGGCAGCAATGACGGCTTGGACATTCGGTCGATCTTGTTCAGCAACAGGACACGAGGCCCGCGAAAGTTTTGGGCGCGCTCAAACGCCAGCCGATCGCCTGCTTTGATTCCCTCACTGGCATCGACCATCAACGCGAGCACGTCAATGCCCTCGATGGCCTGCCTCACTTCATCCATCATTTGCCGTCCCAGAGCGGAATCCGCGCGGTGCACGCCGGGCGTGTCGACGAGAACCACCTGCGCCTGGGGACGATTCACAATGCCGAGAACGCGGCTGAGCGTCGTTTGCGGCCGGGAGGTAACGATCGCTACTTTTTGACCGACCAGCCGATTTACAAATGTCGATTTGCCGGCGTTTGGCCGGCCGAGAATCGCTACAAAGCCGGAATGAAATGAGCTGTTCATGGTGCGTGGCGCGATGTATGGCGCGTGTGCAGATCTATCTTACATCGCAAACAACCGCATCGCTGCATGGCCAGAGGGCCGCCGTGCTACACTTTTTTCTCCGCGGAAAAATTTCCGCGAATTTACCGCGTCCCAGGAGCATCTGCATGCCGAGTACGCCTCACATCGAATCGCACTTTACCGCGTCGGCTACGGTTCGCGACGTCGTCATCGGCATGGCCGACGGTCTGACGGTGCCTTTCGCTCTGGCCGCGGGTATCTCGGGCGCCGTCGCCGCGACCGCCCAGGGAACGCGGCTCGTCGTCACGGCCGGCCTCGCGGAAATAGCCGCGGGCTCAATCGCCATGGGTCTGGGCGGCTATCTGGCAGCGAAGACCGATTCCGAACACTACGAGTCCGAGCGCCAGCGGGAGTTGCGCGAAACTGTGGAGCTGCCGCAGGTGGAAACCGAGGAGGTGGCGAAAGTCTTCCGCGAGTATGGCCTGAGCGAGGCGCAGATGGCTCCGATAGTCACGGCGATCTGTGGGGACCAAAAAAGCTGGGTGGACTTCATGATGCGGTTTGAGCTGGGTCTGGAGCCACCCGACCCTCGGCGTGCGAATCGCAGCGCGATTACCATTGCCGCGTCGTACGTGGTGGGAGGGCTGATTCCGCTGGCACCTTACATGATCCTGGGCAACGTGATCGAGGGACTCTGGTGGTCAGTGGTGATTACGATTGTGGCGCTCGCCGTTTTCGGATTCGGAAAAAGCCGTTTTACGGGTATACCGCCGTGGCGAGGTGCTACGCAGACGGTAGTTATCGGAGGTCTGGCAGCGGCTGTGGCGTTCGCCTTGGCAAGGATCATCAGCTGAGAACCTTGCTCAAGAAGTTCAGGACGCAGGCGCCGATATGGCGTGCGGGTACACGCGCAGACGCAGAACTTTTCGCTGGTTGGCTTCTACCACCTCGAAACGAAGGCCCTCGTAATCAACGCGCTCGCCAGGCTTGGGAACATGACCGGCAACGCTGTTGAGTAATCCTGCGACGGTTGTGGCGGCTTCGGTCGACTCCTGCGAGAATTCAATTCCCAACAGCTCTTGCAATTTGCCTACCGACACACTGCCGCGTAATGTGAGGGTGCCGTCGGTTTCGCGCACGACATCTGGCGTCAGATGGCCATGATCCTTGCCCATTTCTCCGACGATTTCCTCAACGAGATCTTCGACCGTTACCACGCCGGCGACGAGGCCATGCTCATCCACCGCAATGGCCATCGGCTGGTTGCGGCGCTGCATTTCTCGCAGTAGCTCCGAGCCCAGCTTGGTTTCCGGGACAAACATGGCCGGGCGTGCAATCTCGCGCACGGAACGACGTTTGGCTTCGCTATCGGGAATCTGCAGCAGATCGCGAGCTTGCGCGATGCCCACAACATCGTCGAGCGTGTCCTGGTAGACGACCACACGCGAGAGCTTCGTCTCGACGAGCAACCGACGCATCTGCTCGATGGGTGCGCTGGCGGGTATGGCGACGATATCCGGCCGCGGCGTCATTAACTCCAGCACGCGCTTGTCGCTGAATTCGACCACCTGACCAATCAATTGCGCCTGATCGCCGGCGATGATGCCCTCTTCCTGCGCTGCTTCCATCAGTGCTTCCAGGCCCTGCTGCTGGGACTCGGGTCCGGCCGGGGTCTCTTCATCCGAGATATGGGCCACGGAAATAGCGAGTTCCAGAGCCGCACGCAATGGCCAGGTAACGAAAAGGGCTGCACGTAAAATCGGCGCCAAAGGCTTCAGCCATTGGCTGGTGGTCCGGGCCAGAAGCAACTCGGGGATGAATTGCACGCAAAGCAATACTTCCACCAGCAGGTAAACCAGTATTTGCGCCGCTGCTTCGCCCGGAGAGGGAACGAATGCAAGCACTCCTTGCACGGTTTCGACGGCCAGCGCGACGAGTGCCAGGTGCGTAAGAATGGAAAATCCAAGCGCGGCCTGGCGCCGGTCGATTTTGAATCCAGGTTCGACCTGGGCCTCAAATATGGCGAGATGTTGATGCAGCCGTCCAGTGGTAACGCGCCCCAGGTCGTGGTAAATACGATCGAGACATGCGAACACGATGAGGATCGCACACAGCAGGAGCAGGCCCACGGTATGAGTGAGCGCAGGCATCATCGCGGCAACCCGAAACGGCGCCGCAGCCGCCGCTCGAACTTTTCCATTTGGCCGGCATCCGTTTCGTGGTCGTACCCGGCGAGGTGAATCATGCCGTGAAGAATAAGGATACGCAGCTCGGCGGTAAGCGCGCGAGAAGAGCGCCGTGCATTGCGTTGCGCTGTTTCGGGGGAGATGGCGATGTCGCCCACATAGGAGCAGGCATCGTGGCCGGTATCGTATTCTCTATTGAGATGGTATTCGCTATTAAGCCGATCGCCACGATCGGGGCCGTTCCTCGAAGCTTGGCGCGCGCTGCGCTTTGGAGGCAGGGGCATTGCGGGAAATGACAGCACATCGGTGGAAGTATTCTTTCCACGAAACGTTTGGTTAAGCTGCGCCATAACCGCGTCACTGATCAGGCACACGGTGACGCCATTTTCTGGGAAACGCAATTCGCGTCGCACGCGCTGGCAAAAATCCGCCAAGGGCTTAATGGCGATTGCAACACGACGCTGCCGATTCACAATCATGTACGCCGGCGTGTTTATTTCGGAGCGATGGGAGTCGTCGTGACAGGCTGCGCCGGGCCGGGGTTGATGGTGGCGACTTCCGCCGGCTCAACGGCGATTGGCGGCCTGCTATTCATGCGGCTGCGGGCCTGGTTACTCGCTCCGAATGACGTGGGCCGCTGTGCAGGACCAAATTCGTCATACGCTTTGATGATTTGCTGGACAAGATTGTGCCGCACGACGTCTCGCTCATTGAAATGGACGAAAGCGATGCCCGCAATCTTACCCACCACCTCGATGGCTTCGACCAGACCAGAGGTGCGTCCAGCCGGCAGATCGATCTGCGTGATGTCACCCGTAATCACGGCTTTGGAATTGAAGCCCAGGCGGGTAAGAAACATCTTCATCTGCTCGCTGGTCGTGTTTTGCGCCTCATCGAGAATGACGAATGAATCGTTCAGGGTGCGGCCGCGCATAAAAGCCAATGGAGCGACCTCAATAATACTCTTGTCGAGATAGCGCTCCAGCTTGTCGGCATCCAGCAGATCGTAAATTGCGTCGTAGAGCGGCCGCATGTAAGGATCGATTTTTTGTTGCAGCGTGCCAGGAAGAAAGCCGAGCCGCTCCCCCGCTTCTACCGCAGGCCGCGCGAGGATGATGCGGTTTACCTGCTTGGTCAGCAGCGCCGAAACGGCCATGGCCACGGCCAGGTAAGTCTTGCCGGTGCCGCCCGGACCGATGGCGAAAACCATGTCGTGCCGCTCGATATCCTCCATGTAACGCCGTTGATTGGCGCTTTTGGGGGTGATGGACTTCTTGCCAAACACGCGCGATCGCGAGGGCTGGCCAGGATCGAGAATGTCACGTAGCGGAGTGCCTGGCGCTTCGGTGGCGACGCGCAGCAGCGCTTTGACGGCGCCATTGTCCATGTGCCGGCCCTCGCGAACGAGATCGTTATATTGCTCGAGGATATGAACCGCGCGATCCACCTGTGGTGCATCGCCATCGATCGCAAGTTGGTTATCGTGCAGAAATGTGGTGACGTGCAGGGATGATTCCAACAGCTTCAGATTCTCATCAAGGGTGCCAAACAGGTTTTCGAGTTGCCCGGCAATTTGCACGGTACGTCTCATGAGGGGTGGGCGGCTGTTAAGGTCTCCAGTCCGCCTGGTTCGTCCATACCTCCGATTTCGAATTTCGCCATTCGGGAACGGCCGGGGCCGCGCCTATTTCAGCGTATCTGAACGAATGGGCGCGGTCAAGCGTCGTGCGACCAGTGAGAGACTAACGCAGCTCAGCGGCTTTAATAAGCCGCCAAAGTCACTTGGCCGGAGCCGGAAACTGAACCTTGGGTGCTTCGCGGGAGGCCTCCGACGCCGTGAAATACGCGTTGTTGGGCTTAAATCCAGCCCACGAAGCAAAAATATTGTTGGGAAACAGGCCGATGTAGGTGTTGTAGTCCTGCACCGAGTCGTTGTAGCGGCGCCGTTCCACAGAGATACGATTTTCCGTGCCGGCAAGCTCATCTTGTAATCGCAGGAAATTCTCGTTTGATTTGAGCTGCGGATAATTTTCGACGATAGCGAGCAACCGGCCAATCGCGCCATCAAGTGCGCCATTGGCGGCGATCCGATCGGCAGGTGTTTGCGCGCCCAGCAGCGACGCGCGCGCTTTCGCAATGTCGCCGAAGACGGTTTGTTCCTGTGCGGCGTAACCCTTTACGGTTTCCACGAGATTGGGAATCAGGTCGGCGCGACGCTGCAGCACGACGTCCACATCATGCCATTGCGCTTCGACGGCCTGGCTCTTTACGACCATCTGGTTTCGTCTTCCAACGTAGGCTCCGCCGACGATCAGAGCGACCAGCGCCAGCACGACGACGAACACGAGCAGTGTCTTCATTCCTTGGATTCCCCTTTATAAGACTGCGCAGCCTTAAGCTTGCCGCTCAATCCTCAAGTATCGCAAATTCCATGGTTGCAAATTCCGTTGCACATCAAAGTCTTAGCCCGGTCTTAGCCAGGTCTTCGCCAGCATCTATTTTCCCGCAAGCGTGCGATCAATGGCGTCGGCCACCTGCGTGACGGCGTTCAGATATGCCGCGAAAGCCGTTTCAGGGTTGATGTCTTTTTTGCCGCGCTTCCCTTCCTGCAAGTCCAGGACCAGGTGAAAGGCCGCGACGTCGAGTCCGAGCCGCGCGGCCAGCCGATCCGCGGCAGCGCGGCGTGAATCTGGCGCGGTTTCGCCCAAAGCGATCAGCGAATGGCGAAAAAGCGTCCCAAACGTCGACGCGGATGCGGTCATCAGCTCCGCAATCTCGTCCCTTCGGCCACGCAATTGAAGAAATAATTGCCTTAGGCGGATTACGCTGCCTCGCAGTTCCCTCTCGACCTGCAACCGATGCAGCGTCATGGGAACTTCGAGTTGGGGCAGGAAATCGTCGCCCCACAGAACGCGATGATGCCGCTTGATGTCAAGCAGTTCGATGGCGAAAACGTCGGCAGATGCTCGCAATTCATCGGGCGTAAAGACCAAGGGTGCCGGATACCCTTTACGGCACCACCAGAGCGCGACAGGCCGCATCCTGGCGAGTTCGTCGCCATCGAGGCGCGCCAGCAGACACAGCACATTAAACTCCGGACGCTCCTGGTGGACTCCCACAACCTCCAAGTTGGGGGCGGCAGCGGAACCGTACAAAACAACAGCGGTCAGATCTGTGCCCAGCGCGTTTTCTAAACGCTGAACGAGTTCTTGCAGGTCGGTTTCGCCGTGCAGAGGCTTACCGTCTGTCGCTGGTGCGTGGGCTGGCTGGTTGTGCATTCGTTTGCCACCTGTTACTTGCTCGTCTGATTCCCTTCTGAATGTTTCCACATTTTGTGCGAGCTACATCCAATTGATTTCACCATCCGCCCCCGGCGCCGCCGCCGCCGGACGAGCCGCCTCCAAATCCTCCGAATCCGCCACCGCCACTTCCCCAGCTTCCGCCGCCGGCACCGCCACCCATACCGCCCATCCACCATCCGCCGCCATAACCGGTCCGGGGACGGGGTCGCATCAATCCGGCTGCTACCAGGAAAAAGGCCAAAACTCGCCAGCCGCCAAATAACACAAGGAGAATCAGCGGCAGCATCAGACGCACTGGGATACCGTGCAGGGTATCGTCCCGCGGTTCCGGGTTTGCTACTGGGGCGGCAGGAGAAGCGGGATTGAGCGCGACCCCGCGATCCTGGGCGATGACGCTCGCAATCTCGCTAACCAGGTGCAAAAGCGCAGCGCCATATTGGTTTTGCCTCAGCAGCGGCAACATTTCCCGGCCAAAGCCGCCCACTTTTCCGTCGGGAAGAATGGGTTCGAGCCCGTAGCCAACTTCCGTCCAATATTGATGTTCATCCACGGCGAGCAAAATCATCACGCCGCGATCTTTTCCTTTCGGGCCGACACCCCATTTTGCGAACAGCCGGTTGGCAAAATCCTGAGCAGTGTCGCCCTCGAGAGAATGGATGGTGACGACGGCAATCTGAGCGTTGGCTTTCTGGTCCACCTCCGCGCACAACGCAGTTATTTTTTGACGCGAATCAGCATCAATGACGCCGGCAAAATCGTTTGCGTAGCCCTGCGGACTGAGTTGCTCGATCTTTTCGGCTCGCACGGCGATAGCCGAAAACAGCACGAAAAGCGCCACGAGCAATGCCAGACGGCTCGTTTGGAACGCAGACGGAGGCTTGGCGGCACAGCCGGTTGCCCGGACGCCGGTTTGACAAAGGTACATACGTCCGCTACTGTACTGGTTTCGCATCACATCGCAAAGGAGCTTTGGATGGCCCAGGGAACCGCGACAAAGGTAAAGAAGCGCAAGAAGTCGGTGCTGAAACGAGCCGCGCAATCCATAAAGCGCGCGGCGGTAAACCGGTCCAACCGCACGCGCGTCCGCTCCATGATGAAGTCGCTGCGGAACGCCGTCGGTGCAAAGAACGCGGATGAGGCAAATAAACTGCTGTCTCCGACGATCTCGGCGATTGACCGTGCAGTCACCAAAGGCGTGCTCGAGAAAAACACGGCAAACCGATACAAATCCCGCCTGTCACTCGCGTGCCGTTCGCTCCGCGCGCCGAACGCTTCCGCAAACGCATAATTTTCTGAGCGCCATTCTCGAAAAGCAGCCGCGGCGCGATCCATCCGTTCTTCGACGCGATTAGTCGTTTCTGCCCGCCACACCTGTTACCGCACCTGCCACACCAGGGGGCGGTACCACTCTCGTCAGCTGAGCCACTAGAAACTCCATCACCGCCCGGTCATTCTTTGACGCGGACTTTAGCTGGCTATCGGCATCGTAAAGCGCACGCAGCCCTGTCACTAACTGGCGACGCGGAATCTTTCGTGCGTTTTTTAACGCCAGCTCCGCGGTTGCCGGCCGCATGCCAAGCCGACCGGCCGCCTGCCACTGCGAGATGTTAGCGCCGAGATCCTGCGCCTCGAGCAATTTTCGGAACATCCAGGTTATGGCACCGACTAGCGCCGGGGCAGCCTCGCCTTCACGCAATAAATTGTCGAGGAAAATAAATGCATCCGCTCTGCGGCGCGATGCAAGCATGTCCGCCAGTTCCCAAACCGAATGTTTCTGCTCCGAGACCACCAAGGCGGCGAGATCGGAGCGGCGAATTGGCTCGCCGGGACCAGCATAGGTTGAGAGCTTCTCGATTTCGCTGTGAATCGCAGTGAGATCGGCATTGCACAACTCGGCGAGTTCCTCGGCGGCATCCCTGTCTAATTTGTTTCCACGGTCGACAGCCATTTGTTCGGCCAATATCGCGGCCATTTCGGTTCGTGCCTTGGGATCGTGAGGCAGTTCGGCCTCGACCACGAGCACTTTTTCGAGAAGCACCTTGGCGAGTTTCATGCGTTGATCGAGCACGCCAGCCTCAAGGATCAGCACTGTGAATGGCGCAGGATCATCCAGGTAGGCGGCGAGACCGGCAATGGCAGCATCCCGGTCGTCGTCGGCCAAATGCTCGATAGCGTCGACTTCTCTGACGATGACGACCTGGCGGCGAGCCAGCATGGGCACGGTTTGCGCCTGACCGAGAATATGGGTGAGTTCGTCCTCTGCAGCGGAAAACCTGCATACGCCCCATTCCCGCGCCGCCGGATCGACGCAAGCATCCACCACGCGAGAGCAGCACGCGTCGCGCAAATAGGTGTCGGTGCCGAGAAGCAGTACAGCCGGAATGGACTCACCCTTTCCCAACCGGGCCATAAGTTTCTCAGGAGAAATAGGCGGCATCAAAAACTCTCCAGAATGTCCGAGACCAGGCGCATGGAGAAATCACGCGCCATGCGATCAAGCGCAGGGCCCTCTTCCTGAAAGAAGCTCGGCACGTCGGTCGAAATCTCATAGGGTTCGCGAAAAAGGAAATTGTCGTTGTTATACAGCACCTTACCCGTCAGGCGGTCCTCGAGGCGAACTTTCATCTTCACTGTAACTAAAAGCGTCGTGGCGCGACCGGTGGAAGAGTCAAACACGACAACGCTCCCTTCAATGCTACTCACCTCGCCACGCATCACCGCATCGGCACTTTCCGGTTTAGCGACCACGCGATATTTGGTGCGCGCAAGCAGTTCGTGAACTACGGCATCGGTAAGACGCTGCTCGATACGATAATTTGAGGTGCGATTCACAAATACAGGCACAGCGATCGTTTGGATTCCCGGCGGCAACTGCGATGTACGGCCAACAACGTGATAGCCGCATCCGGCGAGCGCCACGGCGGAAGCCACGAGGAGGACCAAACGAAGGACGCACGAGGGTCGCTTAGGACACAAGCAGTCTCTCCGCGATGCGGAGCGCGTTGGCGCTCGCCAGACGCAAGTTGTCGGCTGCGCCCCAGAACCAATGGCCGCCGCTCACGTTCGGATCGCGCGAGGCTTGTGTGAGTGAGGCGCGCGATTCCCCGGCGACACGCGTATTCGATACGGCTGGATCCGTTTCGCTAACCAGGTCAAATCCTGTTGCCGACAGACGGCTGGACAAAAGTTCCGGATCGAGCGGCGCAGAATCGTCCGCAAACCCGAATTCCGCATAGGCGGTAAACGTATAGCCGAAAAATACGGGCGCCTGGACGATCGATAGCGCAGGTGCCGGAACGCGTCCCAGAAGATACTCTCGAACTTCCCGCGCGAGCGCCAGACGCGCCGCATTAAGACTCTCAGAGCTTTCCGGCCCCCAGCGGTCGAGCAGGTTAAAGGCAACCTGGGTGTCGAACACTTTCTGCGGTATGGGCTGCAGAGACAGAAGTTTCACTGTTTGGCTTTCCAGCTCCTCTACACCGGCCTGGCCCCTTTCGGAAACTGGCTGAAAGAACGTGATCGCGAGCCGCTGCAAAGGGAATCTCTTCAGCGCTACAGCGAGCGAACAGGCCACAATCGCCGGCGCGGAAGGCGCGATGCACAAACTGATGCGGCTGACCGCTTCGTCTTCCTTAATTCCGGAGGGGGATGCGATCCCACTTGCCGGAGGAGCGAGCTCGGCGTCAAGGTGCGGAATCCAGCTTCGCGCCCCAGGCGTCCCGGCTAATCCTCCCGTCATATCAATCACCGTCGCACCGGCACGTTCCGCCGCCATGGCATGCTTTTTCGCGAACTCGGGCGTGCCTGTGAAAAACACGAAGCGCATACCTGCAAAACTCGATTCATCGACACGCTGAACGATTACCGGCTCGCCCGCGGCCTCGGTAAGCGTCCCGACAGCAAGATCCTCGTCGAGCAGGCGGATCTCGCCAGATGGGAAGCTACTCTCCTCCATCCATTGCTTGAGGTCCTTGCCACGCAAGGAGGTTGCTCCAACAATGGCCACGCGCAAGGATTCATTTCCGAGGTTCATGATTCAGCGGGGCGCGGGGTCATGCGGTGACGAGCGAGCCGGACGATGTGCAGGGTCAAACCCGTAATCAGATATCCAGCGGCGATCAGCATGAGCACTATTTCCGAGTACACCACAATCGACCAGACCAAGAGCGCGACAACGACGATGGTCACCGAGTGCCGGCGCTTGCCGATAGGGAAACCCTTAAAACTTGGATAGCGGATCGTGCTCGACATCAACGCGGCGAGGGCGAGCACCAGCGCAAGCCAGGCGATCGACCAGCGCCAATCGTCCAGCGGCGTCTTCCATGCATGTACCGTCGCCGCAATCATGCCAGCGGCAGCCGGGCACGGCATGCCCACGAAATACTTGAGTCCGCCAGGCGCCATGCCGTGCACATTGAAGCGGGCCAGCCGCCACGCACAGCAAATGACAAAGGCGAGGCTGACCAGCCAGGCAATCCGCAATAGATGATGCGCCGGCGCGAGATCGCCTTCGGCCAACAGTTGCGTGCCCCACGAAAATGCTAGAATTGCCGGGGCGATGCCGAAACTCACCACATCGGCCAGCGAGTCGAATTGCTTGCCAAATTCCGTATTCGTATGCGTGGCGCGAGCGACGAAGCCGTCAAAAGCATCGAAAAGAATGGCAAAGCCGATCGCGCGGGAGGCATTATCGAGGTCCACAGCGCCGCCCTTGAGTGTTGCCAGAACCGAGTAGTAACCACACAGTAGATTCGCGACCGTAAACAGGCTCGGTATCAAGTACACGCCGCGGCGCAGGCGGTGGTTCGCGGGTTCCGCGAATCCAAACGCTTGCTGCTCTTCTTCTTTTGTTTTCATTCCTGTATTTACGTTCTTGCTTTCTCGTTTGCGGAGCCCGATGGCCAGCGCGCCAAAACTGTTACGCCTCCCACCACGTGCTGCCCCGGCTTTACAACAATCTCAGCCGCTTCCGGAAGCCAGACATCCATGCGCGAGCCAAAACGGATTAGTCCGATTCGTTCGCCGCGCAGCACCGAATCGCCCGGCGATTTCCAGCACACCACACGGCGCGCAACCCACCCGGCAATCTGTTTGAAAACGATTTCTCCACGGTCGGTTTGAAGGTGAATAACGTTCTGCTCATTTTCTGCGGATGCCTTCGAGCGCATTGCGGCGTAAAAGCGCCCCGGGCGATATTCAACACGTTGTAAATGCCCGGCCATGGGCGAACGGTTCACATGAACATCCCATATTGCGAGGAAAATGCTCACACGATTGCCCGCGCGGTCAGCACATCGTTCGCTCGCAACCTCCATGACCCTGCCGTCGGCCGGCGAAACCACAACGCCGGGATCACCAGGCACAATACGATCCGGATCGCGAAAAAAATAGGCCACAAACGACCCGGCCAGCAGAAGCGCTGTGGCAGCCTTACGCCAGCCTAAGGCTGCAGCGACGGCCCCGAGCGCCAGGGGCGGTGCGGCAAATTTGTAGCCGTCCTTGAGCATCGAGCGTCATGAGCGAACACGGGAACTACGCGCATTGGCGAACCCACTGGCCAACACGGCATTTTGGCTACATTCGTTTTGAATACACTCGTATTGTACGACAGATTGGTCCGCCGAACGGTGCCCTAATGGGTGATGCCGGATTTTGCGAGCAGCGCCAAGCGCCGCTCCATCTCATCCTTCAGGTGCAATTTCTTTTTCTTGAGATCCGCTTCGAGGAGAATGTGTTCGGCACTAAGGTAGGGATCGCTGGAGAGTTGCTGAAGTTGCGCATCGTACTGGGAGTGCTCTCGCGCTAACCGCTGGAGTTCCGGATCGCAGGCGACTGCCTCTTCGCGAAAATCACGAAGCGTCATCGACATCGTGCGCCTCCTTGTAAGACGGATTACATAATATCGAACGCTAGCATAAGCTCTTGCGGGCGACAAGGGCTTTTGAAAGTCATTCATCGAGTACCCGCACCAGGATCATCGCATCTTCCGATGGATTTCTATAGTAGGCGCGGCGGCGACCCACTTCGGTGAAACCGATGTGAAGGTAAAACGCACGCGCGCCGAGATTCGATTCACGCACCTCCAGAAATGCGCGACGCGCCCCTGCAGAACGGGCGCTGGAAAATGCGGCGAGGAGCAACTCGCGAGCCACGCCGCGGCGTCGCCAGGAAGGCAGCACCGCGAGGTTTAAAACTTCTACCTCACAAGACGCGGTTCGAACCACCACCAAACCTGTGATTTCATTATCCTGCTCGTTCGCGTCGATCAAAATTTCAGTGCTCGATACCACGCTCGCACCGACATCGGGAAGCATCTCAAGCGGTGACCACTGCGCGGCTTCTGGACTCTGCGCGAGAATGCGCGCAATAGCGGGAGCATCGTCGCGCATCATTGGTCGAACCACTTTCTTATTAATCACTTCCCTTTCCATTTGCGCTCGGCGTCAGGCCGAAGCACATAATTCGCATCCAAAGCCAGTGCGTCGACGAGTTCCCCGCGCAGAGCCTTAGCATATCCAAGGCGACCAATATCGCCTGCGAGCACACTCGAAACCTCCACGATCGGTGTCGATACGAGAGCCGAATTCTCCAGCGCTGGCCGAATAAGTTCGGGGGCCGAAGACACCAGAACAAGGCTGGGGCTCACACCAGCATCCAAGGGGTCGGACGCACCGGGGAATGAATCCTCGATTAAGGTGAAGAATTCATTGGCGGTCAATACCAATTCGTCAGTCACGGCGTTCAGGCGATCGATTACCGCGTTCCAACGATAAATGCAGCCGAAGACTTGTCCGCGTCCCGCATCCAGCACCGGTGCAAGTAACGTTCCATCGGGTATCGCTTGCACATTTAGAATTTTCGAGGCCATAGCCTCAAGGCAGCTTACCGCCGCGATGGGTTTGGAAAAACTTTCTGCCCAGGCCTTGACGGCCGCAAGACCCACGCGCAGTCCTGTAAACGACCCCGGGCCCACAGCCACGGCAAATAAATCGACTTGCTGGATGGAGAGATTCACTTGTGACAGCAGTTTTTCCAGGTCGCCGAAAAAGGTTATGGAGTAGGGTTGATCCGAAGTATTGGGGATCGAGGCCAAAACCCTTTGATCGCGCAGGGCGGCCATACTTCCGGTGCGGGTGCTGGTATCCAGCGCTAAGATCAGCATTCATTACAGGTTAGCACTGAATAGGCACGTGTAGAATGAGGCACAATCAAATTTTGGATGTGGCCAATCGCTTTCTCGAAGAGCAATTTATGGGCCATTCCCGAGATGAAATTCAACTTAAGTTGCTGATTCTAATTGAAATAGGCTTGACTCGACACCGGCAACCTACTAGAATTCCTGTATCGTGATTACCGATCTTGGGGGGTACATCCTGTCATGGATTATAAAATAGGTGACAAGGTAGTTTATCCGAACCATGGAGTAGGTGTCATCGAGCAGATCAGTTATGGCATGTTGGAGGGCCGAACGGAAACGTATTACATGTTGCGAATCACGTCGAGTTGCCTAAAGGTAATGGTGCCGCGTTCGAACGCGGAGGCGGTGGGGCTGCGGCCTGTGATTCGAAACGGCGATACGACGAAAGTGCTCGGCTACATTGAGAAGGGCAAGTTCAACTCGCACCACGATTGGAAGCACCGTTTCAAGGAAAACTCCGAGCGCATGCGTACCGGGTCTCTGATCGAGGTGGCGGCCGTGTTGAAGAGTTTGGTGGCGCTCAGCCGTACGAAGCCGCTGTCGTTCCGCGAGAAGAAGATGCTGGAGCGAGCCAAGTACCTGTTGATCAGCGAACTAGCCACGGCGCGCAACGCGAGTGCCCAGACGGTCGAGACCATGCTGGTGAAATCGCTGGCAAAGGCGCACCTCCGTATGCCGGCTGCGGGCGAACTGGTCGAAACCAGCGAATAAGTAATTCGCAGGGGCAGAGCCAGATTCGAACGCTGCGTTGCTGCCCTATCGCGAATTGCGTTTAAATTAAATACTTTTAATTTAAATACTGTTGATTGTGAATTCACCATCAAAACACATTCGCGCTGTAGCGAAGCGCGCCCGCGTTTAAGATACTTCACACCAGATAATTCAGATAAGAGGAAGTACGGGTTCCGCATTTAAGGTAGGTCCCGCCAATTCGCCCGCCAACAGCTTGGGGTAAGCCGCAGCTGCAATCATTGCGGCGTTATCTGTAGAAAGCTCGCGACTAGGGAAAAATATTTGTAGTCCGCGAGTTGCCGCCTTTTCAACAAATGTAGCCCGCATCTCGCTGTTTGCGGCCACCCCGCCTGAAACCAGAATCGACGGAGCGTGTGCTTCTTCTGCCGCGTTAAACGTCCGGCCAACCAGTTCGGTGACAACCGTTCGTTGAAAGCTGGACACCAGCTCCAAAGTCTGGGGGCTGCACAGTGGCAGCAGTTGAGAAGCGTGTCGCTCACCGCGTTCGAGGGCCTGACGGCGGGCTTCGATTTCCGGCTCGAGTTCTGGATGTGCGCGCAGATAATAAAGAACGGCCGTTTTGATGCCGCTGAAACTAAAATCATACGGATGATCTTTTATCTTTGCCAAGCTGAAGCGAATCGCTCGGAAGTCCACATTTTGCGTGTTCGATGACGAAGCGGCCAGTTGATCGATGATCGGACCGCCCGGATAGCCCAGAGCGAGCAATCTGGCGACCTTGTCGTAGGCTTCGCCAGCCGCGTCGTCGCGCGTTTGTCCAAGCCGGCGGTAGCACAACATCGTTCGTGAGGGCATCTCACCGGGATCACGCGCGGACACATGATAAAGAACCGTGTGGCCTCCAGAAACAATCAGACAAACTGCGGGAAGGCTGGGAGTGCGCTGCGCTCGATGTGCTTCCAGGAAGACGGCACGCACGTGACCCTCAAGATGGTTCACGCCAATCAGGGGCTTGCCCAGCGCCAGCGCCAGTGTTTTGCCGTAGGTCATACCCACGAGCAGCGCTCCCACGAGGCCCGGACCGTAGGTCACTCCGAACGCATCGATATCGGTGAGCGCCAACCCGGCGCGATCAAGTGCTTCACGCGCCACTGGCACAATATTGCGGAGGTGCTGGCGGGATGCCAGCTCCGGAACCACGCCGCCGTATTTGCGATGTATATCGATTTGCGAGGCGACTACGCTCGAGAGAATCTCGCAGCCGTCGACAACGACTGCGGCTGCGGTCTCATCGCACGAAGATTCGATTCCGAGGATGCGCGTCGCCATGGAAGACCCGTCACGAGAGGAAACAATAATTTTTAAAGCTGCACCGCAATGCTAGCACACCGGCGTCCGGATACCTTTTTCGCAGCGTGATTCGATGCTTCACGCGAGTGGTGATTGACAATCCTTTGCGGCGCCGCTTATTGTGGACTGCCATTTTTTTTACCGCAATTAAAGAAGACGGGCACGAAAAAAATGATGACTCCACCAATCAAACGGGTACGCAAGGCCGTACTTCCCGCAGCCGGTTTGGGAACTCGCTTTCTTCCGGCCACGAAGGCGCAACCGAAAGAGATGCTGCCGGTGGTCGACAAACCACAGATCCAATACGTCGTCGAAGAGTGCATTGCTTCAGGAATTGAAAGCATTATTATCGTCACCGGCCGCGGGAAAAACGCGATCGAAGATCACTTTGATTCATCGCCCGAACTGGAGAGGTTTCTCGAAGCGCGCGGCAAGACCGAGCAGGCGGAGATGGTTCGTGCCATCAGCAATATGGTCCACTTCAGCTACACGCGGCAAAAGGATCCCCTGGGCCTGGGACATGCCGTGCTCATCGCGCGCGAACTTGTGGGAGACGAGCCGTTTGCGGTACTTCTCGGCGACGTGATTATTCCCGGCCCGCATCCCGCGACCAAGCAGCTAATCGAGATCTACGAGGAAACCGGACTTGGCGCTATCGCCGTCGAGGCCGTTCCGCGCGAAAAGACTTATCTATACGGGATTGTCGATGGCGAAACAGCTGCAAAAACGAAATGGGGCGATCGGCTGTTTCAGGTTCGTGATCTGATCGAGAAGCCCAGCCCTGCCGAGGCACCGTCGAATCTTGCGGTCACCGGCCGTTACGTCCTGCCGCCTGAGATTTTCGATTGCCTGGCGCGCACCGAACCTGGAAGGGGCGGCGAGATACAACTAACCGATGGCTTGCGGCTGCTGGCTAAAGAGCACGGATTGCTTGCTTTCCTTTACGAGGGTAAATCTTATGACGCCGGAGACAAACTGGGTTTTCTAAAAGCCACCGTCGAGATCGCTCTTGAAAATCCGGAATTTGGCGAAGAGTTCCGCGCTTACCTGAGAGCCCTCAAGCCCTGAGGTTTACCATTACCCAAATTGGTTACTTCTCTTTTGCTGTAGACTTTTTCTTCTCGCCAGAAGGACTCTGGGCATCCGATTTGCCCCCAGACGAATGGGAGCCGGATTTTCCGTCAGATTTATCGGAGGTGCCGGAGCTTTCGCGACTTCCTCCGTCCTTATCATTCTTCCCTGCCGCCTCCTTACCACCAGTATCTTTTGCGTTCGCGTCCTTCCCGGCGGATTCCTTGCCGGAGGAGCGGCCATAGTCGGTGACATACCACCCGCTGCCCTTAAACTGAATCGCGGGCGCCGATGCCATGCGTTCCACTGAACCACCGCAGGTGGGGCATTTCTTCAAATGGGGGCCGTCGACTTTTTCGATTTTATCGACATGCTTGCCGCACTTCTTACATGCATATTCGTACAGAGGCACTTCTCACTTCCTCTCTGATGTTCACGGATTAACGAATTTTAACATGACGGCAGCGTGCCCCGCATTGATCTCCTCAGACGCGGCCGCTTTTACGCCATCCCGCTTAGGCATTGGGCGAATGCACCTCAGGAGGCATGTTAGACTCGGTGGGAATGGACCTGACGGACACTCCCGGGCAAAACGCCGCCAGACCTGGCGGCTGTCTGTACCTTGTCGCAACCCCGATTGGAAATCTCGAGGACATTACTGTGCGTGCCCTCCGCATTCTAGGTGAAGCGGATTTAATTGCCTGCGAAGACACGTGTCACACGGCAAAACTTCTGAGTCATTATTCCATCCAAAAGCCAACCATCAGTTACCACGAGCATAACGAAGTCACACGCTCGGCGGAGCTGGTTCTGCGCATGGAAGAAGGGGCGCGGATTGCCCTGGTGAGCGATGCAGGGACGCCCGGGGTATCCGATCCCGGCCATCGGCTGGTGTCATTGTGCCTGAGGCATCACGTCCGGGTTATTCCAATACCGGGAGCTTCCGCGGCCGTTGCTGCTCTGGTGGCATCGGGATTGCCCACTGACGAATTTTTGTTCGTCGGTTTTCTTCCGTCGAGGACGGGAGCGCGGCGTAAAGCGCTTGAACGCCTCTCCGGAGAGCCGCGAACGCTGGTGATCTACGAGGCGCCACACCGGCTAGCCATCACGCTTAGTGATGCGCTGGACGTGCTGGGTCGCAGACCCGCAGTAATCGCGCGTGAACTGACGAAAATACATGAGGAGTTCCTGCGGGGCGATCTTGCAGAACTGCTACTGCGTAACAGTCAACAGCCAGCGCGAGGTGAAATCACGCTCCTGATTGGCGCCGACGCTGATGAAGGTGCGCACCCTGTTATCACGCAGCCCCTTCACGCTCGCGTCGAACAAATTATTCGCGAACAGAGTGTAGACCGCAAAGCGGCGCTTAAGCTCGCCGCCCGAGAGCGCGGACTTAGCAAACGTGAAGCGTACAAACAGCTTCTGAGTGATCGCGAACCCATCATTTAGGGTGGCACTTAGGCTGAGCCATACGTCAAAAGGGGGGCAGGCTTACGCTATTGTCGTCCCAGCGGGCTCGTACTTGTTTCTCTCACCAGAACGCAACATCACGTGGGGAATGCTTTCAGCAAAGAATGCGTCGACACGGTCGAGGACTTCTTGTGCCGTGTGTCCGGTATGCACCTGGCGCCGCAGCTCAGCGCCGTTGCGCACTCCATGGGTAAACAGCGATGCAAACTGCTTCATTTTACCAATCGCATCGGGAAGACCTGCATCGGTCAAATGTCGAAAGTACGCTGAAAGCAAGCGATAGCGATCGACGTCGCTGGGCTCGTCATATTGCCCGTTCGCCGCGAACTGTGCGATCTGGCGGAAAATCCACGGATTCGAAGACGCGCCCCGTCCAATCATAACCGCGTCGCATCCGGTCTCGTGAATCATGCGCGCGGCGTCCGCGGGGGTGCGGATATCTCCGTTGCCGATGACCGGCATGCAGACAGCACGTTTTACGGCGCGAATCACCTTCCAGTCAGCTGCACCCTCGTAGCCTTGCTTGCGGGTTCGCGGGTGCACGGCGATGGCTTCAACTCCTACAGCTTCAGCCAAGCGCGCGACCTCGACGGCCACAATGCTGTTCTCGTCCCATCCGGAGCGTATCTTAATGGTCAGCGGTATGCGCACCGCGGCACGCACTTCGCGAAGGATGCGCGCAAGTTCATTGAGGTCGCGCAAAAGGCCAGAGCCGCCGCATTTCACCACTTTTTTTGCAGGGCAGCCCAGATTGATATCCACAATGTCAAATCCCAGATCTTCTACCAAACTAGCTGCGCCGGCCAGTGTGTGCGCGTCCGCACCGAAAAGCTGCGCAGTGATTGGGTGCTCGTCGGGATGGAAGGAAAGGTAATGCAGCGTCCTGGCGGCGCTCCGCGTGACGCCTTCCGCGCTGGTAAATTCGGTCATGATCAATCCGCAGCCGCCAAGCGCGCGAATCATGCGACGAAAAATGGTGTCGGTGACTCCAGCCATGGGAGCCAGCACAGTGGCGGGTGCAATGACCAGGTCGCGAATGGCGAGTGCGGAGGGCACGTTTATTTTTTCCCCAGCGATTCTTTTGGCCTCATAAGCATACCGATACGACGCACAGGATTGGGGACAGCGCCTTACAATACGCTCGGGTCGAGGGTAGAGGATTCAGGCGTCTCGGTGAGAGAGGCCTGGGTTGAACGCCGAGCAGGCTGCGCGTTGGGCGCGGTCGTTTCATCAGGCGCCGTACGAGGTGCGCCCGGGTTAATGTGGGGTCGTTGCCCGGAAAGTTGCGTAGCGGTAGTTGCAACATCTGCGGGTGCAGCCTCGTTCGATCCGACTGCGGACGCCGAACTCAGATCCTGATCTTGTTGTGACGACACACACGGCGATGTTGCCGGGGCGGTGGATATGGACTCTGCGGGCCGGAAAAGATCGAGCCGCAACAGCCGCCGTTGCAGTGCGGAGCTATATCCGGTCCATTCTTTATCGCCACCAGGGACGCCGAGTACGGCGCGAGCTGCGGCCATCTTCGAGTCCAAATCGTCCAAGTAATGCAACACCAAGGCTTCGCGGAACATAGGCAATTTAGGCGAGCCGAATTCATATTGGCCATGGTGGCTGATCAAAAGATGCTTGATCAAAGTCTTGAGGTCGCCAGGGAAACCGTCGATTGCATCCATCTTCTTGGTGATCTGCTCGAGTTCGAGAATGATGTGGCCGAGCAATTGCCCTTCGGTCGTGTAACTGATGGCGCGTTCGTAACAAAGTTCGTCGAGCTTCCCGATGTCGTGCAGGATCGCGCCCGTAATCAACAGGTCGGCGTCGAGCTCGCGGTAATGGCCGGCTACTACGCGGCACAAGTCGCACAAGCTCACCATGTGTTCGAGCAATCCTCCGAGAAAAGCGTGGTGCATCACTTTTGCAGCGGGGGCGCGTTTGAGACGCGGCACGATGGCCGGATCTTCAATCACGCTGGTCAACAGACGCTTAAGCCAGGGAGTGCTGACGGTGCCAGCGTGGGCGCACAAGCGCAGGTAGAGCAGTTCCACATCTTCGGTGGTATGTGGAAAATAGTCGGAAAGATCGATTTCTTTCGGATCCGCACGGCGAATCTTATCGATCGCAAGCTGGGTTTTGTTGCGGTAATTTTCGACTCGCGCCTGGAGCTTGACGATGTCGTCACGATCGAAGGCGGCGAGGACATATTCGACATTCTCCCAAATGCGCGCTTCAATCGTGCCCGTGCGATCGCTCAATTCCAGGCGCAGAAAGGGTTTGCCCTCACGCGTGGCGCGCAGCTCTTTTTCGCCCACTAAAAGGAAAGTAGTGACACTGGTGTCGGGAGCGAAATCAGCGACGTAGGCTGGCTTCATACCCCATTCTTTTTCTTACTGGAGGCACGGCTGGCCTTTTTCTTGTCGCTGTCGTCGGGCGTTGCGGGCACCTCGTCGATACTGGATCCGGTGACGCCGGCGGTATCCACGTACCCGGGTTTTACTTCCACGTAACTGTCGGAGCGCAGCGTCTGCAGATATTGACGCATCGCGGGCTGGATCTTCTGTTCGTAGATCTTGTTTTCGATTTCGCTTTCGACTTTGTCTTCAGTCTGCTGCCCGGCGGGATAATTCTGCTCCACTTGCAGGATCAGGAATCCAGTCTTGCTGTCCAGGACGTCGGTGACATCGTTGCGCTTCATCTTGAAAACCGTTTCTTCCAGATTGGACGCGAGCTGGGCGCGCTCGAAGGTGCCCAGGTCGCCTCCCTGCTTGGCGGTGCTGCCGTCAGAAAAGCGTTTGGCCAGTTCGCCGAAGTCTTCTCCATTCTTGACGCGCTCGAGCAACCCCTCAACCTTCTTCCGAAGAGCTGGGATTTCGTCAGGGGTTTTGCCTTCTGTGCTCACGAAGATTTCGCGCAGGACCACCTGCTCCGGACGAACAAACTCCTGCTTGTGATCCTCGTAATATTTCAACACGTCGGCGTGATCGAGAATAATTTTCGATCCAACCTCGCGCCGAATGACCTCCTGCTGCAACAGTTGGTTGCGTATGTTGTTCTTGAAATCCTCGTAATCCACTCCCGTTTGGATCACTTGGTGCTCGAGATCTTCCATGGAGGCAATCTTATTGTCGATTCGGATCTCATCCAGGCGTTTGACCACTTGGGTGTCGACATTGATATCCATATCCTTGGCGCGCTGGACCAGAAGGGAGCTGTCGATCAAATCACGCAGAACGTTCTTTTCCTGCGCCGCCACTTTTTCGGCAATCTGCTCAGGCTTGCAGGTCGGACAATCGTGATGCATGTCGTCAGCGAGCTGGGATTTGGCGTGCTCGATATCTCCGCGGGTAATTGCATCGTTATTAACGCGCGCAACGACTTCCTCGACCACCTGGCCCTTGTCCTGGGCGACTGCACCCGCAGGCAAAAGCAGCAAAAACGCGCCCCACAAGGCGATTCCATTCCACATCCGGTTGTCCCTCTTAGAATTCATTCGCATCATCAAATTTATTAGCGCTTTTATTAGCGTTTTGTCAGCGGCTTCCACTGGCATTCTAGCTCCCGGCTTCAAGCGGAAGCAATACCATTCGCAGAGCGTCTGCCACGGCATTCACACCGCCTTCCAATGTCACGGTTAGAACGCCGCTCGGATCGAGTCGCATGCCCTTGCGCGTGTGTACGAGGCTTACAAGCCGTTCGGGGCGTACGGGCGTCGTGGGATGAAACTTCAGGGCGACCTCTGCCCCGCGCCGCTCGACGGAGGAAATCTGCAATCGTTCGCAAAGCGATTTCAGGACGGCGTAAGCGAGCAAGTTCGAAACCGCCGGAGGTGGTGGCCCGAACCGGTCGGCCAGCTCGCGGAGAACCGCCTCGCGCTCCTCCGGGCTGACGATTCCGGCAATTCTCTTGTAGGTTCTGAGGCGGATATTTTCGCTAGGAATGTACTCCGGCGGAATGCGGATATCGAGGCCGAGATTGAGCGTGGTGCGCAATTCCGATGCTGGGGTTTCACCCTTCTTGTTTGCCACTGCGCGCTCGAGCATTTGGCAATAGAGATCGAAACCAATGGCGGTGATGTGTCCATGCTGTTCGCGGCCCAGGAGATTGCCCGCACCGCGCAGCTCGAGGTCGAGCGCTGCGATGCGGAAGCCCGCGCCGAGTTCACTAAACTCGCGCAAGGCCGCGAGCCGGCGCCGCGCCAGCGGCGTAACCTCCGCGTCGGGCGGCACCAGCAAATATGCATATGCAAGCTGGTTCGAACGGCCTACGCGTCCGCGAAGCTGGTACAGCTCAGAGAGGCCGAAGCGATCGGCGCGATTGATGAGAATCGTGTTGGCGCGTGGAATATCGAGGCCATTCTCCACAATGGTGGTACAAACCAGCACATCCGCCTCATCGCGAACGAATGCCAGCATGACTTTTTCCAGCTCGTGCTCGCTCATCTGACCGTGCCCGACCACAACCCGCGCCTTGGGGACCAATTTTTGCACCAGGTTGGCGACGGAATAGATGGACTCGACGCGATTGTGTATGAAGAACACTTGCCCGCCGCGCTCGATCTCTTCCGCGATGGCGCGACGCACCAGGACTTCGGAAAAGGGCGCGACGACGGTCTGGATTGCCAAGCGGTCCTTGGGTGGCGTTTCCATCACCGACATATCGCGAAGGCCCACAAGCGACATATTCAGAGTGCGCGGAATGGGCGTGGCCGTGAGGGTGAGCACGTCCACGTTGCGACTCATTTCTTTCAGACGTTCCTTATGTGTGACACCGAAACGCTGCTCTTCGTCCACCACCAGCAGGCCGAGATCGTGAAACCGAACATCGCGAGAGAGCAGGCGATGCGTTCCAATCAGCACGTCAATCTTGCCCTGTTCGAGATCGGCAAGCGTTTTTTTCTGCTCACGGGCGCTGCGGAAGCGGCTCAGCATATCGACGGTCACAGGAAAAGCGGCCATGCGGCGCTTAAAGGTTTCGTAATGCTGAAACACCAGCACGGTTGTGGGCGCCAAAACCGCAACCTGTTTGGAATTCGATATGGCTTTAAAGGCCGCCCGCATGGCGACCTCGGTCTTGCCGTAGCCAACGTCTCCGCAGAGCAAGCGATCCATCGGCGCCGGCCGCTCCATATCGCGTTTGGTGTCCGCGATGGCCGTATTTTGGTCGGGGGTTTCGACGAATTCGAAGGCGTCCTCGAACTCGCGCTGCCAGGGTGTGTCCGGTGAAAAGGCGAAACCGGGCGCCGCCTTTCTCTCGGCGTAAAGCTCGAGCAGTTTGTCGGCGAGATCGGTGAGGGACTTTTTGACGCGGGACTTGCGCGCGGTCCAACCGGTACCGCCCAGCCGGTCAAGCTGCGGTTTCGCACCCTCCAGCGATTGATAGGCCTGCACGAGATCCATCCGCTCGAGCGGCACGTAGAGTCGCGCGTCATCCGCGTATCGCAGGCGCATGAACTCCGACCGGCGGCCGTCGCTTTCCAGAGTCTGCAAGCCCTCGAACTGGCCGATGCCGTGATCCAAATGAACGATGTAATCGAGCGGTTTGAGTTCGGAGAAATCGCTGAAAAAGCCAGCCGTTTTGGGCCGCTGGCGAGGCCGCGTGGGGGTCGCGAGAGTTTCAAAAAGGTCGTCCGTGCCATACACGGCAAGGCGCAAATCTGGAATGATGAAGCCATCGGGCAACGGCGCGCGGACCAGCACCAATGATGGTGCGCTGCCCGAAGTGGTGTCTTCCACCAGCCTTGCGCCAGTGACTGTCGCGTCAAGTTCTCCGAGGCTGTAAGGCGCCTCATATTCGCGGCACAGATCGGCCAGGCGTTCAAGTTCACCCGTGCTGGCCGCTGCGATCAGCACCTGCTCGCCGGCGGCAATTCGTCCGCGCGCCTCGGCCAAGAATGCCGGCACCTGGCCGTGATAACGCGTTGTGGGCTGAACGCGGAGTGTCTTCGGCTCCTGATTGTTCACCTGAAGCGGCAACTGCTCGAGCGCTAGCCGTTGGCAAGCATTGAGCGCCGCTCGCCATTTTTCTTCCGGGACGATTGCCGGTCCGGCGATCGCTTCGTCGAGTGCGTCGCTCGATCCTTCAGGATTATGGCCGCTCACGGGCTGCATGTCTTCCTGCAAGCGGGCGCGACACTCGGCCGCCGCGCGTTCGATCGCGTCGGACTCGTCGAGGATCACGAGCATCTCGTCTCGCAAGGCGAAAAGCGTCGTACTGTCGGCGTACTGGCTTTGGTCGGTGCGTTTGGAAATGGAGATAGACGCTCGATCAGCCCGTGTATCTAACTCCAGATCATCAAGGTCCGAGACACCGCGCCCGAAGTCGTCTTCCACCGTGAGCGACCCCGAGGCTGAACCGTCGCCCCCTGGCACCGCATATAGAGGAAACTCCGTCAGCGGCGGCAGTGCGATACGCGGCAAAGGGCCGGTAGAGCGCTGTGTCTCGGGATCGAATTCGCGCACCGATTCGACAGTGTCGCCAAACAATTCGACGCGAGCGGGTCGCGGTGCTTCGGGGGGAAAAACGTCGAGAATGCCTCCGCGCACCGCAAACTGGCCCGGCACCTCGACCAATTCCGACCGTGTGTAGCCGGCACGGCGCAAGTGCGCGAGCACCTCGTCGAGTGAGATTTCCTGGTCACGTTCGAGCGATCGGGAAAGTTGTGCGTAAAAATCGGCGCTGGCGAAAGTCAAAAGCGTGGCAGCCACAGGTGCCGCCACCACGGAAGCCTGGCCGCTCGCCAGCCGCCACAGTGTTGCGGCGCGCGTTTGCAGAATGCCGGGATGCGGGCCCACGCCTTGCCCGGGGAGCGCATCAAGGGCGGGAAGCGAGGCGACTACCGCGCCG
>Ga0182024_10006347_pt1 | contig 26010 bp, 26 predicted proteins | sample P32metaG_FD_120480 | JGI IMG/M metagenome (GOLD analysis project Ga0182024, IMG submission 120480) | Permafrost microbial communities from Stordalen Mire, Sweden - P3-2 metaG (Illumina Assembly) | ecosystem: Environmental > Terrestrial > Soil > Wetlands > Permafrost | place: Sweden: Stordalen... | reverse complement strand
GCGTACGTAAAGGTGCTCGACCTCTCCAAGAGCAACAGGCCGTTCTACATGCACAGCGGCGATGTCGTGCGTGTCCACGTCTTCAACAGCCACAACGCCAGGAACGAGGCGGAGCAGGTGGTCACCGACGTCACGACCGGCCAGACGGGCGTCTTCATCATGGACAGCAACGCCGTCACAGGCGCCAGCTCCGCTGCCAACCCGGGCGTCGGAGACGGCCCGCTCACGCTTCCTTACTCGACCAACACCACCAACCACGCAATGCCATGGGGAGTCGTAAAAGGCACGCCGTTTGCCTTCTCGTGGGAGATCGGTCACGCGAACTTCTACAAGCACCCGTCACAAGGTGAGTGCGTGCCCGGTCAGTTTGACTGCTACTCGTACAACACCTCCAACAACGGCTGGGGGGCTATCACTCCGCTCCAAATCAACTCCGTGACCTTCGGGCGTGGGCAAGTCCACGGTCCGGCCGTCCAGCTACGGCACGAACGACAGCCAGGGGGGAATCGCCGAGGACAACCTGTGGTGTGGGCAGTACAGAGCACCCGGCACGGCGATGTGCAGCTTCCCGTACTACACCTACAACCGGGGGCAAAGGCGATCCTCTTCGGAACGACCTACCCCGGCACGCCGACGCAGGACCAGTTCGGCCAGGCGCCCCATCAGTACGCACAGGTCCCGACGTGCAACGGGCCGCTGACGAGCTTGTACGGATTCAAGTACTTCTGCGACGCCACTCTCAGCCCGAAGCCGCCCATCGGGTGAGCTGAACGCCGGCTGCGGGCGGTCCCCGAGATCCTGAGGGACCGCCCGCAGCGTTCAGCGCCAGAGCTGATCATTCGGCTGGCTATCCCGGTCCACTACTCTCCGTGGGCCAGATCCGGTTGCGGGGGCCGAGTACGGAGCGCCTCCAGAGCCGGTACCTCATGATCACACGACATGGAGCCGGCCGAGTCTCTCGGGGAGTTCGGGCGCCGGTACGACCCTGGGTCGCCCAGCCGACTCAGCTCTGATCTTCGCAGATTTCAAGGGAAAAGTGGTGGATTTCGCCCGTTGGACGGCGGCCGTAGAGTGTCGGCGTTGACGGAGGATTCTTACGACTTGGAGCGCTTCGTCGCCGCCCAGAACGACGGCGGCACATACGAGCGAGCCCTGGGCGAGCTGGGCCGGGGCCGCAAGGCGACCCATTGGATGTGGTTCGTCTTCCCCCAGGTGGCCGGACTCGGGCAGAGCGCCACGTCGAGACGGTTTGCCATCTCCTCCCTCGACGAAGCGCGGGCCTATCTGCGGCACGACGTGCTCGGCCCGCGGCTGATCGAGTGCGCCGGCGTCGTGGCAGGCACGCAGGAGCGAAGCGCTGAGCAAATCTTCGGTGGCATCGACGCCAGGAAGCTGCAGTCTTCGATGACGTTGTTCCAGCGGGCGGTGCCGGCTGAGGCAGTCTTCGGCCAGGTGCTCGACCGCTACTTCGACGGTTGCGCCGACGCCGCCACAGACGAGCGACTCTGAGCCACCAGCGGAACTCCACGACCCGGGCGGTGACCGCTGGACCCGGGGCTCTGAGACGCGCCCGTCTACAGCGATGTGGGCCACGCCGGATAGCCTCTCGAGAGACCCCGGGCGGCGCGCCGAGGTGTGGGGTGGGAGCAGATCGTGCTTGCGACGCCAAGGAGAACGACGGAGCTGCGCCCCGAGATCGAGCACCGGCCTGTCCTCGACGGCGTGCGCGGCCTTGCCGTTCTTGCCGTGCTGCTCTATCACGGCGGCGAGACGTGGCTGAGCGGTTGCAGGCGGCACTGATCCCGTGCCTGCGCTACCTTGTCGAGCAGCGCCGGCCGGCGCCAAGGGCGTGACGACCTTGCCGTCAGTTGTTGACCCTCCTTCGGGTCTTGCCGGCGTCCGGTGGAATTCGCGAGTGGCCCGAGGCGGTGACTAGGGTCGGCTGTGGTGAGAGAGACCGACATCGAGGTGAGCGACGGGCGCACGCTGCACGTGTACGACACCGGCGGGGATGACGCCGATGACAGCCTCGCCGTGTTCTGGCACCACGGCACGCCGAACACGGGCGCCCCGCCCGAGCCTCTGTTCCCGGCCGCCGACCAGCACAGCATCCGCTGGGTGTCCCACGACCGGCCCGGATACGGCGGCTCCAGCGCTCGCCCGGGACGCGACGTCGCGTCCGCCGCCGCCGACGTCGCCAGCATCGCCGACGTTCTCGGCATCGGGCAGTTCGCCGTGATGGGGCACTCCGGCGGGGGTCCGCACGCTCTGGCATGTGCCGCTTTGCTGCCAGATCGTGTCCTCGCCGCAGTCTCCGGGGCAGGATTGGCGCCGTTCGACGCCGAGGGGCTGGACTGGTTCGTCGGCATGACTGTTGCCGGCGCGGCGGAGTTGCGTGCCGCCGCCGCGGGGCCGAAGGCGCTCGAGGAGCGGCTGGCGTCGACCGAGTTCGACCCCGAGATGTTCACGCCGGCAGATCAGGCCGCCCTCTCAGGCGCGTGGTCCTGGTTCGGCAGCGTCGTCGGCCAGGCCCTCGCAGGCGGCTTCGGCGGGATGGTGGACGACGACGTTGCCTATGTGAGCCCGTGGGGCTTCGACCCCGACCAGATAACGGCCCCCGTCCTGCTGCTGCACGGTGGTCAGGATCGGATCGTGCCAAGTTCGCACGGCGAGTGGCTGGCGAAGCGGTGCCGCTCCGGCGAGCTGTGGCTGCGCCCCGACGAGGGACATATCTCCGTCCTCCTCTACGCGCCGGCGGCCCTCGATTGGCTCCGGGAGCACGCCACACAGGACTGAGACGGCCGGGCGTGCCCGCAAGGAGGAACCAGGATGGACATCGTCTGTGAAGGGCAGCCGGCATGACGGCTTCCCTGACGGTCCTCTTCGTTCCCGAGAGCGCCTACGGACCGACCAACAACTGCATCGGGATCGGCGAGCGCCTGTTGCGGGCGGGCCACCGGGTCGTGTTCGCCGCGGAGCGATCGTGGGCGGGGAGGCTCGCCCCCTTCGGGTTCGAAGAGCGACTCGTCGACCTGGCCGAGCCGCCGCCTCAGTCGCAGGTGGCCGACGCGGGGGGCTTCTGGAAGGCCTTCATCACGGCGACTGCCCCTGAGTTCAAGAAGAGCCCCGTCGAGCAGCTGGAGACGTTCATGGTGCCCACTTGGCAGGCGCTGATCGAAGGAGCGCGCTACTGCGAAGCCACCCTCCGCCGCATCTGCGCCGAGGTGCGACCGGACGTGATCGTGGAGGACAACGTGGTCTGCTTTCCGGCCCTTCTCACTGCAGGCGCCCCCTTTGTTCGCATCGTGTCGTGCAACCCCCTCGAAATTCGGGGAGCGGGTGTGCCACCGCCCTATGCGGGGTTGTCGAGCAGCGACAGCTCACAGTGGGCCGACGCCGCAGCCGAGTACGAGCGAACCCATGGACCGAGCTGGGAGGCGTTCGACGCCTGGGTGCAGGACCAGGGTGCGCCCGCGTTGCCTTACCTCGAATTCATCAGGCCTTCCGACGAGCTGAATCTGTACGTGTACCCGGAGATCCTCGACTACGACCGAGCTCACACGCTCGACCGGAGCTGGCAGCGACTCGAATCGAGCGTGCGATCGACTGAACAGGATCTCGAGCTTCCGGCCGCAGTCACGGAGCACCCAGAGGGCACCGCAGTGATCTACCTCTCCCTCGGCTCGCTCGGCAGCGCGGACATCGAGCTGATGAAGCGGCTGGTAGACGCGCTCAGCACCAGTGAACATCGTGTCGTCGTCTCAAAGGGACCGCAGCACGCGTCCTATGACCTGCCGGCGAACATGTGGGGCGCCGAGTTCCTTCCCCAGACGCGGGTGTTGCCGGAGGTCGATCTTGTCATCAGCCACGGCGGCAACAACACGGTCACCGAGGCGTTGCACTTCGGCAAGCCGATGATCGTGCTGCCGCTGTTCTGGGACCAGCACGACAACGCCCAGCGCATTGAGGAGACGGGCCTCGGTCTGCGGCTGGCGCCGTATGAAGTCACTCCACGCGACCTGAATCGCGCCGTGGACCGCCTTTTGAGCGACGCCGCGCTGCGCTCGCGCCTGGCGGGCACCGGCGAGGCGATCCGGGCTGCCGACGGCGTGGGGCTGGCAGTGAGGCGAATCGCCGAAGTTGGCTCTCGACGGCCTCGGGCGTGACGCCTCCGGATCGCTCTCGCGGCGGCGGGTCGCCGCCAGGCGCCGGCACAGATGAAGGAGTCACGTGACGAACGAGCAGCCGGATCCGACTTGCCGGGTCGGATTCGTAGGCACAGGCAACCTTGGGAGCCGTGTCGTGGCCAAGCTCCTCGAGGCGGATTACGCGGTGACCGTGCACGATGCTCGTCGGGAAGCCGCCACCGGCTGTATCGCCGGCGGCGCCGCCTGGGCGCCGAGTGCCGCGGCCGCCGCCGCCCACGCCGACACCGTCATCACCTGCCTGCCGACGCCAAGGGCCGTCGCCGTCGCCGTGGCCGGCGAGGGGGGCGTTCTCACGGGCATCCGGGCCGGTGCGTGCTGGATCGACCTCAGTACGAACGATGCCGACGAGCTGTGCCGGCTGGCCGCCTTGGCCTCTGCAAGCGGAGTGGACACCTTGGACGCGCCGGTCACCGGCGGGGTGCACAAGGCGGCCACGGGCGAGCTCGCCGTCCTCGTCAGCGGCCGGCCCGAAGTCTTCGCCGCGCAACGCCGGCTGCTCGAGTCCGTCGGTTGCAAGGTCTTCTACCTCGGGCCGCTCGGGCAGGCGTCGAAGATGAAGGTGATCACCAACATGCTGGCCTTTGTGCACCTCGTGGCGGCAGGCGAGGCCCTCATGCTGGCCGGTCGGGCGGGGATCGACCTAAAAGAAGCGTTCGAGGCCATCAAAGCGAGCTCGGGCAACAGCTTCGTTCACGAGACCGAGAGCCAGGTGATCCTGTCGGGCAGCTACGACATCGGCTTCACTCTCGACCTCGCCTGTAAGGATCTCGAGCTCGTGAGCCGCCTCGCAGCCGATCTCGGGGTTCCCGTCGAAGTGGCGGGCGTTGCCCGGCAACAGTTCGTGCGGGCCAGGGCACGCTACGGAGGTGGGGCCTGGTCTCCTCGGGTCGTGCAGCTCCTCGAGGACGAAGTCGGCGTGCGCCTGCGGGCTGCGGGGTTCCCGCGGTCGTTGCTGTCGCCGTCTGAGGTGGGCGAAGTGGGGAACGATATCGGCGATGAGTCAGCGCGGTGATGGCCGCCGGTGCAGCCGGATGTTGGCATATGTGGGCGACCGGCCCCGCACGTCGAGAGTCTCGCCCATGGAGGAGAAGTACAGGCCCGGAGCGAACTCTGCCAAAAGCAGCGTCTGATACTCGGCGCATTCGGCGCCGTACATGCTCTTCGGCAGCTCGATGACAGGGTGGTCGCCCGATTGCCGGAGCCGCACCTCGCTCACGGGCAGCCCCCGGATCTTGATCCGGCAGCTGCCGTGCCACCGCTCCGGCGGGGCAGACGGATGCATGAGAGTCGAGTCGTTCTTGTACCGAACGAATCCGTTCCAGAGGCTCTGCAGATAGCCGGGACCGTACGCTCCCTCCGGCACTACCCTGTGCCGCTCTCGCTCTCCGTCGTCGTCGACCTCTATCACGTCGGATCCCACCAGCCTCGGCTCGCGTCGCTCTGACCCCTCGACGAACAATCGGCCGTCACTCACGAGCACCCTGAGCGGCTCCCCGATCCGGCCGACGTACTCCCCGACAAGGTGCTCGGCCTCTCGTCTGGAGACTTGGCGCCTGCCGCCCCCGCCGGTGGAGGGCGGGCGACTGGGTGACGGGATCCGGCGCGTACTGCCCAGCACGAGCCACCTGGCGATCTCCCGCGAGACCTCCTGTTGCAGGGCGTGATCGAGGGAGTTGGTCAGCACGACCGCACCGAGAGAGACACTTGGAATCCAGAACAAGCTGCACAGGAACCCGAAGCCAGCCCCGCCGTGGTTGTAGACCACGATTCCGCGGTCCCATTCGTCGCTCTCCACGCCCAGCCCGTAGCCGTGCGGTTGGCCCTGTGCGGGCTGACTGACGCGGTAGGACTCTTCCAGCAACGAGTCCGCGACGGGTCCTTCGCCGGCACGGCGGTGAAACTGCACGTAGCGGAGGGCATCGTCGACACTCGCGTAAGGGCCGCCGGCAGGCACCATGGGGACGCGCACGGGCAATGAGCGGTTCGCACGGCGGGACAGCTCCCAGTGGCCGATGGCATGGTTGGGCTCGGTGGCTATTCGCCTCATATGAAACGTGGTCCGGTCCAGCTGCAGCGGTGTGAACAACTCCCGCCGGGCATACTCTCCAAACGGCACGCCGACCGCCCGCTGCAGCGCGTAGCCCGCGAGGTCGATGCCGAGGTTCGAGTACTCGAAGTTCCGGCCGACAGGGAACCGCAACCACGTCTGACCGATGCTCCTGCAAGAGCACGCCGGCCTGGACCGCCCGCAGCACGCAAGTGGCCGTGTACATCTTCGAAGTTGACTGAACGCTGAAGATGGTGGAGGTATCGACGTGGCGGCCGCAGTGGCGCCGGGTGCGGCCAAATGCGGCCGACCAGAGAACAGCCGAGGCGTCGCACACGCCGACGGCCAATCCCGGGACTCCCTGTGCCGCCATCCTCGCCGGAATCGTCCGGCTGAGCTCTTCGGCCAACGGATCGACCATCTGCCGTCGCCTCCCCTCGTCAGGACGCGCTTCGTCCGCAGGCATCACGTGCCCGGACGAGCCGGCGCCGTGGACTCGGAGCGGGCGTCGAACCAGGAGCTGCCGGCGTTGGCGGCCGCCACGAGCACGAGGGCAGCGATCTCGGTGACAGACAGGCTCTGACCGAGCACCGCCAGTCCGGCCAGAGCAGCGATGGCCGGTTCCATGCTGAGCAGGATCCCGAAGGCGCGCGCTGTGACGCGTCGGAGGGCGGAGAGCTCGAAGGAGTAGGGCAGCGCCGAGGACAACAGAGCGACCACGGCGCCGAGGCCGAGCACCTCCGGGCGTAGCAGACGGGCGCCGGCGGCGGTGACACCGACAGGCAGGATGATCACCGCCGCGACGACCATGGCGACAGCCAGGCCGGACGAACCGGGGAACCGCCGGCCTGTCTGGGCGCTGAGCATGATGTACCCGGCCCAGCAGGTCCCGGCGAGCAGGGCCAGACCCACGCCGGTCAGGTCGAGGTGACCGCTCTGACCGAAGAGGCGTCCGCCGGCGAGGAGGAGCACCCCGCCGCCGGCCAGCACCGCCCAGAGGAGATCTGTCCGTCGTCGGGAACCCCCGATGGTGACAGCGAGTGGCCCGGCGAATTCCACCGTGACCGCCACCCCGAGGGGAATGCGGGAGATCGCCTCGTAGAACGCCAGGTTCATGGCCGCCAGCACCACGCCGAAGGCGGCGGCTACGGCGAGGTCAGCCGGTTGCGACACGAGACGGCGCAGCGTGGAGCGCCCCGGGTGGACCACGGCCACCAACGCGACCGCGCCGAAGACCATCCGCAGCGTTACCGCTCCGCCCGGTCCGACCTGGCCGAATAGGTGGGTGGCGATGGCGGCGCCGAATTGGAGCGAGACCGCACCGGCCGCGATCAAGGCGGCCGCGGGAGGCTGACGGCCGCCGAGGCGGCGCCCCTCGGTGCCCGCTTTCATCCGCGCCACCGTAACGCTCGAGGGCGGCGTCCTTGATCGCCCGGCAGCTTCGAGCGCCTGCTCGCCGAGTTCGACGACGCACGCAGGTCAGTCGGATGCCGGCGCGCTGTCTCCGGACTCCGGCCCGACCTCGGCGAGCGCCACACGGCAGCGGTTGAGCATTGCCCGAGCAGAGCCCACCCGGCCCTGCGAGCGCAACAGGATGGCTGTTCTTGGCATAGCGATCCTCGTCGTATGGCTCCACGTCGATGGCGTGCTCGTGCAGGCGCATCGCCTCGTCGATCTGCTCGTGGCGCTCCGCATCCGCCGCGAGGAGGTCGAGCAGGCGCAGGTAGAGCGAGCGTGTCCTCTCCCGTGCCGAGACGGCCCAGTCCTCGTAGCGGTCGTCCGGCAAGGCGGGACCGCGGTAGCGGCCGGCTGCGTTGCGGGCGATGGCGGCGGCCCGGTCCGGCTCGGTGCGCGCCAAGGCCATTGCCTGGCGCGCCTCGGCCTCGAAGAGCGCCAGGTCGACCTCCACCTCCGGCCCGAGCCGGATGATGTCCCCGTGGCGCTGGAGAAGATCGACCGCCACAGCCTTCAGTTGGCTCAGGACATTGCGCAGGCGTCCCCGGCCGGCCTCGAGGTCGGCGTCCGGCCAGAGGAGATCGATCAGCTGCTCGGCGGGCATGTGCAGGCGCCGCCCCAGCATTAGGAAAGCAGGTGGCGGACCTGATCCCCGGAGCGGAGTACCACCTCTTCGAGGAGATGGGACACGGCTCGCTTCGCGGTCACGGGCACTCGGCGTTCAACGCGAAGCTGCGCGAGGTCATTGCTCAGATGTGACGCGGCGAGGCGAGGCGCCTGCACGTCGTCGGTCAGGCGTGGTCGCGAGGAATGCGCGTCCGCCAGACCTTGGAGAACACCCGCTCGTCCCCTTCGTAGGCGTCGAGCTCGTTCGAGACGACGAACTCCTCCGCCGTCGCCGCCATCGTGCTCGTGGTGTCGACTCGGGTTTGCCAGGCCCCTCGCCCGATCATGTGGCTCTGCTCGCAGCGCACCGATGCCGAGAGAGGGTCGCCGTCGGCCACACGATGGATCGTCCGACCGCGCTCGCCGTATTCGAGTCCCGAGTCGAGGATGCGCACGTGGCGGCCTCTCGTGCCGGTGACGAGCTCGTACGTGCCTGAGCCGGCGTCTCTCGTGAGGCGGTTGACACTCTCGGCACCTCGAGTGGCGAGCTCGTCGTGCGCGAGCTCCTCTGCCGCCTCCGGCTGCCCGAAGTGATCCGGTGGGCGCTCGGCGTCGTCCGGCGCGGCGCGCACGGGGAGCTCGAGCGACGTTGCCGTGCCGATGTGGACGCTGAGGCAGACGGGTGCCGGCGCCGGCCACATCATCGGCCAGTACCCGGAGGAGACTGCCATCCGCAGCCGGTGTCCGGGCGGCAGCCGGTAGCCGATGGCGTCGAGGACGACCTCGACCGTCTCGTGGCGTCCCGCCTCGAGGGCCTCAGGCCGCTCGTGACTGCGCCGGTGAGACAGGTTGAGCATCCCGCGGGTGATGTGGGTCGATGCGCCGTCCGGCCAGACGTCGCACAGGCGCACCGCCACCTGTGCGAAAGGTCGGTCAGAGCTCAGCTCGAGGCTGGCCCGGGGGTGCCCGAGGATGGGCAGATCCGCGTCCAGCAGCGGGGAGTCAAACACGAGCGAGCGGGCGTCCTCGCCGCGCTGATCGGAGGGGTTGTCGAGCGGGCTGCCGTAACCACACCAGGGGCCGGCCTCGAGACCTACTGCCTGGGTCGTCGGCACGGCACGCTCGCCGGGCTCGACAGGGCCATGATCCTCGGCCATGAGCTCTCCACGGTCTGTGGGCCAAAGCCTGACCGTCCCGACATTGGGGCTCGGCCATTCCGGCTCGCTCAGCCAGACGCCGCTGCGGTCGCGGGAGGCCGGACTCGGCCTGATGGCATCGGGGAGGAAGGCGCGGAGCTTCGGCTCTGCCATGATGCCGTTGTCGACGCCCCTCAGGTGGCAGTCGTAGAAGCGCAGGCACTCCTGCAGGAAGCCGATCGCCGGGCCTGGCGAGCCATAGTTCGGATAGGTATGGCCCCACGGCCCGATCAACCCCTTGCACGGCCCTTTGTAACCGGTGAGGAAGCGCAGGATGGCGTTGCGGTAACCGTCTTGCCAGCCTCCCACCATGTAGACAGGGCAGGTGATGGCCCCATAGTCCTCGCACACCGAGCCCTGCCTCCAGAAGTCGTCGCGGCGTTGATGGCGGACCCACGCCTCGACAAACGGTGGGGTCCGCTCCATTCGCTCGAGCCAGATCCGCCTCCAGTCGTCACCGACCACCTCGGGATCGGGAGGGCGGGCGTTGTACCCGAGCATCACCGAGGCCCAGCCCAGCATCTCTTCGCCGTGGAGCGCGCCGCCGATGTAGTGGACGTCGTCCGCGTAACGATCGTCGGTGGAGCAGACGCTCACCACCGCCCGGAGGGCCGGCGGGGAGTGGGCAGCGATCTGCAGGCCGTTGAAGCCGCCCCAGGAGATGCCGATCATTCCCACCGACCCGGAACAGAACGGCTGAGCGGCGAGCCAGTCGATCGCCTCGATGCCGTCGGACTGCTCGAGAGGCAGGTACTCGTCCTCGAGGATTCCCTCTGAATCGCCCGAGCCCCTCAGGTCGACGCGGGCCGACACGTAGCCATGGCCGGCGAAGTAGGCGTGCATGGCGTTGTCGCGAACCGCGGTGAAGTCGTTCTTGCGGTAAGGGATGTACTCGAGGACAGCGGGCACCGGCTGCTCCTCGGCTCCCTCGGGGATCCACAGCTTGGCCGCGAGTCGGGTGCCGTCGGCCATCGGCACCCAGACGTGGGGCACGACGCGCACCCGGTGCGGGAACTCCTTCAGGACTGTGGGCGGGTCGCTCATGCTCCCGTCGCCGCGAAGAGCAGCGGCAGCCCACCCTGCATGAGGACCGGCTTCGACCATGAGTGACTCACGAAACACCCAAGGCGGATAGCGGATCCTGAGGTCACCGCAGCCAGCCTAGGGCAGACCGGGAAGTTGCCGAGACCCTCTGAGCTGCGCGCGCGACACAACGAGCGAGGACGACTCATCTGCCGGCATCGACACTCGGATAGGGCGATGAGTCCGCCTGCCGGGAGAAGTACCATCCCTATTCGGATCGGACAGCTACGTCGAGCCCACGATCAACCACAAAGCGCGAGCCGCGACCCTCAAGCTCGTGACGCGGCGAACGGCACCTCAAGGAGCAGCAAAACGGTGTGACCGCGTCCAACCACGGCGGCGACAACTCGGGAGCGCCGGAGGACCTGTCACCTCACGAGCACGATCCATTCCCTACAAGCGCGGCAACGAACGCCGATCTGCTTCCTCGTCCTCCGGACGGCCACAGTGGCGGCCTCCACAATGAACACGATCACCACCACCACGGCCACCGCCGTGGCATCCCGGGCTGGGTCGCTTCTCTGCTGAAACCTCACCGCCATGACGCCACAGCCTCGATCGACAGCGCGATCGAAGCCAGCACGGAGGGCATGCGCGCACTGAGATCTCGCTCGGAGCACTGGCGCTCACGGCCGCCGTCCAAGCCGTCATCGGCGCCGTCATCGTTGCCGCTGGTTGGCAGCAAGCCGACCCCGTCGTCGGCCTGCTGATCACGGTCGCGATCATCTTCGTCCTCAAGAACGCAGCCAGGGACATCTACCGGCGGCTCATGGACGCCGTCGATGCCGCTCTCGTCGACGAGATCACGCGCGTGCTCGCCTCCTCACCCGGGATCGAAGCCGTGCAGTCAGTTCGAGTCCGCTGGGTCCATTTCCAGTGACAGCGGGACGCTGCGCGGTCCCGCCGTCAGGTTGAGCGGCCGCTTTACCGCACAGCGCCGATCCCGGTCCGCCGCATGGGCAGGACGGTCAGTGTATCCGGATGATCTGCACGTACCGGAAGGCGGTGTAACGGGTCGGGTAGCCGTCGCCTGGCCCGTTCTGACTGTCATCGCCGGCTGCGGCGATCTTCTGCAGCACGTCCATGCCGCCGGTCACCGTGCCGAACGGCGTGTAGTCGGGCGCAAGCGTCGTGTTCTGCCAGGTGAAGAAGAATTGGCTGCCGTTGGTGTTCGGTCCGGCGTTGGCCATGGCGACCGTTCCGGCGGGATACGTCGCCCCGGCGAGGTTCTCGTCGTTGAACTCATATCCCGGGCCGCCCGAGCCGGTACCCGTGGGGTCACCGCACTGCAGCACGTAGATTCCCTGCGTCGTGAGCCGGTGGCAGTGGGTGAAATTGAAGTAGCCCTGACTGACCAGGAAACGGAACGAAAACGTCGTGCAGGGCGCCTCGGTGGTCAGCATCTTCACCGTGATCACGCCCTGCGTCGTGAAGAATCTGAGGTCATAGGGTTGGGCTGCCTCGGTCGCGTCGAACACCGGGACGCCTTTGAACCGGTCGGCGGGAATCGCCGCGTGGTAGTTGCACGCATCGGTCGCCGGCGACGCGGCTGTCGACCGCGGGTGCAGGCCGGGCGCGTTGAGACGGGGCAAGGCATGAGTACCGGTCGAAGTGGCGCCGGACGCGGTGACGCCGACGGCTGTAAACGCCGTCGCCGCGGTGATCACGGCGGCGGCTGCGAGCATGAACCGGGGAGCGCGTTTGCCGAACATGACGGTGAGCCCTTTCTGTGCGTGGTGGCAGCCTCATCCTGACGCTCGCCCAGCTATGAAAACAAGACGTGCGTCGTTGCTGGCAAACCTAGAACATCTGGCGAACCTAGAACGTCAAGCATCGGTGACGGCTTCGTGGTGACCAGCTCATCTCAGGAGCGCAGTCAATCCTCCAGCGTCATGGCCCCTGCGGACCACCGGCGTGCTCGGTGGTATCGGGAACCCAATAGGTCTCGGGAGCCAGGCCCCTTTCCCGACGTGCCCGGCTCAGCAGTTGGGCCACGAAGGCAGCTTTGGCAGCGACGTAGTGATCTATGTCCCCCTCGGCGGCCTCGGCGTTGCGACGTTTCAGTTCTGCGTAACGCTCACGGGCCTCGGCATCAGCCCGAAGGAGGTCGCGAAGCAGCCAGTGGTCCAGATGGGACTTGTTGTTCTCGACGACGAGGTAGAGGTGGTGAGGTGGCAGCTCATTGGCTCCCTGGAGAGTGAAGGCTTGCCGTCCCGGCACCCCCAAGTCGCCTCGCCACCGGTAGCCGAGTGCGGCCAGAGCCTGAACTGCTGCCTGCACGTTGGTCTCGTCGGCCAGAACGATGTCCATGTCGATGATGGGCTTGGCCGCCAGGCCCGGCACGGCGGTCGAGCCCACGTGGTCGATGCGGAGGGCCAGTTCCTGGACGGCCGGCCAGATGCGAGACCGAAGCTCCTCGAACCAGTCCGGCCAGTCGGAGGAGTACTCGCTGACGACGATGTCGCGCGTAATCGCGAGCGCCCAGACCTCGAAGCAGCCCTCCACGCAGACCGCTGTCATACCGACCTGGCTGCCAGCAGCGTGATCCTCGGCCGGATCCCACAGGGCGGCCTGCCCGGATCGGATGTCCCGTTGCCTGCCGTCGGCGCCGCTGACCCACCCGGAGCCGGCCACTACGCCCAAGAGCTGTTGGGACGTCGTCGGGTGTCGACCGATCAGGCCGTCGGGCCCGATGTGAATGATCTGCACCCTGACGCGCGACCCGTCGCCGGTGAGTGGCCCGACGCGGAACCGGGAGCCGAAGCTTTCGACCGGGATTGACACCTCGGGATCAAACCGCAGGAGCCTCATCGTCGAGGCAGCGTAGTCATCGGCGATATTCGGCGTCCGTCCGCTGCGGTTCGTCGTGCCAGTTCCACCACGCGTACGGTGGCGTCTGGGGGTAGCCCTCCGGCGAGTCCTCCCATTCCTCTTGGCGCCCGAGCGCAGTCAAGTCGAGGTAGCTCCAGGTGGTCCCGAGTGCCTCGTCGCCCCGGTTGTTGACGAAGTAAGTGCGGAACACCCCATCGCCGTCTCGGATGAACGCGTTCGTGCCGTGCCACTCGTCCACACCGAAGTCGACATCGAAACCATCCGTCGTCGTGTACCAGGGCATCTCCCAGCCCATCCGGGCCTTCACGCGCTCGATGTCGGTCTGGGCCGCGTGCGACACGAACACGAGAGTGGTGTCACGGGCGTTCAGATGGGCGACGTGAGCCACCTGGTCCGCCACCATGGAACGGCCGACGCACGCATGCTCGGGCCAGCCGTAGACGCCCGGTTCAAAGAACGCCCGGTAGACGATCAACTGACGGCGACCCTCGAACAGGTCGAGCAGACTCGCCTTCCCCTGAGGCCCGTCGAACTCGTACTTCTTCTCCACGGCCAGCCACGGCATCCGCCGACGCGCGGCTGCCAGGGCGTCCCGAGAGCGGGTCAACTCCTTCTCCTTCACCAGCAGTTGCTGGCGCGCAGCCTCCCACTCCTCCGGCGACGCGATCGGCGGTGTCTTCATGGCGGACTCCTGTCAAATGTCTCTCGCCAAGGGATCTCCCTGGCTCGCTGGCTGATTGCGGAGACCGCTCGGATCTCCGGTCGTCCCTTTGGTTTGTGCGTGCAATGCTTCGGCGAGCCGCTTGATCGTGTCGAGTCGCCGGTCCCATTGCCTGGCCAGCTCGGCCATCGCGTGGGTGGCCTGGTCGAGGCGGTCGGCGTCCACTTGGTAGAGAACCTCTCGACCCTGTTTGCGGCGGCTGATCAAACCGGCCTGTTCGAGCACGACGAGGTGCTTGGACACTGCCTGCCGGGAGAACGGGACCCGCCCGGCCAGCCAGCTGGCACTGGCCTCACCGCTGCGGACAAGGAGGTCGAGGACCCGGCGACGAGACGGGTCGGCAATGGCCGACCACAGTTGGTCGTCGGGTTCCGTCCTCATCCCCTCCGGCGCTCGGCGAGCAACTTTGCGAGGCGATCCATGAAGGTGCCCCACCCGCCGCGGTGCTCTTCGGCATAGCGTTCCTTTTCGGCGTCCGGCCAAGCGAACAGCTCGAGGCCGCTCTCAACCACTCGCAGGCAGGTCCGATCGCCCCCGTCGGATACCAGCGTGAATTCGACGAGCATCGAGTTTCCGGCTACGGGCTCCTCGCCGTCAGGGTGGTTCCACCGGAACGAGAAGAGGTTGGGCGGATCCACGGCCTCGACGACGATTGGGCCACCCTGGTCCCCGAAGCCCATGAAGCCACGCCCGCCCGGTTTGAGCACGAGCTCCACCCTGTCAGCGAACCATTGGCTGATCTGGTCGGGTTCGGTGATGGTACGCCACACCACTTCCACCGGAGCGTCGATCACGACATCCCGCTCGATCTTGAAATCCGCCCTGGTCATCATCTCCGTCCCCATCTCGACGCTGCCACCCCGCTGCTGAATGTCGGGCATCACTGGCTCCTCTCGATCTGCAACCAACGGTAGCACATCGCACGGACATGCAACCCTTCATTGCATGTCCGCAGAGGTTGCCGGAGGCGTGGGTTGTAGACGCGAGATGTCCTGCCGGTTGCGCCGGGACAACCTGGGCGCCTGGCCTGGGAGTCTCCGCTGGTCTCAGCGGTCGCATGACTGTAGCCAGCGCGAGGGGCGAGCGGTCGGTCGCGCGAGTACCTCTCCCAGCTGTCTGCACCCGCTAACTTAACGCCCGGCGATGAGCAGCGACGGTCCGACCCACGTACCTCCGCGGAGTACAGCGGATCGCCCGCCGCGGCGTGACTTGCGTGCCCTCCTGCTTGGGCGAGACGCCGTGCAGGCGCCGGAAGCTGCCGACAGCGAGCCGTGGCCTGCCGGGGGAACGCTGCTGCCGCCCTCGCTCCAGCTCTTCGCCCTGAGCTTCCTGATGCTCTTCGTCGAACTGGCGCTCATCCGGTGGTTGGGAGCGTTGGTTATCTATCTGTCGTATTTCTCCAACTTCGTCCTGCTCGGTAGCTTTCTCGGTATCGGCATCGGGTTCCTCCGAGCGCGGGCCAGGGTGAACCTGTTCCCCTGGGCCCCGGCGGCCCTGGCCCTACTGATCCTTTTCGTCCGCGTGTTCCCGGTCGAGGTCATCCGGACCGGCTCCCAGCTGCTGTTCTTCGGCTCTGGCTCGTTCCACGCGAGCGGTCCGCCCACGTGGGTCACGCTGCCCCTGGTGTTCCTCGCCGTCGCTGCCGTCATGGCGACGATCGCCGAGGGCGTCGCCCGGACTTTTATCCGGTTCCCACCGCTCGATGCCTACCGGCTCGACATCACCGGCAGCATCGCGGGCATCGCAGCCTTCTCGGTGCTCTCGTTCGTCGATGCCAAGCCGGTCGTCTGGGCGCTCATCGTGGCGGTGGTCATGGTGTTGCTCTACGGCCGGCGCGTCGGGCTGCTCCAGGTCGCCGCGGTGCTGGCCATCGTGCTGCTGCTCTGGTCAGAATCGCTGTCGTCCAGTGACATCTGGTCGCCCTACTATCGCATCTCGGTCATCAAGGCGAGCTACGGCTACGCCATCGACGTGAACGGGATACCGCACCAGAACATCATCCCGGCCCGCAAGCTGAAGAGGGTCTACTCCGAGCCGTATCTGGATGATCCCAGCAACCCGCTGAACAACGTGCTGATAATCGGTGCCGGCACCGGCGACGACGTCGCGAACGCCCTGCTCAAGGGGGCCAAGCACATCGACGCGGTGGAGATCGATCCCGAGCTGTACCAGGTGGGCAAGCGGCTGAACCCGGACCACCCCTACCAGAACCCGCGGGTCTCAGTGCACATCGACGACGGCCGGGCCTTCCTCGAGCAGACGCACACGAAGTACGACATGATCCTGTTCGCGCTGCCCGACTCGCTGACCCTCGTATCCGGGCAGTCCTCGCTGCGACTGGAGAGCTACTTGTTCACGCTCCAGGCAGTGGAGGCGGCCAAGGCCCACCTAAAACCGGGCGATGGCGAGTTCGCGATGTACAACTACTACCGGACGCCGTGGCTCCGCGACCGGCTGGCGAACACCCTGGAGGTTGCCTTCGGGCACGCCCCTTGTGCCGACGACGAGGGTAGCTCGCTGTCGATGCTCTCCAGCAGCATTAATCCGTCCGTCCTGCACTGCAGCAGCGTGTGGCATCGCCCGGCGAACGTCGTCGCGCCGGCCACTGACGACCACCCGTTCGTCTACCTGGACGGCAACACGATCCCGTGGCTGTACCGAATCACGCTCGGCCTGATCCTGCTGGCGTCAATTCTGCTGGTACGGCCGGCCGCCGGCCCGTACCGCAGGATGACCGGCTACGTCGACCTGTTCTTCATGGGCGCGGCGTTCATGCTGCTCGAGACGAAGAACATCGTGCAGTTCGCGCTGCTGTTCGGCACTACCTGGTTCGTCAACGCGCTGGTGACCGCCGGTGTCCTGGTGGCGGTGCTCGCCGCGGTAGAGGTGTCTCGGCACGTCGTCATCCGGCCCGCCCTGCTGTACCTCGCCCTGCTCGGTGCGCTGGCTGTCGCCTGGGCGGTCCCGCCATCGGCGCTGCTTTCCCTGTCCGAACTGCCCCGCTTCGTCTTGGCGGTGATCATCGCCTTCGCGCCGATATTCCTCGCCAACATGGTCTTCGCCCAGCGCTTCCGCGATGTCGGCGACTCGGGCACGGCCTTCGGGGCCAACCTGCTCGGCGCGATGATCGGTGGGATCCTGGAATACGCATCGCTCATCATCGGGTACCGGTGGCTGCTCGTCGTGGTGGCGGTGCTCTACGGGCTGGCGTTCCTCACCGGGCGGCGGCACCTGCGGCCCGCGGGACCCGTTGCCGTGCAGATGCCGCAGCGGGGCCCGCCAGTCCGCTCCGGCGCCACCAGCCCATGAACACGTAAGCGCCACTGATATTTCGCGGACGGCGGACTGCGGTCTTGTTCTCGCCAAGCGGTCTGGCGGCGGCGGCCGAGCGGCTCCATCGGTGCCGCTCAGATGATGTCTCCTATCACCGGTGCATGTGCGGACCTTTGTCAGGCGCCGCCTGACGTTGTAAGGTGTCTCCTGACAAGAGGAGGGTTACCGATGGCCACGACGGACCTGCTTGCGTCCTGCTCATTTTGCTTGAAGGCGTACACCGATGTAGGGACGCTGGTGGCCGGACCAGGTGTGTACATCTGCGATGAATGCGTCGCGCTGAGCAGCCAGCTCATTGCCGACAAACCCAAGTCGGTCGAGCCGAAATCGGTCCGGCGCATCGCCCCGTGGGAAGCCGAGGCCGGACTTGACGAGATCTTGGCCAGCCTCCCTCGAGTAGCCAAGGCGGGGAATCAGGCCGAGTACACCCTCACCCAATACGTCCGAAAGGCTCGCGAGCTCGGGGCTACCTGGGCGGCGATCGGACAAGCTCTGGGTATGGCACGCCAGTCCGCCTGGGAGCGGTTCTCCGGGGAGGAGTGACTCATCAAGCGCCGGCCCCGAGCGCAAGGTCGCCTGCTGCGTGACAACCGCATCCGGCTCGGTCCGGCGTTCCCGAGGGTCGATTTCGCTGCTCAGCTGCCGGGATGGTGCGGAGTTCGGATCGGTCGCTGACACTCGAATAGCTGCTGGTCGGCGTCTTCGATTGAGGTGGCGCCATTAAGGACCACGACCCGGTGCAGCCCGTAGCACTCGTAACCCTGGGCGTCGGACCAGTGGTGGATATCGACCACAACCTGCGGGAACACGTCGGCAACCCTGCCCTTGCGGACGGCGGCCGCCACCTCCACTTCGGGAAGGGTCATGACCACGGCCGGCTCCGGAAGAGGGTCGGGGACGTTAGGAGCGGCCAGCGTCAGGTATGCCTGGTACCCACCTTCGGGCTCGTCGGTGTAATAGGTGACGAACGGGTCGCTGCTGCCGCCGAGGAGTTTCCTGATGCCCAGGGTGTCGAACTGCTCCTCGGCCCGGTTCAGGACCGGGAGGAGATCCTCGTTCACGATCTGGCTTACCGGACCCCCGATCGCGACGACCTGGGTGGCTGGAATGTGTTTGCGGGCGATGTCGTCGATGGTCATGGTGCCTTCCCTTTCGATGTGGCGGAGCCGTGCTTCCACCCGCGCCAGCTGCGCCTGCTGGACGTCGATAGCGTCTTCGAGCTGCATCCGCCGCAGGGCCAACATCCCGTGCAGCTGCGCGGCCGTCACACCATCGAGGAGTTGGGCGACCTGGGCGAGCGACAGGCCGAGGTCCTTCAGAGCCACGATGCGGTTCAGTCGGGCCAGCTGCTCCGGCTGGTAGGCGCGGTAGCCCGTGAGCGGGTCGACCTGCACCGGTGTCAACAACCCGACTTCCTCGTAGTGACGCAAGGTGCGGGGCGACACCGAGCCCAGCCGTGCGAACTCTCCGATCTTCAAAAGCACAGGACCGATTCTCCAACCTTCCGTGACGTCAGAGTCAAGGAGAGGTTTGTCCGCCCGACGACAACCGCTCGAGCACCCGGCAGGAGAACGTCATCTCGTGGCCGCATTCGGCTGACGCAGTCAAACAGCCACCGACGACACTGAGCGGTAGTTGGGCGTCCTACCCAACTGCGCCGGTCAGGTCTTTGTCTTCCATTTCCCAGGCGTGATCCATCGTGTGATAGGCGGTGTGCCGAATCAGGTACCGCAACGGCCAGGCTCGCGCCATTTTGCCCTCGGAATGGAACGTCCGAATCGCCGTGCAATAGGCGTCTCGGTACGCTTTCAGTCCGTCGTCGTCGGTCACGACCGCGTCTGGAGTCCGCACCCCGACCTTCTTTGCCCAGTCCTTCTCAACGCCGACGACGTGGCGAACGATTCGGTCCCGATCACGACCGCCTCCTCGCGGACCCTTCTGCATCTCGGCCGACACGCGCCCACGCACATCGTCGAAGAACCTCCAGCATGCCTGCATGAGGGTCAGTCCCCGTTCTAAGACGTCGCTCGACATCTGCTGCCCGTCGATGCTCGAAAACGCGAACGAGATGCCCCAGAAGTCGGTTGAGCCTGTGCCCCGGTATTGCTCTACGACGTCAACTTCGGTGACGGCCGCAAACTCTTCATCCATCCCAGCCAGCTTCGCCACCTTTGCGTAGCGCGGGAGGTAGGACTGCAACGTTTCGATCGCGGCCTCGCCGATCTTCGCGCCGCGCTCCAAGCCGGGCCAGTCCGGCGCCACCGCGACAACCTTCTTGTCCTTCGGGCCGACTTCCAGCGTCACCCTAAGTTCGTTTGCCATTCTCTGTGCCCACTCTAGGGTCAGTCACACGAGGCGGTTCAAGGTCGGGATGGACCGGAGGCGGTGTCGTGCCGCAGGGAGTGCCGAGGAGATCTTCGGAGCGCCTGGCCGACTGCCAAAGATGCGCTGTGCTCTTCTCCGTTCGGAGATCCGAATCTGTCAGCGAGTGTGCAGGAACTCAAGCACCCTGTGGATAAGCAGTTCGGCTGCCTCTGCGCGATATGACGGCAGGCTCGGGTCGGCGAAGTAATGCTGGTCGCCCGGATACAGGAACAACTCGGCCTGCTCGGCCGAGGCGACGAGTGCCCGGGCTGCGTCGAGGTCCCCTTCGTCGACGAACATAGGGTCAGCGTCCATGCCGTGGACCTGAACCGGCACGTCCGTAGGCCATGACCCCCCAAATACGGAGACCGGCACGCACGAATAGAACAACAGCGCGCCCCGGGCGCCGGGCCGCGTCTGGGCGAGCTTCTGTGCCGGCACAACCCCAAGCGAAAAGCCGGCATACACCAGCCGCTCCGGCAGCGACTGGGCGGCGCTGTCGCCGCGTCGGATCACCTCGTCCGGAAACCCGATCTCCTCCGCGTACGCCATGCCTTCCGGGATCGTGGCGAACGTGCGACCCTCGAAGAGGTCGGGCGCATGCACCAAGTGGCCTGCCTGACGTAGCTGATCCGCGAAGGCATGGAAGCCGGACGTTTGGCCCAGCGCGTGATGGAACAGCAAGACCTCCGCCATCGCGGTCTCCTCTCTGCCTGTTGGGCTCAACGAGGATCCTACGAAAGTAGGGTGCCAGCTGCAGTGGGACTCGCCAACGCGATCAAGGGGCCACGGGCGACGAAGGCTTCGTATACGCCCGGGGGGGGCTAAACGGCCAGAGCCAGAAGCGCGTCGGTCAGTCCGGGAGGGTTGGCAAGGGGGAGGAGGTGACCGCCCGGGATGACGGTGGCGGGCACACCAGCACGCTCGCGGAGTTGCCGTTGCTGGAACTCAACGGGGAACAGGCGATCGTCGCGCCCGACCATCACTGCGCTGAATCCACCCAGAGATTGGGCCACGACTGCCGGCTCAGCGCAGTCTTGGATGGCGCTGGCAACGAGCGCCGCATACTCCGGTAAGCCCGCGTCCGGGGCGGTCCCGGGCAGGTCTATGGGGAGTGCGCGGTCGTCGATGGGAAGAACGCGCGACAGCGCAGAAATTCCTGACCTACCGAGACTCGCTGACTCGGCTCACCAGGAGCCGGCTAACTTGCGGAGACCCTTAGCGCCTGGCGGTGAGCCAGATCGGTCGAGCAGAACCTCACCTACTCCGCGGACCTATCCTCGGAGGGGTCTCCGGAGTATATGAAGAGGTTGCCTTGCGCTCCGAGCCACCAGTCGTGTGGATTCGGACCTTGGCAGCGAAGCTGTGGATCGTTGCCGGTGACGCAGCAGCCTCCCAGTTCGAGCTCACCTCTTTCGTATGCTTCGAACATGGAATTTCCTGGCAGCCCGTAGCAGATCGGAACCAAAACCGCCCCACACGATGGGCACGAACTGTTTTCTGCCGGCTCGCTGGCCGGTGCCATAGCTTCTCCCGCTGCTGCCAAAGCAGCCTCCTCGCCCGGCACCCTGATCCGTCGACCAAGACTTCCGATCAGCCGTCGCTCCAACGATACCGGAGACCGGACGGTAACGGTTGAGGACCCCCCTTGACAGACGCTCAGTCATGCTCCCCGGCGATGGGGAACGACGCTCGCGGTGTTCGCCGCCGCGCGCGTCGCGGTCACCTACTGGGTTCGTCCCCTTCGCGACGGCGACCGACTTCGCAGGCGCAGGGGCGTCCTCCTCCCGGCATTTCCGCTCGGTCTAAGCTGGGCTGCGGCCAGCTGGGCAGCGGGTGATGTGCGCTCTTTTAAGATCGGCGGTGTGAAGCGCGCCATCGACGTCGGCCCGTTCGGTGAGCTGGCGGACCCTCGGGTGGCGGCCCGCCTGGCCGCACGGGCCGAGGAACAGGGCTGGGACGGCTTCTTCGTTTGGGATCACATCGACTACCGGGCGCCGGTGCGGGCCGTGGCCGACCCGTGGGTGACGCTTGCCGCAGTGGCCTGTGCCACGTCCCGAGTGCGGATCGGCGCGCTGGTCACCCCGCTGTCCCGCCGCCGGGTGCACAAGGTGGCTAGGGAGACGGCCACATTGGACTTGCTCAGCTCGGGCCGGCTCATTTTCGGGGCCGGACTCGGCAGCACACGGAACAACGAACTGGAGCCGTTCGGGGAGGTGACCGACCCGCGTGAGCGTGCCCGCTTGCTCGACCACGGCCTTGACGCCTTGGCCAGATACTGGGCCGGGGAGTTCGAGCCGGTCCCGCTGCAGCGGCCCAGACCTCCGGTGTGGGTGGCGGGCGAATGGCCGAACCGACGGCCGGTGCGCCGGGCGCTGCACTGGGACGGCCTGTTCCCCATCGGGCTCCCCGGTCCGGAGGCGCTGGCGGAACTGGCCGCCGAGATCAGTGCAGCCCGCCCCGACGGTGGACAGTTTGACTTAATCACGGAGCTTCCCCCGGACGCCGACCTCGAGCCCTGGAGGCAGGCCGGGCTCACTTGGGCGGTCACGTTCCTCGGCCTGCAGCCCACCGAGGCAGGGGTCCGAGCTGTGATCGACGCCGGCCCAGGCTGACTCGGCTCGGCCCGGCGATGCGCGCCGCGGCCGGCGTGCGGCGAATCGGGGCAGAATCGTCTGAAGGCGATATCTAGCCCGCCTCTCTTCCAATTCGATCCGGGAATCTCCTTGCCGAGGGGTGCGCGATAACTCGCTCGACGACGGCTCGACGACGGAACCACTGCGAACGATGGCGCCGTCGGAGCCTTTATGCGGTCGCTCTGCCGGAGGCGAGAATGTGCCGAGGAGGAACTTGGGTCTCGTCACGTCTCGTCGGTTTCCGGCCTTCGTCGAACGGATGGCCGTGACGTTGCCCTCCAAGGAAAGCGGGGGCTTCATCCCGCTAGAGGTGGTGGGGATGGCCACATACGGCGGCAGCGGGTACGTTTCCGCCATGACACGCGAGTTTGCCGTCACCGTTCCGGGAGGAACCATCACCGCCTGGCAGCAGGGTGACGGGCCGCACGTGCTCGTCCTCCACGGCGAGCCTGGCGTGTCCGACTACACCGAGTCGCTGGCCGCCGAGCTCGAGCACGGGTACACGGTCACCAGGTACCAGCAGCGAGGCGTGGCCCCATCGACGACGGAGGGTCCCTTCGACGTAGAGACCCACATGGCCGACGCCATCGCCGTTATGGACGGCGCCGGCATCGATAAGGCCTACCTGCTCGGCCACTCGTGGGGAGGCCACCTGGCCCTTCACCTCGCCGTGACGCACCAGGACCGGTTCCTCGGGCTTGTCCCCATCGACCCCCTCGGTGCCATCGGCGACGGCGGGACCGAGGAGATGGGAGCGATCATGCAGGAGCGGGTCGGCCCCGAGCAGGCGGCCAGGGCCGAGGAGCTCGACGCCCGAGCGACGTCGCCGGAGGGCTCCCACGACGACGCCGTAGAGGCGTTCAGGATCATGTGGCCCGGCTATTTCGCCTCGCCCGAGAAGGCGCTCCCAATGCCGCCTTTTCGGATCTCACTTCAGTGCAACGTCGCAACCTTCGAGTCGATCTTCGACCACTTCAAGGCCGAGACCCTCGCCCGGCGGCTGGGCGACATGCAGATCCCGACCGTGTTCGTCCTGGGCGCCGACAGCCCGATTGCGCCCCGCCACAACATCGCCACGGCGGCACTGCTGCCCAACGCGACGTACCAGATCGAGAACACCGGCCACCTCGTCTGGATGGAGCGACCCGGCGCCGTCCGCCGTGCTGTCGACGGCCTCGCCGCGCCCGCCGTTGCGCGGTAGTGGGCACCGAGTTTGTAGGTCGGGTGCTGATCGTTCTCGAGCCTGCTGCGGCCCCAAGCGCCCGAGATGATGTCGAAGAGGGGGCGACGTCTCGATCAAGGGCCTGCGCTTGCGGCGCCCTGTCGAGCGCCCGATGTGGCGACCGGTACTCCTACGGACTCCAGTCGACGGCCAGCCTCAATGCGGACCAGACAGGACGGGGCTAGCCGCGGTCAGGCCGACTCTGGCACCACCTCCTGCACTGTACGGCGGAGAAGGCAGAACTCGTTTCCTTCCGGGTCGGCGTAAACCACCCACGTCACATCCGGGCCCTGACCGACGTCAACCCGCCGGGCGCCAAGGCCCTCGAGCCGGCGAACCTCGACCTCAAAGCTGGTGCCGTCAGCCCGCACGTCCAGGTGCAGTCGGTTCTTCATCTGCTTCCCCTCCGGCACCGGCAGGATGTCCAGGGTGGGCACGTCGCCGCCCGGTGAGGCCAGGCTGATGCCCTCGTCACTGTCTTCGACTACCTCCCATCCAAGGACAGCGGCCCAGAAGTCGGCCACGGGACGAGGTTCGACGGCGTCGATGCACATGCAGGAGATGCGAGCAGGCACGGCCCAATAATGCCACCCCGGGCCGCACCGTACCGGCCTGCGGCTGATCCGGTCTCCTCAGAGCACGGCCAAGAGCCCCCATCTGTCGCCGATCCGGAGCCTCGAAAACGCCCCCTAACGTCGGCCGAGAGCGTCGCCGAATCCCAACAACGTGGTGTCCCCACACGCCGGGATCGTGACGCGCGTCCTACCAGGGCACATCGGAGGCGCGAAGGCCAGACTGTGGTCCATGACTGCGCCTGACGCGGAGCGCTTCGATGCACTGGCTCCCATCTACGACCAGGTTGTGCCCTTTTTTGGCCTGCTGGGCGAACGGCTCGTGCAGTGGGCGGGTCCTACGCCCGGACAAAGAGTGCTGGACCTGGGCGCAGGCCGGGGCGCAGTGACAAGTGCCCTCTCCCGGTGGATGGGGCCGGCGGCCGGCATCGTGGCGGGGGATGTGTCCACGGAGATGCTTTCTCAGCTTCGCGCTCTGGAGCTGCCGGGAGTCACCGTGAAATACCTCGATGCGACGGGGATTGACGAGCCAGACGGCTCTTTTGACGTCGTGTTCAGCGCCTTCGTGCTGCATTTCCTCGCCGACCGGGCCCGGGCACTAACCGAGGTGGTGAGGGTGTTGCGACCGACGGGGACATTTGTGATGTCCGTCCCTGGCCCGGGCGACAACGAAGGCTGGTGGGTTGCGTACGGCCAGATACTCGATGAGTTTCGCGGGCGTGCTCAGTTTCCCAACGCGACCCCGCTGCCAAGGGAGCTGTGGGACGAAATGGCGGCCACCGCAGGGCTCAGGATGGTGGACAGGGCGACGGTAGAGGTGTGCATACCTCTCGATGGACCTGAGCAGCACTGGGATTGGCTCTTGGCTCATGCGCACCGAGGTCTCTACAACGCCCTCGATGAGCAGGCCCAGGAGAAGTTCCGCGAGCGCGTGCTTCAGTCGTTGCGGACCGAACACCCGAGCGGGGGCACCCAGCTATTGACGAACGCCGACTTCTATCGGATGGCGAATTGAGCCAGAGCCTCGCCAGCGCGCGAAGAGGTGTCAGCGCTCGGGGGGCTGCCCCCGAACGTCGCGCCAAACTCGCTGCTCGGGTCCCGGATCGCCGGGTCGCGGCGTTCGGCGTAGCCGGCGTCTCACTACGCTGCGTTGCCGACAGCTGAAAGGGGTTCTGCAGAGTGTTCTGGCAGCTGACCATCGACGCGAACGATCCCGCTGTGCTGGCGCGCTTCTGGGCTGAAGCGCTCGGCTATGTGCCAACCCCGCCGGCCGAACCGGAAACCACCTGGCACGCTCACTACCGCGCCCGGTTGGGAGAGCAAGCAGAGTTCGTCGACCGGCTGTTCGACCCCGAAGGTGTGCGCCCGCCGATCTGGTTCCAAGAGGTCCCCGAGGGCAAAGCGGGGAAGAACCGCCTCCATCTTGACCTGTACCCGACCGGGCGAGACCGATCGCTGCCGATGGACCGTCGCGTTGACCTCGTGGAGGCGAAGGTAGCCGAACTCACCCGGTTGGGCGCGAGCGTGGACCACAGGACCCGGTACGACGATCCTGAAGATCCGGTCTACTTCGCCGTCCTGCACGACCCCGAAGGCAACGAGTTCTGCGTCGGCTAGGAGACTGCTGAGCAATCCCGCCTGAGGGTGCTCGCGATTTGACGCTGGATCATCCAGAATTGGTGGATGCAAGGCTCCTCCCAGCCTGACCGCCAGCTCCTTGACGCCGCCGCCTTCT